>Ga0308166_1002733_pt1 | contig 15796 bp, 7 predicted proteins | sample PhyCR2_2_FD_202137 | JGI IMG/M metagenome (GOLD analysis project Ga0308166, IMG submission 202137) | Phyllosphere microbial communities from UC Gill Tract Community Farm, Albany, California, United States - DLSLCC.R2 | ecosystem: Host-associated > Plants > Phyllosphere > Unclassified | place... | reverse complement strand
AATGGTGAAGTCTGGATGTCTCCATTACTGAAGTATCGCGATCTTCTGGCATTCACCACTGATCCAGCAAATAAAGACACTTACCGTAACTATAAGCGCCGTAGCGGCAAGGTCAGTTATCAATACGCCAAAGATGGCGAGGAAATAAGTGCTGAACGTAAGCATGTTCCAGGACCTTACTGGATGAAGTATCGTCAGCAATGGTTGAAAGATTTACTGGAAATTGAGCGAGATATGAATGCTCAGGGTCACACCATCACGCTTATCACTGAACCTGAACTACATGCTATTCGCCAGGAATGGTTAAAAGATCCGAATGAGCCCGATTGGTATGATGCCCTGCCGGGTATCTATCGGGAGGTCTACCAAAAAGATTTGGATTGGGTTGTAGACGACCAGTCAAGATTTGATGCCAGTGATGCTGACTTGCTAATGCAGATATCTCAAGGGTTTGATGTTGAACCTGAGATGGTCATGAAGTTAATCGAACTGGAAGTATCGATGGAAGGCCTGAGCCGACGTCAGGGGATCTTTGACAAGTTAGGCACCATCCTGAGACAGGACTGGGGCAGTCTTGAAGAAATTAAGCTGCAACAAGAAGCATTACAGAAACGAAACGATCGGGATATACATCAGGGCGAAGTCGCTCAGTTAGAAGCCGAACTCCAGATATTGCAGCGCAGAATTGCCGAAGTAAGTGACTCGTCTCTGCTTACCAGTGAGGAAAAAGAACATGTTAATTAAACAGCTGGTTTTGCAAAACTTTAGAGTCTTCAGAGGAGAGCACGTTATTGAATTGGCGCCAAGGAAACGCCAAAACAATTCTAATCCGCGTCCGATAGTTTTATTTGGTGGACTAAACGGGGCTGGGAAAACATCCATTCTATCGGCTATCCGAATTGCCTTATACGGCAGACTTGCGTTTGGTTCCTCAACCCAACAGCAAGAATATGTTGAAGAGCTTAGTGCATTAATTCATAACGGCTCCACTTCTGGAGAAGATCCGAGTGAAGCATCTATCGAGCTCAGCTTTACTTATAACAAAGGTGGTTATGAAGCTGAATTCACCGTTACACGTTCCTGGAAAAAAGGTAAAAAAGATCAGCTCTCGCTTCAGCAAGATGGCCAACCTCTGAATGAGCTGGATTATGATCAGTGCCAGGGATTCCTGAATGAATTAATTCCACATGGAATTGCAGATTTGTTCTTCTTCGACGGCGAAAAAATTGCAGAACTTGCTGAAGACGATTCAGGAAATATTCTACGCACAGCGGTAAGACGCTTGTTAGGTTTAGATCTCATTTCGAAACTTCGAAATGATTTGATGATATTTGTCAAGCGTCAACAATCAAGCCAGTTAGAGGTTTCAAAACAGCAAAAGCTTTCTGATCTTGAAGAACAGGCTAAAAAGTTTTCTTTCCTGGCGGAGCAGATTTTAGAAAAAGCTGATTTTACAAAAATGCGCATCGATTTGCTGACGAAAGAAATCATGCGATATGAATCCCTTCTCAATGCAGAAGGTGGTGCTTTTGCCCAGACTAAAACACAAGAAAAACAGAAAGTTGATACGCTTTTAAAAGAAAAAGAGCGCCTTGAAAAAGCCTTGCGCCATGAGTGCGATGGCTCATTGCCATATGCTTTAGCACCTAAAACTTTAGGCCGTTTGCTGGAACAAATTAATAAAGAGATGCAAATCAAGCAAGCGAGCAGTTTTGAAAAAGAATTGAATCAATTCCTCGTACAGCTAAAAAATGATATCTCATTCCGTTCAGGTACTACAGGTCTTATTGCTGCCGAAGCAATTGAAGATAATCTAAAAGATTTCCTGGCTAGTAAACCTAAAGGGAAACTATTGTTTGACATCTCGGAACGGGAAGCTGGGATGATTGAACAGTCCATCGAGCAAGACAGTAAGAAATCCTGGGAACGTTTTGATCTCTATCGTACCCAATTAGCAGAAGTTGAAGAGCAACTTGAGCAAGCGGCAGCAAACATCGCTCGTGCACCCGAAGATGATCAGCTCATAGATATATTTGAAAAACTTCGAGAGCTTGACCGGCAACGCGAGAGTAAACGCCAGGAGTATCGCCTGCTTCTGGAAGAAGCAAAGCAAACTAAACAACAGCAGCTTGAATGTGCTCGCCAGATACAAAAAACTCATGATCTGGCTCGTAATCAGCATAACTCCGATAGTGCATTTAATAATGCGCAGGAAACGATCAACCTGCTTGATCGATATAGTGAACTTTTAACAAAAGCTAGGGTGAAAACACTGTCAGTCAATTTTGGCGATGCTTATCGTAAATTAGCTCGTAAAGAGGATTTACAGCTCAATGCACATATCAATCCTGAAACGTTTGATGTGGAATTGATTGATGAAAAAGGCAAATTAATTAATCGTAAACTTCTCTCCGCTGGAGAAAAACAGATCTATGCGATTGCCATCCTTGAAGCTCTGGCGAAGACCTCTGGTCGTGATTTGCCAGTGATTATTGATACGCCATTAGGCCGTTTAGATTCACAGCATAGAGATAAATTGATTAATCATTACTTCCCGTTTGCTAGTCATCAGGTAGTATTGTTGTCTACAGATACTGAAGTGGACGAGCGTTATTTTGTTGATCAATTAAGGGATGATATCTCCCATGCTTATGAAATCGTTTTTAATGCGAACACTAAGTCATCGACCTTAAAACCAGGATATTTCTGGGAACTAACAAAGGAGGCAATCTGATGCTCCCTAACAGAATGCAGCTCAGTCGCCAGACTGAAGAAAAGCTTAAAAAGTTAAAAAGTTATACTGGGATTACACCTAATGTTGCTGCACGATTGGCGTTTTTCCGTTCGGTAGAGAGTGGGTTCCGTTACTCACCTGAACGAGATATTCAAAGACTTGATGGCTTGCTGATGCTTGATAAAATTACGTGGCTGGGAGAAACTCTGCAAACTACGGAACTAATATTGAAAATGCTATACCCAAAAATGGAAGAAAAAAAGCTAATTAAAGCATGGGCAGCTCATATTGAGGATGGAATTGCATCAGTTAGGAATCATCGCAACTTACTAAATTTCATTCAAGCAATAAATTAAAAAAACCATGCCACCTACGACACTAAAGCAGGTGGCAAAGTAAAAAATTATTATAAATCAGAGGTTTCTTCAATTAAAAAATCGTAAACCCTCTTTTTCCCAACACTTGTTGACGTATATTTATTTTTGTCATTAAACTCATTAGGATCAATATCTAATAAAGATTCACATAATGTATTTAAATAATACATATTAATTTCAGGCATGAGAACTAACTTCGTCTTGAGAAATTGAAATAATGCTGAAATACCGATTGATTTAACAAGAACTGTATCATTTTCTATATTAGAATCAGTCCAAAACTTATTCCTTATAGCATTGAAAAAAACTTCAATCACCTGTTCAATCGCACGATCATTACCATTTATATAAATAACCCTTAGTGGGCTATTATCATTTTTATTTTCATGTAATAAGCGTCTACGCCCCTTTTCATCTTCTTTATAATATGAACCATTAATTATATATCTATCAGACCTAGGTCTTTTTGACATTAATGATAATACACCATCTATAAAAACAGAAGATGATATGGACCAGTCTTTTTCTGCTTTTTCATTAAGAACTCTGTTCTTTAATCTTTTATAAAATGGCGATTTTATATTATTATTGAATTTTTCACTAAAATATACAGCAAGAAGATCTGGTGGCCAAAAATCCCTAGATATGTCATCTAAAGAATATCCAAACAATTTATAGGCTAAACTTTTAGGTACTTTCTGTTGATTAAAGTTGATAGTTGAGAATATAGAAGCCTGACCTGATGGTGGTAGTGAATTATAGATAGAGCAAGGCATTTGAATTTTTTTATTTTTAGCAAAACTAAACCCTAACAATCTATGCTGCCCATCAATTACAGAACATATTTTTTTATTAATATCAGGTATTACTATTTTATATAGATTACCCTCGATTAGTTCAAAAGTCCATTTATCCTCATCTAGCGCTGGTAAATCATTCTTATCATAATTCACTGATAATATTAAAGCATTAGGGAAAGCAGCCTCGTCAGAATCAATAAACTGTGCAATGTCTAAAGCTCTAGGTGTGGACTCTTTTCTTTGAACTCCTTTAACTTCATCATTTGCTTCTTCTGCTTGGTTTATATAGATACACTTGAGAAGATCTTCTGCAGAAATTACAGCCTGAAAAAAATCACCATATGGTTGTGTAACTTTAATTGCATGAAGAGTAATAGATTCAGACATTTTATAATCCCTCTCCTGGTTCATCATTGTCTTTCATTAATTCTTTTTGCACTGTTAGGTTAGGAGTTATAGGAATTTCAAAGTCTGGTTTAACAACAGTAACAGAAATCCATAATATTAAAGTTATTATAAATGAAACTATCAGCCCTAAATTAATATTGTTATTTATACCGTAAAATGAGAAAACAAAAGAAAGAACCCATAAAAAAACCGAAAAAGATACTTTTACTTGTTTACGGTACTTTTCAGGTGATGGAAAAGAAATTCCCCCACCATCATCTCTTGATAAACTTTCAGCTGCCAGCACTCCTAATGTAGCTATAATAAAGGAAAAAAATGAAAAACCGACTTGAGAATAATCTTGAGAAAATAATGGGCCAATCCATATCCCACAAGTGGAGACGGCAAGTGTAACGATTGATATAAAAACAAATTTTGGCTGTATAACTCTTGGATATAGACTTTTAATATCAACACCAAGATTGCACCAATGAATCATTTCTTCTTTTTTCATAACATCACTCTTATCAGAACAATGAACAATAACTATTAATATCCTAATTCCCAAAATGCTTTATCTCGCATCATGGATATTTTTTTATCTCCATCAATATATAAGCTGAAATGTTTATCAAGCTTTCGAATAGTTTCCATTAACTGCTCTTGTTCATTTTTATCGTCTTTATTAAAAATAGCCTTTATATCAGCGTTTTTTATTTCAGCAACACGGTGAATAATCCAAGTTAAAATATAAGAACCATAGTTATTTTCTCCTGTTTTGAAATGGCTCAAATCTTGGGTGGAGAGAATCAATCCTACGCCATACTCACGCCCTTCTTTAAGGATTTTCTTTAGACTAGGGAAATCCTGAGACATAAAGTTATCTGCTTCATCGACAAAAATCATTTTAGTGATCTGTCGATAATCCCCTTCAATGAGAGGTTTGCCGCGTTTTTGCATTTGTGAATAGAAGAGATCTAAGGTCAACGCTACCACTAAATTTTGAATCTGGGGAGAGTAACCAGCTAATTCAATTACTGTTACACCATCAAGTAATTCATAGAGAGAACTAACCAAATCAGGTGTTGTTTCAAAAATTTCATAAGAAATTAGTGAATCGAGGGCAGCATAAAGAGAGTCCTCTTCTACTTTATCTTGTTGAAGATAGAGATCCCAAATTTGCGCCAACGTTGGTGCAGGTCTTGACCACGTGCCTGAGTCAGACTTGCTAATTCCAGCCAACTCATAAGCATCAAGTATAAGTTTACGTAATCGTAATTGCTGCTTTGGACCCAACCCGAATGCTTTAGCTAAGGTCTCTGCAAAACCTGTTGCAGTATGCACCGGTAGCATTGGCATATCACCATATAAAGATAATGGGTTATAAGGTAACCGGTGTAAACGCAGTCGGTTACTTTTATTGGTGCGACTAAATGCATCATCAACGTAATCAGACTTGTAGTCGAAGATAAGTAGTCCAATAGATGCAGAATTGACGTTATTTCCTTGTTGATGCATCAGCTGTGTGATCAGCGATTTAGTAAACTGGGTTTTGCCCGTGCCCATCGTACCGATGATGCCAGTATTGGTATTCATAAAGCGGGCGGTATTTGTCGGTTCCCAATATAGTGGAGTTTTACGCAAGGCCTCATGTCCAAGCAAGATGCGCAGAGGTTCCGTAGAAGCTGAATATTTAGATTTAAATATGGAGCCTAGGTTATCAATATTATTATCTGGCACACTTAATTCGTTAGCTGCATTAATTGAACGTTCTTTTTTTTCAACAACATTTGCACTGAATTTATAATTAACGGAGTCGTCCAGTGCTTGGTCATCAATTGGTCTCAATAGATATTTCTTATCCACATGGCAGTTTGCCACCAATTCATTGAGGGATTTCCCAACAGACGCTTGGAGCAAACTGGTAAGAAGAGAATAAGGTAGCTCAATCTGCAATACTCCACTTTCTGTCATTTTATATTGAGGTGTATAAAAACTGTCACTATCGATATGAGCAACCACAAAACCTTCCACATAGTCTGGAACTTTTGCTAGTGAATACTCACCTTTTAACCACCACTCGCGCTTAGAAAGCAGACTAGCTAATTTTATTGGATTCATTACCTTATAAAGGCAAAGTTTATCAACCTGCATTAATACCTGACGAATAAAAAGGCTACGATAAAGTCGAGAAGCAAGAGTATCAGGCCCCAATACCTCTTCCATCAAATAACGCTTCAGCTCCAAAGCTTGCTTACCTGCGTAGTTGAAATCAGGTCTTGAACCAGTTTTCACTTCTAATGGAAGTAAATACATCTCATGTTCTTTGAAACCCACAAAAAGAACATCATCCGATATTGCACCTTTACGATAGCCGTGAATATGGCGAGAAAACTCACTGTCACTCATTTTCAAGCCTACGTTACCTGAGACACGGATCATCTCAGCTACTGATAATGGCACCCAGCAGATATCAGATTGAGATAATAATGAAGAAACAAATTTATAGGCCCCGATTATTCCGTTCTTCTCTTTTCGCTCATTATCGTTTGCGGTGAGCATCTTGAGCAACCATTCACCATTAAAGGCATTGAACTCAGAGAGTATACTATCAGCTTGCCCATGCCCCTCTTTTAATAGCAATCGCTTAAAGAGATCGACTTGTTTAGTCACTGTAATTGCGTCATACCCAGCGGCACTGGTGTATTGATCCGAATAGTGAATGAGAACAACATCCTGCTGACTCGTAAAAAAGTCTAGAGTAACCTTTGGATCGATAATTGTGGTCCAAAGCGCGCTATCATAAGACCGTGTTAGCAGATCCTTAAAATCAGCACTAACCGCAAGGCCCAGACTGGTCTCAAGGTACTGCGCATTACTTTGGGTAGCTGGCTGCCACAAATTTCCCAACATATGCGCTATACGTAACGATTGTATGGATTGATACTCGACACCACGTAGTCCAAAAGCAGTAAAGTAAGCAGCTCCTTGGGTCTCTGCTGCTTCCCCAGCAATCAGCCCATCGCAAAGTACGCCACTTAGACTTTCAACCATCTTAATGGCACGGCATTCAACTGGCTCCTGATTACGGAAAAATGCCAGATGAGCATAGGCAAATTGGTTACTTCCTTTAGGCAGAGTGAATTTACTATAGGTCAGGCGGCTGCGGATTAAGTCGATAAACATATCGGCCTCAGCCCGTAGGGCTACAGTATTTAGCCCCAACCAATTTTTTAAGTCATCATAGACAGCTGTTTCGGCAAATCGATCTAGATCATTGTATTGAATTCTTTCATCATAGAAATTCACATGAATTGCGATAGCATGCTCTTTGTGTGTTTTGAAATGCTCAATCAATCCTAGAAAGAATTCAGCGGCTTTAGTCTGATTAATAGCGTTAATTATTAGAGTACTTTTATCGCCAGCACTGAACAGGCGAGTATAGGCCTGAGTAAACTCTTCAATCTTATCGCGCACCAAACTCTTAATATACTTACAGCTTTCCTTCTTTTGTGGCACTACATCAAGCCAGAAGCAATTTTCTTGTACAGGCAGTAAATGGGCGTAACCAGATTCGTTATCATAAACAAAGGGTAAAAGCCCTGACGCGACTAAACGCTCTCGCGTAACATCAGGCAGATCTACAAAGCTACTTACACCATCTTCTTTGCAATCCGCTTTTATAGCAGTAACCAGTTGCTGATGATAAGCAAGCACTAGAGGATGAATTGAACTCACTCTTAGGCTTTCTTCTTCTCGGAAAATGCCAATGCGCATCAACTTTTTATGTTCAAGCGTCAGTACTGCGTTAATTGGTATATTCCGCAAGGCTTCTTCATATGTATCCAATACACTTTGTACCAGAGTACAATAACAATCCCCCCAAGCGACTAAACTTGGTAATGTTTTATTGCTTTCTAAATAATCAAACAAAGCACAGTACGCATTATGCAACGCCGGAAACATTGTACAGATTGCCGACAGGTGCAAAGATGTGTTGCTCAGCCCTAAATGAAGTAGTCGCTCCCCTACAATTGAACCTTCAAGATTAAGCAGCTGCTGGCGAACCCCAACCACACTACTTTCATTATTATCAAAAATGATCCTCCCCTTTCCTTGCTGATATTCAGCATTACGTTCATCCCTAAATATTTTATTAAAACGATCTTTATCAAACAGTAAAGGAATGGTTATGCTCTCATCAGCTTTAGGTCCTTCAATATTAACTTTAAGCCGCCGATCACCTTTTTTCAGGTTAAACTGAGTTTGTTCACTTTGTTCAACCATAATTTCAAAATCAACCCAGCCCGTACAATCGCAATCAACTTCGCTGTCTTCATCACTCAGATATATGTACGAATCATGTATCGGGTTGACTCTAAACTTATTATCTTTGAGCATAAGTGTGAGCCAATTTTTACCGGAATCAACTCGAAAGCAATGCAATAAATCCTCAAAGTAAAAATCACTCTTTTCTACAACCAAACACCGGAATTTATGTTCTTCAGAGCGATTTTCTCTTTTGAGCTCAATCGTAAAGAAAGTTGGTTCTCCTGTAACAGGTAATGTGGCTATTACCCTGCAACGCTTTCCACCAGAACGACTCACCGAAAAAGAAACTTGTTTTTTGAGATCATTGTTATGTATTAGTCTAAACTGACTTCCATCAACATCATTGCCAATAAAAGTAAATGATAGGGTTAATTCTCGTTGGCCTTCTGACAACTGAATAATTGAACTCAAATCACGCTGGCCAGCCTTACTTTGATTCTTAGGTCTTTGATGAAAAATTCCAGCATCTACCGTAAATTCTTCCAGTATAAGCTTTTGTAATTTGTTCGCTTCAATCTCTTGTAAGTAAGCTTCAAATTCGGTATCGCGCCAGCTATCATCTTGAAAATGCTGGCGGATAAACTTGGCGCTGAACTCTTTAAGAACGTTTTCAAGCTGGTGCACATCATAGTGTTCAACAGCCTCTTCAATTTCACGTCTCAGTGTACGGTTAGCTTGAAGACGTTTGCTAATTGGAGCTTCATTACCGGTCCAACTTAGAATAGCTGGATCATTAAAGAGTCCAAGTTCATCAAAATCAAGTTCACCATCGCCTTCTAATGCATCAAAAAGTGGTGTAAAACCAAAAACAGTGGCCCCTTCAGCTATAATCATAGTAAGTTGCTCATTGAGCAAACAGACTGAAAGTTCTTTATGGCTGCTATCGTTATTGATGAGACTAGCTAATTGTTGTGCCAAACTACTTGGATGCCAGACAGCATTCTCTCCCCCCAAATCAAAAGCGCTATTGATAAGGGTATCCAGCATACTATTGTGTATTACAAGCAATGCGGTATTTTCAAACTCTCTGCTACGCCCTGCAACAAGATCACGTAATCTGGAGATGTAGTTTTCAGTAAATCCAGACTCGTCGCCCTGCAGTACTGGCAAAATCTTAATGCCATTACACAATATATATGGCAACGCGATACCATCAGTAGTAGCTAGTGGCGGCTCACTCGTAAAAGCAATTAGCGCTTGATAAAGGGCCTCTCCGTTTGTAGCACTTGAAGATTTAAATTGATAACGAGAGCCGGCCTGAATGTCCTCTCTTACCCACTCGAGAAATCGCTCAACTAGAAAATGTTCAAAGGGTCTTACGGACATACACTGCGTCTCCACTGTCACTCATTCGTTCAACATTACCCATACGTTCATAAAAACTTATCAGAACCTGCAAGGATTGATTATCAAGATAAAACCCACGTTGCTCAAATCCCTTACGCAACTCATGCAAACGTAGTTTTTCTGCTTGACCAATTGTCAAGTTAGTAAGCAATATCAACTGTTCTTGATTTAGAACCAATGTACGTCCAGAGCTGCCTCTAACCTGGACAAAATCAGCGAAAATTCTTTTGTTAATTTCTTTAATATAATTATCGTTTACTCCAGAGCGAGTAGTTTTTGAATCTCGAAATTGTTCTAATGATATATCTTGTAGTTGTTCAAAGGCATCATCAAGACTACTCACAGTTGGACGGGCATCAAGATTTCGCTTGTCGATAAAGTCTTGTAGATACTTATTTAAGTCCTTTAATAATCTGGTGGGATCATCATACTTCAAAATATCGCGATAAACCTGCCAGAGAGGCCTTTTTTCTTTAGAATCATTTAGCTGAAAAACGTCGAGAGCAGAAAGCAAAGGAAAAACCCGCTCCGTAGCATTCGCCAGCAGCTTGTATCCTGATCGTCTCAACGTAGTCCGTTCCGAACTTGCTTTTTCAGAGTCAAGAATAAAATATAGGGGTTTACTTTTAGGTTCATTCTGCCAATCAGTGACGTTCAATGCTAACTGAGCGCAGTAAGCAAAAGAGTAAAGTCTGAGAGTATTTGGCAAAGCTTGTAAGAGATATTTTGGATGTGAAGCTAGAAAGCCAATATCTTCTTTAAACAAATCATTTAAAAATGGTAAATAAGGCTGCTCATCATTTTTTACACCCTCACCGGATTTAAGATTATTACGTAATATTGATAAAAATTCTTCTTCAATAAAGTTTAAATTATCATCAAGCGGTTCTTTAAGAAAGAAATCTCCTAAGAGTCCAGCAAATAGTCTACATAAACGTAGGTCTGGAGCGTTAACATCTGCACGACCGTTTTGCCGCCCTTTAGCTTTAAACAGTAAAAAAAGAGGAGAGATTTGAAATAAAGAATCATTTGTAAAATATGCTTTTTCAAGTACAGGCCAAAAATCAGGATCATCTAATTTTAAGGTAAATCTTCTCTTGCAATCCTCTTTAAACTGTGATAGCTCATAAGTAATAAATTGCTGACGCAGAGCAAGACTGAGAACAACCCCCGTTACAGTTTCCCAATCAAATTCGTTCCCTTTATTACGAATAGGCCAGTAGTTCGTAAGTTTATTTTTTTCGGCTGGTGATAGCTCATCAGGAATGGGATATTGAGACATTATCAGATTGCCCCCTCTACAGTGATCATTTTATCATCAAGTCCTAACCGATAACTTTTATCATTTTCGTAATAATTTAGAACATTGCTTTTTTTAGCAGCGGTGCGAATCTGTTCTACTATTTCATCAAGAAAAATTATAGCATTTTTATCATATTTACTCGGTCGATAACCATCATTGAGTTTACCGATCAATTCGAATAGATTGAGATTAATCTTCAATGGTTTGAGTGGCTGATCATTGATTTTGAGGAAAGCAGTAAAATGATCATGCTTTTCGATATGCTGTAATTGAATCGCACCAAAATCCGCATTAAGATCAACGGGCGCGGTAATAAGGCATTGCCCAAATTTTCCAAGAGATAATTCTCGCTTTGAAAGCCCAGAGGTACTGCGATTAGCATAGGCAAAAATAGCCGGAATCAACTCTTTCACATAAAAATTTCTCAGAGCAAGTTGGTTTTCATTATCCCCGAGATATTGAGAATGTTGAAGCCATATTGATGAATAATGGCAGAGTAAGCTCTCCTCAAAATCTTCTTTAAACTGGTGGTGATAGTTATTACTGAAATTAGAATCTTTCAGGCAATAAAAAATACGTAATAGTGAAGCAGCCTGTCCAAAAGTCCCCCGAGGCTCAGTATATACAATTCCATGTCCCGCTAACTCAGTAATAAATGTATCTAATTCAAAGTCAGGTAAGTTTAGCTCATAACGGAGAACAAACTGGTCAATGTTTTGGGTATGAATAAGTGCAGGGTCAAACTCAGCAATTCTTAAACTTAGCTCATTAGTTTGAGTCAGGAACAAGTTATCGAAGAGATAATGCTCTCCAACTAAAAGCTGATAAAGTAAGTCTAATAAAGCACGTGTAGTAATAAATTGAGCTTTGATCAACCTCGTCTTGAACAATGTAGTGATAATAACATCTTGCACTTGTTCATTAGCTAGCAATCTGAAATTAGCAGTAATGCGCATGTCACGTTGTCGGAGTTCATCATTCCGAGCTATCACATGAAAAAGATTTTCATCGATTGGTTGCGTCAATTTCTTAAGTAATCGACGTATAAAGCTGGAGTAACTACCCATTTCATCATTAAAACGAAACATAGGGTAGGACTCAAAATCCATGAAATAATAAGGCCCATACTTGCGCTTTCCACCATCGAGAAACTTCTCGATCACAGCACGCAAATCACTATGCCTCTTTGCACCTTCTTTGGCAAAGTTAGCCAACATCCCAATATTGATACCAACTACTAAGGGGGGAGATTTTTCCCCAGCTTTATCAAACAGCTCATTCAAAGCTTCGATGGCAGTCTGATTAGGGGAAAAACTATGAGTTGCATCCAAGTGAAAAGTATATTTGTTTTTATATACATCGTAATATCTGGATAAAATCTCTGATTTTCCGTCACCACTGCTCCCGCATAAGAATACACATTCACCTAGTTGCAACGCACTAAGGCATTTTTTAAAGTCATTTTCAATTTCCGGGCTAACATATAGATAGTCTTTAAGATCATCGTAGATATCACGACCACGGTCAGTAGTCGTTTTCACCGAAAATGAAGACGATTTTGCTAAGACCCCAAGAGCTTTACGAAGAGAGATTGAACTCACATTGCTACCCCGTTAGATGTAGACCTATCTAATAGTAATCCATTAAATATATAAATGACTACAAGAATAAAATTCAACTTCTGCCCTTAGTCATTGGTCAGAAATGGTCAAGGAACTTGCCCACAACATTTTAAGTTATTCCAGAAAAACTGTTCTGATTCATTCTGCGTCAGCCCACCATTGCATTGATGAGATCTATGCTGACTGTAGTATTCAGTGATCTAACTCGTTACCGCCGTGTTGTCTTCGGTAAAATTCGCATACTCTTTCCCCGACTCCCACTCTGATTTCAGGCTTTTGAAAACGGTTTCAATGAGCTGTTATCCCTCTAATTGTCCCGACGATTCAGGCTTTGCATTATCTTATATCGCCAAAGTAACCATGTGAAGCTCCTGCTAATATAGTGACTGCCTTGATCCGAGTGACCATGTCAATTAGCTGTTTCTCCCAGCACTCACCACATCTTCGTGAGGGCTTTATTTATCAGTGCTGAATCAGTCAAAAATGACATAGTCCAACTTACGACACTACCAGAATGCAAATCGATTACATCAGACACATAAGGCCAAAATTATTTATGCCAACTCATTGTTATGTCGGCAGATTTGCTTAGGCGCGTTAACTGCAGGTTAGGAATCCAGATAACGATGATCAAGCTGCTGGCAGCTGTTATTATGGAGTGTTTCATAAGTTTTGTTACCCGCTAGCGGTTGAGATGCCAGCCTTATATGTGGCCATTGCAACAATCCTGCGCTTTTCTGCTAAGCCATTAATTTGGCAATAAATTTCATGCACGAGGCCCAGTAATATCACTCATGTAACATTAGGCGTTTTGCAGCCATTAATGTTTCTAACTGCAGCGATGTCTCCCAAACACGCTGAACATAACGGCGACGGGAATGTCCGCCCTAAGTTTCTCAGCTAATGGCAATTAGTTCAGGAGTTCTGCCATCAAAAGCAAGGTATCCTTTTTTTAGCATATCTATCTTCACTTTAACACAATTAAGAATTTTCTTAGATATCGAATTTCGGTCTTTTCAGATGTTATTGGCGAAGTCGTGGACATCTTTCCTCTAACTCCTTTTTCTATAGTCGAACCATTTCGTCCGCACTGGATTTACCAATATTCTGTACAGTGGTAGTAGCGGCAATGAACTAGCACTTTTCGAATAAAAGCAGGGCATCTTCGCAGTGAAAATCAGGGCTAAAAGTGCGTTTGTAATGGCCGGTCATATAGTCACCTTTTTGACTATGAGGTGATGATATAATGTCTATTCTGGCGGCCAAATGCAGCCTTTTACTACATGTTTTTTTACGCTAGGGTCGATGCCTGCAGCAGCAAGTTTCTGGAGACTTCTCTTTTATTTCTAGCATCGGCCTGAGAGATCTCTGGGTAAACGCTCATGGACATCAGGTGTTGATTACCGCCTAAGCGAAAGAGGAAATGTCAGTATGTGCATTCGTTAGGATGTATTAACAAGAGCATACTGTCGTCATTGCCGAGCGAGTAGTCCTTCAACTTAGTTCTGCGAGCACACATTGGTATTAATGTAATAGCCATTATGGTATTCCTTCCATATTATGCCGTGAGTTTATATGCATTAGCAAACCAGCTTATGCTTGGTTCTATACTTATAAGCATATTAAAATGCGGCAACTCAGATTAATACCGTGCGATTTAAAAGCAAACGTAACCCCTCAGAGGTCGCTGATTACAGACACAAAAAAAGCCGCCCTTGAGCGACTTTAATTTGTATACCTGGTGCCGAAGGCCGGAATCGAACCGGCACGCCTCGCGGCGGTTGATTTTGAATCAACTGCGTCTACCGATTTCGCCACTTCGGCACTGAAGGGTATGCGGAAAACGTTTTGGATTATACCGTTACCCCCTGTTTCCGCAACCCTTATCCGCAGGCGAAGTTGCAACTGCTGAAAAAAACGTCTTTTGGGTTCTCCGGGACACTGCGTGACATCCTTGGCAGAAATTCTTCACTCACCCTCGCCCGCTGTAAAGCAGTCGCATCAGTTCTCCTGTTTCACTGGCTTAACAAAGGTTCTAACCCGAAACAGGCTTCACGTCAGTTACCAGCGTAGGCAGATCCCAGGTGCCACCCGCATGGATATAACGGCACATACCGGTCCCACCGTCATAGCTTTTGCGGAAAGCCTGGCCGTCCCATACCCAGCTCTCCTGACTCATACAGTCACCGATCCCCCGGCCTTTCTGCACATTGGTAATCTCGCCCTTGTCGTAATCCGACCCGGAAATGGTCACCAGCACCGGCGTGCCTTTGAGTTGATTATCGATGACCCAGTAGCCATATCCTTCGTTATAAGCGGCCCGCCAGCAGAGCGCTGAAAGCAAAGCGTGTGTGTCATCCAGTGGCGTAAGCGTGAGTCCGTCAGTTTCCGGATCGCTTTTTTCTGCAGGTGAATACAGGCTGTCGCACGTGTCATCGTCATTGTGATTGACCGTAGAAAGCAGTCGGGTTTTCAGTGCGTCGATTTCTGGTGCGGTCAGCAAACGGGGTTCGCCGCTGAGGGTTTTAGCCGCCTGAATAACCGGTGCGGGCACAGCCTTAGCCACACTGCTCTCCGGTTTATTGCCTTTTTTAATGAGCGCGCCTGGCGTACCGATACGGCCCTGCACGTCGTCCGCTTTCAGCAGCACGGCATAAGCGCCCTCGCCGGAAAGCATGAATGGCTTGGTGTCGCCTTTAAACTCGACTTTACCGCTGCCTTTGACGGCGCTGATTACCGCAGCGGTCTGGCTGGCCGACATTCGCCAGTTGTCATCAGCCGCCACCAGATCGCCAGCTGATTTTCCGTTGATCCACAGCGTTAACTTTTCCGCCGGTTTGCTGTCATCTTCGGTGTCGCCCAGCGTCACCTCTCCCACTGTCTCCGTTCCAGGT
>Ga0308166_1002726_pt1 | contig 15832 bp, 10 predicted proteins | sample PhyCR2_2_FD_202137 | JGI IMG/M metagenome (GOLD analysis project Ga0308166, IMG submission 202137) | Phyllosphere microbial communities from UC Gill Tract Community Farm, Albany, California, United States - DLSLCC.R2 | ecosystem: Host-associated > Plants > Phyllosphere > Unclassified | place... | reverse complement strand
ACGAGCGCGAACAGACGCTGAACCAGCTGCTGGTCGAGATGGACGGCTTCGAGGCGTCGTCGGGCGTGATCGTGATCGCCGCGACCAACCGCGCCGACGTGCTGGACAAGGCGCTGCTGCGTCCGGGCCGTTTCGACCGCCAGGTGATGGTGGGCCTGCCGGACATCCGTGGCCGCGAGCAGATCCTGAACGTGCACATGCGTAAAGTGCCGATCGGCACCGACGTGAAGGCCGACATCCTGGCCCGCGGCACCCCGGGCTTCTCCGGCGCCGACCTGGCCAACCTCGTCAACGAGGCCGCCCTGTTCGCCGCGCGCCGCAGCAAGCGCCTGGTCGAGATGAGCGACTTCGAAGATGCGAAGGACAAGATCTTCATGGGCCCGGAGCGCAAGTCGATGGTCATGCGCGAGGAAGAGCGCCGCAACACGGCCTACCACGAGTCGGGCCACGCGGTGATCGCCAAGCTGCTGCCGAAGGCCGATCCGGTGCACAAGGTCACCATCATGCCGCGCGGTTACGCGCTGGGCCTGACGTGGCAGCTGCCGGAACACGACAGCCTGTCGGGCTACAAGGACAAGATGCTGGAAGAGATCTCGATCCTGTTCGGCGGCCGCATCGCCGAGGAGATCTTCGTCGGCCAGATGTCGACCGGCGCGTCGAACGACTTCGCCCGCGCCACCAAGCTGGCCCGTTCGATGGTCACGAAGTTCGGCATGTCCGAGAGCATGGGCGTGATGGTGTACGAGGACAGCGAAAACGAAGGCTTCTTCGGCGGTTCCGTGAAGACCATCTCGGAGGCGACGCAGCAGAAGGTCGATGCCGAGATCCGCAACATCCTCGACACGCAGTACGGGCTGGCCCGCCGCCTGCTGGAAGAGAATCGCGAGAAGGTCGAAGTCATGACCCGCGCGCTGCTCGAGTGGGAAACCATCGACGCCGACCAGATCAACGACATCATGGCCGGCCGCGAGCCGCGTCCGCCGAAGTCGGTCGTGCTGACCAAGCGTACGCCTCCGAACGACAACGGCGGCGTCCCACAGAACGCCACCGCGCCGGCCTGATCGGTCCCGCACCGCGGCATCGGTCACACCACGAAAGGCACCCCACCGGGTGCCTTTTTATTATTCCCAGTATTAATTTTTCGTCATGCGTCAATACCTGCAATGTGGCCGCTTCGGCTTTGACCTCGCCCGGCGTCCCCTCGTCATGGGCATCCTCAACGTGACCCCCGATTCCTTTTCCGACGGCGGCCGCTACCAGGCGCTCGAATTTGCAGTCGAGCGGGCCGAACAGATGATCAAGGACGGCGTCGACATCATCGACATCGGCGGCGAGTCGACGCGCCCGGGCTCACCGAGCGTTCCCGTCGACGAGGAACTGCGCCGCGTGATGCCGGCCATTTACGCGCTGCGCGAACTCGGCTATCCATTGTCGATCGACACGTGCAAGCCGGACGTGATGCGCGAAGCCGTCATTGCGGGCGCCGACATGATCAACGACATCAACGGTTTCCGCGCGCCGGGCGCGATCGAGGCCGTGCGCGACGCCGACTGCGGCCTGTGCGTGATGCACATGCAGGGCACGCCGCAGGACATGCAGGCGCAGCCCGTCTACGATGACGTCGTCGCCGAGGTGATTGGTTTCCTGCGCGAGCGCGTGGAAGCGCTGCTGGCGGCCGGCGTCGCGCGCGAGCGCATCACGATTGACCCGGGATTTGGTTTTGGCAAGAGTGTCGAGCATAATTACGCTTTGCTCCGCGACATGCGCCGCATGGAACGCGAACTGGGGCTGCCGGTGCTGGCAGGCCTGTCGCGCAAATCGATGATCGGCGCCGTGACGGGACGCCCCGTCGAGGGACGCCTGGCCGGCAGCCTGGGCGGGGCGCTCGCTGCGATAGCGCAGGGCGCGCGTATCGTGCGGGTCCATGATGTGGCAGAGACGGTGGATGCGCTGAAGGTCTGGCAAGTCGCTACGACGAACAATCAATAAAGATGAGAAAGTAAGTAATGGCACGTAAATATTTCGGTACGGACGGTATCCGCGGCCTGGTCGGCAAGGCGCCCATTACCCCTGACTTTGTGATGCGCCTCGGCTATGCGGCCGGCAAGGTATTGGCCAAGGACAACGTCGGCAAGAGCGGCCGTCCGACGGTCCTGATCGGCAAGGACACCCGCATTTCGGGCTACATGCTGGAAGCGGCGCTGGAAGCCGGTTTCTCCGCCGCTGGCGTGGACGTCATGCTGGCCGGCCCGATGCCGACCCCGGCCATCGCCTACCTGACGCGCGCGCTGCGCCTGCAGGCTGGCGTCGTGATCTCGGCGTCGCACAACCCGTTCCAGGACAACGGCATCAAGTTCTTTTCCGGACACGGCACCAAGCTGCCGGACGCCGTCGAACTGGAGATCGAAGAAGCGATCGACCAGCCGATGGGCTGCGTGGCATCGGAACAGCTGGGCCGCGCCTCGCGCCTGCGCGACGCGCAGGGCCGCTATATCGAATTCTGCAAGAGCACGTTCCCGAACGAGCTCGACCTGCGCGGCCTGAAGATCGTCGTCGACTGCGCCCACGGCGCGGCCTACAACATCGCGCCGCACGTGTTCCACGAACTCGGTGCGGAAGTCATCGAGCTGGGCACGAGGCCGGACGGCTTCAACATCAACGACGGCGTCGGCGCCACGGCACCGAAGGCGATGGCCGCGGCCGTCGTCGAGCACAAGGCCGACCTCGGCATCGCGCTGGACGGCGACGCCGACCGCCTGATCATGTGCGACGCCGCCGGGCGCCTGTACAACGGCGACGAGCTGCTGTACGTGATGGTGCGCGCACGCATGGCGACGGGCCCCGTGGCCGGCGCCGTCGGCACCCTGATGACGAACATGGCGCTCGAAGTGGCATTCAAGGAAATGGGCATCGGCTTCGCGCGCGCGAAAGTCGGCGACCGCTACGTGCTGGAAAAGATGCAGGAGCACGGCTGGCTGCTGGGCGGCGAAGGCTCCGGTCACCTGCTCGCACTGGACAAGCACACGACCGGCGACGGCATCGTCTCGGCCCTGCAGGTACTGACGGCGCTCAAGCGTTCGAACAAGGGCCTGGCCGACTGCTGCAGCGACCTCACGCTGTACCCGCAGACACTGATCAACGTGCGCGTGCAGCCGGGTACGGACTGGACGAAGAACGGCGCCGTCGTGGCCGAGAAGGAAACCGTGGAGCGCGAACTCGGCGACGCCGGCCGCGTCCTGATCCGCCCGTCCGGCACGGAACCGCTGGTGCGCGTGATGGTCGAGGCGAAGAACGCCGAGCTGGCCGAATCGATGGCCAAACGGATCGCCGCCCGCTTCGAGGTCTAAGTCCGTCACCCCCGCGCCGCACGCCGGCGGGCCCGGAGCGTTCATTGACGCTGCGGGCCTGGCGGGGTATGATCCCCGCAATCGGAGTGTAGCGCAGCCCGGTAGCGCACCTGCTTTGGGAGCAGGGGGTCCAAGGTTCGAATCCTTGTACTCCGACCACCGTCCGCAAACGGGCTGTCCTCGACGGCCCGTTTTCATTTGTGAGGGCGTACTTCCCGTACGCCGCGCACTTCCTGCCCATAGCTCAGTTGGATAGAGCATCAGCCTTCTAAGCTGAGGGTCGCTGGTTCGAACCCAGCTGGGCAGGCCATTTCTTCCATGCCCTCAGGCCATGTTTATCGCACCGGCCACTAAACTGCGTCCGCCAAACCTGTTGTGGCGGGTGCTGCACGCGACACCTTCCTATACTTTCCGCACGGGACCGATCCCGACAACGAAGATAAAGGAGACCGCCATGAACACGTATCTGAACCGCCTGCTGACGGCCGGCGCCTTGCTGCTGGCCACGCTCGGAACGGCACATGCCGCGCCCGCCTGTGCGAACGCCGCGTCCGATCCCGACGGCGACGGCTGGGGTTGGGAAAACAATCAATCCTGTGTCGTCGTCTTCAAGGGCTTCCGCGTCGACGGCAGCGTGCTGAAGGACGCCAACGGCAACGCCTTCGTCGCACGCGGCGTCAACAATCCGCACGCATGGTACGACACCCAGGCGTATGCCGTGCTCGGCAATCTGGCCGCGCGCAAGACCAATCTCATCCGCGTCGTGTGGACGCTGCAGGGCAGTCCGGCGCGCCTCGACCAGATCCTGACGGCGATCACCGCGCAAAAGATGGTGGCGATCGTCGAACTGCACGACGGCACCGGCAAGAACGACGTGGGCATCCTGCAGGCCATGGCCGACTACTGGGCGCGCGGCGACGTCGCCGCCGTCCTCAAGAAGCACGAGCGCGCCCTGATGATCAACATCGCCAACGAATGGGGCGACAGCGGCAAGACGCCGGCGCAATGGCGCGACGATTACAAGCAGCCGATCACGACCCTCCGCAACGCGGGCCTGACGACGACGCTCGTGATCGACAATCCGAACTACGGCGGCAACCCGGACGGCGGCCTGTTGTACGGCTGGGACCTGATCCGCCATGATCCGCGCCACAACGTCATGTTCGCGATTCACGCGTACGGCACGTTCAACAATCCGAACGACGTCTACAACGTGCTGTACAACTACCGGCACAACAACCTGGCCCTGCTGATCGGCGAGTTCGGCTACAACTATGCGAATGGCAACAACAATCTCGGCTGCAAGGTCGATGCCGCGCTGCTGATGCAATGGGCGCAGCAGTTCGGCGTCGGTTACGTCGCCTGGTCGACGGCCGGCAACGACGCCGCCAACGCCTGGCTCGATCTGATGCCCGACTGGTCGGGCACGACGGCCTGGGGCAACACCGTGTGGTACGGCCAGTACGGCATCGCCAACACGGCGCAGCGGGCATCGATCTTCTGACGCGCGCCGGGCCGTTGATGCAGGGCTGGCGAACGCCGGCGCGCGAACCGCCGTGCTAGTCTTGACTCGACGTGGCCGCGGGGGCGAGGGCGCCGCCGGGCCGGCGCGAGGAGACGAAGACATGAGGCTGTACCGGGCGTTGGGGCACGTCGTCCTGCTGGCGGGAGCGTTGTTGACCGTGGTTCCACCCGCCCACGCGCAGGCAACCGCGCCGGCCGCCACGGCGACCCTCACGCTGCGGCTGCCGCCCCCGAGCGCCCCGGCTGACGCGAACGGCACCGTGCAGTTCATCGGCACCGCGACCGTGCTGATCCGCTACCAGGGCTTTACGATCCTCACCGACCCCAATTTCCTGCACAAGGGCGACCACGTCCATCTCGGTTACGGCATCACGTCCGAGCGTCTTACGAACCCGGCGCTGAACCTCGACCAGCTGCCGCCGATCGACCTCGTCGTGCTGTCGCACATGCACGAGGACCATTTCGACAAGCTCGTGCAGGAAAAGCTCGACAAGAACGTTCCGATCGTGACGACGAAGGAAGCGGCGAGGGCGCTCGCCGATATCGGCTTCAAGCGCACGTATGGCCTGGGCACGTGGGACCGCATCGACGTGGAAAAGGGCGAGGCGCGGCTGCGCATCACGGCCGCGCCGGGGCGCCACGGCAAGGTCGGCATGCAGGCGCTGCTGCCGAGCGTGATGGGATCCGTGCTGGACTTCGGACCGAACACGGCGACGCCGAGCTACCGCATGTACATCAGCGGCGACACGCTGATCTACGACGACCTCAAGACGATTCCACAGCGCTTCCCCGGCGTCGACCTCGCGCTGCTGCACCTGGGCGGCACGCGAATCCTGGGCGTGTTCAAGGTCACGATGGACGGCAAGGATGGCGTGAAGCTGCTGCAGATCATCCAGCCGAAGAAAGCGATTCCGATCCATTACGACGACTACGACGTGTTCAAGTCGCCGCTGTCTGATTTCGCGCAGGAAGTGAAGGCGGCCGGACTGGCCCAGCAGGTCGTCTACCTCGCGCACGGCGCCACCTACAGTTTCGCGCCGAATACGCACTGAGGCGCATCGCGGCGCACTGGGCGCGTCGAACACGGACGGAGGACTATTCGCGCTCTTCCGTACGCGGCGCGAGCGTGGCGTCGTCGTCGAACGGCCAGCCGCTCGGCGGCGGCACCTGGCGCTGGAATTCGTGCGGCATCACGATCGGCACCTGCAGGCACACACTCTGCGTCGGCAGCACTTCCATCCACGCGCGCACGAGCTCCTTGTAGGCGATGCCGACGGGACGGATCTTGCGGTCCAGGTCGAACAGGCCGAGCGCGTTCACGGTGCCGTTATTTTCGCGCAGCGCCGTGTCCCAGTCGACCTGGTCGGTCAGCGAGTACCAGGTGAACCCGACGAGCGGCACGCCATTGTTGCGCACGCGCAGGACATTTGCCCATTCCTTGCGCAGCCAGTGCACGGCTTCGTCGCCGCGCGGGCCTTCGCACAGATTCGTCTCGGTGTGCATGACGGGCAGCCGGTAGCGGTTGTAATACTGGTGCGTGATGACGGCATAGCCGAAGATTTCGCCCGCCGCGCGCGTCAGGCCGTCCGCGGAGACGTAGTGTTCGTTCGTCTGGTAATAATCGTTGCCCATGATGCAGTGGTGCTTCAGATTATTGTTCAGGAAGAAGTGGTACTCCTCGCGCGTCATCCCGTTGTCCATCATGTACTCGTACATTTCGGAATCGACGCGGCGGCCGTAGTTCAGGTCGAGCTGGAGGAAGCGGCGCGAATTGTACAGCTCGGCGGGACCGATGGCGGACGGGCTTTCGGCATGAAAATACTCCGTCGATTCGCTCTGCACGAACAGCGCGTCGGGACGCACTTTCAGGATCGCGTGCATGGCCAGGATGTTCGCCTTGACGAGGTTCTTCGTGGCCGTGATGTAGGCGCGGTCCGTCGTCATCTGCTCGTTCCACCAGCCGTACAGCGCGGAGAAGAGTGCGCAGATCGACATCTCGTTGATCGGCGTGTACAGCTGCAGCCAGGGATAGCGGCGCGCGAACGTGCCGGCATAGTCCGCGAACAGCTCGGGGAAATCGGGATTCTGGAAATTGCCGATCCAGTCCGGGACGCCGAAGTGGCACAGGTCGACGATGGACGCGATGTTGCGCCGGCGCAGGTCGTTCAGCGCCAAGTCCGCGAATTCCCAGTCGTAGCGCTTGGGACCCAGCCACGTCTTGTGCAGCGGCGGACCGTAGCGCAGGACTTTCAGGCCGAGTTCCTGCACCAGGTCGAAGTCGGTCCGCCAGTACTTGTAGTGGCCGCATTTCTCCATCTCATCCATCCGCACCCGGCCGTTGTCGATGGTCGGGATACTGTTTTCGATACCGGTGGCAAAAATAAAACCTGGGGACATGCGAACCTCTGGAAGCTGATCGGTCGCAATCATTGTAGCGGGGATTACAAACAACGTTCCGAACCGTGCGCGCCCTGCATTTGTGCGCACCGGCTTTACTGTCGCGTGTAAGCTGTGGTATCAATCATGCAACATCACCGTTTCCAGCGGCCGCCCCAGTATCCCGTTTCGACGCCGACGATCAGCATGCACAACGCCACCGCGGCCCGCGCCGCTCCTTCGACGGCAGCCTCCGATCGCCGGCTCGCGGCCGGCGTACTGGTGTCCCTGCTGCTGCACGGGCTCGTGCTGTCGCTGCAATTCGGCATTCCCGGGCTGCGCCCGGGGATGGGCGGGCCGCTGGCGATCCGGCTGGCGGCGGCGCCCTCCGTGTCAACGGTGCCGTCCGTTGCGCCGGTGCCGACCGCGCCGGATTCAACGCCCGTGGCGCCGGTCCCTGCCGCTGCGCCTGTGCCATCGATGGCATCCTCTGCGTCCGGGTCTTCCATGGTCGTCGCGGAGCAGCTTGCGCCGCCGCGCGCGCCTGCCGTCGAGCCCGCCCGATCTGTGCCGTCTGCGGTCGCGCAGCGTCCGTCATCCGTCTCCCCGGCGCAGCAGGCACCGGCCGCCCCGAAGCCGGCGCAGCGGGGTTTCACGCTCGTCGATCCGGTGGCGCCGGCGCCGCTGCCCGCACCCCGGCCGGAACCGGCCGCGCCGCCGCCTCGCCGCGCCATACGTCACCGTCGCAAGGTGCCGGCGCGCGACGTCGCGGACGGCCTGCATACCCGCGTAATCGCCCAGGAAACGCAGCGGGACGGCGGTTTCGTGGTGCCGCTGCCGACTGTCGAAGCCGGGCCCGATCCGGTAGCGCTTGCCCGTACCGAACCGCCGGACGAGGACGATCCCGCCACCGATGAGGTCGCCGCGGCCGAGCGCGCCCGCGTGGCCGAGGTGCGCGAGCGCGAGCGCGACAAGACACGTGAGGCAGAGGATGCCCGCCTGCGTGCCGAAGCTGAACAGACCCAGCAGGCCGAGGCTGCGCAACAGCGACAGCAGCTGGCGGCGCAGACAGCACGTTACGAAGACGAACTGGCCGCGCGCCAGCGTGAAGCCGCGGCGGCACGCGCGTTGGCCGCGCAGCGTGCCGCCGACGAGGAAGCGCGACGCTTGGCCGAGCAGCAGCGGATGCAGCAGGCCGAGCTGGAACGCGTCGAGCAGGCCGAGCAGGCGCGCGCGCAGCAACTCGCGGAGCAGCAGCGCGTGCAGCAGGTCGAGCAGGCGCGTGCGCAGCAACTCGCGGAAGAGCAGCGCCAGCAGCAGGCCGAGCAGGCGCGCGCGCAGCAACTCGCGGAGCAGCAGCGCGTGCAGCAGGCCGAGCAGGCGCGTGCGCAGCAACTCGCGGAGCAGCAGCGCGTGCAGCAGGCTGAGCAGGTGCGCGCGCAGCAACTCGCGGAAGAGCAGCGCCAGCAGCAGGCCGAGCGCGAACGTGCACGGCAGTTGGCCGAGCAGCAGCGTCTGCAGCAGATCGAGCGGGAGCGTGCACAAGAGCTTGCCGATCAGCGCGTGGCCGAGGAGGCGGCTCGCCAGCAGTCGGCCGAACGGGAGCGCAACCGCCGGCTGGCCGACGAGCGGTCGCGCCAGGAGCAGGCACAGCAGGCCGAGCAGGCCGCTCGGCGCGAGGCCGCAGAACGTGCCGGCCGTCAGCGCGACCGCGACGTGGCCGACATGGCGGGCGCGGCAACGGGACCGGCGCCCGGCCCGGCGCGCGGCAGCGCCGACGGCGCACCCGGCGATGGAGCAGGGCGGGGCGGCGGCACCCTGCCGCGCGCGGCGCTGGGCAGCGAACTGGCCTCGCGCGCGCGCGAGATGATACGCGGCATCGATATCCCGAAGGCGGTCCCTCAGGCCGTGCGCCCCGCCGAGGACGCGGCCAGGGCAGCCCGGCGCGCATCCGTCGAGGCGGGACGGCGCGACATCCCGCTGCGCATGTACGCCGACAGCGTGCGCCAGAAGATCGAACGCAACGCCGTGCTCAGTCAGGCGCAGTTGTCCGCCGACGTGGTGCGCACGGATCCCATCGTCAGTGTCGCGATCCGCAGCGACGGCAGCGTGGAGGACGTGACCATCGTGCGTTCCAGCGGCCGGACCGACATCGACGATTTCGTGCGCCGCGTCGTGCATTTGAACGCGCGTTATTCCGCGTTTCCGCCGAACGTGGCGGCGCACTACGACGTGATCGAACTGCGCCGCGTGTGGCGTTTCGCCGGCGCGCTGCGGCTGCTGGAAGAGATGCGCTGACGGCGGTTCGCAGCAGCGATCGCCTATGCAGGGTGCTTGACGTGCGCCAAAGCCCCGCCGGATGAGCGGCTTACCCTGACGTGGATCGCCAGCGCTTGGCAATCCTTCAACAGGCCATCCATGCATGCTTCCATCACACAATGTTCAAGAGAGCTTTGCCGCGTCTTGCGGACGATCCTCGGCGTCCGTTCGTGCGCGCCGGCTCGCGGTTCAGATCACGCATCGAACCGCGCGTGGCGCCGCGTATGCGTTCCCCCATCGCCCGGCAACAGGCGCCGTATGCTTGTCCCCGTGCTGCTTCTGCCAGCGCTGTGTGCCGCGCTGCTTGCGGGCTGCGCGACCGGCATCCAGTTCCGCACGCAGGACCGTGCCGGCGCCGATGAACCGGCGCCGCCCACGGAAATGATCACCGAAGGCCTGATCGTCGTGGAGCGCCAGCAGAACCGGACGCGCGCCAACGAGGACCTCGATCGCCTGCTCGTGCCGAATCCGCCGCCTTACGCAATCGGCGGCGGCGACGTCCTGACCATCGTTGTCTGGGACCATCCCGAACTGACTGGCGGCCTCGTCACCTCAGCCTACGCCGATCCGGCCGTCGCCGCCGCGGCGGCTGCGAACGCGAACGCGGCGCCGCAAGGCTTCGTCGTCGATCACCAGGGGCGCATCCAGTTTCCGCTGGTGGGCCTGGTCACCGTCGAGGGGCTGACCGAGGAGCAGGCGCGCGCGCAGCTGACGACACGCCTGGCGAAATACCTCGCTCACCCGAACGTCACCCTGCGCGTGCAGGCCTACCGCAGCAAGCGCGTGTACGTCGACGGCGAGGTCAAGTCGCCGGGCCTGCTGGCGATCAACGACATCCCGATGACGCTCGTCGAAGCCATCAACCGTGCCGGTGGCCTGTTGCCGACGGCCGACCAGAGCCGCATCGAGCTGGAGCGCGGCAAGACGCATTACGCGATCAATCTGCGCGACCTGGTGCAAAAGAATATCAACCCTGGCCTCGTCATGCTGGCGCCGGGCGACGTGGTGCGCGTGCATTCGCGCGATGAAAGCAAGGTGTTCGTGTCGGGTGAAGTCGTGACGCCGAAGGCGCTGACGATGCACGACGGCCGGCTGACCCTCAACGAAGCGCTGGGCGAGAGCGGCGGCATCAGCCCGCTGAGCGGCGACGCGCGCCAGATCTACGTGGTGCGCAGGACGCCCGACCGCACGCGCGTGTTCCAGCTCGATGCGCGGGTGGCCGGATCGCTCGCGATGGCCGAGGCGTTCGAACTGCGGCCGAAGGACATCGTGTACGTTGCCGCGACGCCGCTGGCCAACTGGAACCGCAACCTGAGTCTCCTGTTCCCCGGCGCGTTGACCTCGGCGGTGAGCGCGACCAACCGGCCCTGATCGTGTGGCCTCACCAGTGTGTGGAGCATGACAATGAATACTGCAAGCGGAAAGCAGGCCCTGACCCATGTCTCAACCCGTTCGCCGATTCTGGGCGTTCCTTTCGATCCGGGCGCCGTCGAAGGCGTACCGGATGAAGCCTCCGTCGACCTCAAGGGCTATTTGCGCACCTTGTACGACAGCCGCTGGCTGATCGGCGGAATCACGGCCGTTATCACGATCGTGGCCTTGCTCTACGTCCTGATCGCCAAACCGGTGTTCGAGACCAACATGATGATCCACGTCGAGGAGGAAAGCCCGAACGCGTCGAAGAATTTTTTGAGCGAAGCATCGTCGTTGTTCGAGACCAAGAAGGCTGCGATTGCCGAGATGGAGCTGCTGCGCTCGCGCATGGTGGTGTCGCGGGCGGTCGACAATTTGCAGCTGTATATCGACGTGCGCCCAAAATACTTCCCCGTCGCAGGGGCCTGGTTCGCCAACCAGAAAGGCGGCGCGCTGTCGGAGCCTGGTTTGTTCGGTTATGGCGGCTATGTCTGGGGGCGCGAGAAGGCCGATGTGTCGCTGTTCGAAGTGCCGGATGCCTGGCTCGGTCGGGAGTTTACCCTGACGGCGCTGGACGATCAGCGTTTCCGCTTTTCCGGCGGCGGACAGCGCACCGTGTTCGAAGGCAGTGTCGGCCTGCGCTACCGGGTACCCTCGCGCGAAGGTGTGATCGAATTGAAGGTGGATCGCATGTCGGCCAACCCGGGCGCCCACTTTGTGCTGCGACGCATGTCGCGCCTGGCGATGATCGAAGCCATTCAGAACGCGCTCATCATTACGGAGGAAGGCAAGCAGTCCGGTATCATCGAAGTGAAGCTGCAGGGTGAAAACGCACGCCGTACCTACGGCGTGCTGAGCGAGATCGGCCGTGAGTACATGCGCCAGAATCTGGCACGGAGAACCGAGGAAGCGGAAAAGTCGCTGGCTTTCCTGAATCAGCAATTGCCCATCCTGAAACGCCAACTGGAGCAGGCCGAGGACCGGTATAACCAGTTCCGCAATGCGCACAATACGGTAAATCTTCAGGAGGAAGCACGCATGAGCCTGGGGCAGGCGGCGGCGGCGCACACGCGTCAGCTCGACCTCCTTCAGAAAAAGACCGAGCTGCTGGCGCGGTTTACGGAAAATCATCCCGTCGTGACGGCCATAGACCGCCAGCGGAAGGAAGTCGAGGCCGAGATCGAGGAAGTCAATGCTCGAATCAAGGCAATGCCCGTTCTGGAGCAGGATGAGGCACGGTTGACGCGAGACATCAAGGTCACGACGGATCTCTACACTACATTATTGAACACGGCCCAACAGCTGCGCCTGATCTCGGTCGGAAGAGTCAGCAATGTGCGCATGGTGGACGCGCCGGTCTCGCCTGAAAAGCCGGTCAAACCGAACCGTCCACTCATCGTGGCACTGGCTGTGATTACCGGGCTTGTCCTGGGTACCCTGGTTGCCCTAGCGCGCAAGGCACTGACGGGCGCGATCGATGATCCGCAGAAGATCGAGCGCCTGCTTCGCGCTCGCGTCGTCTACGCCACCATCCCGCACAGCAGCAATCAGGACAAGCTGCTGCGGAAGGCGAAGAACGGCGGTATCTTGCCGCTGTTGGCTACGGTCATTCCCGAAGATCCTGCCGTCGAGAGCTTGCGTGGCTTCCGTGCTGCCCTGCAGTTTTCAATGCCTCACTTTAGAAACAATATTGTGATATTTGCCGCGGCAACGCGCGGCATAGGGAAAACCTTTGTTACCGTCAATTTTGCTGCGGTGATGGCGGCCAGCGGCAAGCGCGTTCTGCTGGTCGACGCAGACTTTCGCAGTGGCCATTTGCACCGCTATTTCGGCATCAGCCGTGAGGTGGGATTGTCCAAAGCAATCAGCGGTGCCACGCCAATGGAAGAAATCATTCATCACGACGTCATCGAAAACCTCGACTTGATCCCTACCGGCCAATTGCCCACGAACCGTTCGGATTTCCTATTGCACGTAAATATGGGTAGCCTGCTTGACAGCGTCAGCGCCAATTACGACCTGGTGCTGATCGATACACCGCCACTTCTGGTGGCTGCAGATGCCCTTGTTATTGGGAATCATGCCGGAGCCATATTCTTGCTCGCACGTGCGAGCGTCACGACCGATGCCCAAATTACCGAGTCTGTGAAACGGATGAACCATGCGGGCCTGTCGCCCCAAGGGGTATTGTTCAATAACATGTCCTATGGACTCGACGGGTACGATGCGCGATTTCCGGCGGAACCTATTGGCCAGCTAGGGTATTCTGATTAGATATCTGCTCGCTCTGTTTTCAAGGCGCTCGTTGTTCAGTCTCGTGGAATACAGTGCCGAACAGCGGTCCGCCACTCATGGTGTACTTCGGTCCACAGCTGCGAGCAGGCGTTGCTCGATGTTCGGCAGCGCATACAAAACTATGAGTCAGGTACGTGCCGCGCACGGAACTGTGCTGCCATTCATGGCCTTGCGCTTTAAGTAATCAGAGCGTAGTTGCCTTTGCAATACAGAGCAGGAAGTTCGGTTGGCTTGGCCGATCCATTAATTGGGGCCTTCGTCTCGTGCTGCAACGTGCTGACCGTTCGGTCGAATGCCGGGATTGTCAAACCCGGCAATGGACTCGCGGAGCAGGCTTTTCGCTAAGCAAAGACGGCAGCGCCGACGCGCAGCAACATCACACGCGGTTGATCATGGAGCGTTCAACTTGTGTGCCGGACGATTGGCAGTCGCCTCTGGGCACGCGCTGCCCAGTGCTTGGCGATGTGGCGGACGCGATAGGTCTGCGATTCAAATAACTGGTAAGAGAGGTTGGCTGCAATCAGTAAGATCGCCAGCATGCCGGCGTAAATTCCAAAATGGAGTGGTTCATGCGGCGATAGCTGAGGCAAGCCCAGGTGCGTTTTGCTCCAATATGCGAGCAGCTCAAGCAGGGGAACGTGTAACACATAAAGGCTGAATGAGAATTCGGCTAAGAACCTTCCTGCACGCGCAAGCGGATCCACTAGCCTGGAGGTTGGCGCGGCCTGGAATTGCAGACTCGATAAGAAACACAGGAATATCATGCTAAGAATCACGTCCTGCCACAGCGTGTCGGTCGAGAAATCGTCGAGTGTACCCGTGAGCCTGAAACAGGTGGCAACGGCAAGCAATAGCGCCAGCCAAACCAACCGCAGGGCAGGTGCGCATTCAATCCGGATGCGTGAAAATGCTACCCCAAGCAGCCATATCAGGAAGTACGCCGTCACTGCACTCGGCAGCACAGTGATGATCGCCAGCACAGCAAGAACCGACGCTGCACGCGACATCTGGATGCGTGTGGTGAATAGCAGTACCAGCAGCGGAAAGAGTACGTAATACCATGTTTCGTTCGTTAGGCTCCACAGTGCAAAATTACCGCCGAAGTCAGGTAGAAAAACACGCTGCAAGCCAAACAGGTTGCCAACGAATACCAGCGCGGAATATTCGTTGGTGCTCGAGTAATCCATGGTCCCGATATTAACGACACCTGCAGCAAAGCCGAACAACAGTGTCAGGGCGAAGGTCGGAATCAACACCGTCCACAGACGGGTAATCCTGTCGATCGCGTAGTCCAGAAGCGCCCCCGGCATACCGAGCTTGTTGAGCAAGCTGCCCCCTACCAGCCAGCCGCTGATAACGAAAAAGATCAGTACAGCTTGATGAGCAAACCCTGTAACGAAGGCGAACCCTTGAAACCATAAGGGGGGATCGGAGATCGTGCGCAGGCCTGGGTACATGATGGCGCGCACGTGGGCCGCAGCGACGATGACCGCGGCACTACCGCGCAGTAGCGATATCAGAACGGAATGCCAGTAGTTGTTCCCCAACTGAGTTTTTCGCTGGAACGTCAGCCGAGGGAATACTGAATCACGCACTTTTTCGGTAGACATGATGCCTCCTTCTTCGGTAAAAATTTGCATTCTCTTGCGGGCGCCTCGTTTTTAAAAAACACGGTATTGCTGGGCAAGACGTGTGCGGCACGATACATGACATAACCAAACGGAAAGGAATGCGTGGAGTACAACGTCACCATGAATGCTGCCGTTGAGTACCACAGTGCGTGACGAGGGGGAGGAGGCAACGCGCTGGCCAACCAGATTCCGCTCAAGCTGATGGCCGTCCCAATTGTCCAGCCGGCAACTACTTCGACAACGCTGTGGTCGCCATTCGCGACGAGTAGCGCACTCATCAGTGCGCCGGCCGCCAGCCCGGCAGCCGCCCCGGCTCGGTGGAGATATGGACGCGACGTATATTGTTTTATTAGTAGGAAAAATATGGTCGGGAGCACTGCCGTCACTCCCGTGGCATGTCCGCTGACTGCGTTGAAGTCGTGGGTTGGTAATGGTGATCCCCAAGCCAGGAACGTCACTTTGGTCATCACGACAAGCCCAATGCCGAGCAAAAACAGCAAGCTCCACAAGAATGCGATGCGCCAGGCACGGCCTGCCGCAAGCCAGATTGTCACGGCTGCGGCTGCTGCGAGTGTCAATGGCAGGTCGCCAATATGCACGAGCTCGCTCCAGAACATCATGTGCTCCCTCTTAATGCATGATCGCGACCAAGGTTTTGCAGATGATCTGTAAATCCGTCCAAAAACTGCGCTCCCGGACATACCGTACGTAGTAGTTGAGCTTGATAGGAAGAATCGTGTTCACGTAGGTGTTTTCGGGGTCGGTTGCTCGACCTAACAGGGTGCTCTCTTCGCGGTACGAGATTGAGGCCCAATCCGTGATGCCTGGCGCTACCGATAATACGATCGCGCGTACGTCCGGTGGATAGCAGGCAACGTAGCGCGGAACCTCTGGTCGTGGACCTACAAGACTCATCGTTCCATGCAA
>Ga0308166_1002722_pt1 | contig 15858 bp, 11 predicted proteins | sample PhyCR2_2_FD_202137 | JGI IMG/M metagenome (GOLD analysis project Ga0308166, IMG submission 202137) | Phyllosphere microbial communities from UC Gill Tract Community Farm, Albany, California, United States - DLSLCC.R2 | ecosystem: Host-associated > Plants > Phyllosphere > Unclassified | place... | reverse complement strand
GCGGGAACGACGGTTTTTCCCTATGGCGGGCCTATTTTCGACGGTAAAAATTATTCCGGACAGCAGTGCGCTTGTGCGGGAACGACACTTACGCGTTAGCGACCCAGGATCTTTGCCAGATACTCCCGATGCGTCGGCACCGTCGCGACGGCGGTCGCAAGCTGGCTCGCGCGCTCGCGCACCCAGTCGAGCGACTGTTCCTCGGGAATCAGCTTGAGGGTCGGATCGCTGCGCGCCGGCCAGTTCTGCATGCCCGCGTGGATCGCGAGCCAGCTGTGGCCGTCGAAGCCTTCCTCGTCGTACTGGTGCAGCACGCCCGTTTCGCGCCATGCGTGCAGCTTGTAGGCCAGCGTCTCGGGCAGCTCCGCGGCCGCCATGGCTTGCCAGAATGGGGTGTCGCGGCGCGCGGTCAGGCAGTAGTGCATCAGTATGAAGTCGCGGATGCGTTCGAACTGGCGCGTGAGGCCCGTGTTGTACGCGTCGACGAGCTCGGGCGCGACGGAGCCGCCCCGCTGCAGGAGGGTCATCAAACGGCCGACGCCCACTTGCACCAGGTAGATGCTGGTCGATTCGAGCGGTTCCAGGAAGCCCGTCGCGAGGCCGATGCCGACGACGTTGTGCGACCAGAATTTCGCGCGGTGCCCCGTCGTGAAGCGCAGCAGGCGCGGCTCCGCCAGCGCTTCGCCGTCGAGCTGCTGCAGCAACTGGTCGCGGGCCTTTTCTTCGTCGATGAAGCGGGTCGAAAACACGTGGCCGTTGCCCGTGCGGTCCTGCAGGGGAATGCGCCATGCCCAGCCGGCGTCCAGCGCCGTCGCGCGCGTGTACGGCGTCAGGTTGTCGCCCACGGGGGCGGACGGCACGGCCCATGCCCGGTCCACGGGCAGCCAGTGCGAAAAGTCGACGAACGGTTCGCCCAGCGTGCGGCCCAGCAGCAGCGAGGCGAACCCGGAACAATCGATGAACAGGTCGCCCTTGACGACGCGGTCGTCGTCCAGCTTCAGCGACGCGATGCCGCCGTCCGGCCGGCGCGCCACGTCGACGACCTTGCCCTCGGTGCGGCGCACGCCGCGCTTCAGCGCGATGTCGCGCAGGAAGCGGGCGTACAGGTTCGCGTCGAAGTGGTAGGCGTAGTTGAAATTCGCGGCGTCCTTGCCGGGCGCGCAGAAGCGGTCGTTCATCGCCATCACGGTCGGCAGGCATTGCTCGCCGAACGTGGGCAGGTTGGCGCGCGGGTGCCGGCGGTACTGGCCCCACAGCGACTCGGGCCCGTTCAGCATGCCGAAGTCGCCGAACGTGTGGTAATAGTCCTCGCCCTTCACGCGCCAGTCGCGGAACCGGATGCCCAGCTTGTACGTGCCGTTCGTCGCGCGCAGGAAGTCCGCTTCGGGGATGCCGAGGATCTGGTGGTAGTTGCGGATCGAAGGGAACGTCGCCTCGCCGACGCCGACCGTGCCGATGTCCTCCGATTCCACCAGTTCCACCGTCGTGCCCTTCAGGCCCGTCGCGAGGGCCGTCGCGGCCATCCAGCCGGCCGTGCCGCCGCCGAGGACCACGATGCGTTCATAAGTCATGCTGTCTCCATGTTGTATGCACATCGATTGTACTGATGTCTTTACGGCGCGCAAGAAACTTTTAGCGCCGGACACGAACTTGCGGCCCAGTGTTGTGAAAACGGTTTCAATCCGGGGTATGATTTGGATGTTCGCGCTAACAAAAAACGTTTACACAAGGAGACAGCATGCAGACGAACATCCTCCGCGCCGCGGCCCTCGCCGCCGCACTGTGCGCCGGGACCGCCCACGCGGCGACCTACCCCTTCCAGGACCCGAACCTGGCCCCGCAACAACGCATCGCCAACATCCTGGCGCTGATGACGCCCGACGAAAAGATCGCCGCGCTGTCGACCGATTCCGGCGTCGCGCGCCTCGGCATCCCCAGCTTCGGCAGCACGGAAGGCATCCACGGCCTCGTGCAGCGGGGCGAATCGAAGCGCCAGCGCGAGCCCATCCCGACGACGCAATTCCCGCAGCCGCCCGGCATGGGCGCGAGCTGGGACCCGGAGCTCGTGCGCCAGGCCGGCGCCGTGCAGTCGACGGAAGCCCGCTACATCACGCAAAGCAGCAAGTACAGGCACCCGATGCTGATGCAATGGGGCCCGCAGGCCGATCTCGCGCGCGATCCGCGCTGGGGCCGCAGCGAGGAAGTCTATGGCGAGGACGCATTCCTCGTCGGGACGATGGCGACGGCGTTCACGCGCGGCATCCAGGGGGACGACCCGACATACTGGCGCGGCGCGGCGCTCCTCAAGCACTTCCTCGCCAACAGCAACGAGAACGGCCGCGGCAACTCGACGTCCGATTTCGACGACCGCCAGTTCCACGAATACTATGCGGCGCCGTTCCGGATGGCGTTCGAGGACGGCGGCGCGCGCGCCCTGATGGCGTCGTACAACGCGTGGAACGGGACGCCGATGGGCGTGCACCCGGTGCTGCGCAGCCTCGTGATCGGGAAGTGGAACGCGGACGTGATCTCGAGCGACGGCGGCGCCATCGGCAACCTGGTGAAACTGTATAAACGGTATCCGGACCAGAAGGCGGCGGCCGTCGCGGGCCTGAAGGCCGGCATCAACCAGTACCTCGACAAATACCAGGACGAGCTGCGCGCCGCGCTGAAGGAGGGCACCATCACGGTGGCCGATCTCGACGAGGCGCTCGCGCGCAAGTTCCGCACCACGATCAAACTGGGCCTGATCGACCCGCCGGCCGGCAATCCGTATGCCGCGATCAAGGACGGGCCGGCGCCGTGGGACAGCGCGGCGCACAAGGCGGTGTCGTTGAAGATGGCGCTGGAATCCATCGTCCTGATGAAGAACGACGGCGGCGCGCTGCCGCTCGCGAAGTCGCGCGTCAAGCGCATCGCCGTGATCGGGCCGCATGCGGACAGCGTGCACTGGGACTGGTATGGCGGTACCGCGCCGTACACGGTGACGGCGCTGGCCGGCATCAAGGCGGCCGTGGGACCGGGCGTGAAGGTCGACTACGCGGCGGACAATGCGAACGACGCGGCCGTGAAGGCGGCGCGCGACGCGGACGTGGCCATCGTCGTCGTCGGCAACGACCCGACCTGCGGCCCGAACATGGCGCACGAGTGGACCGACGCCGGCACGAAGCCCTGCGCCGACCCGGGCGACGGCCGCGAGGGGCGCGACCGCGAGACCCTGGCGCTCGCGCAGGAAGGCCTGGTAAAACAGGTGCTGGCGGCGAATCCGCGCACGGTGATGGTGCTCGTGTCGAGCTTCCCGTACACGATCGGCTGGGCGAAGGACCACGTGCCCGCGATCGTGCAGATGGCGCATGCGTCGCAGGACCAGGGCACGGCGCTCGCGCAGGTGCTGTTCGGCGACTACAACCCCGGCGGCAAGCTCGTGGCGACGTGGCCGGCGGCGGAATCGCAGCTGCCACCGATGATGGACTACGACATCCGCCACGGCCGCACCTATATGTATTTCAAGGGCCAGCCGTTGTTCCCGTTCGGGCACGGGCTGTCCTATACGACCTTCAAGTATGGGAAGCTGCGCACGAGCGCGCCCGCGCTGGCGGCCGACGGCAAGGTCGACGTCGACGTGGACGTGACCAACACGGGCAAGGTGGCGGGCGACAGCGTCGTCGAGCTGTACGCCGCGTGGCCGAAGTCTCAGGTCGAGCGGCCGCGCCAGGCGCTGGTCGGCTTCCGGCGCGTGAACGTGAAGCCGGGCGAGACGCGCACGGTGCGCATCCCGCTCGCGGCGCAGCGCCTCGCGTACTGGAACACGCAGGCGGGCCGGTTCGAGGTCGAGCCGGTGCCCGTGAAGCTGATGGTGGGCGAGTCGTCGGCCGACATCAAGCTGACGGCGACGCTGCCCGTGAAGCGCTGACCCGCGCCAGGTGACGGCCCAGCCGCCAGCCCAGGCACAGCAGGGTGAGGGTGGGCGGCAGGCCCCACGGTTCGGGGATGGCGGACGCATCGCACACGTACAGGCCGGGCGTCGCCGTCGCGAGGTCCGCGTCCAGCGCCTGTCCGATGCGCACCGTGCCGCCCGGATGCGCCGCGAAGTGATGGCTGGCGAAGATGTGCCGCGCGCCGGCGGCTTCCAGGATGCCGCGCGCCTGCGCGATCCCGGCATCGAAGCGGCGCCGGTCGCCCGGCGCCAGCGTCTTGTCGACCCAGCGCGGGCCGACGTTGCCCTTGATCTCGTCGCGGATCTTGACCATGACCGTCAGCGTGCGGGCGTGTGCCAACAACCGGTCGACCCGGCCCGCCTGCGCCGCGAATGCCTGGTACATGGGGCGGGGCAGCGTGAGGTCGGCCAGGCTGATGCCGGCCTCCGGCGCGTAATGCCCGGCCGCCATCGGCACCTCGGCGCCGCCGCCTTCGATGCCGTCCACCGCGCCCATCACGGCCACGACGGGGTCGCTGAAGAACGGCACGGGCCCGGCCAGCAGGCCCGAGGTACGCAGGATGCGCGGGCTGCCGATGCCGCCCGCGGCGAGCACGACGAGGCCGGCGCGGAACCTCTCCATCCGTCCGCCGACTTTCGCTTCGACGCCCACGGCGCGGCCATCTTCCACCAGCACGCGCGTGACGTGCGTATCGGTGACCAGTCGCGCGGCGTGACTGCAGGCGTCGTCGACCAGCTCGCGGGCCGACCACTTCGCCCCGAACGGACACCCGTAGACGCAGCGCCAGCATCCGGTGCGGCACGCGGCCGGGCGGATCATCTTGTCCAGCTTGCGCCACGCGAGCCCTTGCGCGTGGGCGCCCGCGGCGATGCGCGCGGCCATCGGCCCCACGAGATCGTCCGGCAGCGGCGCCATCGGCAGTTCCGCGCGCCAGGCGGCCAGCGCCGGGGCCAGGTCGATGCCGTGCCTTGCGAACATGGCGGCGGGCGGCGGCGCGGCGGTGGCGAAATTGATGGTCGACGTGCCGCCGGTCGTCAGCGCACGCACGAGCAGCGACAGGTCGCGGTGCAGGAACGCGCCCTTGCCGGGCACGGCGGCCATGCCGGCCATCTGCGCCAGCGTGCCCGCGAGCGGCGCGGCGCCGCCGGCTTCCACCATCAGCACGCGGGCGCCGGCCCGCGCGAGCTCGCGCGCGACGCTGGCGCCGCCGGGGCCGGTCCCGGCCACGATGGCGTCGAAAGAGGGGGAGTTCGAAGACATGCGGCATTGTAGCGTGCACGCCGTAGTGCACGCCCGCTCGTTTTGTACTATCATAAGTTACATGAGAACCGACAGCAAACTTTCCTCGATCCTGCACCTGCTGCTGCACATGGCCCACAGCGACCGTCCGCTGACGTCGGAAGAGCTGGCGGGCTTCCTGCACACGAATCCCGTGCTCGTGCGCCGCACGCTGGCGGGGCTGCGCGAGCGCGGCTACGTCGCGTCGGAGAAGGGACATGGCGGCGGCTGGGCCGTCACCGCCGACCTGCGGCGCGTGACCTTGCGCGACGTGTACGAAGCGGTGGGGTCGCCGACCGTGTTCGCGATCGGCGACCGTGTCGAGCAGCCCGGCTGTCTCGTGGAAAAGGTCGTCAACCAGTCGCTCGGCGACGCGCTCGCCGAAGCCGAGGCGCTGCTGCTCGCGCGCTTCGCGCAGGTCACGCTGGCGGAACTGTCCGAGCGCTTCAACGCGCAGTATCCCGAAGGAGGAGTCCATCATGCACACCCATCAGAATGAGTCCGCATTCGACGTGATCGTCGTGGGCGGCAGCTACGCCGGCCTGTCGGCGGCCATGCAGCTTGCGCGGGCGCGCAGGCGCGTGCTCGTCATCGACGCCGGCCGGCGCCGCAACCGCCACGCGGACCGCTCGCACGGCTTCCTCACGCAGGATGGCGCGGAAGCGGCGGCCATCGCCGCGCAGGGCCGCGCCCAGTTGCGCGCCTACCCGAACGTCGCGTGGGCGAACGAGACGGCGGTGGCGGCGCGCATCGACGGTGACGGTTTCGACGTCGCGCTGCCGGATGGGGGCACCGTGCGGGGCCGCCGGCTGATCCTCGCCACCGGCGTCGCCGACACGCTGCCGGCCGTGGACGGCCTGGAGGAACGCTGGGGCACGAGCGTGTTCCACTGTCCGTACTGCCATGGCTACGAACTGGATGAAGGCGCCATCGGCGTGCTCGCGGCGGGCGAAGCGTCGCTGCACCAGGCGCTGATGCTGCCCGACTGGGGCCAGGTCACCCTGCTGCTGAACGGCGCGTTCGAACCGCGGCAGGATCAGCTGGCGGCATTGGCCCGGCGCGGCGTGGCCGTCGAGCGCACGCCGGTCGCGCGCATCGAAGGCCGGGCCGACGTGGTGTTGCAGGATGGACGCCGGCTGCCGCTGGCGGGACTGTTCGTCGCCACCCGCACACACATCGCCAGCCCGCTGGCCGGGCAGCTGGGCTGCGCGCTGGAAACCGGACCGATGGGGCCTTACGTCGCGACCGATGCGCAGAAAGCGAGCAGCGTGCCGGGCGTGTTCTGCTGTGGCGACCTGGCCAGGCCCGCCGGCAACGTGGCGCTCGCGGTGGCGGACGGCGCGCTGGCGGGCATCGCCGCGCACCGTTCCCTGATTCCCGAGCTGGCCGTCCTGGCGTGACGCGCGGCATGCCGCGCCGCGCCCTTGACGCTTACGACGTCATGCGGTTCCAGCCCGAGCGCACGGCCGCCTTCATGCGTTCCCACGTGGACGAGCCGCTGCCGCCGTAGCGGGTATCCCAGTCGCTGCGCAGGTCGGATTCCACGTCGTCCCAGTTGCGACCCTGGTAGCGGGCGTCGCGCCGCATCTCGTTGCCGTAGCGATAGGCCGGCGCATAGTCGTCGTAGGTGCCGCCCAGGCTGGCGTAATTCGTCTGCCAGTCATTGCGGTAGTACGTGTCGTCGTCGGGCGCGCTCCCCTGCAGCGGCTGTACCTCGACTTCCGTGTGGCGCACCGTGTCCTTGATGTTTTGCTGGCGCTGGCTGACTTCCTTGCCGACGACGACTTCCTCGACCACGCGCGCGGATTTCTGCACGATGGCTTCCTCGGCCGTTTCGCGCAGTTCGATCGTCTGGTCCTTGAGCGCGGCGACGTCGGCCGGGTCGAGCGGCTGGTCGACCGGACGGCGTTCCACGCTGACGTGTTCCTCGCGCAGCGACACCGTCTCGTTCACGGGCGTCTCGACCAGGCGCGAGAACACGCGCACGCCGCCCCGTTCGACCTGGCGCTTGCCGACCCGGACTTCTTCCTGCACGACCGGGATCGCGGCCTTGCCGGTGGTCCGGTCGACGGCTGTCTCGCGCTGCAGCGAGTCGGAACGCGAGGTCGAGTCGGACAGGCTGCCGGACAGGTTGCCGCCCTGCGTGCCCGACTGCATCGAGCCGGCGGCGAGCGACGGCGACGTCTGCGGCTGGTAGGCGCTCGTGCCCAGCGATGCGGCATTGCCCGCCAGGTCGTGGCGCTCGTCGATGTCGATCGGGCCGAAGCGTTCGATCACGTCGGCGGCGCGTTCCACTTCCGGTTCCGACGACGTGGTCAGGGTCAGCACATGCTGGCCGCCCGCGACCGCGGTGGAATAGCGGGTCGCATGTTCGTCGTGGTCCGAGCCGAACAGGTTTTCGAAGAAGTGCTTGATCGAGGCGCCCACGCCTTCCTCGTGGGTCGCGCCGAGCGTCGCGCCGGCCGTCGTCGTGGTGCCGGACAGGTCGGCGCTGGAGACATAGACGTTGTCGCGGGTGAAGCCCGATGCCAGCAGTTCGTCCATCGCGTTCTGGGCATCGCTGCGGTTGTCGAACACCGCTACGAGAGTATGTTGCATGATGCGTCCTCCGGTGATTGTCACGTGGGTGAAGTGTCGCCGTGCTCGTCGAAGCGCTCGACGCTGACCTGCTCGGACTTGAGCATGACCGTGTCGACGTGGTGTTCTTCGCGGCGGGTGCGCGTGATGTGGAGCTCTTCCTTGATGCGCAGCCGCCGTTCGACGACCAGCACTTCCTCGAGAATCGGTACCACGAGCGTTTCCCCTTCGTAGCGGGTCGCGGGCGCCTGGTCGAGCGGGACGATGCGGTCCACCGGCACATGGTGGACCTCGACGTCGTCGCGCAGCAGGCGCTCGTCGATCCGGCAAGGGGTTTCGGCGACAGTCTTGTGGATGCGTACGCCGCGACCCGTGTCGACGATCCGTTTCTCGACCCACGCCTCCTCATGGACCACGGGAACCCGCACGAGCTCCTGTTTTTCCTGATCGGGTTTTGCTGAGTCAAGGGACACGGTCCGCCTCCGGGATCACGACACTGGAGCGACCGAGATTACTCTATTGTCTACGGTTCCCGCGCACCGTTGCCTCCCCTCAATCGAGACTGTAGGACGGGACGCCGGGCGGCGTCATGGCCGGCGCAGCGCGGCAAGCACATCCGCCGGCACCTGCAGCGCCGTCCCGTGGCGCATGCGCCGCGCCGTGCCTTCGTCGGGGAAGTGCATCTGCGCGGTCACGTCTTCCCAGTGCACGAGGTCGCGCGAGCGCAGCGCGCCGTAGTGCTTGGTCGTGTAGGCGTCGTAGTACACGATGACGTCGTCGCCCACCTGCAGCGCCGTCGGGCCCTCGGTCCACAGGCCGGCGGGCGAGATCGGCGCGCCCAGCGGTTCGAACGGCCCCTGCAGGCCGGCGGCGCGCGCCAGCTGCAGGTATTTGCGGGGCGGGTGGCGGGTCTCGTCCTTCACGAGCAGCCAGTCGCCGCGGTGCGTGCGCAGGAACGTCGCGTCGATGACGGAAAAGCCCGGATCGTAGAACAGGCGGGTGGGCGTGAACGCGGCGAAGTCGCGCGTCGTCGTCGCGTAGATGCGGTGGTTGTATTTGTTGGCGCCGGCGTCGTCGCCGGCCGCTTCGGATGCCGCGAAGCGGCCCGGGATCGTCGACGACCAGAAGATCAGGTATTCGCCGCGCTTCTCGTCCCACGCGATCTCCGGCGCCCACGCGTTCAGGGTCGTCGGCTCGTGCGCCATCACGGGCAGCTCGCGTTGCGGCGACCAGTGGACGAGGTCCGGCGACGACGCGTAGCCGATGCCCGTCTCGTTCCAGCCGCTCGTCCACACCATGTGGTAGATCCCGTCCGGACCGCGCACGATGCACGGGTCGCGCATCAGCTTCGCCTTGCCGACCGTGGGCGTCACGTAGCTGCGGCCGCCGTTCAGCGCTTCCCAGCGGTAGCCGTCGTCGCTCCCGGCCAGGTGCAGGCCGTCCTGGCCGTTGTCGATGAAGTAGGCGAATACGTAGGCGTCCTGTTGCGATGCCGGTTTGATGCCCGCGCAGCCGCTCAGTGCGGCCACGCCGAGGGCCGTCAGTACGGTGCGGCGTTTCATTTATGCTCCTCGTCGCCCAGCGGGCGCTCTACGGTGTGATGGGGACTCGGCGGTACGGCAAACGCCGCGACCGGATCGGGATGGGCGGGATCGAACGCGAAATCGTCGACGATGAAACCGGCCGCCGGTACGCGCGCCTGGCGCAGGCCCAGCACGACGGCCTTCGCCAGCTCGTAGCTGCCGTAGCTGTCGTGGTGCGTGTTGTCCAGGCGTCCCGGCGCGGGCGCCGCGAACGCGGCCTTCGAGCCTTCCGGACCCAGCGCCTCGTAAAAGACTTTGCTCATCGCGTTCAGGTCGATGAACGGCACGTTCAATTCCTGCGCGGACTGGCGCGCGGCCTCGGCGTAGTCCTTCAGCGATGGGATCACGCGGCCGTCGGCATCGAAGCCGCGCCGCTCCATCGACGACACGATCACGGGCAGGCCGCCGTGCGCGCGGACGGCGTCCACGTGCGCCTTGATCTCCGCCTTGTACGTCGTGAACGGGCCGCCCTTGCCATCCTTGATCTGCTTCTGGTCGTTGTGGCCGAACTGCATGAGGAGCGTGTCGCCCGGCTGCATGCCGCTCACGATCTTGTCCAGCCGGCGGCGCGCGAGCGAGTCCCGGTACGTCTCGCCCGATTCGCTGTGGTTGGCGACGGCGATGCCGGGCTTGAAGAAGCGCGGCAGCATCTGGCCCCAGCTGTTGTACGGTTCGGCCGGCTGGTCGCATACGGTCGAATCGCCCAGCAGGTACAGGGTCGGCACGTGCGCCGGCGCGATGGCGATCGTGCGGACGGCCGGATGCGCGCCGTTGATTTCCAGCGTCAGGCGCGGGTCCCAGTTCCACGCTTCCTCGACGGTTTCGCGCGGCGCTTTCAGTTTGACTTCGCCGCCGCTCGGGATCTTCGGCGTGCGCACGTTGACGGTGAACGTCTTCGTGACGGTTTCGCCCGGCCGGGTCGCCACGTTTTCCAGCATCAGGCGGCGCAGTTCGGATTTCACCGTCGTCGTGGTGGCGGCCTTGTCGTCGCCCAGCGTGACGGTGACCGTGTAATTCCCTTCCGGGAGGTCGACGGAAAAATAATAGGGATGGACGCCGTCGGGCCGGCCGCCCGGCTCGAGGCCGTAGCCGCGCGCGGTGCTGTAGACCGCGTCGACGGGCGTGTAGCCGGCCGGCGCCTTGCCAGGGCCGAAGGCGAATTTCCACTCTGCGGCATGGCCGTTGGCCGCGCAGGCGGCGAGAAGCAGGGCGCTGATCGCCCCGCGGATCGATGGGTTCATGGTTTTCCTGTGGTTCTAGTCAGCGCTCGAACGCGCCCAGGTCCGGCGCCTTGCCGCGCCAGGGCAGGCCCACGTCGACGCCGCGGTCGATGACGGCGCTGGCGGCAGACGGGTGGAACATGGGCAGGTCCGGCAGGCTGCCGTCCGGCTTGCGCGGCGCGTCCCAGCCGGTGGGTGCCACGCTGTCGAAGTCGGACGGCTTCAACGCAAGGTGCAAATCCCAGGAGTTGGCCGCGCTGTCCGCGCCTTCCACCTTCAGCGCCGCACCCGCCGGGTAGGCGAGGTTGTTGCGCAGGGTGCCCAGGTAGACGGGGCCGCCGTCCGGGGCCACGCCGAGCATATTGTAATCGATAACATTTCCAAAAGCCGTGTTGCCGATGAAGTCCAGCGCGATGGGATGATGGTTGGCATAAAAGCCCGACACCTTGTTATCGAAGGCGACGGAAAAGCGTACGACGTGCTTCACGCCGTTCGGCACGTATTTGCCGCCGTAACCGCCCGCCTTGATGCCGTTGCCGTTCCCCGCCGCGAGCGGCGTGTGCGTGCCCGGCAGGTAGCCGTGCTGCCACGCCCACGAGTATTCGATGGTCACCGGCGAGTACGCGTTGATCAGGTCGAAGCCGTCGTCCGTGTTCGCCCACGCGCGGCACCCGCGGAACACGTTGCCCGGATGGCCCGCGCTCACGTGGGCGCCGAAGCCGTCCGCGCTCTGGCCCGCGCCGTTCGACGTGTACGGATCGTAGTTGTGGTGCGAATCGCTGTTCAGCACGAGGTTCCAGCCGCCGTCCTTGATGAACAGGCCCGGGCCCATGTTGTGGTGCAGATTCAGCTGCTCGAACACGTCGTGGTTCGCATCGATCCACACGCCCCACGATTCGTGGTTCAGGCGGTTGTCCAGCTGCTGCGGCGCGCCCGTGATCTCCAGGGCTTTCAGGTGGATCCAGTCGGCGACGACTTCGATGCCCTTGACGCGGCAATCGTCCTTCATGCCCGAGAAATCGAACACCGGCGTCTCGCCCGGATACGCCCAGTAGCGGATCGGCTGCTGTTCCGTGCCGCTCTTGTCGAGGACGATGGCGGACACGGTCGCGCGGCGCGACGCGCATGCCGCCGTGGCCTTCGTGTAGGCGTAGCGGCCGCCGCGGAAATACACGGTGTCGCCCGGCTGCGCCGCGGCCTGCGCGTGCGCGAACGATTGCCATGGCGCGGCCAGGGTGCCGGCCGCGGTGTCGCTGCCGGTCGGTGCCACGTACCAGGTCGCGGCGGAGGCGTGCCCGGCGACGAGCGCCGCGGCAATGACGAGGAAACGATGCATGTCAGGTCTCCTGGTTACGGGGCAGCGCGGCGCCGATCAGCGCCAGGTTCTGGATGGCGGCGAGGCCCCATTGCGCCGTCTCGTTCGTGCTCACCCACGGCACTTCGTCGACGGGATTCAGCACGTCCGGCCCGGCCACGCGGACCGCGCGGAACGGCCGCTGCCTGCCTTCGCCCGTGAACTCCTGCCACGCGCGCTGCGCCAGCCTGGGGTCCTTGCGCTTCCAGGCCGCGTACGCGGTCAGGCGCGAGTGGCCGACGTACAGCGCGTGCGTGGCCCCGTGCGGCGCGCCGAGGCGGCGGCGCTGCTCGTCGACCGGCGCGTTGAACAGTTCGCAGTAGTCGAGCCACGCCCGTTCGAAGGCCGTGTCGCCCGTCAGGCGTATCAGCTCGTCGAAGATCTCGACGGCGCCGAACACGGCGTTCAGGTGCAGGGCCTTCACGTCGTTGCCGATCATGTTGTGCAGCCGGCCGGTGTCCGGCTCGTAGCCCATGCGGTCGCCGTTGAAGAAGCCATGCGGCATGGCGGCGATGTCGCGCATGCCGGTGACGATCTTGTCGCGGTAGCGCGCGCTGCCGGTGCGCTCCCACTCGGTCAGCCAGTTCGCCACGAGCGACGCCCAGTCCGTGCCGAAGCTGATCCGCGCCGGATACGGCCCCTTGGGCGGCTGGTTCGCGAGCTTGCGGACCGGATCGACGTCGTCCAGCCTGCGGTCCGCGTCGAGCACCTCGCGCATGATGTCGCCGGTGCGTTCGTCGCCCGTCAGGTAGTAATAGAAGCGCCGGTAGACGGCCGTGCTGATGCGCACCTGCTTGGCGCTGCAGCCCCAGTGCTGCACGTTGTGGCGCGAGCCGAGCCCCGCGAAGCGGCCCAGGTGGTAAGTATCGACTTCGCTCGTGTGCCGCACCATTGCCTCGCCCATGCGGAAGATGTCGGCGCGGCCCGTGCGCAGGAACGAGTACCACAGCCACAGGTCGGGCGACAGTTCCGAATTGTCCCACGCGAAGCCGCCCACGTCGTAGCGCCAGTCGTGGCGGTCGGCGTCGTAGGTGTGGCGGATGTCGCCGTAGTCCCAGAAGCCGTACCAGCGGCGCTGCTCGACCTCCTTGCGGTAGAAATCGAAGCGCGCGTCCAGCTGGTTTTCGATAGCCGCGCGCGCCGGCGTGCTGCGGTCCGGCAGCGACCACAGGGTGCCGAATACCTGCGTCGCGAGGATGTGCGCGGGTGCGGGCACGAGCTGCGGCGGCGTCTGCACCGCCTGCGCGATCTCCACCAGGCGGGCGCGCGGCGGCGTCGCCTCGAACGCCCACAGCGTGATCTCGCTGCTGCGCGCGACGCCGACCGGCGTGCCGAAGCCTTTCTCGTAATCCTCGTACGTGATCTCCAGGCCCTGCAGCTCCTCGGCATGCGTGTCCATGCCCATGCCGTCGTGGTAGAAACGCAGGTCCATCGCGGGCGCGTCCGGGGACCACATCCAGACGGTGGCGCGCGCCGCGTCCGTGTGGGCGTCGCGGATGTCCAGCTGCGTCGGATGGCGCTGCCAGAAGTCGCGCAGGCCGAACGCGACGCCGCCGGACACGCCCCCCACATAGCCGGTACCGGGCGCGCGCCGGCCCCAGGCCGAATCGACCCAGCCGCACCCGGTCTTCGTGCGCTTGCGGATGCGGAAGCTGTCGGCCGACAGCTGCGCCAGCGACACGTCGCCCCACGCCGGCACGAGGTGCAGCAACGGCGCGACCTTGTCGGCCACGGGCGGGCAGCGTTCGCCCGCGAGCTGGGCACGGCGCACGTCGGCGCCCGGGTCGCGCCGCAGGCCGGTCAGGTTGCGCACGCCCTCGGCCCACAGGCCGCCGTCCTCGCCGGCGAAGCGCACGTGGCGGTCGTGCAGCGCGTCGCGCAACGGCACGTCGAACGTGAGGCCGATGCCGCGGATGAAGTCTTGCCGCTCGTCGCCGTCGAACACGAACGTGTGCATGATGCGGATCGACTCGGCGCCCGCATACAGGTACAGACGGACGGTGAACGGGAGCCAGGCGCGGGTCTTGTCGCGGTGCCGGCCTTCCAGCCTGATCACGCTGCGCACCGGGCCTTCCTGCTCGAGCGTCACTTGCTCGACTTCGCTCACGAATTCGCTGCGGCGCGTGCTGCCTTCCGGCTGGTCGTCGCGCAGCGCGACGAGGCGGACGTCGCGCGCGATGTCGCGGCCGGCGCGGCGGATGGCCGTCACGAGCACGGGGCCACGTGACGGCACGGTGCATTCGACGACGCCCGTGCCTGCGACAAAGCCGCCGGCCGCGCGGCGCACGATGACGGCCTGTTGCGCGCGGGCGCGCGGCGCGCCCGGACGCACGCGCAGGGCGGCGTCGGGGCGGACACTCGCGCCGAGCGCGTGGGCCGTCCATTTCAGCGAGCCGTCCGGCCAGACCGCCAGCGGCCAGCTTTGCGCGGGCACGTCGCCGGAGGCGCCGTCGACGACGAATTGCTGGTCCTTGCGGACGGCGCCGCGCGGCCACGGCACGCCGAATGTCGTGCCGGCGCTGAACGCGGGTGCGCCTTCCAGCCAGCCCAGCGCCGCCCCGTCGGGTGGCTGCGCCGGCGTGGCCGCCGCCCGCGCCGTCCCGCCCAGCGGCAGTGCCGCGGCCACCGAGGTGACACGTGCGGTGGCGCGGAAGAAGTCGCGGCGGTCCATCAGCGCGCCGACAGGCTCACGCGCACGGGCGCGGCCACGCGCGCCGCTTCATCCGTCACGGTGCGCTGCCACTGTTCGCGCGAGGTGATTTCGCCGGCGCGCGTCCACGCGGCGCCCACGTAATAGCGCAGCGGCTGGCCGGACGTCACCGGCGCCAGCATGAACGCGTTGCGCGCATCGGTGCCGAAAGCCGGGTTGCCGGCGGACGGCAGGATCACGGCCACGCCGAAATCGCCGCTCTTCTTCTGCGCGACCCACTGGACGAGGGCTTTCGATTTTGCGTCTTCCGTGAACGTGGACTTGGCGTCCTCGCCCTTGTCGGCCGGTTCCTTGTTCAGGCCCACGGCCGCCTGCAGCGGACCGGTGCCCGCGAACGTGAAGGTGCTGTCGATGCGGTCGAAGTAATGGCCCGCGTCCACGGTGAAGCGCTTGACCTCGGCCACCCTGGTGCCGGCCGCGTCCCAGCCGTCGTAGGTCAGTTCGAAGATCGCGCGCACGGGGCCGTTGGCCAGCACTTTCCAGTGCGTGAAGTTGATGCCCGAGACGAGCTTGCCGCCGGCCCAGATGCCCGTGCCGCCGGCGCCCAGCGTCGTGCCGACGTTGTACATGTCGATGCCTTCGCCTTCGTCGTGGTGGTAGTGGTCGTGGCCGATGTTGTACCAGCGGTCGACGATCGGGTACGGAACCCGCTTGAACCAGATATCGAGGCCGCTCGTCTTCAGGACTTCCTTGTCGGAGCCGGCGGGCGCCGGGGCGGCGAGGGCGGGGCCGTAGGTGCGGTGCGCCACCTTGTCGTTCTCCCACGCGAAGTCGTCGAGGCGTTCCGGCACGATGCGGGCCCAGACCTTGGTGGGGAACGGGGGCACGACGGCGTCCGTCTTTTCGACCGTGAACGTGGCGCGCTTCTCGCCCGGTGCGAAGTCGTGCTGGAACAGCAGTTCGCCGTACGCGACGCCGTTCTTCTGCGGATCCTTCGCCTCCGGCGCCACGTTCGTCACCTGGTGCGGCAGTACGCGGCCGGCCGCATCCTTCACGACGATGTGCTGGATGCCGGCATGCGGCAGCGCGTCGTTGACGCTCTTCCACGGGATGGCGATGGTTTCCGCCGGCCGGGCGATGGCCAGATCGTGGGTGACGGTGACGGTCAGGCGCTCCGCTGCGTGGGCAGTGGTGGCGAGGGCGGCGAGGGCGAACAGCGGCAGGGAGAGTTTCATCGTTCGTGGCGGCGTAAGGGTCC
>Ga0308166_1002721_pt1 | contig 15859 bp, 14 predicted proteins | sample PhyCR2_2_FD_202137 | JGI IMG/M metagenome (GOLD analysis project Ga0308166, IMG submission 202137) | Phyllosphere microbial communities from UC Gill Tract Community Farm, Albany, California, United States - DLSLCC.R2 | ecosystem: Host-associated > Plants > Phyllosphere > Unclassified | place... | reverse complement strand
ACATGTTTGTCAACATATTTGTAAAATTAGAATGAGAATCGTTTGCACATGTAAACGATAATCATTCTCGTTTAACTGCGCAAGGGTTTTGCTCAAATGAAAAGAAAAAAGTCATGGAACCGATTGCAGGGCGGGCAGCCGACACCGACCGATAAGTTGATTAGGAGTCTTGATTAATCCGGCGCCTGTGCTATGATTCCGTCCATGGACATCAAACCGGAAAGCCCATGGGATGGCACGCCCGACATCTCGGCCCGCATCGTCGTCGCAATCAACCGCGTCGCCAGCGTGCTGCGGGCCGGCATGTGGGAGTTCGCGACGGCGCAGAACCTGAATCCGACGCAGGCCGACATCCTGCAGCTGCTGCGCGACCGCACCCATGGCGTGCGCCTGTCGTGGCTCGCGGCCCAGCTGTCGGTATCGCCGGCGAGCGCGAGCGATTCGGTGGCGGCCCTCGTGGCCAAGGGGCTCGCGCGCAAGGACCGCGCCGAGGACGACCGCCGCGCGAGCGCGCTGTGGCTGACCGACGCCGGCAGGACGCTGGTCGAGAAGCAGGCCAAGGCGCTCGGGTTCGCGGACGATGCCGCTGCGGCGCTCGACCGCGAGGTCCAGGAACGACTGCTGGTCGGCCTGTTCAAGCTGATCGCGGAACTGCAGAAGACAGAGCGTTTCCCCGCCCTGCGCGCCTGCCTGTCGTGCCGCTATTTTGAAGCGAACAAGTTTCCCGGGACGGCCGCGCCGCACCACTGCGCGCTCGTGAAGGCGCCGCTGCCGATCGCCTTCCTGCGCATCGACTGCGCGGAGCAGGAACCGACGGATCCGGCGACCGAGCGGCGCAACTGGGAAGCATTCGCCTGACCCTGCAAATTTTTTTGTCCCAAATACTTAGGACTCCTACTGATAGCGATCCGGCCGCCCGCTGTCATCTCATCGAAGGCCACGACACGAAAGGGAGCACCATGAACGCCACCAACAACAACAACGCCGCCCGCCTCGCCCTGCAGACCCGCGACACCGCCGCCGCGCCGGCCGCCGCCCTCCTCGACCAAATCCACGGCGCATTCGGCGCCACGCCGAACATGTTCCGCGCCGTTGCCAACTCGCCCGCCGCCCTCGCCAGCATGTGGGGCGCATTCGGGGCGCTGGGTGGCGGCACGCTGGGCGCCAGGCTCGGCGAACAGATCGCGGTCGCCATCGCCGACATCAACGACTGCGCATACTGCCTCGCCGCGCACACTGTCCTCGGGCGCAAGGCCGGCGCCAGCGCGGCCGAGATGACGTCGGCCCAGGCCGGGCGCTCGGACGATCCGCGCACGGCCGCCGCGCTGCAGTTCGCGACGAACGTCGTGCGCCGCCGCGCCAAGGTCGACGCTGCCGAGGTCGAGGCGCTGCGCGACGCCGGCTTCGACGACGGCCAGGTCATGGAAATCATGGCGCACGTGGCGCTGAACCTGTTCACGAACTACGTGAACGTGGCGTTCGCCGTGCCGGTGGATTTCCCCCACGTCGGCCTGCGCGCCAAATGACGGCCGCGCCGACGCGCGCGCGCAGTTGCCTGGCCGTGGTCCACCTGCGCGCCGAGGACCACGGCCTCGCCGCCCAACCTTTACTTTGACAGGAACAACCATGAAGAACTTCACCCGAACCATCGTCGCCGCCGCGTTGCTGGCCGCGGCCTGCAGCGCCGGCGCCCACCCGACCGGATCGAACCATACGGGCGGCATTGCGACGCCGGCCAACAATGCCGTGAACCCGGACTTCGACATCGTCCACACGAAGATCACGACGAAGGGCAACCTTGCCGTGTTCCACGTCGCCGTGTCCGGCAAGGCGGGCAACACGCATCCGGCAAAGACGGGCAAGCTGGCCGGCAGCAACGTGTTTTCGTACGTGTGGCCGACGACGCTCGATCCGTCCACCGTCGGTTTCGACCGGGCGGCAGGCATCCTCGCGTTCGCCGTGACGGCGCACCCGGACTTCGACGACACGCCGCTGTACGACGAGAACGGCGACGGCGATCCGGACAACGACGGCGACGTGTGGCACGCGCACTGGGTCGTGCTGCGGCACGACGACGCCTGCGGCAAGGGGGCGCTGAAGATCGTCGACGTTGCGCCGGGCACGAAGCCGAAGCTGCCTAAGACGTGGCCCGGCCTGCCGATCCTGATCGACAGTCCCGGCTACAGCCCGGTCTTCAAGGGGGAGACGTTGGAGGTACGCGTGCCGTTCGACGACATCGGCCAGGTCGGCGCGGCCGGCTTCGACGGCGTGACGGCGGCCTTGCGCATCAACGCCAGCGTGCACGATCCGCTCGTGTGTGTCGTCGACGTGTTCAAGGTCGCCTCCGGCAACCTGTCGCTGCCGGGGAAAGTCGGGAAATAGGACAAGGCGCGGCGCCGGCCGCGGCCGGCGGAACGATGCCGGATCAGCTCTCGGGCACTGCCGCCGGCACGTTCTTGCAAGCCGGCTCCTTGTGCCCCGTCGACGCGCACACGCGGATGCGGCACTGCTCCTCGCCGGCGGAGTTGTAGCGCTTGCACGTCTCGAGCAGCTCGGCCGGCGTGGCCTTGCGGCTCTTCGGATCGATGTGGCTCATCAGCGCGGTCAACAGGAGGACGTCGCTGTCCTGCATGCGGCTCTTGTGCGCCGCCTTGTCGCGCTTGTCCTCCGCGCGCTTGTCCTCCGCGCGCTTTTCCTTCGCATGCTTGTCGGCTGCACGCTTTTCCTCGGCGCGCTTGTCGGCGGCGCGCCGGGCTTCTTCCTTCTCGTGCGCCGCGGCCTTGCGCCGCTCGGCCTTCGTGGGCGGCGGCGCCAGCTCGGCCAGTGGATTCGGGATGGGACCGGCCGGCACGGCGGTGTCGCGCACCACGGCCGGCGCCAAGACTTCTGCGGCGACCGGCTCGGACGCCGACGCCGCGGCCTGCGCGGACACTGCGGCAGGCGCCGGTGCAGGCGGCGCCTCGGCCGCTTGGGATGCCGCCGCGGGCGCGGGCGCCGGCGCGTGAACGGACGCGGGCGCCGACACCGCCGGCGCATCCGCGGCGGCCACGGTCTGCGCATGGCGCTCGTCGCCGTCGCCCTCGCCGTCGGCGAACAGGAACAGCGCCCCGCCGACCAGCACCGCCCCCGCGGCGGCGCCGCCCCATGCCCAGCCGCGCCTGCGCGGTGCCGCCGCGCGTGCGGGCACCGCCGGCGGCGCGTTCAGGCCGTCGAGCGAGCTGAGGATGCCCTGGCGCTCCGGTACGGCCTGCTCCCCGGGTGCAAGCAGCGAGGGCCGGCCGCCCCGGGCCGGGCGATCATCTTGTTGTTGCAATTCCGTTCCTTAAAAATGTTTGCATTACTTTACAAGAATCAAGACAATTGTGCCTCTAATTTGCTTTTAATCGTGCACGGCTAACACAATTGGTGAGTTTTTGCATATTTTGATTCGTGCGCACAGTTGCCATACCGGTAAGTTATACTCCAGAAATGTTTTTGTAAAATTTATGTGTTTCGTATCTTCGGAGAAACCACGGTGTGGGTGCTGGCGGTAACCGTCTATTTCATCGTCGCGTGTGCCGTCAGCTGGATGATCCTGTTTCCGGCCGGGCGCGAATTCGTGCTGAATGCGTTGGCAGGCATCGGCACGCGCCTCGGCCGACGTGCGGGCGCGCTCGCGCAGCAGCGCCTGCGCGATGCGGACAGCATGCGGGCGAACAGCGTCGCCGCCGCTGGCCGGCTGACCGGATTCCTGCGCCGGCACTGGCTCGCCTGCTCGGCCGGCGGCGCCCTCGTGGTACTGCCGCCGCTGGCCGCGCTGCTGCTGGCGGAGCGGCCGATGCTGAGCGCGTACGAGTCGGTCGACCGGCCCGTCAACACGCAGGTCGCCGACCTGCTGCAGGGCGAGCAGCTGGTGCCGCCGCCGCCGCTGCCGCCGCTCGTGTTCGCGACGGCCGAAGTGGCGCAGGAGCGCCCGATGCTCGTGTCCGCGAGCCGCGACTGGGCCATGCTGAACGCCGAGTACACGCAGCGGCTGCTGACCGTTTTCCGCATCATGAAGGAACGCTACGGCTACGACATGGCGATCCTGGAAGGCTACCGCAGTCCCGCGCGCCAGGATGCGCTGGCGTCGATGGGATCGAGCGTGACGAACGCGCGCGCCTGGCAGAGCTGGCACCAGTACGGGCTCGCCGCCGACTGCGCGTTCCTGCGCAACGGCAAGCTCGTGATCACGGAAAAGGATCCATGGGCCATGCGCGGCTACCAGTTGTACGGCGAGGTTGCCGAATCCGTCGGCCTCACGTGGGGCGGCCGCTGGAAGATGATGGACTTCGGCCACACCGAGCTGCGCCTGCCCGGCGTGCGCAAACGCCCGCCCCCGTAGCGCCGGTCCCGTGACCGGCACCGCAACGAACGCAACACCGCATTAACCACTCTCTCGTCATCATGCAAAAAATCTGGCAATTCCTGACCGCCCGCACCAGCCTGATCGTCATCGGCTGGCTGGCCTTCGCCGCCCTCGTGCTGGTCGCCGCGCGCCTGTTCCAGTGGCCGCCCGCGCTCCCGTGGATCGTGCTCGGGACCGCGCTGCTCGTCGGCGCCGCGCTCTGGTTCTGGCGCCGCCAGCGCCATGCGGCCAAGGCGGACAAGATCGGCGACATGCTCGAGCAGCAGGCCAGCCAGAGCGTCCCCGACGCCACGGCGCGCCAGGAAACGGAAGTCATCCGCAAGCGACTGCTGGACGCCATCGCCACCATCAAGGGCTCCAAGATCGGCCAGCTGTCGGGCAATGCCGCGCTGTACGAGCTGCCGTGGTACATGATCATCGGGAATCCGGCGGCCGGCAAGAGCACGGCCGTCGCCAGTTCCGGCCTGCAGTTCCCGTTCGCCGACAGCAAGGTCGTGCAGGGCGTGGGCGGCACGCGCAACTGCGACTGGTTCTTCACGACCGAGGGCATCCTGCTCGACACGGCCGGCCGCTATTCCGTCGTCGACGAGGACCGCGCGGAGTGGTTCGGCTTCCTCGACCTGCTCAAGAAGCACCGCCGCAAGGCGCCGATCAACGGCATCATCATCGCCGTCAGCATCGCCGAGCTGACCCGCAACCGTCCCGAGTTCGCGATCAACCTGGCCAAGAACCTGCGCCAGCGCGTGCAGGAACTGACCGAGCGCCTGGAAGTGCACGCGCCGGTGTACGTCGTCTTCACCAAGGCCGACCTGATCGACGGCTTCAACGAATTCTTCCACGACAGCGAGCGCGCCGAGCGCGAAAAGGTGTGGGGAGCCACCCTGCCCTACGACCAGGCGGTGACGAGCGAGCGCCTGCTCGACCAGTTCGACGCGCGCTTCGACGAACTGTACGACGGCCTCAAGGAACTCAGCCTGGCCAACATGTCGCTGCAGCGCAGCGAGCGCATGCCGTCCGGCGTGTTCACGTTCCCGCTGGAGTTCGCGTCGATCAAGGCGCCGCTGCGCGCGTTCGTCGCCACGCTGTTCGAGGACAATCCATTCCAGTTCAAGCCCGTGTTCCGCGGCTTCTACTTCACCAGCGCGCTGCAGGAAGGCGAGACGGTGTCGGCATCGTCGGCCCGCGTGGCCCAGCGCTTCGACCTGCGCCTGTCGCAGCCCGAGCACGGCGGCCAGCATGACCAGCAGGGCTACTTCCTGCTCAATCTGTTCCGCAAGGTGATCTTCGCCGACAAGGACCTCGTCGCGCAGTACGCCAGCCCCGCCAAGACGCGCCTGCGCTACGCCGCGTTCTTCGCCGCGACCGCGTTCGTCGGCCTCGCGCTCGCGGGCTGGAGCTGGTCGTACATGAACAACCGCCAGCTCGTCGCCAACGTCCAGGCCGACCTCGACCAGGCCATCCGCGTGCAGGGCAAGAGCATGGACCTGCAGTCGCGCTTCCAGGCGCTGGAGATCCTGCAGGACCGCATCGAACAGCTCGACCGCTACGCCGAGCACCGCCCGCTGGGCCTGAGCCTCGGCCTGTACCAGGGCAACCTGCTGAACCGCAAGCTGAAGGAAGAGTACTTCGCCGGCGTGCGCGAGATGATGCTGAAACCCGTCGGGCAATCGCTCGAATCGTACCTGGCCGACGTCAACGGCAGCGCCGACCAGCTGCAGCCGCTGAACAAGCCGGCCGGTGCGCCCGCGCCCGCGGCGGGCACCGCCACGGCCGCCGCCGCCCCGCAGCAGTTCAAGGACGCGTCGCCAGCGAACACCGAGGACGCCTACAACGCCCTCAAGACCTACCTGATGCTGGGCGATAAGTCGCGCGCCGAGAGCGCCCACCTGAACGATCAGCTCACGCGCTTCTGGCGCAACTGGCTGGAATCGAACCGCGGCGCGATGCCGCGCGAGCAGATGATCCGCAGCGCCGAGCGCATGATCTCGTTCTACCTGGCGCAGCAGAACGACCCGTCGTGGCCGACCATCGACACGCGCCTCGCGCTCGTCGACCAGACCCGCGACAACCTGCGCCGCGTCGTGCGCGGCATGCCGGCGCGCGAGCGCGTGTACGCCACGGTCAAGGCGCGCGCCGCGACCCAATACCCGTCGATCACGGTCTCGCGCATCGTCGGCGACCAGGACAAGGAACTGGTCCTCGGCAGCTACGCGATCTCCGGCGCCTTCACGCGCCAGGCCTGGGAAGGCTACGTGCAGAAGGCGTTCCGCGAAGCCGCCAATCACGAGCTGCAAAGCGCCGACTGGGTGCTCAAGACGGCCTCGCATGACGACCTCACGCTCGAAGGCAGCCCGGAACAGATCCAGAAATCGCTCGTCGACCTGTACAAGAACGAGTACGCGCGCGAATGGCAGAAGTTCATGCAGGGCGTGACCGTCAAGGACCTGAGCGGCTTCGACGGCGCCGTCAGCGCGATGAACCGCCTGGGCGACCCGCAGGACTCGCCGATCAGCAAGCTGATGGCCACCGTGTACGACCAGACGTCATGGGACAACCCGTCGCTCGTGGGCACCAGCATGGCGCGCGCCCAGAACGGCATCGCCGGCTGGTTCCGCGAAACGATCCTGCGCCAGAAGCCGGCCATCGTGAACGTCAACCTGCCCCAGCCCGGCAGCACGAACACCGCGCTGCCTCTCGGCCCGGTCGGCCGCGAATTCGCCGGCGTCGCGCGCCTCGTCGTCACCCGCGACAATAATGCATCGCTGATGCGCGGCTACATCGACAACCTGTCCAAGGTGCGCGCGCGCTTCAACACGATCAAGACCCAGGGCGACCCGGGTCCGGGCGCCAAGCAGCTGATGCAGCAGACGCTCGAGGCCAAGGGCGGCTCGGAGCTGGACGCCGCGCTGCGCTACGTCGACGACCAGATGCTGGTCGGGATGACGGACGACCAGCGCAAGGCGCTGCGTCCGGTGCTCGTGCGCCCGCTGATGCAGACGTTCGCCGTGATCGTGGAGCCGGCCGAGGCCGAGATCAACAAGGCCTGGGCGGCCCAGGTCGTGCAGCCGTTCAACCGCGGCCTCGCGCTGAAGTACCCGTTCTCGACCGACTCGGGGGCCGAGGCCACCAACGCCGAGATCGGCGAAGTCTTCGGTCCGGCCGGTGCCATCTCGAAATTCTTCGACACGACGCTCGGTCCGCTGGTCGGGCGCCTCGGCGACACCCTGACCCCGCGCACGTGGGCGGGCATGGGCGTGAACCTGGCGCCGAACGTCATCGCCAGCTTCCCGGGCTGGGTCGCGCCGCTCGACGCGGGCGGCGTCTCCAACGCGGCCGCCAGCAGCGGCGGCGAGGCGCAGACGCGCTTCGACCTGCAGGCGCTGGGCACGCAGGGTGCCGGCGAATTCACGATCGAGATCGACGGCCAGTCGCTGCGCTGGAAAGGCCAGCCGCAGCCGTGGGTGCACATGGTCTGGCCCAACGTGCAGGGCGTGCCGGGCGCGAAGATCACCGCCGTCACCGCGGACGGCCGCAACGTCGTCGTGCTGGACGAGCCGGGCCACTTCGGCCTGAAGAAAATGATCGACGCCGCCCAGCGCAAGCGCAAGGACGGCGGCGTGTTCGAGCTGACCTGGACGGCGAACGGCGTCACCGTGACGGCCAACCTGAAAGTGCTGCCGTCCGCGCCTGCACCGGCACCGGCCCGGGCCGGCGGTTCGGGCACGAGCTTCAAGCGCCTGCGCCTGCCGGAGACCATCACGGCGCCGCATGCGGCTCCGGCGGCGGCTCCGACGGCACCGGCCGCCCCGGCCACGACGGCTGCCGCCGCCGCGCCCGCGGCCGCGCCAGGCCGCGCCGTGGCGGCCGCGGGAGCCGCGCGATGAGCCGCGCGGTCACGCCCGTCCACGTCGGCTACTTCGGCAAGCTGCCCACGCGGGGCGACTTCGTGCGCGCCAGCGCCAGCCCTGCCCTGTTGAAGGTGCTGGACGACTGGCTGTCCGAGGCGATGGACCTGATGAGCGCCAACGCGCGCTGGAAGCTCGCCTACGACGCCGCGGCGCCGCTGCATTTCGCGTTCGTCGGCCCGCGCCGGCGCCACGCGATCGGCGGCCACATCGTCGCCAGCAGCGACGAATCGAGCCGGCGCTACCCGTTCCTGATGGCGAGCGCGATGGAGATCGCCGAGCCGGCCGCGTTCCTGCCGAACACCCCGCTCGTGTTCTCGCGCCTGTGGAGCCGCCTGGAAACGCTGACGGCGGGCGTGCGCAACGCGGGCGACCCGGCCGCGCCGCTGCAGGCCGCGAGCAGCCAGCCGATCGAGCTGGATTTGCGCACGGCCGCCTACGAGCCCGCGTTCGACGACTTCCTCGAACTGCAGACGCTCGGCGCGCTCGACGCGCTGCTGGGCCACGCCGGCTTCGGCGTCTCGACGCGCCAGGTGCTGCTGGCGCTCGGCATGCTGCTGCAGCCGGTGCTGACCAGCGGCTCGGGACGGCTCGACAAGAGCCTCGTGCTGCCGCTGCCGGAAGACGCCGTGCACCGCAACCTCGTCGCCGCCTTCTGGATGCACGTGATCGCGCCGTTCCTGGCGCGCGCCGACTTCGAGCTGGCGCTGTTCGTCACGCGGCTGGACGCCAAGCCCGCGCTCGTCGTCGGCTTTTCGGGCGCGTCGGCGCTGACGCTGCGCACCCTGATCGACCCGCAGGCCGACCTCGACCACCTGATCGGCTTCGCCGACCTGGAATGGGTCGAGGACCAGGTCGACGGCGACTACGCGGTGCGCAAGCTCTCGGCCTATCTCGCCCAGGGCAGCCTGTCTCTCAAGTCCGCGCTCGATTCGGTCGGCGCGGCATTCATCGGAACCTGATATGCGCTTTTTCACACTACGCTCCCGCGCCGCCACGTGCGCATTCGCCCTCGCCTTCGCCGGCGCGGCCGCGGCGCAGACCACCGCGCCCGCGCCGGCGTCCGCCCAGCCCGGCCAGGTCATGGCCAGCGGCACCGTGCCGGACGAGGCGACCAAGGCCGCCGTGCTCGCGAAGCTGCGCGAAGTCTACGGCGCCGACAAGGTCGTCGACCAGATCGCCGTCGGCCCCGTCGCCATGCCCGCGAACTGGAACGCCTACGTGCAGAAGCTGATCACGCCGGACCTGCGCCAGATCAGCCGCGGCCAGCTCAAGATCGACGGCAGCAACGTCACGCTGCGCGGCGAGGTGGCCAACGAGGCGCTGCGCACGCGCATCGCCGGCGACGTCGCCGCCAACCTGAATCCGACCTACACCGTCAACAACGGCCTGCGCGTGTCGGCCGCCGAACAGTCCCTGCTCGACAACACGCTGGCAAACCGCACGGTCGAATTCGAAAGCGGCAAGGCGACCCTGACGCCGGCCGGCCGCGCGATCCTCGACGAGATGGTCGCCGCGATGCAGAAGCTCAAGGGCCGCCGCATCGAGATCATCGGCCACACCGACAGCGCCGGCCTGCGCGCCAGCAACGTGAGCCTGAGCCAGGCGCGCGCCGCCACCGTCAAGACCTACCTGGCCGACCACGGCATCCCGGAAGAGAACCTGACCGCCAGCGGCCAGGGCCCGGACCGCCCGCTCGCCAGCAACGACACCGCCGAGGGACGCGCGCGCAACCGCCGCATCGAGTTCCGCCTCGCGCAATGATTAGATAACGAAGGACACCATGTTTACCGCAGCAGCCCTGCTCGAACCGATTTCCGCCGACCAGCCGGCCGGCATCGACCTCGCCTTTTCGGCCGACCTGGACGCCATCGCCCGCGCGCGCCAGTTCGACGACCCGTCGCTCGCGCAGGGCGAGTGGGTCACGGAACTGAAGGAAGCCGACTGGGGCTTCGTCGTCGACCGCTGCGCGCGCCTGCTGGCCGAACAGTCGAAGGACCTGCGCCTGGCCGTGTGGCTGACCGAAGCCGCCGCCAAGCGCCACCACATGCACGGCCTGGCCGAGGGCTTCCGCCTGCTGGCCGGCCTGTGCGACCGCTTCTGGGACGTCGGCCTGTATCCGGAAGCGGACGGCGGCGACCAGGAACAGCGCGTCGGCAACCTGGCCTGGATCCTGTCGCGCACGCGCGCCCTCGTGCGCGAGATGCCGCTGACGGAAGGCCGCGGCGCGGGCTGGTCGACGGTCGACTTCGAGGCAGCGCGCCGCCGCGCCGCCGCCGGCGACACCGACACGCAGCCGCGTCTTGCCGACATGGAAACGGCCAAGCGCAACAGCACCACCGCGTTCGTGGAAGGTCTGCGCGCCCACGCGCAGGACTGCCTGGACGCGCTGGCCGAACTGGAACGCGTGGCCGACGCGCGCCTGGGCCAGGACAGCCCCGGCTTCGCGCAGGCGCGCGAGGCGGTGCAGGCGCTGGTGCACATGCTGCCGGCGCCGGTCGCGGCGCAGCAGGCCCCGTCCGCGCCCGATACCATCTCCACCGACATGTCGACGACCGGCGCGGCGCCGGACGGTGCCGTCCCGATCGCGATCGCACCGCAGCAGGTCGTCGCCGCTCCTGGCGCGATCCGCACGCGCGCGGATGCGATCGCGCAGCTGCGCGTCATCGCCAAGTTCTTCCGCGAGACCGAGCCGCACAGCCCCGTCTCCTACTTCGCCGAAAAGGCGGCGGCAGCCGGCGAGCAGGACCTGCATACGTGGCTGCGCACCGTGATCAAGGACCAGGGATCGCTGGCGCATCTGGAAGAGCTGCTGGGCGTGCCGCCGGCGGCGTGACGGCAGCGAGGCGGTGCAGGCGCCGCCACAATGGCGCCCGGGTTCTGCAGCCCGCGCGGCGGTGAGCAGGCGCACCGCCCTTTACGGCCCTTGATGCGACAGCGCGTCACCAGGCGCCGACCTTGGCGCCATCGCCGCGCGAACGAGGTATCCGGTTGTTGTGGACACGCCCAGTTCTCTACTTGTCGCGACACCCTGCCCAGCCGAACTCATTCATACGTGGTGCCGATACCGAGCGGCCGTGTACCGGCGAACACGGTGGCACCGGCCGGCACGGCGGCAAAGCTGACTTTCACGATCTGGTATCGGCCCATCGATTCGTCCTCGAATGGCAAGTCGGACGCGGCCGGCAGCGGCGTCTCGCGTCCATCGGGCAAGCGCAGCACGACGTCCGGCACGGGGCCATCGAGCGGATAAATCAACTTTGCCGCGGCACAGCGTTTGCGGAAGAGGCGCAGACTATAGCCCGAGTCGCGCTGGGCATCGATCAGTTGTTCGCATGCCGCGCGCAGGTCGGCGACGGGATAGATGCCATCCGGGCGTTCGCGAATCGAATAACGGCCGCTGAAATAATACGTGCCCTTCTGCCGGTTCAGGCTCAGTACCGCATCGTCCTCGTAAGCCTGCTTGTCCATGGGGACCTGGACGCGCCCCAGCGCATCGACAGGGAGGTCCATCTGCGTGTGCGCGCCTGCCAGATGCACGCGCAATCCGTCGAGACTGAAGTTCGGCGCCACAGGGCGTATCTGCATGTGTGCCTGGATCAGCGGGCGCTCACGCGTGAACGGCGCAAAAAAGGCGGCTGCCTTGTAAGCGCGCCGATACGACGCCCATTCGGGATCGCGTTCGGCGGTCACATTGACTGTCGGGACGGCGGCATCGTCGGAGGGCGCGGCTTGCGCGGGTCGCCCGGCGGGTGCAATCAGCAGGAACAGCGACAGGGTCGTCGACAAATAGGTGCGCATAGAGAGTGTCGGTAATGGATGCCGTACTCTACCCAGTCGGGCACGGGACGGCATGTGCCGGTAGATAGAGTCGTCGATCATGACTTTCAGCACTGGAGGTGGGTTGCACGAGTGACATAGAATTATCGCTCATTCAACTCCGCGCCTCCCCATGCGACGTTTCATTTCCAAAAGTCCCACCGCGCTCTGGCTGCTGGCCTGCTTTCTGCTGGCCGGGCCGAACGTGCTGCTGCTCGCGACACGGGGTCCCGATGCGGAGGCGCTCGCCGCACCGATGGGCCGGATCGCGCAAGTGGTCGCCGGCGCCTTCACGCCGCCGCCGTCGCCACTGGTCGCAGGCTCCGCACGGCGCGCGCTGGTCGGCGCACTCATGTTCGCGGGATCGCTCCTCGCGCTGTTTGCGTTCGCAGCCGCCACATGGCGGGTCGCGCACCGCCCGACCGCGCGCCGCCGGGGCGGCCTGGTCGCGATCCTGGGAGCAATTGCCGTCGTCTGCGATACCAACCTGGGCTACGTTCTGTCCGCCCAACTCGGCTTCTGGTTCCCGTTACGGCATGCGCTGGCCTGGTCGGCTGCGCAAGCGCTCCTGTCCGGGACCGTTCAGCTAGTCCTGGTCGCCTTGCCGCTGTCGGCCAACGACTTCCGCTTCGGCGTTGCGGCGCTGCTCGTCGGCGTTCAGTGCGCGCTGCAGATCGGCATCACCGCCCTGGCCTGCGCCGCGGTGCGCGAACGCCACGGCCGCCTCGCGCTCGCGGTCGCCAATGCGGAGCTGCTCGCCACCCAGGCACTGCTGGCCGACACCGTCCGCGACAGCGAGCGCCAACGGATCGCGCGCGACATGCACGACGTGCTCGGACACCATGTGACCGCACTCAAGCTGCACCTGGACCTCGCCATGCGTCAGCCGAATGCCCACGTCTCCGCGCCGCTGCGCACGGCCGGCGAAGTCGCATCGAATTTGCTCGCCGAGATCCGTCTGCTGGTGAGCCGGGAACGCAACGATCGCCCGATCGATCTGCACGGCGCCCTCGGCCTGCTGTGCGCCCGCATTCCCGCCCCGCGCATCGCGCTCGACATGGACCCCGCTATCGCCATCGACTCTCCGGGTACGGCCCATGCGATCTTTTGCTGTATCCAGGAAGCGGTCAGCAACGCCGTGCGCCATGCGGGCGCGACCACGATGACGATCCGGCTGGCCTGCGACGCCGGTGGCGACATGGTGATCGACATCGCGGACGATGGCCGCGGCAGCGGCGGTGCCCCGCATGGCAACGGGTTGCGCGGGATCGCCGAGCGCATGGTCCAGGTCGGAGGCGAACTGGCCGCCGGAGATCGTCAGCCGGCCGGCTTCGCACTGCGCATGCGTTTTCCCGTCCCGGGAGCCGGCCGATGATCCGCGTCGTACTGGTCGACGATCAGACCCTCGTGCGCAGCGGTATCCGCGGCCTGCTCGACCTGACCGCCGATATCCGGGTCGTTGCGGAAGCAGCCGACGGCGCCGAGGCGCCCGCCGTGGTGGCGGCCGCGCGTCCCGACGTGATCCTGCTCGACGTGCGCATGCCGCATTGCTCCGGCGTTCAGCTGCTGCAGGCGCAAGGCCCCGCGTGGCCGCCGGCGATCCTGCTGACGACCTTCGATGACGACGAGGCCCTTCTGGCCGGCATGCGCGCCGGCGCCAAGGGATTCCTGCTGAAAGACATTTCGCTGGAACGGCTCGCGGACGGCATCCGCGCGGTCGCGGCGGGCGCGACACTGTTCCGCCCCGGCCTGACCGAGCGCACCCGCAGCGCCTTCGCGCCGGCCCAGCCGCTGGCGCCACTGGCGGAACGCCTGACCGCGCGCGAGACGGAAATTCTCGCGTTGATGGCCGCCGGCCTCAATAACGCCGAGATCGCCGCCGCGCTCGGCCCGACGGAAGGCACGATCAAGAACCACGTCTCGAACATCCTGGCCAAGCTCGGCGTACGCGACCGGGTGCGCGCGGTGTTGCGCGGCCTGGAGCTTGCCTATATCTGACATGTCCACCACCCTTGAGGTCACGTTGAAATTCCTATTGATTCCCTTGCTGTGCGCCTGCACGTCCGCGTACGGCCAATCCGCCACCACCCAGATGCCGGACGGGACGACCGACGTCGACCTGAGCGTGATCGCGGCGATCGTCCCGCGCGCCGAGGGGCAGACCGCCAGCCGCTTCGTTGTGTTGCCGACGGTGTCCGCCCAGTGGAGCAACGGGGTCTACGCCGCGCCGGGCGAAGTGGGCATGCGCCTGTCGCACAACCCGCGGTGGAATGTCGGCCCACTCCTTACCTATGGCGCCAAGCCGGAGCGCGCCGACGGCAGCGGATCGCACAACCGGTGGGGCGTGGAGACGGGAGGCTTCGTGTCCTATCGCCTGGCACACAATCTCCAGCTGTCGTCGCAATTATTGTACGGCGGCGGCAACGACAATCGCGGCGTGCGTTTCACCGCAAACGCAAGCTATGGCTTTGAACTCTCGGCGCATCAGTCGCTCGGCTTCAGTGCCGGTTTCACGGCGGCGAACGCCAGCTACATGGACTCGTATTTCGGTGTGGCGCCGGTGCAGGGAAACCGCCACCGACCGGGCTATCAAGCCGGCAGCGGGCTGAAGAACGTGTTCGCGACCGTGCATTGGAACGTCGAGCTGAGTACCAAGTATTCGCTGACGACAGGCCTGTCCGCATCGCGGCTGGCAAAGAGCGCGGCCGACAGTCCGCTGGTGGCGTCGCCCAACAACAGCAGTCTGTTCACGCAACTGACCTACCACTTCTAAGCTCCTGCATGGCGCGCGCGGCGGGACGTGTTTTCTCCGCATCGAACGGTGCGGCACGTCACGGGCGCGCCACTCTGCGGCGAGCGACCGGCAGTGACTTTTCGTGGTTGACAAAGCTTCTTTATACGGACATTTCTCCTGTACAATAGTCATTTAAATAACAAACTGACTTGTTCATGAAGAATCTTCTTCGAAGCCTAGGCGTCGCTTTGTGCGGACTGGTGACCTCCGTACTGGTAGCGTTAGCGGACGTCGCGTTCGCCCGGCATACCGATTTCGACCTGTTCACGTTTTCGATCTGGATCATCGTGCCGGTCGGCGCGGTGTTCACCGGCTTCGCAGCGGCATACGGCTATTACTTCGGTTCGGTGCGTCTCAACAGGCGGCCGACACGTTCCCTGCTGCTGCAAATGGTCGCCATTGCGGGCGTGACGCAACTGCTGATCTACTGGCTGGGTTATTCGACCCTGGTACTCGACGATGGCAGTAAGGTGGCCGATCTGGTGACGTTCGGCCAATACATGGACGTGACGCTGACGAAGGCCCATTACCGCGTCGGCCGGTCTCTCACGGATACGGGCGAGGTCGGCAGCTTCGGCTACTGGATCGCCGCCGCACACTTCCTCGGCTTCCTGTTCGGCGGCCTCGTCGTCTACGGTCTGCTCCTGATCAAGCCGATTTGCGGCACGTGCGACCTCTATCTGCGGTTCATGGCGAGAAAGCAAAAAGTATTTGCCGATGCCGAGGCTGCAGGCGCCTATTACGACCGCCTCTTTACGCTGCCGGTCGAGGGATCGGAATTCGCGTCCCTCATCCGCACCGACGCCAAAGTCGACAAGGCACAGCCGGGGGCCATGCGCGTGCACACGACCCTTCATGGCTGCCCGGCGTGCAAGAACCAGCTGATCAAAGAGTCGGTGGATGGGTATAACGGCTCGTCCTGGAAGGATATCGCCGATCTGAGCCGTGAGGTCA
>Ga0308166_1002720_pt1 | contig 15865 bp, 19 predicted proteins | sample PhyCR2_2_FD_202137 | JGI IMG/M metagenome (GOLD analysis project Ga0308166, IMG submission 202137) | Phyllosphere microbial communities from UC Gill Tract Community Farm, Albany, California, United States - DLSLCC.R2 | ecosystem: Host-associated > Plants > Phyllosphere > Unclassified | place... | reverse complement strand
GTTCAAACTATAGTCCAGTTGAAGTTGATTCAATCGTAATATCTCCAACGAACGCAGTACTTTCAGTACCTGCTTCACCAGATTTACGTTTCAACGGTCGTGTTATCGTACAATATCAATAATAAAAAAGGGAGCCAATGGCTCCCTTAATTGTTTATACAGCCATTGGTGCTTTAATGGTTGCATCTGGATTGTAGTTTTCTAACCTGAATGATTCCATAGTGAAATCTTCAATATTAGTAATACTCTTATCAATCCATAATGTAGGCATTTCACGTGGTTCACGAGAAAGTTGCTCTTGTACAGCATCAACATGGTTCTGATAGATGTGAACATCACCACCCATCCACACAAACTCACCAACTTCTAGACCACATACTTGTGCTAACATATGTGTCAGTAGTGAATAAGATGCGATATTGAATGGCACACCTAAGAATAGGTCACAGCTACGCTGATATAGAATACAAGATAGTTTACCATCATTCACAAAGAATTGACTAAAACAGTGACATGGTGGTAGAGCCATTTGGTCTAGTTCACCAACGTTCCACGCAGTCATAATATGACGACGAGAATCAGGATTATTCTTTAATCCATTAATCAGTACTTGAAGCTGGTCAGTACTGCGACGCATAATAACACCACTGAATTGAGTAGCTTCAAGCACTTCATAGCCTTTAGCTTTCAATGCATTAATTTCATCAATATTTTGTGCGAATTTATAATCTACCCAATTACGCCATTGTTTACCATATACTGGACCAAGATTACCATCTGTATATCCTAGAGAAATACCTTGATTTAGGTAGTTGTCTGTCCAGATAGTTTTCTTAGATTCATCACGTGTACCGTATAGAATTTCAGCGAGGCGACGTTCATCATGTGAACCTTCTACGAACCAAATAAGTTCAGAGGCCATTGCTTTCCATGCTAGACGTTTAGTTGTCGGGGCAGGGAAATACTCAGAAAGGTCAAAACGCATTGTTTCACCCATGAGTTTAATCGTACCTACACCAGTTCGATCAGTACTGAGAGTACCGAATTCAAGAACTTTCTTGTATAGATCGTGTAATTGTTGCATTCTCTTTCCTTAGAGCGTAATTCTCTTCTTTCAATTGCCTAATGGTACATTGTAAGCTAAGAATCATGTTTTCCATGTTATATTGTAATTCAGTCAATTGATTATCGAATCGTTCTTGTTCATCTTCAACAGCAGTTCGAAGTTCCCGTTTCATTTCTAGTTCATGCTCAGTATGTAATTCTTCAATACCTTCAGCATGGTCTTTTTCCATTTGTTCGATAATCTTGTCGTACATTTCAGTAGTACTTTCAGTACCAGCTTCAACACCTTCTTCATATCCAACATCGTAACCAACATCATATTGATCGGGAATTTCTACTATATCTGTCATTAGATAAACTTCGCTTCGAATGCTCGTAAGTCTTCTTCTGTGGCACGACGAGTACCAATACCTGTCCAACGACCATGTGGGGCAGGAACAGAATCAACTTGAATGAATTGTTTTGTTTCGTTACAGTACTTATATGTTAACTTATCCATAATATCGAAATGATATATTTCTTTATCATCATCATTTAAATCTAAGTACATTTGTACAGCCCATGCTGTTCCACCGTCTAATTGAGTAGGAGATACTAATTGACCAATGGTATATACACGTTCAGTACAGTAAATTTGATAGCTATTTCGAGCTAATAGGTTATAAACATATCCCCAACGAGGAACACTACGCCCTAAAGCTTTATTTGCTAGTTTGAGTTGAACACCTACTTCATTACAAGTAAGCATTTCAAAAGGGAGTTCTAGTACTGTCTCAGGTTTGACATGTGCTTTATGACCTTTAAATGAAAAATGGACTTCTTCATGTCCATTTTCTTCAGCCCACAAACCAAAAAGGCGGTCAGCTCCCGCCGCACCGCCACTAAAACATACGTTTTCGAACTCTAACAACATCTCTTGGAGATCATTGCGATTCATCTTCTTTATCTTCCAGTTTAGATAATAATTCTTTTATACTATCATCTTCTAAAGAGAAACTTGTTTCAAGAGCCGCTAGAATAACGGCTGCTGATTTAATCAGAGATTGACGGAATTCGTCAAACGAAACATGTTTATCAGGTCTAGAAGCACTTTCAAATAAGTAATACCCAGCTAAACCTGTCCAATCATTTTTCGTTTTAAGATGATCTGCTAAAGTATTTGGGTTGCTCATTTGTTTCAAGCGTTCTTCAATAACTAACTGAAGAATTTCTTCCCTACTAACTTTTGACATTATTCACCTTTACGTTCTTTCAATGCTTTTTTGACAAGTTCTACTGCTTTAGCTTGTGAGATACCTTCTGGTAGTTCAAGATACAGTGAAGTAGGTTCTTGACTGTCGGCTTCAACTACTGAATCAGATGGTAGTACTACTGCTTGTGCTTGTGGACGTAGACTTGGGTCTAGGTTATAAGCACGTTCGCGGTTTTCACGAGCTAGAGTTTCATACTTAGCTGCTTCTTCAAGCAGACGAGAAACGATAGTACCTTGTTCTGGATACTGAGTCTGCGATTGTTGTTGTTCGTAAGGGTTGAATGCCTTAACAGTACCGTCTTGTACAACAGCACTTTGGTTAATTTCTTCATTCAATACGTTTAGAGGAATCTTATTAGTTCCACCAACATGCATATCAATATCTAATGTACTTTGTTTACGGATATAGCCCATACGGTGAAGTACGGAAAGCATGTTTCCACCTTCTAGGGTTCCGATTTTATCCATTACATCCCATAGTTCAATAGAACTCTGACCACGACCGAGAACAAGCTCAGCGACGCGATTAGAATAAACTTCAGGTAGAGAGTCACGATAGACTACTAGGCAATGGGATTGATCATTTTCCAGTTGACGCCATACTACGAAAACACGAGATCCAGTACTACGGACTACACCACAATGACGTACAATACTCATATTATTCTCCTTCTACGTCAGAAGCTGTTTGTTCTGCTTGAGCAGCACGAGCTTCTTGATCTGCTAGAATAGCAGCGGAGAAATCCTGGAAACGTGAAACGATTGGTGCAACTTCGGATAGTTCTTTAACATTAAAGATACCACGCTCAATTGCTGCTTCCATGATTTTTGTAGCATTGATAATATCAATGAATTCTAGTTGTGGTCCAACTACGGTTTCTTCTTGAATTTGATTGCTCATTATATACACTCCATGTATTTTTGAATTATCTATATTATACCACAAAAGTGTGGTACGTTCCAAATATTTGTAAGATCGCCATCCTTGACGACCTTCTATTTAGTATTATGCTGTTTGTTGTTCAAGTTCGTAATGAACCGTGACACCAAATGGAGCATCTACTTTAGGGTTTGAATGGATTACAAACAACGTATCACAGTAGTTTGGATCACCCCATGAACCCCAAGGCTCACCATCCGTAAACATTACTAATTGTTTTGGACAGTATTCATCGGCTTTCATGAAATCCCACACAGCAGTAAACAATGTACCGCCGCCGCCACGCACAGGATATTCAAGAATTTGTTGTTCCTGTCCAGTACGGTAATCATGTACTTCATAGATACTAGTATCAAATGTCAGTACGCGAATTTTGAATTGTGAGAATTGTTTGGTCATACCATAAACTTCTGATAAGAAGTCTTGTAACCATTCAGAACGGATACTTCCAGATGCATCAAGTGCGATACAAATGTCAATATCTTCATCAGGTTTCATTCCAGGATAGATAGGCATCCCATAACCAATACCATTAGACCATGAACGGCGGTTAGGCATCATATAAGTTACGTCATTCTTAATCAAAGAACGTAAAGTTCGGTTAAGTTTAGTACGCCAATCAATCTTAGGTTCTTTAAAGTCCTGAACCATAGCACGAATTTCTGGTGGAGCACCTTGTGCCATTGCTGCGTTGATCATTGCATCTTTGAATGATTCCATGAATCCTTCCAATTCCTCTTGTGAGAAACCAGGAAGATCATCAAATTCCATTCCTTCACCATCACTATTTTCACCATCGTCATCATTATCTGATGGAGAACCTTCTTGTGGAATATCGTGTTGGTCTAAAGTACCACCACCAGTTCCTTTACCACCATTACCTGATTCTTCCTGTTCCTTACGTTCCATAAGGATGTTATAGATTTCTTCTGCTGGCATCTTATCGAAGTCAGGAGAGAATAACCAGGATTTGCGAATTTCACCAAGTGCTTTATCACGTGCGATAATTTGGTTAATTGCGAAATCAGCAGCTTTGTTCCACATCTTAGCATCACGTGTACCTTTACGCAAGAAGTGGTTATATGCACAGTGAAGAATTTCATGACACACTGCTGCGATTAAGTTCTGTTGAGTTAATCCGTTAAGAGCATCATTAATTTGTTCAGTAGTGAGGTCATCAATACTTTCACGAAGCATATCTTCATATTCTTGGCGACGTGATGGGTCTTCAATACCCATAATGAATTCGACATTGTAGTACAGATGTTTACCATCTACTGCCAATGTACGACACCAAGTATTATTAGCTACAGGTTCCAACTGAGCAGCCAGTACTCCAAAGAATGGACAAGCCATAATCATAGTTGTACGTGCCACAATAAGTCTGTCAAAACAATCTTGTGCTAATTCATCCGATACTTTGTACGGGATACGTTTTTTCTTTGTCATAAAATCCTCAAATAACAAAAGGGGCATAAGCCCCTTTGTTTTATTACTTCAGTGTACGTGCTTTACGCAGCAGTGGACCATATTTCGTTACGAATGGTTTGAAGGCTGGAACTTCTTTATACGTAATGTTTACGTCAGCATCAGTAATAGCACGAATCGCGTGTACGATAAGTTCTTTTTGAGTTTCAGAGAATTGAGATTCTAAGAATGTCACAAAACTAGTACAGTACAAGCACCAATCATCAAGTGATAATTCACCTTTCTGTTTAACTTCGAAGAATTCAATGATTTTCTGAGTAAGACTCAAAGTAATGAAGTAGTTCTTCGAAATTTCTTTCTTGTGATCACCAAAATCAGTTACTACGCCTGTCAGAATATCCATTACATCTGGCAGATCAGCCATGTTTTTGATGTAAGTAATATATTCAATACCAGCAGTACTACCAACACGACCAGCAACCATTGCTTTGTATACTGGATCAGAAATGCCATGAGAACTACGGACGTTTTGAATGTCAGAAACACGAGTCCATGAACGCGGGGATGAACCACCACTATGACTTGTATCTTTCGGACTTAGTGTGTTGAACCATTTAGCACCAGTCTGGTGAATAAATGCGATAGTACCTGGATTCAGACGTTTTGGAATTGCGAAGTTATTCAGCCAATCAGTATAGTCTGGAATCATTTCTACGTGAGTCATACGGTCACGCAGTGGAGTTGCCAGTGAGAAGGTTACACCACCATCAGTTTCACGGTTCCCTGCTGCCAGAATCAAGCAACTATCAGGAAGAATCAGTTCACCAACACGGCGATCAAGAATCAACTGATAAGATGCTGCCTGAACAATTGGCATAGCGGAGTTGATTTCATCAAAGATGATAACACCCTGCCAATCACGAGGAAGTTGAAGGATTTTCGGAGCAGCCCATACAACACCAGTTTCTTCAGTGTATCCTGGGTTATCAGCCAGTTCATGTTCCAGTACTACTTTACCATCACGGCTCAGGAAGTACTTAACAGGAATTGGAATACCACGAAGGTCAGAAGGTTCAACCTGAGACAGACGGAAGTCAATAAAGTTCTCGTCCTGGTCAAGCAGTGAATTGTTGAATGCATGGTAATCAGCCATTGTTACCATTTCATCATCTGGATCTTCGGCACGTTGTAGCATATATGCTAAACGGTTAAGGTTATTTTTACGCAATGGATATATTTCATTTGCGTATTGAAGGGCAATTGCGGATTTACCAATGCCTGGTGAACCCCAAATCATCAAACTATCACGGCACAAATCTGCGACCATCATAGCTTCCATAATTTGAGAAGGTTTTAAATCATATTTTAGGGCGTTTTCAGTTACTACAGCGTTGCTCATACTCGTTTCTTCTACCATTTGTTGTGTTAAACTACTTAACCAAATCCGTTTGGCAAAAAAGAAAGCACTGAGTTGCGTCAGTGCTTTCTTGCTTCCATTGTTATCTTAACAATTCCATTATACCACAAATTTACTTTCCGTTTCACAAAAATGCGGCAAACAACTTAGAAAAATCATCTCTACAAAATGTGAGTTGTGCTATCACTAAGTCGTCTGATAAGTACAAAGTGTCTCCGACTATATAGTACGGAGTGGTGCAAATACGGTCTAAAGATGTGTAAACGTTCGAATTACGATCCTGCTTCTTAAGCGGAATAGCCAGGAACTCATATAAGGAATTATCTTCGCAAATCTGAAATCCTAACTTACTCAACCGCAAGCCACCACCAGTTCTGTAATTATCAAAAATGGATAACAGTATCATTCTATCATTGAGTTCAGAATCAAATTCATAAACTTCTTTAATAGCATGTAATACACCATATTGAATTTCAGTACTGTTGGTTCTTGGGACCATGATTAGATTCCCACAAAACCTTTCTTCTCAGGATATGAAGAACCTTGTGGATTCTCATAATTCTGAGTGCCGTTAGCGTCGAAAGATGGTCCCATACCTTCAGCACCATGATCTTCTTCAAGATCGTCTGAACCAACATCTGATTCAAAATCATCAGAGTATTCACCATCTTCTGATACATCTTCATCAGAACCAGTTAGTTCTTTTAGAGAATCAGCGATAGTTTGTAGGTCAGATGTTAGTGATGCTAAATCTTCGATTGACCCATCAGCTACTTTGCTTGATAAGTCACGTAGGGAACCTACGATTTCTTTTAATAGTTCTGGAGCAGATAGCTCAGATTCTTGTTCAAACGATTCTTCGTCTGCTTCATAAATGTCATCAATTGATTCCATTAAATTTTTCATGCTACTCATTATAGACCATCCATAAATTTCTTATACTTGTTATTAATTGATTCGAAAATGTCCTCAACGGATTCATCATCATCTTCACTTTCATGTACAAGTGGATTGTCACCTAATGCTGTTCCAGGTTGTTTGCCTTTATAAGCATGTCGAGAATGTTGAATACCTGAGTCATCATAGAATTCAGGATTTGGTTCAGTGGTAGCATCTTCTTGCATAGTTCTACGCCAGTAGAAAGCATTACCTTTAGGAACAACGATAAAGTTGTCACCTTCGAAACCGTTAGTTTGACGTTGACCATCAATTACACATTCATGTTCTGAACGGAATGGACCGAATTCTTTTTGAGAGTCGGTAGCAATTGAATCTTCGTCTAGTGATAGATCTGGTAGCAGACTTTCAGAAACAGAATCGTCAGCATCTTCTTCGGCATCATCGCCGCTATCTGCGTCAACATCATCTGATTCATCGTCATCAACACTTTCGTGGATACCTGCGAGGGAGGTCATACGACCCATATCAAAATCATCATCACCCATATCAGGTGAACCCATTTCTGGTTCGTCTAATCCTAGACCTGGTTCTTCTGGAGCATCCATAGAGTCTACACCATCAGCCACACCGCCGTCAAGAGAATCGTCGCCAAAATCTGTCACTGAGCCAGCTAAATCACTGACCGCTGAGCCTAAAGCATTATCTCCAGCACCTGACATATCATCAGCACTTGGAGCCATATCTGGACTCATAATAGGTTGAGTTTCGGAATCACCGCCCATACTATCGAAATTTAATGGAGCGATAGCAGGAACAGAAGTCATTCCACCTAATTGAGAGGAACCACGTTCCGCTTGCCCTGCCAGAGCAAGCATACGAGATAGTGTATCAAGATCGCTAGATTCTAAACCTTGAACATCTATACGAACTGATGCCTCATTAATTTGTTTTTTCATAAGAACTAATTCCTTTTATAATTAATCTTCAGTATTTAATGATTTTAGAATCTCTGCTGCTTCCTTTTGCTGTCCAGCAAGTAGAATATCAGCAGCTAATAGTGATAAATCATCACCACGGCTTAGAAGTACTACAATCTTACGAGCTAATGGATTAGATTTAATCTCGTTAGCAAGTCCTTGTAGTGGGTCATTACCTTGTGGAGCACCTTCTGAACCTTGATTAGCACCTTGTTCTGGTTCACCTTGTGGCGTACCGGAATCCGTACTTCCAGTATCAGTACCGGAATCTTGCGGTTGACCTTGCGGTTGACCTTCAGAAGAACCTTGTTCACCAGATTGTTGCTGGGATAGGTTTGCTAGTACTTTTTGTGCTGTATCTGGTGGAAGAAGTTTTCCATTATCAGAAATAAAGCGATTACCACCAACATAACGATAAGTAATACCTTTCTTAGATTTGAATTCTTGACCAATTTTGATTGGTGATGAAGAATTAAACTTAGCGATTTCACCTTGAGCAGCACGTTCTAACATAGGTACTGAGGAACTATTAATAGGTTGCTTAGTAGCTGAGTTGAACCATTGTCCATTTTTCTTGAAATAGCTATTACCTTTTTTGGACTTATAAACATATCCATTAGGCACTTCACCTGAAGATGATTCAGTACTTCCAGAATCTTGTGCTGGAGCATCAGGAGCACCTTGTGAATCAGGAGTTGCTTCTGGAGCAGTATCTTGACCTTGTGGTTCACCTTCTGCGGCTGGTTCACCTTGACCGGAACCTTTAGCAGATTTATCTTCTTTAGCTTTCTTTTCCATTCTATCGGTAAATTCACTATTTGTTCTACGACCTTCATCAGTTACAAAAGCATCACCAATATAAGTTAGCGTTTTACCATTGTGTTCAATCTGAGTACCAATTGGCATAGCTGCTTTTGGATCATTATTGTGTTGATGAATAATATCTAGAGCATCATTTGTGATTTCTGTATTTAAACGTGGATTATGAACTGCTTGTTGGTGTTCACTATCCTTATTAATCCACCAGCCATCTTTGTAGTAATATCTATCGTTATTTCTACCATAAGAAGTTTGGAAATAGTTTGGAATCTGATCATTTTTTTGACCAGGTTTATGTTGTTCTTCGTCAGCTTCCACTAAACGATGAACACGAGTATTCATGCTTTCTGAAAGTAGATTTCCCTGTAAAGAGAAATTGTTACGACCAACATAGGTGTATTCGGATTCGTTTATAACATAGCTCTTGCCAATTTGCAAGGAACTTTTTTCGTTATGTTCTGCGATTTGACGCATCGCCGATTGATTCATTTTGAATGTATGAGCATTTTCTACAATCTTCATGGAATCACAATTGACCCATGAACCTTCGAGGTACATATATTCAGTACCTCTGTTGGATGTATACACATAATTATTTGGAATCGAATTGTTACTCTGTAGAGATTTAAACATATTCTTCTCCTATTAAGAAATTAGTCTTAGTAGCTTAGCTCGATCAGCAGGAGATAGTGAAGAAAGACGATCATTAATACCTGATCCTGCATTTCCACCTTGTCCTTGACTTGGTTGTGGATTGTTTTGACCTTGTGACTGACCATTTTGTGGTTGTCCTTGTTGGTCATTTCCGCCTTGTGCTGGTTGTTGATCTTGAGCATCATTGCCGTAGTCAGTATTTAGCTTCTGAACTGCTTTCATTAATGCCGCACCAACATCTTTAGGAACGAATGAACGACGCTCATTGTCACCTAAGAAAGAGGTATCAAGTTTGTTACCTTTGAAAAATGCTGCTACATCTGCGTATGGTACTGATTGTGGATGTGACCCGTACTTACGTCCAACATAACGTTTGAAGTCACTCCATAGTTGGTTTGCCATCTGTCCAGTTTCTTGAGCACCTTGCTCAACTTGTCCTGAACCGAACATACCTTTTACTTTGCCTTTCGCCGAGTCAATCGCTGATTGTGTACGACTATAAGGACGTTCATTTAATGGTTCTGGTTGACCATCAAACATTTCTTCTAAAAGACTCATAATTACCCCTTCTTACCGAAGCCAGCAGACATATATTCTGCGTATGATTTTTTCTTAGTACTGTCAATTGCATCTTTAACGGCTTTATCAGCACGACCTTGACCACCAAGTTCTTCAGCATTAACTTTTGGAACTTCTTTATATTCAGGGTCTAAAAGACGTGGTTCGTATTCATCAAATGTAATATCATCTTCGAAATCAGCAAGTTCTTCCTGATATGGTTCTAGATTATTACGAACATGAATTAGTGCTTCTGACCAACTCAATAGGTTTCCAATTTCGAATAGTAAGATTTGAGGTTGTACACCACGCTTACATTTAAAATCGAACATCCAAATTTCACCACAATCTAGATTATAAAAATCAGTAGGGCGATCTTGGAAGATTGTTTTCTTCATTGGACCAACTTCAAAAGCATCATAACGGTCAGTAAGTCGAGTAACAACTTTATGCAATTCTTCGGAGCTTGGCTCACACGCAAATTTTACACGGTATGAATATTCTGGAGTAAGATCTGTTAAAATTTTTTGTAATTTATTCATGTTAACTCCGAGTCACAGTATTTTATTTTATTTATTCTTATTCATAGCAGCAAGCATCTCATTTCGAGACTTTACAGCTACTACCTTCTCACCTTCAATAGCATTAGGATCAGAGTTGTCACTAATTGCCTGTTTAGGTTTCTGATTAAGTTCAATTTCCATCTTATCTTTTTTGATCTGCATGTCAATTAACTTAATATCGGAGTCGATAACTTTAGCATGAGCATCTAAAGCAATCTTGAGCATAGCATTCGCAGCATTAATCATTTCTGCCGCAAATCTATCTTCGCAATTAAAAGCACGGTCGAAAATATCTTCAAACTTATCTTCAGCCATTTTAGCTAATCTGTCTAAATGAGATTTACGATGTGTAATATCTGGAATATCCTTTAGTTGCTCACGATATTCTTTAAGTTGACTCATTGAACGACGAGCATTTTCTACTTCTGGACGACCCGCAAGTTCAGTACTTTCGTCGTCATCTTCATCATCGTAGAAATCATCTTCATTGTAATCATCGCCTAGTAGCTTTTTCAATTCTTCAGAACTTGGTAGTCCTAATGCTTCTTCTACACCACGTTTAGCTTTCATATTAATTCTTCCTATATAGCGATTTCTCGGTTATAATTTTGAACTCAATCCCGTTCTTTTGACATAACGCCATTGCCGCAGCCCATTTAGCTTGATTGACAAGTACTGTTATTTTGTCTTTACGAGATTTAGCCATTTGCATATAACATTGTTTCTCAGGTTTAATCTCAAGTAACTGGAAATGTTCTTTACCAGTTTTGAGATCAATGAATTTAACTAAGAAATCAGGCCAATAATTCTTGTTTTTCCCATCCACTGGACAGGTATACTGTATAGGGAATGGTTCAACTGACCACTCTATTACAGCAGGGTTTAAATCCAGGGCAATCATCACATCTTTTTCCCATGAACTTCTGTAGATAGGAGGGTTTGTTGATTTGTATTTCTTGATATTCTTAATACCATATACGCCCTGGGCTTGTTTTGTATTTTTTATCTTAGCTGGATTAAACTGTTGTCTCATTAAAAATCTCCTAATATGTTACCTAAGCCGAATGATTCATTTGCTGAACTGATAATACTACCTAACCCAAGGGCGTTAGCACCACGAGTTACAGCACTACCAATATTACGGATAGTATCAGGACTAATGTTACCATTTAGAATATCACGAACTGAAGTAACAATATCATAACCAGCAGTACCAGCACGAATAATCTTACCAACAGTCGTGATACCAACAGTTTTGTCATCCATTTGACCAAAGTACTTATAGAAACCAGATTTACCCAATCCAGTTGTATCAGTAATTAATGGACCGATATTAACAGTCGGAACACTAATTGCGTTATAACCATCTGGTCCTAAATGACCAATACCTTCATAACGCAAGTTCAAAGTTAGAACACTTGGTTCACCTGAACTTTCCATAGATTTAGTTTCTAAGGTAACATCTTCAACGAAGACGTTAAACATGTTATGACAAGTATAAGTATCATTGTCAATTTCATAAATGTTGATTTGTTTGAAAAAGTACTGTCTATCGGAGTTACCATTGTTCATTACAGAACGACCCCAATTTGATCCCATTGCTTCAAATTCAATAGGTGAACTCAAAACATCATTACGGAATGAAGCAGCACTTTTCACGAAAAAGTCACCATAATAGTATTTACGATACGCATCTAGTAGCAGAAATGCTGCCCCGTCAGAAGTATCATAGAACACCATAGATACAGGTTTATAATCCATTTTACCAGGTTGTAAACGAGTACGGTTGTACTGATTTAAGTTATCAATGGTAAAAGTAGTACTAGGTAACGTTACATCACGTACAAAACATGAAACGTTTTTAACGTCAAAACCAGTATGTGTATCTGGTAATTGTGTTTCGATGAAGTTCTTAGCAAAAGAGCTAATAACGAACTCCACGATAAAGCTGTATTTTAGCTTTGGTAGTGTATAACTACTGAATCCACCTTCTCCTGCTGAACTGAATACACGCTGAGCAGCATTATATTGTTCTAGTGGTGGGTTTTTAACAATAGTTGCTGAGCTTACTACGCTCCCAACAACATCAGTAGCGGTAGTAATTAATGAATCTAGAAAATTACTCATTTAGTACTCCTTTAAATTTGTGTGCTACCAAAGATTCTATCAATAATATCCAAAGTACTGTTAACATCATCTGGAAGAAGTGAAGTGATTTTGTCAGAATACATTTCTTCGATCATATCGTATTGTACACAGTTGTCTGGTTTAATAGTTAACTTAATAGTAATAAATTGAGAAGAACCATAATCTAATGAATCCCACTCAAGGTCAGTAATAATGCATCCGTACAGAACCCAACGGTCTAAAGTACTCATAGCATTATAGCCATTTCCACCAACAAAATCGTCGATAGCATTAACTAGACCTGCGTTATTAGTAATTGCTGTTGCTGCGTCTACTGCGGTATCACGTAAAAGGTTATTCACGGAATCTTCAGGGTTCGCACCACCAGTTGTTTCAATCATCATACGGAATTTATATCCAGCGGTTGGCTGTTCTGATTTCGCAGAAATACGACGTTGAAAATCGAGTTGTTTCTGTAATTGACGAATAATAGACTTAGCTACTTTATTGTCAACTGCATCACGAATTGTAAGAGTAATAGGTTTCCAATCCCAACGACCTACATATGAGGTATTAGTACCGAATAGTTTAATTTGATGCGTTTCAAAAGAAATGCTTGGACGATCCACGCTATTAACTTCTAAAGCTACATAGTCTTTTTCGTTAACATCAGTACCGAAGTTGTATACAACTACACGGAATTTATGCTTAACTTTAGGTTGACTCATAGATCGGTTTGCACCACTTGGTAGAGGAACACCATACTTATCCATCATTGTTGCCATTTATATTTTCCCCTATTTAATATGGAATGTATATTATATTTAGCAATAAAAAAGCCCTGAACAAGTCCAGGGCATAAGTATTATTGTCCTTCGTAGAAGTTAGAATCTGATAGTGTATCAGAACTAATTGAAGTTTGACCGTTAGTAATAGATACTGCGTTTTCAGGAGTACCAGTACCAGCGACTTCATCACCAAGAGCTTGACCTTCTGGTCCAACTAGTACACATCCATCAGGTTGTACAGTCATGGTAATTACTTGAGCTTCTGAACTTGAATAATCCCAATCACCGAAGTTAGAATCGGTAATGAAACATCCTTGACAGATCCAAGTATGTAGTGTGCCTTCATAAAGGTTTGTTAGGTTGTCTGAGTTAGAACCATCTAGTGCTTGAATCCACATTTCGAACTTATACTGAGAAGCAGTAGTACGAGACTCTTGAGAGTAGTAGTTAAATTCTTTACGCATTTGGTTCCAAAGAGCTTTTAGAGAAAGGTTTCCTACTGAGTCGCGGAAAGCAACTTCAATAGTGTTCCAGGAATATTTCCCTTTAAAGTTCGCAGAACTGTTGTAACTATGAACTTTGATTGGTTCATGTTCAACGTGTGGAGTACCAACAGTGTTAGTATCCAAAGTAATATAGGTTCCGTCCTCAGTATTACCGAATCCGAAGAATACTACACGGAAACGATATTTAGGCTTCGGTTGTTTCATTGGAGCACGAGAGCCACCAGTGATAGGAACGCCATATTTATCCAGTAAATTTGCCATTATTAATCTCCCAATAATTTAAGGAATAATCTTTAATGTATTTATAAACTTTATGGATCTATTGAGTACTACAAAAAGAAAAGGGAGCCAATGGCTCCCTTTTTTGTTTAATTAAGATGTTAAACTGTTTTCCAAACGGATTGGAATATAGATGAAGTTGATTGAACGAGTCGGAACAAGTGCAATATCCATCCACAATTCATTCGCATTGATACGAGCGGTTGTGTTGTTTGATTCGTCACACACTACTAGGAAGTCGTATAGACCGTTTAGTTGAACAATCTCAGCTAGGAAACTGTTAACTACAGAAGTAAACTCTTGACGAGTACTTGCGGTGTTCAAACGGAATAGGAACGGTTCAGCTAGTACTGATAGTTGTGTACGAATATACACTACTAGACGAGCAACGTTTACACGGCTTAGAGCAGATGTATCATCAGCAGCTAGAGTTTTATCTCCGTATACTAGTAATCCACGGTTCGGACGCATCGCGATTGGGTTAATCTTGTTAACATACATTGTATCACGTTGGCCTTGGTTGTATACTACTGGAGCATATTCACCTTCGTCATTGATATAACCAATGCTTGCTGCGTTACTTACAACACCACGTGAAGTACCTGCTGGTGGATACCATACATAACTTACGCTATCGCTATAAGCATAGGTACGCATCGCAATAGTACTGCCAGGTACTGCTACTTCAGATCCGTCAACGTTAGTTCCAAGACCCCAGCCCATATACTGAGCAGCGTAAGAGTAAGCAGTTACACGACCAACATCACCGTTAGATGCTGCGTTGTTAGCGTTTGTAGCCCAAGCTTGAACGTCAGTAGCAGTTGGAGCTAGACGTGCTGGAACATCGGTAACAATGAAAGCAGTTTCTTTACGGTCAGTGTTTAGAGTTACTAGTTCATCTAGAAGTTCTACATAACCAGGAACACACATTAGGTTGAACTGAATACTTTCAGCACGAATGTCTTCGTTGGAAACAACAACAGATGCTAGAGCTTCTACAATGATATTACGTTGAGCAGCACGACCAAATAGGCCAGCACCGTTTAGAGCAACACCACTAGCTACAGTCCAAACACCGTTAGTCATAACTTTTACAACACCTTCAGTAGTACCTAAGTCTACAGCAAGCATTCCATTCTGATACAATTCAGCAGCAGGAACATCACCAGTAGTGAAGTCATCGAAGATCATACCATTTAGAGTACTTTGGTCATTGTCATCTAGTTTAACCCAAGTTCCGCTAACATTACGATAGAATACATAACCGTCAACACCTTGTGATAGTGGTTGTACCCAAAAATCACGGTCTGCCGCTGGTTCGTCTAGTTGAACGTACATGTTAGTGTTAGGATCAATAGCATCCCATGTATTTGTACTAACGTTAGCAACATATAGACCCACAGTTAATGAATCAGAGTTACTGAAGTTGTACCAGTAAGTGCCATTTGCTGCTTGAGCAGTTGGAGTACTAGAAGAAACACGTAGGTTATTGATATTAACTTGAACATAGTTGCTTGAATCAACAGTTAATTTTGCCAAATCGTTTGTGTTAAAGATTTGTTGTCCAGTACTTGTAGTTTGGAAACTATAAC
>Ga0308166_1002718_pt1 | contig 15869 bp, 11 predicted proteins | sample PhyCR2_2_FD_202137 | JGI IMG/M metagenome (GOLD analysis project Ga0308166, IMG submission 202137) | Phyllosphere microbial communities from UC Gill Tract Community Farm, Albany, California, United States - DLSLCC.R2 | ecosystem: Host-associated > Plants > Phyllosphere > Unclassified | place... | reverse complement strand
ATGTGCGAAACCAGGACCTGGGCGGCGTTGAACAAGATGCGCTGGTTGTTCGGCAGCTTGGCGCGCGCGCTGCGCATCCAGGCCACGGCCTCGCCCAGCTTGCCGGTCTTCCAGAGCAGCACGCCCTGGTTCATCAGGTCCGACGCCTCCTTCTTCGACGCGCGGATCAGCGCCGCGCCCTCCTCGCCCATGCGCGCCTTGTCGAAGATCGCCTGCACCTCGTCGAGCAGCACCGCGTTGTCGTGGTTGTTGCGCGCCACGTAGCACAGCAGTTCGACCGGCGCGTCCTTGACGCCGACCGCGAACAGCAGGGTCGCCATCTCCAGGCAGGTCGGCACGTCCGGCCGCTCGGGGCGCGCATTCAGCTGCACCTCGAGCTCGTCGCCGGCCTTGCGCGCATGGCGGTAGTCGCCGCTCTCGTGATACACCAGGCCCTCGGTGATCTTGGCGCGCAGCGGCATGTCGGGATGCTCGGCGCCGAACTCGCGCTGGGCGGCGGCCAGCAGCACCAGGGCTTCCTTCGGATCGTTCTTCAGCCCGCACACGCGCGCCAATCCGAGATAGGCATCCGGCGTCTTGCGCACCGAATACTCGCCGACCGCGATGCATTTGCGGAAGGCCTTTTCGGCCATCGCCACGTTCCCCAGCTTCAGGCAGACCTTGCCGAGATTGCGCTGGCGCGGCACCGAGTTCGGCGACAGCTTGGTCGCGCGTTCGAGGATGGTGCAGGCTTCCTCGTACTTGCCCATGTTCTGGTAGACCTGGGCCAGCTGGTCGTAGGCGTCGATGTAGTAGCGGTTTTCGGCGATCACGCCCAGGAACATCTGGCGCGCCTGTTCCAGTTCGCCGTTCACCATGCGGATCTTGGCCAGGCCCGAACGCGCCCACTGGTATTCGCGCTGGTTGAGCACGCGCTCGTAGGTGTCGCGCGCTTTTTCCGGCTCGCCGCTCTTTTCCATCAGGCGCGCCTTCATGCGCAGCAGTTCGACCTCGTGCACGCGGCTGGCGGCGATCTGCTCGTCGCACAGGCGCGCCGCGCGCAGGTAGTCCTTCTCGGCGTAGGCCTGGTCGATCGGGCGGAATACCTGCTTGCGGTGCCAGGCGCGGTTCAGGCGCGTGAGCAGCACGCCTTCGGTGATCGGCTTCACCAGGTAGGCGTCGGGCTGGTGCTCGGCCGCGCCCATCACCGATTCGACGCTCTTCTCGGCCGAGACCATCATCCACACGCTCGACGGCAAGAGAAAATTGCGCACGCGCGCTTCTTCCAGCACCTGCTGGCCGTTCTTGCCGTCGCCGAGATTGAAGTCGCACAGCACCACGTCGTAGCGGGTCTTGGCCAGCAGGGCGATCGCTTCGCCGCCGCTCGCGGCCTGGTCGATGTTGCGCGCGCCCAGGCTGCGCAGGCTCTCGCGCAGCAGCTGGCGCACGCCGATGAAATCGTCGACCACCAGGTAGTTCTTGCCGGCCCAGTCGATCTGCTCGGCCTTGCGTTCCACGGGGCTGTTCATGGCAGGGTCAGGATGAAGCAGCCGCCGCCGAGCAGGCCGCCGTTTTCCAGGCGCACGGCGCCATGCCGGCCGCGGTGGCGGTGCATGCGTGCGACTTCGCGCGCGAAGTACAGGCCCAGGCCGGCGCTGTTGGTGCGGAAGTCGATGCCGCTGGCCACGCCGCTCATCGCCTCGGCGCCGGCGTCGAGCAGGGCTTGCGGATAGCCGCCGCCGTTGTCCTCGACGCGGATCTCCAGTACGTCGCCGACCTGGCGCAGCGCCAGGCGGATGCGGTCGCGCGTGTAGTTGACGGCGTTGTTGACGGCATGCGAGACCACGCCCACGATCAGGTCCTCGTCGAGGTGCCAGATCAGTTCCGGATCGACCTCGACCTGGAAGGCGATGCCGCGCGATTGCAGCAGTACCCGCGCCAGTGCCGCTACCTGCTCGGCCAGTTCCACCGCGGGGATGGGCTGCACGTCGAAGGGGTACTCGGGCTGGCCGACTTGTTTATACAGGGCCAGCAGTTGCATCAGGTTGTCGTTCAGGCGGCGCGTCTGGTACAGCATCTGCGCCATCTGCGCGAACTGCGGATCGGCCGCGTCGGTGTGCGGCGCAGCGCCGTCGAGCAGGCGCTCGAGGGTTCCCGAGAGCACGCTGATCGAGTTCTTCATGTCGTGCGCGGTCGAGGCCAGGAACAGCGCAAGCTGGCGGGAGTGTGGGGTGTCGTCCATGCGCCGGCGCCCTCCTTCCGGCGCTAAAAAGTTGCCACAAGCCAATTATACGCACAGAAAACGATAGCCCGGCGCCGCATACATGCTGTTTATTCTGCCGCAAGAAAGCAAGGCGCCTGCAAAGTGCATCCTGAAAACAACAGTCCGGTGTGAATCCAAGCGTCATGCATTCTTTAGCGGATCGGCCGGCCCCGATTACCTGGACAGTCGACAAAATGCTATTGTCTTGCCATGACTACCCAGGTGCGCCATTCGTGATCTCCGCAACACAACATCCATCGCCAGCTGACAGCAATCTTTCAAGCCTTGGCTTTATTTCCGGCGGCGGCGTCATGGGCGCGGTGTTCCGCGGCTTCGACTGGGCGTCGACTCCGCTGGGCGCCCTGGAAACGTGGCCGCAATCGCTGCGCACCGCGGTGAGTATCATGCTCAATGCGCGCCACCCCATGTATATCGCCTGGGGTCCGGACCTGATTCTGCTCTATAACGACGGCTACCGCGAGATCCTCGGCGCCAAGGCCGCGGATCCGCGGCAGGTACTGGGCAAGCCTTTCAGCGAAGTCTGGGCGGAAGTATGGGATCTGGTCGGGCCCATGCTCGCGCAAACTGTGGGAGGCGAAGCGCTCTGGTTCGAGGACCAGGAATTCACGCTCACGCGCAACGGCTTCGCGGAGCAGGTATTCGCCAGTTTTTCGACCACGCCGATTCGTTCCGAAGCCGGCGAGATCGCCGGGGTATTCTGCGTCTGTAGCGAAACCACCGGCAAGATCCGTTCGCAGCAGGAGCGCCTGCGCCTTCTCGATGCGATCGGCGAAGCCACGCGACTCGCCGACGAACCGGAAACCATCATGGAGCACAGCACGCGGCTCCTCGGCGAATACCTGGACGTGACCCGCGTTGCTTACGCAAATGTGGAGCACGATAACGATCGCTTCACCATCCGCCACGATTGGCGGGTCGAAGGCGCAATCAGCACCGTGGGCGAGTATTCGCTCGACCTGTTCGGCTCGCGCGCCACCTCCAACCTGCGCATTGGCCGCACGCTCCTGATTACGGATGTCGACCGCGAATTGACGGCGGAAGATGGCGCCAACATGTTCAACCAGATCGGCATCAAGGCGATTATCTGCTGCCCCCTGGTCAAACAGGGCCGGTTGGTCGCGATGATGGCAGTGCACCAGCAACAGCCGCGCACGTGGAGCGCGGACGAGGTAGCGCTGGTCGAGGCCGTCGTCGACCGTTGTTGGGCGCATATCGAGCGTGTGCGCTCGATGGAAGCATTGCGCGAAGCCGACCGGCGCAAATCCGAGTTTCTCGCCATCCTCGCGCATGAATTGCGTAATCCGCTCGCGCCGATTCGCACTGCCCTGGAGTTGCTGCGCCTGAGTGGCGACAAGCCGGCGATGCTCGAACGCGTGCGCGGGACAATGGAGCGCCAGGTCAACCAGATGGTCCATCTGATTAACGATTTGCTGGACATTGCCCGTATCTCCAGCGGCAAATTGGACCTGCAGCTCAAGCGCATCGATTTACAGTCGATCATTGCGAGCGCCGTCGAAACCAGCCTGCCGCTGATACAGTCCGAAGGGCATCACCTGGCACTGGACTTGCCGCAGGAACCGCTGTGGATCGATGGCGATACGGTGCGCCTGAGCCAAGTGATCAGCAACCTCTTGTCGAATGCGAGCAAGTACACCCCCGCGTCGGGCCGGATCAGTATCTCTGCACGCACGCATGGCGGCACCGTGGACATCGACGTCGCCGATACCGGAATCGGGATCGCGAAACAGGATCTCGAGCGCGTATTCGACATGTTTTCCCAGGCGCCGCACAGCATCGTGATATCGCAGGGTGGCCTGGGTATTGGTCTGTCGCTGGTGCGCCACCTGGTGACGCTGCACGGCGGGACGGTTGCCGCATCCAGTCCAGGCCCTGGCCGGGGCAGCACCTTCAGCATCCGCCTGCCGCGTGCACGCGGTACCGGAAGCGAGGTAGCCGTGTGCGTCGACGAGCATGACATCGCCGCGCGTGCCGGACAGCCCAGGCTGCGCCTGCTGGTCGCCGACGATAACGTCGATGCCGCCGATACCCTGGCCTTCCTGCTGCGCGAAAAAGGACATGAAGTACGTGTTGCCTATGGCGGCGACGAAGCCGTGCAGATCGGTGCCGCCTTCGTGCCGGACCTCGTTTTTCTCGACCTCGGCATGCCGCACATGGATGGGTACCAGGTCGCACGTCAGCTCCGTGGGCTGACTGGACTTGAAAACCTCAGCCTGGTCGCCTTGAGCGGCTGGGGAGCGAACGAGGATCGTGCGCGGACACACGCCGCCGGTTTCGATTACCACCTGCTCAAGCCTGCATCCATGGACAGTCTGAATGTGGTTCTCGGCTCGGTTTTGGATCGGCCCAGGAACTAGTGCTGCCAAGGATGGGCTAGTCGCCCTGCGGCGCCCGGCTATTGCGGCGCGCGCGCAACACGAAGCGTGCCGGATCGAGGGCGTCGGCCAGGCTCGCCTCCAGCGGCAGCGGCTCGTTTTCCAGGCGCGCGGCCAGCAGTTCGGCGCACAGCGGCGCCCAGATCAAGCCACGCGACGCATACCCGAGCAGGCCGTGCAGGCCGGGATGGCGCGGCACGTCACGCAGGCGTTCGGTGCTGCCGGCGGCCTCGAAGTCGGGCAGCGCACCGACCAGCGGCAGGCGATCCGGCGCCACGCAGCGGAAGCCGACGCGGCCTCGCAGCGGCGCATCCGCGCCCGCGTTCGGATCGGACACCAGTGCCTGCAGGCGTTCGATGTTTTCCTGCTGGCTGGCCGCGCGCAAGCTTGGCTCGTGATCGAGATCGTAGGTCGCCCCGGCGCAGGCCAGGCCATTCGCGGCCGGCGTCAGGTAGGCTTCGCGGCACAGCACATACGGCAGCGCCGGCAGCGTGGATGCGTCAAGGTGCGTGACCTGGCCGCGTAACGAAGACAAGGGCAAGCGCGACGCCTGCGGGAATGCACCGGATGCCGCGCCACCGGCCAGCACCACGGTCGGCGCCTGGGCGACAATGGTTCCATCCGCCGCGCGCACCAGCCACGCGTCGTCAATGCCTTCGCCATCGCCATCGCGTTCGAGCGTGACGCTGCCGACGCCGAAGCGCGTCGTCAGCCGTTCGCCGCAAGCCGCCATCATCGCCGCGCACACGCTGCCGGGCCGCGCCCAGCCGCCCTGGCGGAACAGCCAGGCGCCGTCCGGTGCCGGCAGGCCGAGCAGGGCCTGCGCCTCCTGCGACTCCAGCCACTCGGCAAACGCCGGCGGCGTGCTGCCTGCGGCCGCGATCGCGCGCGAGGCAGCGGCATGGCCGGCATCGCGCGCCAGCTGCATTACGCCGCAAGCCGCGCCTTCGATCGCGCGGCCGATGCCGCCGATGCTGTCCCAGTAGCGCAGCGCGTACAGGTAGGCGGCGCGCGTCAGGCGCGTCGGGATGTTGTCGTCCTTCGAGAGCAGCGGCATGAAGATGCCGGCCAGGTTGCCGGATGCTTCCATCGCCGCCTGCGGATGGCGTTCGACCAGGGTCACCTGCCAGCCGCGCGCGCACAGGCGCTGGGCGGCGGCGCAACCGGCCAGGCCGGCGCCGATCACGATGGCTTCGCGTGGCGGCACGGCCGGCAAAGGCTGGCGCGGCTTGCGGCTGGCGAAGCGCGCGCCGCCGTTGACCGCGTCGAACACGAAGCCCTGCGCTGCCAGCGCGGCCACCTGCTCGTCGTCGAGCGCATCGGCGGCCAGGACCGCGTCGCCCGCCACGAGCCGCGCCAGCGCACGGGCGAAACCGACACCCCGCACCCCGTGCAGGTACGCGAAATCGATCCGCGCCGACAACTGCGCCAGCGCCGCGTCGAGCGGTGCGTTCAGCAGGTCGAGCGTGACCGCATCGTCCGCTTGCGGCACGCGGTGGAAGCCCGGCAGCAAGCCCTCGGCCAGCGCCACGATGTGCAGGCGCGCGGGCCGTGCCGGATCGCGGCGCCAGGCGTCGATCCATGCCGCCGCCCGGCTGCCGTCGCCATACCCCGTATCGAACACCGTATAACGTTCGCGCCCCTGCCAGAACGAGGCTGGATTCACTTCGCGCCCGCGTAACGGAAACAGTGCGGCGCATGGTCGTCGACCATGCCGATGCCCTGCATGTAGGCGTAGACGATGGTCGAGCCGACGAACTTGAAGCCGCGTTTCGACATGTCTTTCGAGATGCGGTCCGACAGCGCCGTCTTGGTCGGGCGCGTGCCGTCGCTCCAGTCGCCGACGATCGGTTTGCCGTCGACATAACCCCACAAATAGCTGTCCAGGGTCTGGCCTTCGGCGCGCAGCGCAAGATAGGCTTTGGCATTGCCGATGGCGGCGGCCACCTTCAGCTTGTTGCGCACGATGCCCGGGTTGGCCAGCAGCTCGGCCACCTTGGCTTCGTCGTAGCGGGCGATCTTCTCGGCGTTCCAGCCGTCGAAGGCGGCGCGGTAGCTGTCGCGCTTGTTCAGCACGGTTTCCCAGGACAGGCCGGCCTGGGCGCCTTCCAGGTTCAGCATCTCAAACAGCCGGTTCTCGTCGTGGCAGGGCGTGCCCCACTCATGGTCGTGGTAGTCGAGGTAACGGGGATTGGCCGGGTTGGCCCAGCTGCAGCGTGGGATGGTCATGTCCGGAAGTATAAGCCAGGCAAAGCCGGCGAGGCAGCAGGAAGCCTCCACGCCACCCGAAACGAAAAGAGCACGCAGCCCCGGAGGACCACGTGCTCTTCAAGCATCACCCGGCCATGAAAGCCGGTCGATCCGCTTATTTGCCCGCTTATTTGCCCGCTTATTTGCCCGCTTATTTGCCCGAAGTCGTACCCGACTTGGCCGTTGCGTTCTGCTCAGCGGCTTTCAGGTGCTGCTCGACGGTCGGGATCATTTTGCCGGCCAGTGCCTTGACGTCGGCATCCTTGGCGCTCTTTTCATGCTTCTTCAGCATGGCCAGGGTGTCCTTGTGGGCCTTGACGCCACCGGTCTTCATGTATTCGCGGTCGAAGGCATCGCCGTTCATCTTTTCCAGCTTGGTTGCCATGGCCTTGTGCTTGGCATCGAGCTCGGTCGGCAGGGTCACGCCTTTCGATTGCGCCAGGGTCTGCACTTCCTGCAGCGCCTTGCCGTGGTCGTCGATCATTTGCTGGGCAAAGGTTTTCACCTCGGCGTTCTGGCTCTTGCTTTGTGCCAGCTTGCCGGCTTCGACTTCCGCCATGTTGGCCATGGCCATGTCGGTGATGGCCTTGGTGTCGGCCTTGGCCAGCTTCGAGCTGGCGGTGGCGCCGGCCGCGCCCGAGGCGCCCTGCTGCATCGACGACGACTGGGTGGTCATGCCAGCGTCGGAAGCGCCGGTGCTGCCGCTCATGCCGCGCGCGGACGAGGACGAGCCGGTCTGGCCGGCGGTGCTGGCGCCGACCTGGCTGCTGCGGTCCTCCATGCCCTGGCTGTTGGTGTTGCTGACGGCGCCGTCAGCGGCCGACTTGCCGGTCATGTTGGTGCCGGTTTGCGCGCCCTGGTTCTGCAGCTGCGCTGCGCTCTGGGTTTGTGCGTGCACGCCATAGCTTGCGAACATGGCTGCTGCTGCCGATACGGCGAGCAGACCTTTCAGTGCTTTGTTTTTTTGCATGATGCTCTCCTGGGGTTGGGGGGGCGCCGGCATCATGTTTGTGTGCCGGTTCCTGTTCAATGTGACATCGGCATATCCGCAAACATTCCGCACCGCGTTGGCGGTAATGGAACGACAACAGATTCGAGCCAAATTGCAGTGTATCGCCGCGTTGACGAACCCAGCGCGCGTTAGCCGCTTGGCAACATTTTCATGCATATGGATATGAAAAAAAATGGCCGGCGCGGGAAGCCCGGCCGGCCATGCACATGCAAGAAAGCGGATCAGCGGAAACTCAGTGCCGCCGTCAGGTCACCCGGCCCGCGCGCGCCGCGCGCCTTGAAGGCCGCATCGCGCAGCGCCAGGCCTTCCAGCAGCGGCAGGCCGTGCAGGCGCGTGATCAACCGCAGGATCGAGGTCGTGTCGTAGTAGTTGTGGTCCACCGCGCCCTTCTTCGCGTGCGGCGAGACCACGATGGCCGGGATGCGCGAACCCGGGCCCCAGCGGTCGCCCTGGGGCGGCGCCACGTGGTCCCACCAGCCGCCGTTCTCGTCGAAAGTGATGACGACCACCATGTCCTGCCACTGCGGCGACTTCTTCAGGTGCTCGATCACGTTGGCCACGTGGGCGTCGCCGGACTCGATGTCCGAATAACCCGCATGCAGGTTCAGGTTGCCCTGCGGCTTGTAGAAGGAGACGGCCGGCAGCTTGCCCGCCACCGCGTCGGCGATGAAGCGGTTCGAGATCGGGCTGTCGCCCAGGCCGCCGTCGCGCAGGTGTTCCTCGCGTGCCTTGGTGCCCGGTGCGAACTGCCTGAAATAGTTGAATGGCTGGTGGTGATGCTGGAAGTTCGGACGCTGGCCGGCGCCGCGGCCGTCGATCGCCGCTTGCCAGGCGCCGCCATACCAGGCCCAGCTGACGCCCGCGCGCGACAGCAGGTCGCCGATGGTGTCGTAGCTTTGCGGCGGCAGTACCGACGGGTCGCTCGGGTCGGCCACGTTGGCGTCGCCGCCCGGCGCCGGACGCACCCAGCTCGGCTGGTAAGGCGGCGCCATGGTGTTGACGGCATAGCCGTCCGGCGTGATGGCGCCGGCGTGCACGAACTTCGGCTTGCCGTCGAGCGCGGACTTCGGCGAGTCCGGCGCCACCGCCAGGCGCGTACCCTGCGGGCCGTCCTCCAGCACGGCGATCTTCTTTTTCGCCGGCGTCTCGGCGGCGTTGAAGAACTCCGGCGTGCGGCCGCTGATCAGGAACTGGTGGTTCAGGTAGGAGCCGCCGAAAGCGGCCATGAAGAAGTTGTCGCACAGCGTGTACTCGCGCGCGATCTGCCACAGGCCCAGGTGCTTGTCGGTCTCGCCGTAATGGCCCATCACCAGCGCGCCGGAGTCGCCCCAGGCGACGAAGCCGTCGTTCTTGCCGCCGTTGATCTGCATCTGGTTGTGATAAAAATTGTGCACCAGGTCGCGCGTGACCAGGCCTTCCGGCAGCGGCTTGCCTTCGCCGTCGACCAGCTTCCAGGGGCCGTTCGGCAGGTTGGCGATCTTGTCTTCGCCGATCAGGTATTCCTTGCCGCCGATGTCCTGGCGGCCCGGCACCATGCCGCCCCAGATCTTCGGCAGGGTCGGCAGGATGGAGCCGTCGCGGTCCTTCTGCGGCGCGCTGGCCGGCATCGGCGCGGCCAGGCCGGGGAAGTTGGCGAACAGGTTGTTGAAGCTGCGGTTCTCGAGATAGATCACGACCACGTTCTTGACGTTCGCCTTCAGCTTGGCGTCGAGCGAGGCCGGCTTGGCGGCGCTGCCCCTGGCCGGCGCGGCCTGCGCGGCGGCCGGCAGGCTGCCGGCGATCCCGGCCGCGGCGGCGGCCTGGAAGATGCGGCGGCGGCCCGGGCTGGCGGGTTGATCGTGTTCGTCCTGGTGATCCTGCATTGCTGCTCCTGTGTTCGGCTTTCCGGAAACGATGATTATCGTTTCTTTCTTTCCGGAGGGGAACCCGCAGATACCGGCCGGCCCGGTGTAAGGACGTGCGATAACAACGCTTGCCCATCGGCGGTGCGCATGTATTTGTGGCAACATGGCTGGCTTATTCGCGAAAGGAAACCACATGGACCCTGCCCTGGCACAGCAGCTGGAACAACTCGCCGACTTCGGCAACCGCAACGATGCCGAAGCCGGCAGAGGCGGCACGCGCATGCTGAACATCACGCCGGACACCGGCGCATTCCTGTCCGTGCTGGTACGGGCGACGCTGGCGCGCCGCGTGCTGGAAATCGGCACCTCGAACGCCTACTCGACGCTGTGGCTGGCCGACGCCGCCCGCGCCATCGGCGGCGCGGTGACGACCATCGAACTGTCCCGGGACAAGGCGGCGATGGCGCGCGAGAACATCGCCCAGGCCGGCCTGGACCAGGTCATCACCCAGGTCGAAGGCGATGCCGGCGCCTGGCTGGCACGGGCCCCCGAGGCCTCTGCCGACCTGCTCTTCCTCGACTCGGCGCGCGGCCTGTATCTCGCCTGGTGGCCCGAGCTGCGCCGCGTGCTGCGACCGGGCGGGCTGCTGGTGGTCGACAACGCCAGCTCGCATGCGCACGAGATGGCGGACTTCGTCGACGCGGTGAAGAACGACGGCGGGTTCACGACCAGCCTGGTCCCGGTCGGCAAGGGCGAGTTCCTGGCCGTGAAGGCCTGAGGCGCCAGCCTGCCGCTCAGGGCTTCACGGCGCCCAGCGCCGCCGGGCGCAGCGCCGCCACCGCCTCGACCAGCAGGGTCGGGGTGACCGGCTTGACCAGGTAATCGGTGAAGCCGCAGGCGCAGGCACGGTCGCGGTCCTCCTTGCGCGCAAAGGCGGACAAGGCCAGTGCCGGCACCATGCACAGCTCGGTGTCGTCGAGGCTGCGCACATGGCGGATCAGTTCGAAACCATCCATGCCGGGCATGCCGATGTCGCTGATCAGGAGCTGAGGACGCCCGGTGCGCAGCAGCGCCAGCGCTTCCTGCGCCGTACGCGCCACCGCCACCTGGGCGCCGGCGCCAAGCAGGATGGTGCGCAGCACCTCGAGCGAATCGGGGTCGTCGTCCAGCGCCAGCACCCGCAGGCCGGACAAGTCGGGCAAGGCGGCCCGGGCTTCGCCCTCGGGTGCGTCGCCGGAGACGACGGGCGCCATGCGCCAGTCGGGCAGCGCCGGCTGCAGCGGCAGGTGCACGGTAAAGGCCGCGCCCTGCCCTTCGCCGGCACTGCTCACCACCACCGTGCCGCCATGCAGCTCCACCAGCTGGCGCACGATCGACAGGCCCAGCCCCAGGCCGCCGTGCTGGCGCGTGGTCGAGGTGTCGGCCTGGCGGAAGCGGTCGAACACGTGCGGCAGGAAGTCGGGACGGATGCCGGGGCCGTTGTCGCGCACGCGGATCGCCATCTGCTCGCCGTCGCGCCACAGCGCCACCTCCACCAGGCCGCCGCTCGGGGTGAACTTGATCGCGTTCGACACCAGGTTCCACAGCACCTGCTGCATGCGCCCGGTATCGGCCAGCACCGGGCCGGCCTGCTCGTCGAGTTCGGCCTCGAGGCGGATGCGCTTGGCCATCGCCGTCGGGCGCAGCGATTCGACCACGGCGCCGACGAATTCGGCCGGCTTCACCGGCTGCAGGTCCAGGCGCACCTTGCCGGACAGGATACGGCTCATGTCGAGCAGGTCGTCGATCAGCTGCACCTGCACGCGCGCGTTGCGCTCGATGGTGGTCAGCCCCTTGCGCAGCATCTCCTCGCCGACCTGCTCCTTTTGCGCCAGCAGCTGCGACCAGCCGAGGATCGCGTTCAGCGGCGTGCGCAGCTCGTGCGAGACGGTGGACAGGAATTCGTCCTTCAGCTGGTTGATGCGTTCGGCCTCGACCCGCGCCTCGACCTCCTGCAGGTAGAGCGCCTTGCGTTCCTCGGCGATCGCCAGCGAGGCGTCCAGGCTGGCGGCACGCGCCTGCAGTCGCGCATCGAGCACCGAGAACAGCAGGGCGATCAGCAGCAGGCCGACGATGACGGCGGTGACGATCAGGGCCAGGTTGTGCTGGCTGACCCAACCGGTGGCGGCCCGGCACACGCTGCCCTCCGGGAAGCCGGCGGCGGCCATGCCGGTGTAGTGCATGCCGGCGATGGCGAAACCCATCACCACCGACGCGGCCGATTGCACCACCCAGGCGCCGGCCGCGCCCTGGCGCAGGCGGAAGGCGATCCACAGGGCGCCGGCGGAGGCGCCGACGGCAATCAGGACCGATAGCGCGAACAGCCAGGGATCGTAATGGATGGCCGGCGACATGCGCATCGCCGCCATGCCGGTGTAGTGCATGGCGTTGATGCCGACACCCATCAGCAGTGCGCTCGATGCCAGATCGCGCGGACGCAGCACCGGCGCGCGCAGCTGCCACAGGGCCATGCCGGACACCAGCACCGGCAGCAGCAGCGACAGCAGGGTGAGCGGAACGTCGTAGCCGAGCGGGATCGGCAGGCTGAAGGCGAGCATGCCGATGAAGTGCATGGCCCAGATGCCGCTGCCCATCGCCAGTGCCCCACCCGCGGTCCAGACCACGCTGGCCAGGCCATGCGCCTGCTTGACGCGGCCGGCCACGCTGAGCGCGGTGTAGGAAGCGAAGATCGCGACCAGCACCGATACCAGCACGAGTGTTGGATCGTAACTTCCGATGAGCATGGGTGGATCGGTCTCCTGTTTCCTGGTTTCGCCGTGCGCACGTGCAGTAAATACACCCTTGCCCGCAGTATAGACCGGCTTCAGTCCGATACGACTACACACTAGAAATGTTTCTGTAAAGATATGCTTTAACTGAAATGGCCGGCTTACAGTTGCTTACGAATGCATAACCGCAGCTAACAGCGCGGCGCGCCAGAATCGGTGTGACGAGAAAGGAAACCCGCCATGCCATTTCGCCGCCCTGTCATTCGCCTGTCCCTGCTTGTTTCACTGTCTTGCCTTTCGCTGTCCTGCGCCCCCGTTGCGCACGCCGCCGACGGCGCCTCGGTCACCCTGCCGAAGGAAGAACTCGACCAGCTGATCGCCACGTATGCGCTGGTCAAGTCGCGGTACGTGGAAGCGCCCGACGAGCGCAAGCTCCTGACGGCGGCCATCGGCGGCATGCTCGCCTCGCTCGATCCGCACTCGCAATACCTCGACCAGGATGAACTGGCGGCGCTGGAACAGGACCGGCTCGGCGAATACGTGGGCATCGGCATCGAGGTCGAAGTCGAGGACAGGCAGATGCATGTCGTCTCCGTGGCCGAGGACGGCCCGGCGGAGAAGGCCGGCATCGAGGCCGGCGACACGCTCGAAACGGTGAACGGCGACGCCATCCTGCGCATGCGCGCGGCCGAGCTGGAAAAGCAGATCCGCGGCGTGCCCGGCACCGCGCTGACGCTGGGCGTGCGCCATGGCGGCAAGGGCGAGGTGCGCAAGGTCGACGTCACCCGCGCCGCACTGCGGGCCGAGACCGTGCGCACCCGCATGGCGGCGCCCGGCGTGGCCTGGATCCGCATCGCGCGCTTCGAGGGCCGCACCGCCGCCGACCTGGCCGCGGCCCTGGCCAGCCTCGGCGCCAATGGCGCGCCGCGCGGCATCGTGCTCGACCTGCGCAACGACCCGGGCGGGCTGGTATCGGCCGCCGTCGGCGTGGCCGGCGCCTTCTTGCAGCCGGGTACGGTGCTGTTCTCGGCGCGCGGCCGCATGGCCGGCGCCGACAGCACGGTGACGGTCGACCAGCGCTACTACCGCGGCCCAGGCGAAGCCGACGTGTTGGCCGCCCTGCCCGCCTGGACGCGCACGGTGCCGCTGACGGTGCTGGTCAACGGCGGCTCGGCCTCGTCGGCCGAACTGGTGGCCGGCGCCCTGCAGGACCATGGTCGCGCGAAGATCGTCGGCACCCAGACCTTCGGCAAGGGCTCGATCCAGACCGTGTTCCCGCTGTCCGAAGACAGGGCGGTGAAGTTGACGGTGGCGCGGTATTTCACGCCCAGGGGGCGCGAGATCCAGGCGCGCGGCATCACGCCCGACGTGGTGGTGGCGCCCCCGGCCGGCAAGCGCGGTGCCGACGGCCTGGTGCCGCGCGAGGCGGACCTGGCGCATCACCTGCAAGCGACGCTGCCGGCGCAGGACGCGGCCCGGCCGGCCCAGCGCGCGGCCCCGGAAAGCACGCGCATGTTCGGCACCGGCGACGACCGCGCCCTGGCCACGGCGGTGCGGATGCTGGCGCCGGACCTGGGCCTGGGCCTGGCGCATGAAGCCGGCGCCCTGCTGCGCAGGCTGGGCCTGAAGATCGAGGCCTCGGCGCAGGCGGCCGCGAACGGCCTGTAGCCGCCGTCAGCAAACTGTCACCCAGGCGTCAAACGCCTGTCACATTGTTGGGCGAGGATAGCGCCTGTTCTCGCGAACACGGCAGCTCGCCCTGCCCTACCGGCGCCAGCGGTCGGGAAATATACTGGCACCAATTCAGCAAGCACCGCCGCGCACAACGAATCCGGGACCATACGATGGATCGCGCGCGGGATCGACGAACCAGCCGTCGAAATGGCCTCCGCCATCTTCGCGGCACACGAACACGCGTTCGTTTTGCGACAGCATCCGCCTCCAGAAACGGTTGCGCCGTTCGGTATTCGGCATCGTGCGGCGGCTGGATATTCCGTCTTGATACGTGCGCGCGATCCGGCCCACGCCATCGACCTGGGTCACGGTCGCGTCCTTGCTGCTCAAGCCTCCTTGCAAGCGCAGGCGGCTGGCGGTGGCGGAATCGAGGTTCCGGTAGATTGCGGACCAGATGAAGGTGCCGATGCCGCACTGCCCCAAGGCCGGCGGCAGGATGAAGTCGATGATCCGCAAGACAAGCTTGTCGTGGACAATACCGAACTCTTCCTTGTAGCGAAACACCCGCTCATGCGGGTGCTCATTTGGATCCCAATAATGGACTTCCACCATGACGCGCCCGGACACGGTGAGCGGCGACTGGTAGCGATGCTCCGTTACCTCGACAAGGAGATCGACCGGCTTGCGCCCGGCCGCAAATTCCAGTCTGTATCGCGACACGTTTTTCATGTATTCCGCCGAACGAACAGGCGCGCTTCCGGTATTCCAGGCCACCGGACCGCCTGCCGGCCAGGAGCCGGAGCAGACCCGGGCACGCCTGCTTCAATCGAACTTCGAGAAGTCCGGCTTGCGCTTCTGGAAGAAGGCGGTAAAGGCTTCCTTCGCCTCGGCGCCGACCAGCATGGCGCCGAACTGCTTGTTCTCGACGCCCATCGTCTCCATCACGATGCCGGCGCGCGGGCGCTTCATGAGGGCCTTGGTGGCGCGGATCGAGGCGGCCGGCAGGGCGACCAGCTTGGCGGCCTGGCCCTGGGCGAATGCCAGCAGCTCGGCCGCCGGCAGCACGCGTGCGACGATGCCCATCTCGAAGGCTTCCTGGGCGCCGAAGGCTTCGCCCAGCATCAGCTTTTCGGCGGCGCGGGTGTAGCCGGCGGCTTGCGCGACCAGCAGCGAGGAGGCGAATTCCGGGCACAGGCCGAGCTGGGTGAAGGGCATCGAGAACTTGGCGGTGTCGGCGGCATACACCAGGTCGCAGTGCATCAGCAGCGTGGTGCCGATGCCGACGGCGGCGCCGGCGACGGCGGCCACGACCGGCTTGGTGCAGCCTTCCAGGGCCTTCATGAACTGGAACACCGGGCGGTCTTCGGTCATGGCGCCTTCGCCGGCGTTGTTCAGGAAGTCGTCGAGGTCGTTACCGGCGGTGAAGATCTCCGGCTTGCCGGTGATCAGGACGGCGCGGACCTGCGGGTCTTGTTCGGCCTCTAACAGGGCGTCGGCCATGGTCTGGTACATGGCGCCGGTGATCGCGTTCTTGCGCTCGAGGCGGTCGAATTCGATGGTGAGGATGCCGTTTTGCTTGTTCGTTTGGATCGTCATGTTTCAGTCTCCGGGGTGTTTTGGGGCACGAAAGACAGCGTGGGCACAGGTGCCCACCCTACGAAAACC
>Ga0308166_1002717_pt1 | contig 15871 bp, 23 predicted proteins | sample PhyCR2_2_FD_202137 | JGI IMG/M metagenome (GOLD analysis project Ga0308166, IMG submission 202137) | Phyllosphere microbial communities from UC Gill Tract Community Farm, Albany, California, United States - DLSLCC.R2 | ecosystem: Host-associated > Plants > Phyllosphere > Unclassified | place... | reverse complement strand
TTTCAGTACTGGTATAAATTCTACCAGATGGTGTCTGGTCTGTATCTAAACGAGCAATTAAGCCCTTAACATAAACTGTCATATCTTGTCCATTAAAAAGGGGATACCAAGTATCCCCTAATGTTATTATAGATTTTGTTCTGCGAATTCAGCAAGAACGGAACGTTGTACGCCCTCTAGCTCGATGATACGGCAACCTTCCCAATCTTTGAACTTCTCAGTTACATAAGTCAAACCTGAGTTGGTAGGACTGATGAACTTATTGTCAATCTGAGATAAGTTACCCATGATGATTACTTTACAGTTTTCACCAGCACGAGTTAGAATTGTTTTTGCCTGAGCAGGAGTAATGTTCTGGAATTCATCTACAATCAAGATTGTATTGATGAAACTACGACCACGAACAAAGTTCAATGCTTTGAATTGGAAGACATTACGTTTCATAATTTCTTCAATTGAACCTTGTGGGTTCGCATCATCTTTGTGTAGATACTCAAGGGCATCCACAGCAGCACCACAGAATGGCATTACTTTTTCTAGTTCTGAACCTGGCAAGAAGCCGATTTCTTCGAACTGAGAATCTTGAGTTTTAGAGAAAATAATACGGTCGTATTTCTTCTTCTCTAGCACTAATTCAAGAGCAGAAGCAACAGTGATCAACGTCTTACCAGTACCTGCTGGACCTAGTAGGATAGTTAGATGTACATCTTTATCCATGATAGAGTTGATAGCCATAGCTTGCTGAATGTTCTTGGCTTTAATTCCCCATACTTTACGAGATAGAGATTTATCAATACCTACGTCGCTGAAGCAAACCATATCACGATCATCATCGTGGTCAAGTACTGAAGCGAATCCTTCAAATACGAATAGACCATTAGTGTGATCATATACATAGTCACCGATACACAAATCAGCCGGAAGAATGTGTTTAACATTTTCTTCTGGAATCATATGAATGAGTTTTGAGCCTTCCTGATTTGAATAAACTACATCACCAATCTCAGCCCAAAAATCTTCTACGTCCAATTCGTGATTGCCAGTATGGATTAGGTCTGAGTCCTCGATAGTTACATCGTGACGATAATCTTGTACTTCAACACCGTATGCCAGTGCTTTAATACGCATATTAATGTCGCGAGTTACGAGAACCGCTTGTGAGAGTTTAGCAACAAGGATGATTTCATCATCCGGTACTGTACTTTTGAAAAGAGTTTCAAGCTTAGGATCGAAGCTATCAGATTCACCGATATTTGGGTTCGCCAAATGCCAGATAGCTGTAAGTTCTTCGATGGTTAGTACGAATAGACGAGTATCTACGTTGATGTGAGGGTGGGTTTTAGAAATCTGAACACCTTCAGTGCTGATTTCTTCATGAGTTGCTGTTTCAAGGATAGTACTAATGTTGCGGATAGCAACACGAGCATCGCGTGAAATATCAACTTTACGACTCTTGATGGAATCTAATTCTTCCAGTACTTTGAACGGTAGAATTACATGTGAACCTTCGAACGCCAGGACTGCGTTAGGATCACCAAGAATCACGTTTGTGTCAAGAACATATTTTTTCATAAACATCCTTTTTGTGTTTGTGTGTGGTAACACGTTTGTTTTCCTAACTGTATTTAATGCTCCAAAATACAGTTAGTTTTTGCTGGGTTCATAATCTACGTAGCAACGATTTCCTTTTGCTTCTTCGAACCAACATTCCTGATAAACCAGTTGTTCTAATGATACTGGTTTATCAGTTGTAGCATACTTTAATTCGCCATTTTTATCAGTGTATTGATAGGAACATGAACCGTCCTTACACTGGCCTAACGCAACAACTCGTCCGACGTTATAAGTAACGTTCTGGTGTTCAGTACTTTTTGTATTTTTGATAATGGAGACGAATCCCCATGTCAATATGGCAGAAAATATCAAACTCCAGATTAAACGTTTCATTATAGACTCCGAATAAATTTAAATGCGTTATCCAAATAAGCAACGATATTCATCGCACCAATTGGATTAGCACTATGAACATGATATTCAAATGGTTTCCCAATCTGATTATCCATCATGTACTCGACTAAAAATTTGGCAAAGGTATAGCCAGTTTCTTCATCTTCATTTTCGGTATCACCTAAATCATGATCGAAAGAGATAAAGGACGGCAAACCATGTTCGTTGACGTAATAAACTGCTTCTTTATACGTTCGACAAACAACCATTTCTTCATTTGGATAGTACTTTTCAGCATCACGAAGATCATCTAAGAACATCTTATATGAAGTTTCAGTTTTATCATCATCAACGTAGTCAATGAGAAGATTCTTTGAACGAACGAGCTTCATCAGTTCCATCTTAGCAGTACCAACAAAGTTTTGTTCTAAAAGAATGTTCCAACCACATTCAATCTTGTTACCCTTAAGGTAACGACACGTATGTAACAAGTTCACACCCGCATTTTCAGCAGCGAAGTGTACACCATTATGTGCGTTATTACGAATGTCCAGAAGTTCTTCATAAGATACTTCTAAAGAAAACGCATGGTTGTGAGAACCGATTACGGTATTTTTATAACTCACTAATGGCTGTAAACGATCCATCGGCAAATCATAATCAATTTCTTCTTTGGCTTCACGCATAACAGCGATTTCCAGACTCGGATCATCGTGTTCTACCATTCCACCTACTGCCCCCAGCAATCCATCGTAACGCAATTCTGACAGTACTAAACTCACGTTAGGAATGTCATTATACGGATAGTTCGCATAAGGAGTACAGTTCTTCGCATAAATCCAGACGAACACACAATCATAACGTTCAGAACGTGTGCCGAATGGAATTTCTTGATACATAGCCATTTTTAGTAATCTTCTTCGTTATGTGACATGACTTCCATATGCTCATGAAGATACGCTTCAACCGTGTTGACTGCTTCGCTCATAGGCATATAAAGATTGTAATCAAACAGATCATCATTATCATGGGGTTCAGGATTCACGTTAATTACTAACGCAGGAGTTCCGATACCCATGTAAATGCTCCACGGAATAACTGTATCCGAAGAACCAATGACAACTACTACATCTTTAGACGTTAAGTTGTCGATGATTTCACCCATTTCACCATATACGGTTTTACGAACACCATCAGTGAAACGGAATACATCTCCGAACATTACGATGTTCGGTTTAGAAATAACCCCTGGTGTTGGAGTATGTTCAGTATAACCAATGTCACGAACTGAATAGTTCTGATCATTAGTACTGTACGGTTCAACAACTTCAGTTAAGTAACCATGAACATGCATCGCTGTACCGCCAGCACGTTCAACAAGGTCATCAACATTCGCAGTGATGTGAATTACGTTTTCATCACCGTACATGCGTTCGATTTCGGCAATCATATGATGACCAATATTCGGTTCGTAGTTCTGTAAACCTACACGCATTTTGTTGAAGAAGTCGTGAATCATATGATAGTTCACGTTGAAGTTCGCAATATTACAAACCTGGTCAACATCTACCTGATCCCATAAGCCTTCTTCAGCGGCATCGCGGAATGTATTAATACCAGACTCTTTAGATAGTCCAGCACCAGTACAGAAAACAATTCGTGGTGCACCTTTATTTTGGAGAAAGCGTTCGAGATTCATTTATTGGCCTTATAAGTGAGAAAAATATAGTCGGCATCCACAGCTTGGACACTTCGGTTCTTTGATGTAATAGCCATCAGTCCCAGGAACTGTACGTGGAGCATCTTTGATTACATAAACATGGAAACAACGAGTACACGTAACTTTGTTATTCGCGGCTGGATGTTCATCAACCCATTTACCTGAGTACAGCTTTTTTAAGTGTGCTTCTAATTCTTCTTGAGTCATGTTCGTTTTCCATTAAACGGTGACTTTCAATTGCTCATTCCCAAAGGTTAATTCTTCGGGAAGAACCCCAAGATTAAAGACTAAATTGATCAAATCTTCATCTGTATCTTTTGGCTTATACACAATACTCATATGACATTTTAGATCATCGAATTTATGTTTAAACCCAGCATTGACTAATTCTTTATGGCGTTGTTGAATTTCGGGAGCATCTAGTAACAGTACTATAGCCTCCCATTCACCACCTGGCTTACCAAGCCGTTCAACACCAGTAATCTTTGCCGTATAAGTCTTATCATTCGAAAGTAAATCTATTTCAGGGTTACTTTCATCTTGCATCACTGTAACATGAAACTGCGAAGGTGTCAAGCAATCAACACCCGCTATTTTAAATAATTTTTGGATCTCTTTTGCCTGGTCAATATCCAGATCAAGACCCACGTATCCTTTTCCTGCCATTATATATCCTTACATCGTTAAAATCAAGTATCCTAATACAAATAGGAACACACCTGCTATAACGAATAAGGCTACGCCAGAAAAGATATAAGCACCTTTCTTAAAGGTCATCGGAAGACCCTTGAACTTCGATTTGTATTCCGAATAAGTCAGAAAACTAATAACGAAATACGCCAGTACTGATAGAAATAGCATGTATGTTAACATATTTAATATTCCCGTTCTTTGTCATCGCGGTACTTTTCAGCTAACTCAGCTACACTTTTATGAAAAGCAATGTGCGTATTGTAGTTAAATGATTGACCGCCAGTAATTGAAGGAACAACCTGAATATTCAATTGACGCAGATTAGTTTCAAATACCGACAACCCAATAATTTCTTCAGCATATACAAGGTAATCTTCGAGCTTCAACTCAAATTTACGTTGTATGCCATGACGTTCAAGATGAACATCTTCATAAAATGGAAGTGGTGCTCGTCCAAATTCGATAACCATTTGAGCCATTGTTATTTCAGCCCAAATCTTTTCTTCCATTGTTTCTTCTTCTGGATTTTCAGCAATTACTCTTGCTTCATATTCAGCAATGAAAGTTTCATGATTAACAAAATAATCATAGTGTGGATGGTTACGAATTTCTTCAATCTGATCAGCAGTCTTTACAGTACCAGCATAATAGGTAAACTCTGAACTCAATGTTTCATAGATATGTTTATGTACCGCATAAATGGCGACTGGTAATTGAATGAGATTTCCATCATAACCAGTGTAATTTACACTAATACCATCTTCCCAAATAATATCCTGAACATCGTCAAATGTGAATGTCCAAGATTCAGGTTTATCCATATCTTCTTCCAGAAGAAAGTCTTCTTTATTAAGATTAGAACAAAGGAACTTGTTATACATTTCCCAAATTTCTTTGTTTCTTATAGTTTCTTCTAACTTGTACTTACCATAATCATTATAGTAAGCAGTCATCGGAAGACCAACCAAACGATGGAAATGATCATTGTACAAGATTTTAGTACGATCAATACCAGGTGCAGCGACTGCTAACATTACAACAACTTCATCTTTTTCGCCAATAGGAAGTTGAGATACAGCACAAGATGTGTTAAAAGAACCCATTAATGTATCCAAATATAGTAAATGGTTATAGCATAGTACGCACCGAAAGCAATAGTTGCCAGTACTGTTACTAAGTATAAACCGTATTGTGTTATTGTTTCTTTCCAGTTCCGAGGTCTAACGAATGCCATTAAACCACAACTAGCAAATAGATTCAAGAGTGCTGGAAATAGTACTGCTAAACCAAATCCTACTGCCATAACTGTTAGGGCAACATCTTTGAGGAATTCTATCATACTAAAACCTCAATGTTATTATAATCGAATTTGATATATTTTGATTTTCCATTTTGAGAATATACCATATGTATATTATTTCCATCAGTATTAACTGATAGAACTCGGAAAGCACCAGATATTTTTTTACGAAGAGATTTAGATGGTTTAAATTTCCAGGTTATACGCTGGGTATCACGATTAAATTCAATAACAGTACTGTACAAATTATTAGCTGCTAATTTACCATGATTTTTACGTTCACTTTTTATAAAGCCAACAAAATCATGATATTCAAGATGTTGATTATGTAAAAACTCTTTTTTGAAGATTTTACTAGACCAGAATACACAATATGAAAGATGTGTATTACCAAAAATATCTTGGTATTTTTTCATCAATCCATCAACTTTTGGATTATCAAACCACATGTTTGCTAAAGCACAAGTGTTTCTTGAATAAAACTCTATAATATTCATATGTGTTTCTCTTAATAAATTAAAAAGAAGGGAGAGCAATTGCTCTCCCTAAGTATTACAAACCTTTGTTTGCACGTTCACGGACTTCATCAAAGTTACTGAGATTGAAAATCTCACCGTTAATGTACATATCAACCATCATATCTTTAATGAAGTGGTTGACTTCTTGAAGCTCAATGCGTTCAGCAATGATCTTGTGGGAATTTGTACACTCATAAGTGGTCACACGACCGCGAAGTGAACGTTTACCCACATCGGTAATTGGGTCTTTGAACAGATCTTCCCAAGTACCATCAGCCAATTGCTGAGCAGAACCTTTCATAGCAAATGAGAAATCGTCACGACCTTTTTCTGGATGAACCAGTTTACCACCCATACCGAACACAATGTTCTCAATGGAGTAGTTCTTAGCTTCCAGATTAGCTACAATCTGGCGAATACTATCCTGGTTAATACCATCACCCTGAATTACGCCGATGAAACTTGGCAGTACTTTAAAGCCATTAGCATTCACAGTAGTTCCGAATTTGTCTGCCAGAATATCCAGGATCTCAATTGGCATAGTAGTAGCATCACCACTATCTGGACGCATGACGAGACGAGCACCAGGGCAACGTGCCGCGATTTCAAGGATCATCTCTTTCAGACGAGTACCAATGAATTCACGAACGAAGCGGTAAGCATCATACGTATCAATTACTACTGAAACGATTGGTGGAACACCAACTGAACCTTTAGCAAGGTACGCATCAACTTTTTTCTCCCACAGGCGAACCATTTTCAAAGCCATATTAAAATCGTCGCGTTTGTCTGCGTCAGAGTTAGAGCAAGTAGCACTATGCTCAGAAGCAGTTACGGAACTCAGATATGCTTTATCAGTGTGGAAGTACTTTTTAATGTAACGGTTCGCAGACAGACAATCAGAACCACTGAAGATCATTGCGTGAGACATACCCGCCAGAATCGCTGATTCATAGCTGGAAGCACCGCGATCACCGAAGTTGTGAAGATGGTAGTCCACGAAGCGATGCCCCGCATGACGTTCCATAGTGTCTGCCAAAAACTCTTTAATGCTACGAGCATTACTTGCTACAGTAGTAGGGAACCACACAGCACGTTGTAACTGAGTCTCGATATAACTTGCGATAACGCAAACACGAGGATCAGTACTGAAAGAACGTACCAGAGGGCAACCAACCGGAACTACAGTACCTTCAGGAACAGCACGGATATGTACCGGAATTTTACCGCCGTGTACTTCCAGAATATGTTCCCAAAAACCGCGATCAAAATCATCGCCACGTTGTTCGGTTTCAAGTTCTGCTTCATCAATATCTTCAATTGTGATAGTGATGTTCAAGTACTTCTGAATGTAGTATTGAAGACCAGCCATTACAACATGCGTTGCGTATTTTGATGGTTTACGAGCGATGATGTTACTTTCAAGAGCTACTACGCCCTCTTTCATCATGAAGCCGTGACCAGTTTTATACGAGTCAACGTTGAGGATAAAGTTTACGTTATCAGAGAAATCAATAACGTCATTAAAATTTTTGTTAGTAATAGTCATATCTAAGACTCCCTTAGTTATTAAGTTTAAGTGAAAGCTACAACGCTTTCATTATTTGGTTTATACCAAATGCTGTAGTAAATTTAATGGTATTTTAGCCATCAAATTATTGGGTTCAAACATATTAGAATTCAACCTAATATACGAACGAATGTCATACGGATTGTTGTACAGGTTCAACGCAATTGCGTCAAGTGAAAACTCGTATTCATCACCATATTCATCAGATTCTCGGTAATGAATTGTACCATCGTCCTGTACTGTTATATCCGATATACCTCTAGATATGAATAGATTTCCCCTATCTATCTGACCAAAGTACGTTTGTGCCATTCGATCACCCTTATGCGGCTCTAGGCCATTATTTGTGCCATAAGTTCGTAGTGCGAATACACGGTTAGTTTCTTCAGTTTCCGGTTCACTCAGAACCATCTTAATTAGATATTGAATAGGGTCAATATATTCAATCTTATCAGGTATTTGGTATTCTGTCAAGCAGATTTTTTTGATAAAACTTTCACGATTGTCAGAGATGTACTTCATCTCATTGTAAAAGCGTTCAGGTTGACAAAATAACATAACATCCTCTCAATTAAAATGGAGTACCTTTCAGTACTCCAAAACTCTTACAGAATACCCAGGAAAGTATCAATGATACTTAAATGGTCTTCAAAGAATTTATCACGGTTCTTGACCAACTCACCAAGCGGCATCCAGAATGCTTTTTCAGCATCATCAGAACCTTTTACTTTTGGTAAAGTATTGTCCTGAAGCTGGATATGAGCACAGCGAGTAATGATACGCCAACGAAGTGAACGGTTGAAATCACCGAATTCCATACTTTCACGGATTGAACCTTCCAGTACTTTCATCGGAACATCAATCTTCGTTTCTTCTTTGAGTTCACGAAGTGCCGTTTGAACCTGATCTTTGTCTTGCCATGCGTCGAAGAACCCGCCAGGAAGTGCGTATAAACCTTTACCTGGGAAAGTACGACGCTTGACCAACAGTACGTGACCAGCACAAATTACCAGAGCATCACCCGTAAGGAACGGAATGTTGTCATATGGCAGTTTTTCTTTCATCTCTGAGCGATAACGTTGTACGAAGTTGAATTCGCCGATCAGATTATCGAACACCATTGGTTTGGTCTTCATGAACTTCTCAAGAAACTCTTTAGTTTCTTCCGGCAATTCTTCTGGTACTTGTTTAGTACTGAAGAACTGCTGGCGAACAGCGGTACTGTTGAATGTTACTTTTACAGTAATATCGCGATGTTCAACATAATCTTTATGATTATAGTCATCTGACACAGTTTTGGTTACAGTTTGTTCTGGAATAAAATCCTGATTCCACTGCGGGAAGAAGTTCAGGTAGAAAGTACTTGCGTCTGCTTCTTTCTGACAACCAGTAATGAAAATGTTTTCACTCTGAGTTACAGATTTTACTTGCTCATGTACTTCCATCAACCATTTGCTGTTGTTATATACGTAGTCGTGGATTGGAAGGATATTAACCTTAACCGAACGCCCTTTAGCCCATTCTGCTTGTGCTAAACGACTAGACATAGCATCCAGTACTTGCTTGCGTTCATCGAACGTGAACGGATTCTTTGAATCACGTGCCATGTCGGAAGAACCAACCAGGATTACCAAACGGTCTGAATTTTCTAATGCGTGTTTAATGGTAGCTTCATGACCAGCATGTGCCATTTGGAAACGACCAATATATACATAAACTTTTTCGTTTTTCATTTCTAAGACTCCCTTAGTCATTATTGAAACAAGGCTACAACGCCTTGATGTGTACATTATAGCATAAAAATCAACGGCGTTCCAAGTTTTTTTGGTTCGTTGAGTTGCTAGAACAGTGAAATATTAGCAAATTGCGTCCTGGTCGTCAAGCACTTTTTGTGGTTCAAAAGTAAATATTAATAGCAATAGCTAGTTTTCGGTATCTTAATAAATACTGAATATAATTATATAACTTTCTTAGGAGACTAAAAATGGGAAAACCAATTGCTGGTCGTAATAAATCCCCATTCGGTGTTGACGGTATCAATGTAGATGCTGCTGTTCTATCCGATGGTACACAATTGACTAATGTTCGCATTAGCAAACAACGTTCCATCAACGTATTTGATCTAATCAGTGCTGATGGTGCGACACTTTATCCATTCGTAAAAATCACAGGTGTTGACGCAACTGGTGCAAACCTTTCTGTTGCTGATGATGCTGCTACCCTAGCTGGTAAACTAGCTAATGGTTCATTCTGTATCAGTATTGTTGATACCGCTGGTGATGTTGTTGGATTTGCTATCCGTCTACTACTAAACAAAGTAGTTCTACAAGATGGTTCAGTACAATTCCTAACAGATTACACTGGTCAAGGTGAATTAACTGTAGCGGTAACAGGTGTTACTGTTGCTCCAAGTACTCTAGCAGTACTGGTTGGTGGTACTAGTACTCTAACCGCAACAATCGCTCCAGTTAACGCAACTAACAAAAATGTTACTTGGGTATCTGGTACTCCAGGTGTTGCTACTGTAAGTTCTGCTGGTCTAGTTACCGGTGTTGCTAATGGTACTTCAACTGTAGTTGCTACTTCTGTTGATGGTTCATTCACATCATCTTCCGTTGTAACTGTTACTACCGCCGTAACTGGTGTTACTCTTGCTCCAGCAACTGTAACTCTAAGCCTAGCTGGAACGACTACACAACAACTAACACCAACTATCGCACCTGCTACCGCAAGTAACCAAGCTGTTACTTACATTTCAAGTGCTCCTGGTGTAGCAACTGTTAGTGCTTCAGGTCTAGTAACTGCTGTAGCTGTAGGTACTGCTACTATCACTGTAACAACAACTGATGGTTCACACACTGCGACTTCTGCTATCACAGTAAACGCATAATTCTTAATTAAAAAAAAAAGAAACAAAAAAGGACGCCGAAGCGTCCTTTTTTTTATGAATTCAGTTTTTGACATACAAAGTCGGCTTTCACCTTGTCTTTGTACATTACACGGAACCCAAAAGAATTAGTAACTGGTTCATCATACGTGTCCATTTCGTTCACGATGAAGTACTTTTCTTGTGCTGCGTCGAAACGCACTTTATGATTCTGAGTGTTTTTCTTAGCAACTGGCTTTTTATCTTTAGCGACTGAGTACAGTACCGCTGCGACGAAAGCAATTGCGAGAAGAATCATTATTAAGATGATAATAGTTTTCATTTTGTGTCCTCTATGTCCGATAGTCTTTTCACAATTATACCAGCATTTCTGAGCACGTCAAGTGCTTGTTCGGGTGTCCGGTGATATTCTGTATCATAAATGACACGCTTTATCCCACTACCCGCAATTAGCAGAGAACAGACGTAGCACGGCTGTAGAGTACAGTACAGGGTCGCACCATCTCTGTCAACTGGATTCGCAAATAAAAGTGCATTATGTTCAGCATGAAGTTCATGTAATTGACTCCAATCATGGTGCTCATGTTTTGCTTCATCAGAAACCCAATTCTGAAATTCTCCGTTGTGTACTAAATGTGAATTAGCATCGCAACAATTCTCTTGTTTAGCTGGTGAACCATTGTATCCAGTACTAACAATTCGGTCGTTCTTTACAATAACAGCACCTACATGTTGTGAGATACACTTACTTTCATCAGCCACGATTTTCGCGATATTCATCCAAGTTGAATGCTTCATAATCTAATCCAATTCCTTTTGCTACTTCAATTGTTTCATTGTGATATGCGACCAGTTCTTGATAGTAGATTACATCTTTTTCTTCTATCTTGAATGGGCGGTCTGCGTATTTACTCCAACGCTCAAATGTCTTTTCGAGGTCTTCTTTCTTTTCGTAAAAGTACTCGTCGGTATGGTCTTCTACAATACATTCAGCTTTAGTGTATGGAGTCATTAATTTCAATACAAAGAATGAATTATAGCTTTCCCAAATCCTACCACCAATCAATTCACATTCTTCTTTGTAAAGAAGTTTACCTAAGAAGTTTGAACGATACTTCGCTTGATATTCGTTCAACATAATATTATGACGGTCTTTGGATTTTTCTACTAGTAATTCATTTAACTTGATTACTTTTTCGAGATTATTAATCCAGACATGTGTATTACGTTCAGTTAGTTGTTTGTACAGCATTCTTTGCCTCGTAATATTCTTTAGCACGTTTAGTTTTACTTTCGATAATTTCCAGTACTTCAACATCGTCTTTATCGAATTCAAATGGACGATGTGCGTACTTAGTAAGAATAGCATACCATTCACGGAATGTATAACGCTCAAAGAAGTAATTAGTACTTCCAGCAGCACGATTGAATACTATGGTATCTTCGTCAGTCCAACCTTGAACACCGTACTTGATAAAATGATTATCATAATAACGAAGTTTAGGATCAAAACGACAGTACGCAAAAGTTTCAGTGAAGTTTTCTTCAAAGAATATGTAAGAAGACAAATATGAATCTTTTGGGTCGTATACTGTGAATTTAGTACTTTCATTATAGAAGCATTTAGCAATGAACTTATCACGAGGTAATGGCTTACGTTTAAAGATTAAACCAGGCGTGAATGCTTCCAAGTACTCTTGATATTTTGCGTCAAAAAGAGTAATCGCATCTTTGTTAACATCGACAATAAAATTACAGATAAGTTTAATATTCTGTAGTAATTCGTCGGTTTCTTCTGCGGTATATACACGTAATTTCATTTCATTTCCTTAATAGAAAAAGGCCACCGAAGCAGCCTTTTGAATTATTTCGGTACGTAGTTGTACTTACTGAGATCATGTTCATCCAGGATACCGCTATCATATCCGTACTGAAGAATAATATCAAATCCTTCGTCAACCATACGTACAACATCTGCGTAACGGCGAACTTTGTCTTTGTTCTTTTCTACAGCCTTGATTAGCTCATTTAGTACTGGAGCCAGAGCAGGGATATTGTGTAGCTTATTGTAACGTGGACGACGAGTTGCCGCTAGAATATCGTTCCAATCCGGCACAAATACTTCACCACGAGTCGGAATGTTAGAAAGAACAAATGGGAAGTTTTGATTACTCTTCTTCATTTGATCTTCCTGAGCAGTACGATAACCGCGACGGAAGAATGGATGCATTTGTTTTAATGCTTCAGGAGTTAGAGGTTCATTTCTTTTGTCCTGAAAGAACGTATATCCTAGAGTGTATTGATCATTTGTAGCCATAAAAATTTAGTCCTTTGGTACTGCCACTTTCTTATCGAAAGTTCCTTTAGTATTACGTAATTCACTTGCGTGTTCAAACAGAAAATCTGGTTGAATATTTTTAGCTACGAGATATTGATGCATTAATTCAAGAATATCTGCCATAGCATCCAGTACTGGTTCAGCTTCAGTTGAACCTTTCACTGTTAATGCGGTACTCGCAATTTGTTCAAGTGCCACATCCATAAATTCTGAGGTACTTAGTGTCTCAGAATTAGCGGGAACCTCGTTCCCGCGAACTAATTGTTTAGCCATGATTACACCCAATCAAATGAGCCATCGCGACGTTTAACTTTATACTGGCCTTTAGCATTACGCTCACCAACCAGAATACCGTCAACGAAACCTTTAGTACCGTACTGAAGTGATTCTTCAGCATTCAGCCACAGGTCACGGTCACAGTCTTTCATGAACTGTTCATAGTCCTGACCTACTGCTTCGGCAATCTGAGTAGTCAGAAGGGTATTCAGACGGTCAGAGTGTGCCAGAGCAATCTTCTGGTCAGTGATCAAACCCTGAGTACCAGATGATACCTGGTGTGCCATAATGAACGCATCAGCACCCATCAGACGCATTCCAGGAGTACCGATGACCGATTGGGTATAGCAACCCATAGACGCCGCATAACCCATTACAATCGTTTTAATAGGGGAACGGCAGTTCTTAGCAACATCTTTGATACCCAGGCCGTCATGTACAGAACCACCAGGAGAAGTTACGAAGATCGTAATTGGCTGAGAACTACGAGAATCCAGATACATCAACTGCATCTTGATAATGTGAGCCATATGAGAGTTGAAATCGGTATCAATCATGATGATACGTTCTTGCATCATACGTGAAGCGAGGTCATACGAACGCTCACCTTCAGCAGATTTTTCCAGTACGAATGGAATAGAGATAGAGCCAGTTGGTGCTACAATTTTGTTGGTATCGGTCATAATTTTATCCTTAGTAAATATCGCCAGAAATGGTACTTACGTTACCATTAATATCATCACAGTTAACATCGCCAGAAATTGTATTAACATTCCCAGCAACATCATCACAATCTATGTCTCCAGATGTAGTTGTAACGTTCCCTTGAACATTTTCACAAAATACATGTCCAGAGACAGTACTAATTCCATTGGTTACATTAGCACACTTAATTGTGCCTGAACCTAAAGTAATGGACTCAACATCACCATTTACTTCAATGTTTATTTCAACATCATCTCCAACAACTGGTATGCCATCAATCATAACGACAGTACCACCATCAGAAGTTTTCTTTACTACCATTTCGCTGAAAATAGTCGTTTGTCCATTAACAGTTACTTGAGTATTCTTAGCAACCATTTGCATAAGACGCATCAAAGAGTCATTACCCGCCATGATTATACCTCGAACGTTAAAGTACTGTTAAAGTTTGAATTTTCAGACGCACGTTGACCATAACCACGTGGATTACAGATTACGCGAGTATCGCCAATCATATAATCTGCGGATTGATGAATGTGACCATGTACCCAAACCAGCGGATTCAATTCACCGATGTAATAATCCATGAATGAACAGTAACATCCATTCAGTTTATCACCGATGTACATTTCAGGTACACTTTGGAAACTAGGAGAGTGGTGAGTCATCACCAGTACTTTAATAGTATCGCACGTTTCCCGAACTGTGTCAACCGCATTTTTGATATAAAGTTTAGATATGTGGTGAATCGCCTCAACGTCTTCTGGTTTCAGCTTACGTTGCCACGGCACACCAACTGGCCCGTGCCTGATATGTTTGTAATCGTTCATCTCAATGGATGCCAGATAACGAGTCAGTGGATTCTGACCATCAAAATCAGTCCACAGAGTACTTCCAATGATCATTACATCATCAAATGTACGATAGTTATCTTGTAAGAAATGGAAGTTCTCAATCGAATCATCCAGTGCTTTCAAACGATCATGAGTTCGATGAATATTACCTTTGTAGTATTCATGATTGCCTGGTACTAACAGTACTTCTTTGTACTTGTCAGCCAGAATTTGAACGTGTTCACCGTATGAAGAACGGCAAACTTCTCCCAAATCACCAGGCAGCAGAAGAATAGTATCTTCTTGTTCTGGCAATTCGTGGATGAAATCTATATATCCGTGTAAATCGGACATAACTGCGAATTTCATGGTGAATCTCCTTTGTTGGAATACATTCTATCAGTTCCTCGCAGCCTGTCAAGGACTTTTTACGATTCCAAGCGAGCTAATTTTTCGCGTAAAACGTGTACAGCACTATCACGGATTTCTTGAATACGCTCGTAAGTATCGCAAGTGTCTTTGTCGAAACGGAATTCTACCCAAACAGGTAAGAACAAACTCGGACGACCAGTACGCTTGTCAACAGTAATCGCAGTACTTTCAACTGTACAAATACAGTCTTCGACTTCATCCCAACGATCCATCATCGTTTGGAATGTCCACTCAGCACCTTTTTCTTTTATGCCAGTACCGCAACCAACTTCAAGAATACCATCTTCGGACTCCAAAATCAAGGAGCCAATCATACCTTTACGTTTCCCTTCGCCTGGATTGTAACCAATTACACGCAAATCAATTTGCATCTTCAATTTCAATTTAAGCTGTTTAGGAGAAGTGTGAGACTTCCAAATACCACTTTCGCATTTCAGAATAACACCTTCTTCGCCATTCTCAATTGCTTGAGTATTATGGTCGAATGCTTCACCAATGTCAGAAACTTTACGATACTCAACCAAACGGACAAAATCAGAATCAATAGTCCTGATTGCTGCTTCAAGAAGTTCACGACGCTCTTTACGTTCAACATTCCATAAACCATTACGAAAACAATCAAACGGTATTACATCCCAAAGGACAAATACAA
>Ga0308166_1002716_pt1 | contig 15873 bp, 13 predicted proteins | sample PhyCR2_2_FD_202137 | JGI IMG/M metagenome (GOLD analysis project Ga0308166, IMG submission 202137) | Phyllosphere microbial communities from UC Gill Tract Community Farm, Albany, California, United States - DLSLCC.R2 | ecosystem: Host-associated > Plants > Phyllosphere > Unclassified | place... | reverse complement strand
TGCCCGGTTTCCTGGAGCCTGTCGACGCGGTGGAAGAGGCGTATGCCGACCTGCGCGCGCACCAGATGGGCGCCGTCGCCGGCATGCGCGCCAGCCTGCAGGCATTGATCGCCCGTCTCAAGCCGGCAACATTGGCAGGCGAGGCGGGCGCCCCGGCGCTGCTCGACCGGCTGCTCCCATGGCGCCGGCAGGCGGGCCTGTGGCAAGCCTACGCCGCGCGGCACGCCGTGCTGTCCGCCGAATCCGAAGACGCGTCGACAACCCTGTTCGGTCCCGCGTTCCTGCGCGCGTACGAGACCGAAGTCCAACTGGTGAACGCAGGCGCCGGCCGCGTCCGGGCGGACCGCCCCAGCGCACATGTCGCCGCCAGGTAAGCCCATCCTGCTCGACTGCGCGTCCGTCAGCGGTATCGGCGCGCGTGCGTCCAACCAGGACCGTATCGGCCAGGCCGAGCACGACGACATGCGCTGCTTCATCGTGGCCGACGGCGCCGGCGGCCACGAAGGCGGCGAGGTCGCCGCGCGCGTGGTCGTCGACGCGCTGCTGGCCAAGTTCGGCACCGAATCCTCGTTCGGGCCGCGGGCCCTGCTGTGCTACGTCGATTACGCGGCCGCGCAGCTGGCGCTGGCGCGGCAGGACATGCCCGCACTGGCCGAAATGAGCACCACCGTGGCCGCGCTGCTGGTCAACCAGGTCAATGCGCGCGCCGTGTGGGCGCACCTGGGCGATACCCGCATCTACATGTTTCGCGGCGCGCGCCTGTGCGCGGTCACGCGCGACCACAGCCTGGCCCAGCAACTGATCGATGCCGGCTACCTCACGGCCGACAAGTTGCGCGCGCACCCGCAGCGCAACATCCTGCTCGCCGCCGTCGGTACCGGCGAGGCAGGCGCGACGAGCGTCACCGAAGCGCCGGTCGACCTGGCCGACGGCGATGCCTTCCTGCTGTGCACGGACGGCCTGTGGGAATGTGTGCACGAAGCGCAGATGGAACAGGCGCTCGCCGCGGCGCCCGACAGCGAGCGCTGGCTCGCGGCACTGTGCGCCATCGCCGACGAGGCGGCGGGCCGGTCGGACAAACCACGCGACAATTACACCGCGTACGCCATCCGCGTGCGCGGGCAGGAACTCTCGACATGAACGCGGATACGCGCAGCGGCGCGGCGCCGCACCTCAATGCCGGCTCGGAAAACTGCCTGCCGGTGGGCACGCGCCTGTCCGACTTCGAGATCACGGGCGTGCTGGGCGAAGGCGGATTCGGCATCGTCTACCTGGCGTACGATCACGCGCTGCAGCGCACCGTCGCGATCAAGGAATACATGCCGGGCGCCCTGGCGATGCGCGCCGCGGGCGGCGGCATCGCCCTGCGCGCCGAGCGCCACCAGGAAACCTTCAGGCTCGGGCTGAAAAGCTTCATCAACGAAGCCCGCCTGCTGGCCCGCTTCGACCATCCGGCGCTGGTCAAGGTGTATCGCTTCTGGGAGCAGAACGACACGGCGTACACGGCGATGCAGTTCTACGAGGGCCGCACGATCAAGGACATCGTCACGCACAGCCCGGAACTGATCGACGAGGCCTGGTGCCGCAAGGTGCTCGACCAGATCATGCAGGCGCTGGAGACGCTGTACACGATGCGCATCCTGCACCGCGACGTCTCGCCCGACAACATCATCGTGCAGGCCAACGGCGACGCCGTGCTGCTCGACTTCGGCTCGGCGCGCCAGATCATCGGCGACGTCACGAGCGGCCTGACCGTGATCCTCAAGCCCGGCTACGCGCCGGTCGAGCAGTATGCGGGCGACGCGTCGTTCGAGCAGGGACCGTTCACCGACGTGTACGCGCTGTCGGCGGTGATGTATTTCGCGATCACGAAGACGGCGCCGCCGGCGTCGATCGGCCGCATGATCAGCGATCCGCTGGTGCCGCTGATGGTCCACGCGCCGGCCGGCTACAGCGGCTCCCTGCTGGCCGCCGTCGACACGGGCCTGGCCGTGATGCCGCAGTACCGGCCGCAGACGATGGACGAATTCCGCAGCCTGCTCGGCATCGCTTCTTCCAGCACGGCGCGCGCCGCCATTGCGCCGCGCGCCGTGCTGCCGGCATCCGTGCCCCCGTCCGCGCCCCCGTCTGCGCCCTCGGCTGCATCTGCTTCCGCGTCGGCTGGGTCGGCCGTGCCGCCCGCGGCGCCCGTTCCTGCGCAAGCCGCCGTGCCGGCGCCGAACCGTCGCTACGTCGTGGCGGCAGGTGCAGCCGGCCTGCTGGCGCTCGCGGCGGCAGGCCTGTACGTAGTCATGCCGGGGCAGCCCGAGCCTCGGCCCGCCACGGCGCCGGTCGCCGCCGGCACGTCGGTCGCGCCGGTTGCGTCGGCGCCATCGGTCCCATTGGCCGTGCCAACCGTGACGCCACCCGTGCCGGAAGCGGTGCCCGCGCCGGACATCGCCGGCGTGCCCGCCACGGCGCCGGCCGCGTTGCCGGACGCTGCGGCCGCGGCGGTCGAGCCGTCCAGGCCGGACGCCCGGCAGGCGGCGCCGGCGGGCGCGAGCTACCGGTTGCGGATCAAGCCCTGGGGCACGCTGTTCGTCGACGGCCAGTCGCGCGGCGTCTCCCCGCCGCTCAAGCAGGTTGTGCTCACGCCCGGCAGGCACGACATCCGCATCGTCAATCCGAGCTTTCCGGACTATGTGACGACGATCGACGTCAACCAGAACAAGCCCGGCGCGATCGCGCACGATTTTTCCGCAGCTCGTCCCTGATACCGCTACCGCTCCACCATGACACACACGAAACGCCTATCCGCGCTGGCCAGCCTGCTGGGCGCCGTCCTGCTGGCCGGCTGCGCCCAGACGCCCACGGCCCCCGTCTCGGGCAAGACACCGCCTGCGCCTACCGTCCGTGCGGACGCGGCCGCGCCCCAGGGGCACGGTCCCGCGCCCGTACCCGCGCCCGTGCCTGCCGCCAGCCCGGTGCAGGTGGCGCAGGCGGCCCAGGTGGCGCTGCGCGACGGGATCGAGGCATACAACAACGGCGACTACAACGCGGCGATCCGCAAGCTCGGCGCGCCGGACATCGCCAGGAGCTCGAAAGCCAACCAGCTCAGCGCCATCAAGTACACCGCCTTCAGCTATTGCGTGTCCGGGCGAACGCGCCAGTGCCGCCAGCAGTTCGACAAGGCGCTCCGGATCGATCCGGCGTTCGAACTCGATACCGGGGAAGATGGGCATCCGCTGTGGGGGCCGGTGTTCGCACAGGCCAGGAAGGCCGTGTCGAAGACGGCGAAACCGGCGACGCCGTCCGGTGCCGGGCGCGGTTCGCGGCCCTGAACACGGACAAGGAGGGCGGCCGCTGCCCGGTGTGACAGTCCGTGAGCCTTGCGGCTTGGCGAGCTGGTATGCTGCGCCGATCGGCCGGGATCGGCCGGGAACAGCACACGAGCGCAACAGCGGACCCGACAGCCCATGAACTATCTTGCACATATCTACCTGGCGCGGCACGACGACGATGCGATGGTCGGCGCCTGGTTGGGCGATTTCGTCAAGGCGAACCAAACAGATGCCTTTCCCGCTGCGATGCAGTATGAAATCCATCTGCACCGCCGCATCGATACGTTTACGGATCATCATCCCGACATGCTGGCGGCGAAGGGGCTGTTCCCCGAGGGCCAGCGGCGCTACGCCGGCATCCTGCTCGACGTGTTCGGCGATTATTGGCTGACGCGCCACTGGGCGGTCGTGAGCACCGAATCGCGTGCCAGCCTGGTGGCGCGCTTTTATGCGGCACTGCGCCGCCATGAAGCGCGCTTGCCGGAGCGCGCCGTTCCGGTCGCGGCGCGCATGATCGCGCAGGATTGGCTCGCCGGCTACGGGAGTGCGGCCGGCGTCAACGGCACCATCGAGCGTATCGCCACGCGCTTGTCGCGCAATGGCGATATCCTGACGGCCGGCCTGGACACGCTGTGGCAGAACGAAGCGGCGCTGCAGGATGCGTTTGCCGGCTTTTTTCCCGCGCTGGAGGCCTACGTCGAGCAGCAACGCGGCGAACGCGGGAGCGCATCGTGAAGTCTTCGCCTGGAAACACATCGCGCTTATTCACGCCTCGCTTCATGATCGCCCGCATCGCCCGCATCGCCCGCCATCGTTGCTCCCGCCTCCTGGCCGCTGCCATCCTGACGCAATGTGCGTCCGCTGCGCATGCCGCCGAGCGCATCGAGCGCTGTCCGAAGCCGGTCGTCGCCGCCCTTGCGCAACGCGCCGGGATCGCACCGGCAAAGGGAGAGGCACCCGTCGTCACGCAGGTGTGCAAGGTGTGGCCGCACGATCCGAACGTGCTGCTGGCCGCGCTGGCGTACGGCAAGCGGGACGACGACCGCCGGACGCTGGTCGTGGCGATGGTCGACGCGGGCACGCGGCGCGTGATCAGCGACTACGTGGTGGCGCTGCGGGAGAACACGGGGATGCGGGTCCTGCCGTACAGCCTCGATATCGACACGGCGCGCTACCAGCTCGCACCGGATCTACGGGCGTTCGGCGTGCGCTTCGCCCGCTGGTCGGATGCGGAATGCCCGGACCGCCTCGCAAGCGACGAACTGACGCTGTTCGTGCCGGACGGGGCTGCGCTGCGACCGGTATTGCCGCGGCTTGCGATGTCGCGTTTGTTGGCGAAGTCCGGGTGTTTCGGCGGCGGCAGCCCGCAACCGCTGGTGGCCGATGACGCGAAGCTGACCGTGGCGATCGCGCCCGGGGCGAGCCATGGGCTGGCCGACCTGGTCGTCACGGCGCGGGTCCAGCCGGTGGCGACCCAGGACCAACCGGGCGGGCCGGCGCGCCAGGAACGTGTGACGCTGCGCTACGACGGCAGCGCCTACGGGGTCGGGCAGGGGCAGGCGCCGTGGTGGCTGACCCTGTCCTCGTGGGATGGTCGCTGAGGGCGTGCAGCTGTCCTCAGGTTCTTGAACCGGTATCCCGATCCCGTGCTTCTTGTGAATACTGAGCAGGTGGAACGCTCGCGCAAATGCTGGTCTGCGGCCTGACTCTGCATGACGTCATCCAGCGCTTCAATGCAGCAGCGCGTAGCCCATGCCACTGATGGCAAGCGCCGTGCCGGCGATCAACGGCGTGATCACGCCGGCCAGCCCGGCAACAGTGGCACGCATCACCCGGCGCGAACGAGCCAGATCGTAGGCGACCGCGGACAATATCAGTACCAGCATCCCGGCCATTGCAAACGCGGGCGCGAAGTTGAGCCCCAGGCCGACCACCGGCCAGAAGGCGAACCGTGCGAACGCGGGGCCGATGATCGAAATGGACGCGAAAAAAATCAGGCGCTGGTGGGTCGACGGGCTGCCGCGAAACTTGATGCCGCTGGCGACGAGCAGCGCGAACGACACCAGACTCATGAAGTTTGCCCACACAAACATGTTTTCCGGACTGCGGGCGGACTCGATCTCATGCGCCACGTGCAAATTGACCAGCGTACCCGTGACGAGTACGCCCGCCACGACCGGAATGCCGAACCACGCTACGCGTGCGTGCCAGGAACGCCGCCGTTTCAATACCAGCAGGCCTTGCAGCACGACGAATCCGAACCACGCCGTCAACAGCACGCCGTGACAGATGAGCGTGAAGCTCAGGCCATGGTCGAGGAACAGGGGACGCAGGTAAAACGTACGTCCGAATCCGACCAATACGACGGTGAACAGGAATAGGTGGGCAAGAACGAAGGTTCTTGTTTCGTCCAAACGCGTTGCCATTGCAACTCCTCGGGTGGGCCCGCGACACTTCGCTCTCAGCCAGTGTAGTGTAAATACCCCCCGGGAAACAAGTACGGTGAACGCTGCAGCTTATCTGGCCGGCTGCCGGACCGTGTCCGCAACCGGCACGCCGAAGTCCGGTGTCCCGTCCGCCCGCCATGAGATGACCTGCGCGCGCGTATGCCGGTTCGGATCGCGCAGCGGGTCGCCCACGATGTCGCGGTAGTCGCGCGCGTGGTACACCAGGATGTCGGTCTTGCCGTCGGCGGACGTCGTAAAGGCGTTGTGGCCCGGACCGTACTGGCCGGTCGCGGCGCTGCTGGCAAAGACGGGCACGCGCGACTTCGTCCATGAGGCGGCGTCGAGCAGGTTCGCATCGTCCTTCGCCGTCAGCAGGCCCATGGCGTAGTTCGCATCGGTCGCGCTGGCGGAATACGTCATGAAGACGCGGCCGTTCTTCACCAGGACGGCCGGGGCTTCGTTGACGTCGTACTTCACCTTTTCCCACGCATATTCCGGCGCCGTCAGCAGGACGGCCGGGCCGGCGATCGACAGCGGCGTGTCCATCCTGGCGATATAGACCGCCGTCAGGTGCTTGCCCGCGCCGGGCGGGCGCTGTGCCCATGCCAGGTAGCGCTGGCCTTTCAGCGCAAACGTCGTCGCGTCCAGCGCGAACGACTCCCACCCCGTCTTCAGTTGTCCGCGTTCGACCCATTCGCCGTCGAGCGGATTCGCGGCCGCGTTTTCGAGCACGTACAGCCGGATGTCGAACGGCGCGTCGGTCCGGCCCGCCGTGAAGTAGAGATACCACTTGCCGTCGATGTGATGCAGTTCGGGCGCCCAGATATTCGCGCTCATCGGCCCGGCCGCATGCCGGCGCCACACGACCTTGGCCGGCGCCGCGCCGAGGTCGTTCAGCGCGTGCGCCCGGCGCAGTTCGATGCGGTCGTACTCCGGCACGGTGGCCGTGAAGTAGTAATAGCCGTCGGCGTCGAGCGTCACCTGCGGATCGGCGCGCTGCTTGACGAGCGGATTGACGAGCGAATCGGCGGGATTCGGGGCGGCCGCCGCGGCCGTGGCCGCGACGGCGAGCATCATGGAAAATGCGACAGGGAGAACCGGATGCATGGTCGTGGCCGGCGGCGGCAGGTTGTCGATGATCCGCCATGGTAAGAAGCCACGGCGGATTCAACCAATCACTTTTTTCCGGCCAGCGATACCGGTTCGCGTATGTCGGTGCGTTACTGCTTCAGCGTGCGCTCGAACAGCTGGTAAATGCGGCGGTACTCGTCGTACCACGCCTCCGGCTGCACGAACGAATGGCGCTCCAGCGGGTAGGGCGCCAGTTCCCAGTGGTCCTTCTTCAGCTCGATCAGGCGCTCGCTCATCCGCACGGAATCCTGGAAGAACACGTTATCGTCGATCATGCCGTGCGCGATCAAGAGATGGCCCTTCAGGTTCTGCGCGTACTCGATCGGGGACGACGTCTTGTACGCGTCCGGATCGAGGTCGGGCGTGTTCAGGATGTTGGCCGTGTACTCGTGGTTGTACGTGGTCCAGTCGGACACCGGGCGCAGCGCCGCGCCGGCCTTGAACACGTCCGGTGCGCGCAGCATGCCCATCAGGGTCATGAAGCCGCCGTAGCTGCCGCCGTAGATGCCGACGCGGGCCGGGTCGCCCTGTTCGTTGGCGACCATCCAGTTCACGCCGTCCAGGTAGTCGTCCAGTTCCGGGTGGCCCATCTGGCGGTAGATCGCCGTGCGCCACTTGACGCCATAGCCTTTCGACGCGCGGTAGTCCATGTCGAGCACGACGTAGCCGTTCTGCACCAGCAGGTTGTGGAACATCTGTTCGCGGAAGTACGGCGTCCAGCGCTGCACGACGTTCTGCAGGTAGCCGGCACCGTGCACGAACATCACGACCGGATACTTCTTGCCGGGTTCGAACTGCGCCGGGCGGTACAGCTTGGCCCAGATCGGCGCGCCGCCGTGCGTCGAGGGGACCGTCACGAACTGCGGCTGGATCCACTCGCGCGCGCGGAAGTCGGGCGTGCGCGTGTCCGTCAGCTTGACGGCTTCGCCGCCGTTCGCCGGCACGGTCGCGATCTGCGGCGGCAGGTACGGTCCGGAATAGTGCACGAGCAGCTTCTTCTGGTCCGGCGACAGGTGGAAGTCTTCCACGCCGGCCAGGCTGCTGACTTCGCGCGTGGCGCCGTCCCTGGCCGACACGGCGCAGACCTCGTACGTGTGCGGCGCCTTGCGGTTGCACAGCAGCCAGGCGGTCTGGCCGTCCGCGGACCAGGCCACGTCCGACGCTTCCCACTGGCCCTGCGTGAGCGCGCGCGTGCGGCCGGCCGCGTCGCGCACGTACAGGTGCGCATAGCCGGTTTCTTCCGACAGGTACCAGAGGGTCGAATTGTCGGGCAGCCAGCCGAACTCGTTGTAGTCGTAATTGACCCAGGCCTCGTCCGTCAGGCGGTGCACGGGTTTCAGGGCCGCGCGCGGCAGGTCGACGGTGGCGATCCAGCGGTCCTTGTTGTCGACCGAGCGGAACATGACGGCCGCGTTGGCGCCGTCCTGGCTCCACGTGATCGCCTCGCCCTGGAAGCCGATCATCGCCGGACGGTTGCCTTTCAGGGGATCGACCTTGTGCTCGGCGCGCAGCTGCGCGAGCGGGTCGACGGCGATGCCGGGCAGGACATCGAGCGGCACGTCCTTCACCTCGCGCGTGGCGAGGTCCACCAGTTTCAGGCCGTGGCCGTGCGGCGGGTTGCGGCCCACGCGCGTGCGCTCGTCCGAAAATTCCTCATAGCCGCTTTCCGTCACATAGCGCGGCATCTTGCCGGCCCGGCCCTTGTCGGCATCCTTCGGGCCGGTGACGACGAGCACCCAGCGGCCGTCCGGCGACAGCGCGCTGTTCAGGATGGCGATCTTGTCGCCCAGGAAAATCGGCCCGGGCGCGCGGGTCGGGTCGACGCGGCGCTGGGCCTCGGCCTGGGCCCGGGTGGCGTCGCGGTCGTCCTTCTGGCGCTTGAGGATCGTGGACAGGCGCAGCTGCATCTCGCGCGCCGGATCGCTGTCGGCCGCGTTCGGGTCCTTCGCGGCGCGCAGCAGGGCGAGGGGCGCGAGCACGCGTTCGTTGCGGTCCCAGGCGAACCAGTCGTCGCCGACGCGGAACTGCACGCCGCGCTCGTCGGCCGTGTACTGCACGGCCTGCACGGGTGCGCCGCTGCCGCGCGTGATCTGCACCAGGGCGCCGCTCTTGAGGTCGCGCTCGAACAAGTCGCCGTTGCGCACGACGATGGCGCGCGTGCGGGCGCGGTTGTACAGCATCTCCGGGCTGTCCAGCTTCGCGAGGTCGGCATCCGCCACCTGCGCCGCGCGTCCGCCCTGGGTCGCGTTCAGGCGCCACGTGTCGTGCAGCGGCGAACCGGTGCGCTTCTGTTTATAGAACACCTGTTTGCCGTCCCAGTTCCACCAGGCCGCTTCCACCGGCGTGCCGATCCAGTCGGGGCTGGCCATGGCCTGGTCGAGGGTGATGGGTGTCGAGGCGGCGGCGGGCAGGGCCAGCAGGGCGGCGAGAATGGGCAGGGTGGGAAATCGCATCATCGGTCGGGTAGAGAATGAGGAACGGAAATGCTTTTTCTTGGTGAGAAATAGCAAGAAAGGCATTCTAGCTCAGCCGACAAGGACGCTGGATGGATTCGCGCGCGACAGTGGCGCGGCTGCGTAAGTACGCAGACGGTACGTAAACGACAACGCCCGGCCAATGCCGGGCGTGTGGAGATGTTTGTCGCTGTCCGGCGCGCGTCGTGCGCGACCGTATTGCGTGGCTTACGCGCCGGCTTTCGGCTGCGTCTGCGCGCCCATCCACAGTTCGGTCGGGGCTTCGGCGATCCACAGCTCGCTCGGGGTGGTGACGCTCGGGTTACGCACGAACATCACGATGCGGGTGACGATGGCGGCGGCCGAGATGGCGACGGTCAGGTATTCGAAGGGGGTCATGATCGTTATCCTTTGCTTTGCTTTGATTGTGCGGTGCTTACTTGTTCGACGCGCGGTCCATGTCGGCCATCAGGGCCGAGGCGCAGAACGGGCCGACGATGACGCGGTCGGTCACGGTGCGCTGGCGGGCGAGGGCGCCGCTGGCCGGCTGTGCGGCGTCGGTGACGAGCCATCCGCCGTGGGCGGCATAGAGAGCTTGGGCAAAGTCGCGGATCATGGTGAAGGCGTCGGCGACTGGGCGGCGCGGCGTTTTGCTCTGCGCCTGGGTGATCGTTGCGGTATTCATTGTCATCTCCGGTAAAAATCTGTCGTGTTGCGATGCAGTATAGGGACAACCTCGTCATAAATGAACTTTTAGTTTGTGATGTTTCCCATCAGCTTTGTGAATATTTTCCAGAAACCAACTAAACGTGGTCCACAGTCATGACATACGTATCGTGAATATCTGCCGTCGAGCGTCTGGCCCGGAACTTGCATATCCGAAGGGCATGAAACCTCCCGCCAAGGTCCAGCGCACCCTGCGCATCGTCGTCGTCCACACTGCGCCCGGCCATCCCGCCGACGAGGCCGCGCGTGCTGCACAGGCGCAGCGCAACACGGCGCTGCGGATCGGCCTGCTGGAATCCGGCTACGACATCGTCGCGATGCTGCCGGCCGACATCTTCCTGCCGGAGCGGATCGCGCAGATCCAGCCGGACATGATCATCATCGACAGCGAATCGGACGCGCGCGACGTGCTCGAACACATCGTCATCGCCACGCGCGACGAGCCGCGCCCGATCGTCCTGTTCACGGACGACCAGACGCCGTCCAGCATGGACGCGGCGATCGAGGCCGGCGTCTCCGCGTACATCGTGGCCGGACTGCAGGCCGAGCGCGTCAAACCCGTGCTGGACGTGGCCCTGATGCGCTTCCGACGCGAGCAGAAGCTGCTGGACGAACTGTCGGACACGCGCCGCCAGCTCGCCGACCGCAAGCTGATCGAACGGGCGAAGGGCGTGCTCATGGCACGCAACGGCCTGACGGAAGAGCAGGCGTACGGGCGGCTGCGCACCATGGCGATGAACAAGAAACTCAAGCTGGCCGACGTGGCGCAGCGCATCCTCGACGTCGAGGATCTCTTAGGCTAATAAAGAACAAGGAACGCGATGGCACACGCCTACGTGGCCGGGTCGGACCGGCCGGAACAGACCGTGATCAGGGCCGGCTTCATGCCGCTGACGGATTGCGCGGCGCTCGTGATGGCGGCCGTGCTGGGGCTGGACGAGAAGTACGGCATCAAGATCGCGCTGGTGCGCCAGCACTCGTGGTCGGGCCTGCGCGACCGCCTCGTGCAGGGCGACATCGACGTGGCGCATGCGCTGTACGGGCTGCTGTACGGCGTCGAGAACGGCATCGGCAGCGCGCCCGCGCGCATGGCCGTGCTGATGAACCTGTCGCGCAACGGCCAGGCCATCACGCTGTCGCGCGCCCTCGCGCGCCAGGGCGTGACGGACCTGTCCACCCTGGCCGCCGCCATGCGCCGCGGCGGGCGGCGCCACACGTTCGCGCATACGTTCCCGACGGGCGACCATGCGCTCTTCCTGTATTACTGGCTGGCGGCCGGCGGCATCGATCCGGTGCGCGACGCGCAGGTCGTCACGGTCCCGCCCAGCCAGATGGCCGCGAACCTGGCGGCCGGCCACATGGACGGCTTTTGCGCCGGCGAGCCGTGGAGCACGCGCGCAGTACTGGACGGCAGCGGCTTCCTGGCCGCGGCCAGCCAGGACATCTGGCCCGACCACCCCGGCAAGGCGCTGGGCACGACGGCCGCCTTCGCCGATGCGCATCCGCACGCGTGCCGCTCGCTGATCGCGGCCGTGCTGGAAGCGGGCCGCTGGCTCGACGCGTCGGCCGAGCACCGCGACGCGGCGGCCGAGGTACTGTCCAGCCCCGCCTACGTGAACGCCGACCGCCACACGATCGCCGCCCGGCTGCACGGCGCGTACGAGAACGGCCTGGGGCGGCGCTGGCTCGACCCGGACCCGCTGTGCTTCCACGCCGGGGGCGAGGCCAGCTTCCCGTACCTGTCGGACGGCATGTGGTTCATGACCCAGCACCGGCGCTGGGGCCTGCTGCGCGACGACGTCGACTACGAGGCGACGGCCGCGCGCGTGCATCGCATCGGGCTGTACCGCGAGGCGGCCGTGCTGGCCGGGGTGCCGGCGCCGTCCGGCTTGACGCGGCGGTCGGTGCTGATGGACGGGAAGGTGTGGGATGGGGGCGATCCGGAGGCGTACGTGGGGTCGTTTCCGATCCGACGGGTGGCGCTGGCGGGGGCGTGACGCCCCATGCCTCATTTGCGTGCGTCATTTGTGTGCGTCATTTGCGTGCATGGTGCACTGCAATGAAGCGCTTTCGCTCAGCCGTATGGACACCGCCCTAGGGAAGACCATCTGGCACGGCTCTTGCAATTACCGAAGCAAAGGATCAACGGCGATCCCTGAGTAAACAGTGCCGGTCCAACGGAGGACCGGCGACAAGGACAACGGCGTCCGCTGCACCGCATACCCGATCCCCACGATCGCGTCCGCGGCATGCAGCGGGCGCCTTTTCGTTTTCAAGAAGGGAACAACAATGGCCGGCAAAGCAAACAGCATCAAGCTATTCTCCTTCAACACGCCGCAGATGCGCGCGTTCCACCTGACCTGGGTCGCCTTCTTCGTCTGTTTCTACGCGTGGTTCGCCTGCGCGCCGCTGATGCCGGTCATCAAGGGCGAGTTCCACCTGTCGGTCGGCCAGATCGCCGACATCAACATCGCCGCCGTCGCCATCACGATCCTCGTGCGCCTGCTCGTCGGCCCGCTGTGCGACCGCTTCGGCCCGCGCAAGACCTATACGGGCCTGCTGGCGCTGGGCGCGATTCCCGTGCTGGGCGTGGCCGCCGCGCAGAGCTACGAAAGCTTCCTGCTGTTCCGCCTCGGGATCGGCGCGGTGGGTGCCAGCTTCGTGATTACCCAGTACCACACGTCCGTCATGTTCGGCCCGAAGGTCGTCGGCACCGCCAACGCGGCGTCGGCCGGCTGGGGCAACAGCGGCGGCGGCGTTGCGCAGGCCACGATGCCGCTGCTGATGGGCGCCATGATCATGGCCGGCGTGAGCGAGACCATGGGCTGGCGCGCCGCGCTGCTGGTGCCGGGCGTGCTGATGCTCGTCATGGCCGTCGTCTACTACAAGTTCACGCAGGACTGCCCGGAGGGTAACTTCGCCGAGCTGCGCGCCGCCGGCATCCCGTTCGAGGCGGGCGGCAAGGGCGGCTGGGCGAGCTTCTTCGAAGCCTGCCGCAACTACCGCGCGTGGCTGTTGTTCGTCACCTACGGCGCCTGCTTCGGCATCGAGCTGTTCATTCACAACGTCGCCGCCGTGTACTACGTCGACCACTTCGGGCTGTCGCTGAAACAGGCCGGCATGGCGGCCGGCAGCTTCGGCCTGCTGGCGCTGTTCGCCCGCGCTCTCGGCGGCTTCATCTCGGACAAGGCGGCTGCCCGCGGCGACCTGAATTCCCGCGTGAACCTGCTGTTCATCCTGATGGTGGGCGAGGGCCTGGGCCTGCTGTGGTTCTCGAACACGACCAGCGTCGCCATGGCCATCGTCGCCATGCTGTCGTTCGGCCTGTGCACCCACATGGCCTGCGGCGCGACGTATGCGCTGGTGCCGTTCGTGAACCGCAAGGCGCTGGGCGGCGTGGCCGGCATCGTCGGCGCGGGCGGCAACGTGGGCGCCGTGCTGGCCGGCTTCCTGATGAAGGGCACCGGCGACGTGCGCCAGACCCTCCTGATCCTCGGCGGCGCCGTCCTCGTCTCGGCACTGTGCGCGATCGGCGTGCGCTTCACCGTGACCGTTCCCGAAACGCCGGCCCCGGCCGCCGCCTGAATCAAGCACAAGACACGAGTCGCAACAAAGGAGTCGCAACATGAAACTGATCGTCATCGGCCACGGCATGGTCGGCCACAAATTCCTCGACACCCTGTTCGCGGATGCCGCGCAGGCCGCCAACTTCCAGGTGACCGTGCTGTGCGAGGAACCGCGTCCGGCCTACGACCGCGTGCACCTGTCCGCGTTCTTCTCGGGCACGACGGCCGACCAGCTGTCGCTCGTCGCCCCGGGCTTCTTCGACAAGCACGCCGCCAACGTCACGCTGAAGCTGAACGCGAAGGCCGTGGCGGTCGACCGTGCCGCCCGCACCGTCACGCTGGCCGACGGCGAGGTGCTCGGCTACGACAAGCTCGTGTTCGCGACCGGTTCGTACCCGTTCGTGCCGCCGGTGCCGGGCAAGGAGCGCGCCGACATCTTCGTCTACCGCACGATCGAAGACCTGGAAAAGATGACGGAATGCGGCGCCCGTTCGACCTCCGGCGTCGTCGTCGGCGGGGGCCTCTTGGGCCTCGAATGCGCCAAGGCCCTGCGCGACATGAAGCTCGACACGCACGTCGTCGAATTCGCGCCGCGCCTGATGGCCGTGCAGGTCGACGATCTCGGCGGCCGCGTGCTGCGCACCAAGATCGAAGAACTGGGCGTCGCCGTGCACACGCAGAAGAACACGCTGCGCATCGTCGACGGCGAGTCCGCCACGCACCGCATGGAATTCGCCGACGGCAGCTTCCTGGAGGCGGACATGATCGTGTTCTCGGCCGGCATCCGCCCGCGCGACGAACTGGCGCGCGCGGCCGGCCTGGAGCTGGGCCCGCGCGGCGGCATCGCCATCGACGACGCGTGCCTGGCTTCCGACCCGCACGTGTATGCGATCGGCGAGTGCGCGTCGTGGGGCGGCCAGACGTTCGGCCTCGTCGCGCCGGGCTACGAAATGGCGCGCATCGTGGCGCGCGCGCTGATCGGCCAGGAAGCGGCCTTCGCCGGCGCCGACATGAGCACGAAGCTGAAACTGATGGGCGTGGACGTCGCGTCGATCGGCGACGCCCACGGCGCTACGCCCGGCGCGCGCAGCTTCCAGTTCACGGACGAACGCAAGCAGGTGTACAAAAAGATCGTCGTATCCGACTGCGGCAAGCGCCTGCTGGGCGCCGTGCTGATCGGCGACGCCGCGGAATACGGCAGCCTGCTGCAGATGATGCTGAACGACATGCCGCTGCCGGAGTCGCCCGAATTCCTGATCCTGCCGCAGGCGGAAGGCGGCGCGCGCCCGGCGCTCGGCGTCGACGCGCTGCCGGCGTCCGCCCAGGTCTGCTCGTGCAACGCCGTCAGCAAGAGCACCATCTGCGACGCGGTGGCCGCCGGCGCCTGCGACATCGGCGCCGTCAAGTCGTGCACGAACGCCGGCACGTCCTGCGGCGGCTGCGTGCCGCTCGTCACCCAGATCATGAAGGCCGAGATGGCGAAGGCCGGCATGGCCGTCAACAACCACCTGTGCGAACACTTCCCGTACTCGCGCCAGGAATTGCACCACCTGATCCGCGTGGGCGGCATCAAGACCTTCCCGGAACTGCTGCACAAGCACGGCAAGGGCCTGGGCTGCGACATCTGCAAGCCGGTCGCCGCCAACATCCTGGCGTCGACGTGGAACGACTTCGTGCTGAAACCGGAACACGCGAGCCTGCAGGATTCGAACGACTACTTCCTCGGCAACATCCAGAAGGACGGCACCTATTCCGTCGTGCCGCGGATGCCGGCCGGCGAGGTAACGCCGGACGGCCTGATCGCCGTCGCCCAGGTCGCGAAGAAATACAACCTGTACACCAAGATCACGGGCGGCCAGCGGGTCGATTTGTTCGGTGCGCGCGTGGACCAGCTGCCGGCGATCTGGGAAGAACTGATCGCGGCCGGCTTCGAATCGGGCCACGCCTACGGCAAGTCGCTGCGCACCGTGAAGTCGTGCGTGGGCTCGACGTGGTGCCGCTACGGCGTGGGCGATTCGGTCGGCTTCGCGATCGCGCTGGAAAACCGCTACAAGGGCCTGCGCGCGCCGCACAAGATCAAGTTCGGCGTGTCCGGCTGCACGCGCGAATGCGCCGAGGCGCAGGGCAAGGACGTCGGCCTGATCGCCACCGACAAGGGCTGGAACCTGTACGTGTGCGGCAACGGCGGCATGAAGCCGCGCCACGCCGAGCTGCTGGCGTCGAACCTGGA
>Ga0308166_1002715_pt1 | contig 15876 bp, 20 predicted proteins | sample PhyCR2_2_FD_202137 | JGI IMG/M metagenome (GOLD analysis project Ga0308166, IMG submission 202137) | Phyllosphere microbial communities from UC Gill Tract Community Farm, Albany, California, United States - DLSLCC.R2 | ecosystem: Host-associated > Plants > Phyllosphere > Unclassified | place... | reverse complement strand
ACACCCGCCATCCCCGGCAACCCACAAAACCAATGTGGGAGCGAGCTTGCTCGCGAAGGCGGCGTGTCAGCCACCGATAAAATGCCTGACCTGCCGCCTTCGTGAGCAAGCCCACTCCCACAGGATTTCGCGCTACACCCGCGATCCCCGGCAACCCAAAAAACCATTGTGGGAGCGAGCCTGCTCGCGAAAGCAGTCTGTCAGCCACAAATAAATCGCCCGACCTACCGCCTTCGTCAGCAAGCCCACTCCCACAGGATTTCGCGCTACACCCGCGATTCCCGGCAACCCACAAAACCAATGTGGGAGCGAGCCTGCTCGCGAAAGCGGTGTGTCAGCCACAGATAAATTGCCTGACCTGCCGCCTTCGTGAGCAAGCCCACTCCCACAGGATTTCGCGCTACACCCGCGATCCCCGGCAACCCAAAAAACCATTGTGGGAGCGAGCCTGCTCGCGAAAGCGGTCTGTCAGCCATAAATAAATTGCCCGAGCTGCCGCCTTCGTGAGCAAGCTCACTCCCACAGGATTTCGCGCTACACCCGCGATCCCCGGCAACCCACAAATCCACTGTGGGAGCGAGCCTGCTCGCGAAAGCGGTGTGTCAGGCACAGATAAATTGCCTGACCGGCCGCCTTCGTGAGCAAGCCCACTCTTACAGGATTTCGCGCTACACCCGCGATCCCCGGTAACCCACAAAACCAATGTGGGAGCGAGCCTGCTCGCGAAGGCGGTGTGTCAGCCACCGATAAAATGCCTGACCTGCCGCCTTCGTGAGCAAGCCCACTCCCACAGGATTTCGCGCTACACCCCGATTCCCGGCAACCCACAAAACCAATGTGGGAGCGAGCCTGCTCGCGAAAGCGGTCTGTCAGCCACAAATAAATCGCCCGACCTACCGCCTTCGTGAGCAAGCCCACTCCCACAGGATTTCGCGCTACACCCGCCATCCCCGGCAACCCACAAGGTGGGGTGTGTACGGTTAGAAAGTGATGTCGGCGGCCGGTTTTACGTCGATCCGAGCCACGGAACTGGTGAGGGCCGCAAAGTCCCTGTTGTGTTGGGCAATGATGTCGTCGGCGCTCATGGTGCCGTTGTCGACCGTTGAATGTGCATCTCTCGCAACAACGACGTCGTAGCCCAGCTCATGCGCACTGCGAACTGTGGCGTTGACGCAGTAATCGGTCTGCAAGCCGCAGATGACCAGTCGCTCAAAATCTTCGCTGGGCAGCAGCTTGCCGAGATCGGTCTGGTAGAAAGAGTCCCCGGTGGTTTTGTCTACGTTCAGGTCTTTCGTCGAAGTCAGCAGATCTTTGGCCAGTTGCCAACCGTCAGCACCGCGCACAAACGGACCGTCCTTTTCTTCGTGTTGAATCAGCACCACCGGAACGCCGGCATCGCGGGCGCGTTGGCTCAGACCATTGATCGTGGTGATCACACGGTCGATTTCAAAACACTGATATTCACCAGCACACAGCGCCTGCTGGACGTCGATGATCAGTAATGCGGTGGTCATGTCGAGCCTTCCTTGTCAATCCTTGAGAATGGGGCGGACCTGAGCCCGCCCTTTTTTTTACTCCGCTCAGTAACCCAATGACAAGCCGGTATTACGCCGTGGATCGTTGGCGCCGTAGAAGCGATTCTTGCCAACCGGTTTGCCTCCCAGCGACGGCGCTCCCACCAGAATTGCAGCAATGTGGTTGGGGTCTTGCGGGCCGGCAAACTTGTGGCCCCAGCTTTCCAGGATCTTTTTCGTATCCGGGCTGGCGGCGAAGTCTTCGAGGTTGGTTTCTTCCGGTATCCATTGCTGGTGGAAGCGCGGCGCGTCGACCGCTTCCTGCAGGCCCATGCCGTAGTCAATGACGTTGAGCATGGTCAGCAAGGTTGCGGTGATGATCCGGCTGCCACCCGGCGTGCCCACCACCATCACCACCTTGCCGTCCTTGGTGACGATGGTCGGACTCATCGACGACAGCGGCGCCTTGCCCGGTGCGATAGCGTTGGCCTCGCCTTGAACCAGCCCATACATGTTCGGCACGCCGACCTTGGAGGTGAAGTCGTCCATTTCGTCGTTGAGGATCACCCCGGTCTTGCTCGCCATGACGCCCGCGCCGAACCAGTCATTGAGGGTGTAAGTCACCGAAACGGCATTGCCCCACTTGTCGACGATCGAATAGTGCGTGGTGTTGCTGCCCTCATGAGGCGCGACGCCGGGCTTGAGCTCAGCCGAGATGCCGGCCTTTTGCGGCTGGATGGCGTTGCGCAGTTTGGTCGCGTAGTTCTTGTCCAGCAGATGCTCGATCGGGTTTTTCACGAAATCCGGATCGCCCAGATAGCTGTTGCGATCGACGTAGGCATGGCGCATGGCTTCGATCTGGTAATGCATGCCCTGAGCCGAATGGAAGCCCAGGTCCTTCATCGGATAGCCTTCGAGAATATTCATGATCTGGCAGATCACCACCCCGCCGGAGCTTGGCGGCGGCGCCGAGACCACGTGATAGCCGCGATAATCGCATTCCACCGGGGCCAGTTCGCGGGTTTTGTATTTGTCGAGGTCAGCCTGGGTGATGATTCCTTTGTTGGCCTGACTGGAGGTGACGATGGCATCCGCGACCCAGCCTTTGTAGAAGCCGTCGGCGCCCTTGTCGGAAATCGTTCGCAGGGTTTTCGCCAGATCCTTCTGCACCAGTTTTTGCCCGACCTGCATCGGTTCGCCGTTGCTGAGGAAGATCGAGCCGGAATCGCGCATGTCCTTCTTGAACACGTCGGTGGCGTACTCCAGCAGTTCGACATCGCCCTGCTGCAGCTCGAAACCGTCTTCGGCCAGTTTGATCGCCGGGGCAATCATGTCCTTGCGCTGCTTGGTGCCGTATTTGCTCAGGGCCAGCTCCATGCCAGACACGGTGCCCGGCACGCCGACCGCCAGGTGACCGCGCGTGCTCAGGTCCGGAACGACGTTACCGTCCTTGTCCAGATACATGTTCGCCGTCGCTGCCAGCGGGGCTTTCTCACGGAAATCGAGAAAGGTCTTGCGCCCGTCTGCCAGTTGAATGGTCATGAACCCGCCGCCGCCAAGGTTGCCCGCAGCCGGATAAACCACCGCCAGTGCATAGCCCACGGCCACCGCCGCATCCACGGCATTGCCGCCGTTTTTCAAAACGTCGACACCCACGTGGGTCGCCAGATGTTGCGCGGTGACCACCATGCCGTTTTCCGCCGCAACCGGCGCCACGGATGCCGCGTGAGCCATGAGACAGCTGAGCGCCAGGGAGGTCGCAATGAGCGATCTGGCCAAAGGTTCGTACTTCATGAGTCGATCTCTTTTTTGTTGTTGAGGACTGCGCCAAACGCAGGGCAACGCTTCAGGAGCAACAAGCAGTATGGTCGGCTTTGCGTATTGCGCCTCCCCGTTCAGCCAGTATGCTGGGCCGCATTAATGCCCAGCTCTGGAGTCGCCATCATGTCTTGCACGTACATCACCCTGCCCTCGCCGGTCGGTGAGTTGAAGCTGGTCGCGAACGGCAGCCGACTCGCCGCCATCCTCTGGGAAAACGACAAACCGAACCGGGTGAGGCTGGGACCGATGAGCGAAGCCCCGGACAATCCGATCCTCATGAAGACCGCGCGGCAACTCGATGAGTATTTCGCCGGCACGCGGAATCGCTTCGACCTGGAACTGGAATTTGTCGGCAGCGAATTCCAGAAAAAAGTCTGGGCCGCCCTCCTGACCATTCCTTTCGGCGAGACGCGCACCTACAGTCAGATCGCCGCACAGATTGGCCATCCGGCAGCGGTCCGAGCGGTCGGCGCCGCCAATGGGCGCAACCCGATATCGATTGTTGCGCCGTGTCATCGAGTGATCGGTGCTTCGGGAAAGCTGACGGGTTTCGCCGGTGGGCTGGAGGCTAAAGAGCGGTTACTGATGCTCGAAGGTGGCCAATGGTCAACGTTCGGGAAAACAGGCGAGCTGTTCTGACTCAAGCAACGAAGAGGTTATTCATCGCTGCGTACTGCAACAACATGATGGTCTTCGCATCGCAGATCTCGCCGCGCTGAAACGCCGCCAGCGCCTCATCGAATCCCCACTCGAGCACTTCCAGTTCTTCGGTTTCCTCTTCCAGGCCGCCACCCTCGCTGACCTTGGAGGCGGCATCGTATTCAGCGACAAAAAAGTGCAGCTTCTCGGTCACTGAACCGGGGCTCATGTACGCCTCGAATACCTTCTTCACGTCATGCACGCGGTAACCGGTTTCCTCCTCGGCTTCGTCACGAATGCGCTGCTCAGGCGCGGCACCTTCCAGCAACCCCGCAGCCACCTCGATCAGCAATCCATCGTGACCATTGACGAAGACCGGCAAGCGGAACTGTCGGGTCAGCACTACCGTGCGCTTTTCGCGGTTGAACAGCAGAATCGCCGCGCCATTACCGCGGTCGTAGACCTCGCGGGTCTGACGTTGCCATTCGCCGTTGTTGCGGTGGTAATCGAAGGTGATTTTCTTCAGCAGATACCAGTCGTGGGACAACACCTGAGTGGCGACGATGTTGACCCGTTCGGCTGTGTTGGACATCGCGTCTGATCCTGTCTTCATGAATGGACGGCCATGGTCGGACAATTGCGCTGACAAAAAAAGCCCGGCAGCGCTACCGGGCTCGTTCAGCCGCCGCTGTTACTGGAAGTCGACGTCGAAGGCCTGATAGAACGCGTTGCCGGTGTTGGCAACGATCCACATCAGCACAATGACGTGGCGGCCCTTCTTGTTCGCCGGCAGTTGCACTTGGTGATCGACCTTCGCCTTCAATTCACCGGCATGGCTGTAATACGGCACCTGCGGGTAGAAATCCTCGAAGAACGGCTGGGTTTCCAGTTGTGCACGAGTGATGCGTTGCTGAGGATCCCAGCTGTCATTGGTGATCAGCCAGCGATAACCCCGAGTGGTGTGCGGCGCTGTGTAGGCCCAAGTGACTTTGAGCATCTGCCCCGGATCGACATTAAGCAGCGGCCAACTGAACGAACGACCGAGCTTCTTGCTCATCTCGTCGCTGGTGTAATTGACGCAATCGCGGGCATCGGTCTTGCCGCCGCTGAGAATGTAACCGTCGGCCGGCGGCGCGACGCTGGCGGAGTCTGTCTCGAAAGGTGACGGAAACGGTCCGGCTTCCATGGCCGGAAAGTTCTTGCCACCTTCCATTTCATTGACTTGCCAGGCGCCGAGCAAGCCGAGGTCGATGGCGACCGCGCCGCGACTCGCTGGCGAGATGACGCGACCGTGTTTCAGTTGGGTTTGTGCAGTTGCCTGATTCATGTTTTTCACTCCGTTGATTTGAGAACTCTCCTTCCCGAGGAGAGGCCTTCAAGCTAACGGAGGTGGATTTTTTGTCCATCGGCGCTTTTGTCGCAGCGCTACCGGAAGGACGAATGAAATCCTGCAAACACTGGATGGATGAACAGTGCTCGACGAAACTTCGTACTCAACGCATAGCTGAACACCTACCCGTCAAGTTGACGAAACGGCTGGAGGCCGATCAACGCAGTTGCGCCTGATACTCCTTTTCGTACTGTCCAGCGAGTTGGGTTTTCTGTTTATCGTCGAGCAACTTGCCGGCCATCTGGAAGAACTTATGCTCTTCTTCCTCGAGGTGGTGATGGACCTTGTCCGATAGCTTCTTTGCCGTTGCCAGCCAGGCCGGGCTGGACATCTCGGTCTCGTCGAGCTCTTCCATCATCTCGTCCATTTCATGGTGCTCGGCGATGGCGTGGCGGCTCAGGTCAACGCCTTCGTCAATTTCCATCAACGGGATGTAGAAGTGCCGCTCTTCGGCGGTTTCGTGCGCTTGCAGTTCGGCTTTCAGTTGTTTGTAAGCCTCGACCCGCTCAGGGCTGTCGCCGCTGGTCGCGATCAGAGCTTTGGCATAAGTGCGCTGGCGCTCGTGGCTTTCGCGCAGGGCTTCAAAAATATTCACGGGATGTCCTCATCAATCGCGCTCAGGGAAAGACGCGATAAAAGCCTAGACCGCAGCGCTGGTTTGACGGTTCCGCTTGTTTGATCGGAGGGTTGGAGGCACCTGTGTGGACGCGGTAGGCTGACCGCTCCATTACACAAGGAAGTCATGCATGAACTTGCGTATCGAGTTGACGCAGAACCCTACCGAAGAACAGCGCACAGCGATTCTTGCGCCCTTGCGTGCACACAACGTTGCCAAGGCCGGGCCATCCACGTGGGAGCCGATTGCCTTGCTGGTGCGTAACGAAAACGACGAGATCCTCGGCGGCCTGTATGGCCACACGTTCTACCGCTGGTTGTTCATTGAATTGCTGGCGGTCCCGGAGCAAGGTCGTGGTCAGGGTATCGGCACAAAACTGATGCGCATGGCTGAGGACTTTGCCAGGGAGAAAGACTGCGTGGGCATTTGGCTCGACACCTTTTCTTTCCAGGCCCCGGCGTTTTACAGAAAGGTCGGATACAGCGAATGTGGCGAGATTGTCGATTATCCGCTGGGGCACAAGCGGCATTTTTTCCAGAAGCGGCTGATCGATTGACTGTGTCGCTCTTTTGCGCGAGCAGGCTCGCTCCCACACTGGAAAGCATTTCAACTTGTGGGAGCGAGCCTGCTCGCGAAAGTGCCAGCCGCCTCGACACACAGTCAGAGGCAGGTCGCCATCGCCGCCATCCGTCGCATCGCGACAAAATCACTCTGTTGTGCGTAGTAATTCAAAGTCGTACCCGAGGCTTCGGTAAGCACATCGACAAACGACTCTGCCGAACGCGTGTAGACCGTAGTGCCGCCGGACTCGCGCGGCTCCAGATAGGCCGCCGCGTCGACGCCAAACACCGCTTCGTCCTGCCAGGCGAATTGCACGCACCGGGCGACGTCTTTCTCCGGCTTGTCCGAGGTCAGAACCTTGTCCGGGCTCTTGGTGCGAGCCTCGTTCATCACCGAACCGGCACATCCGGCCAACAGGGCCGCCGCCAGCGCTACCATCAGCATTCGCATTGCATTCGCTCATCGAGAAAAAAGCGGACTGTAGCACTGCAAGGCGGCAAATCGTTCTGCTTTACTGTTTTTATGCGCGACACGCGCAAGCAGCTGCGGCAACCTGAGATCTTCAGCCACACAAGGACATTACATGGCGCCTAGCGACCAGCGACATGAACAGGCTCTGAAACTGTTTCTCGATGCGCGACCCGAATTGCGGGAAACCCTCGATCATCTCAACCCACTGCTGGCTCAGGCCAAGGGCGAAACCCAGGCACAGTATCGCGAAGAACGCCTGCATGAGGCATTCGAGGCCGAGGCGGAAAGTCAGGGATTATTTGCCTGGGAACTGACACTGCAATTGACGGCTGACTCGCCCGAGGACTATCAGGCGCAACGCTTGGAAGTGCACCGGGAAGTGGCAGAAATGGCGGGGATGGACTGGATGGAATATTGCGATCTTTACGGCATCACCCCGTAATCCAGCCGCCGCAAATCTCCCGTGGGAGCGAGCCTGCTCGCGAAGGCGGTGTGATTGCCGAAACTGATCTCGAACGAGACGACGCTTTCGCGAGCAGGCTCGCTCCCACAGTGAACCGCGTATTACCAGATTTCGCGGCACGAGCAATAAAGCTTTATCATGGCCGCAGTTTCGCTGATCGAGTCCATCATGAAGTTCGCCATTGCGCTGTTTTCCGCCGCCCATGCGCCCTCCTCGCGCCGTGCCCTGCTGTTTGCCCAGGCCGCGCTGGCTGGCGGACATGAGATTGTCCGGCTGTTTTTCTATCAGGACGGCGTGTTCAACGCTTCCGATGCGGTGGTGACGCCGCAGGATGAACTGGATTTGCCCAAGCAATGGCGCGCCTTCATCAACGAAGAGCAACTCGACGGCGTGATCTGCATCGCCGCCGCGTTGCGCCGTGGTGTGTTGAACGAAGAAGAAGCCAAACGTTACCAGCGAGAAGCGACTTCAGTGAGCGCGCCGTGGGAACTGTCCGGTCTTGGGCAATTGCACGATGCCGTGCAGGACGCTGACCGCCTGATCTGTTTCGGAGGCGCGTGAACATGGCCAAATCGCTGTTGATCATCAGCCGCCAGTCGCCCTGGTCTGGCCCCGGCGCACGGGAAGCGCTGGACATCGTGCTTGCCGGTGGCGCCTTCGATCTGCCGATCGGTTTACTGTTTCTCGATGACGGCGTGCTGCAACTGGCCGCCGGACAGAACGCCAAGGCCTTGCAGCAGAAAGACCTCAGCGCCAATCTGCAGGCGCTGCCGATGTTTGGTGTCGAAGAACTGTTTTATTGCGCGCAAAGCGCCAGTGCTCGCGGCCTCGGCAACGTGTCGCTGGAAGAAGCGCAGCCGCTCGCCGCTGAGCAAATCACCGCCCTTATTGACCGTTACGATCAGGTGATCACCCTCTGATGTCGACTTTGCATGTGTTGTCTCATTCTCCGTTCGGCGACGATCGCCTGAGCAGTTGCCTGCGCCTGCTCGGCAGCGCCGATGCTGTGTTGTTGTCCGGCGATGCGGTGTATGCGCTGCAACCGGGCACTGTGGCGTTTTCTGCTTTGCAAGAGCGAACCATCAAGCTGTTTATATTGGTTGAGGACGCACAGGCGCGTGCGATCGACATTCCGGACTGGGCCGAGGCCATCGACTACCCGGCGTTCGTCGAACTGTCGATCCATCACGCCAAGGTCAACAGCTGGCTATGAATTCCCTGACCGTCGGCGCCCGCGCCATCGAACTGGACAAGGACGGCTTCCTCGTTGACCTCAGCGACTGGTCAGCCGAAGTCGCCAGCGCCCTCGCCGCTGCCGAAGACATCGAGTTGACCCCCGAACACTGGGAAGTTCTCGAGCTGCTGCGCAGTTTCTATGCCGAATTCCAGCTGTCGCCGGCGACGCGACCGCTGATCAAATACACCGCGTTGAAACTCGGCGCCGACAAAGGCAACAGCCTGCACCTGAACCGACTGTTTAAAGGCACCCCTGCCAAACTCGCCGCGAAACTGGCGGGCCTGCCCAAACCGACGAATTGCCTATGAACGACTTTTCTGCATTGACCCTCGAAACGCCTGCCGAGCACCCGTTCGCACAATTCGTGCGCATTCTCGGCAAAGGCAAGCGCGGCGCCCGCGACCTGACGCGCGAGGAAGCCCGCGAGGCCATGGGCATGGTGCTCGACGACAAGGTCGAAGATACGCAACTCGGGGCCTTCCTGATGTTGCTGCGGCACAAGGAAGAAAGCGCCGAGGAAATGGCCGGATTCACCGAAGCCCTGCGCGAACGCTTGCAGGCGCCGGCCTTGAATGTCGACCTGGACTGGCCGACCTATGCCGGCAAAAAACGCCATCTGCCGTGGTATCTGCTGGCAGCCAAGTGCCTGGCACTGAACGGCGTGCGCATCTTCATGCACGGCGGCGGCGCACACACGGCCGGGCGCCTGTACAGCGAACAACTACTGGGGGAACTGAACATTCCCCTGTGCCGCACCTGGCAACAAGTCGGCGCGGCGCTGGATAACGGCGGACTGGCTTTCATGCCGCTGATGGACTGGGCGCCGCAATTGCAGAAGATGATCGACCTGCGTAACACCCTGGGCCTGCGTTCGCCGATTCACTCGCTGGCGCGAATCCTCAATCCGCTCGGTGCACGTTGTGGCCTGCAGAGCATTTTCCATCCCGGCTACCAGGCGGTGCATCGCGATGCCAGCGGCTTGCTCGGCGACACGGCAATTGTGGTCAAGGGCGATGGCGGTGAAATCGAGATCAACCCGGACGCTACCAGTCATCTCTATGGCACCAGCGGCGGTCAGAGCTGGGACGAGGAATGGCCACAGCTGTCAGCGCAGCGCCACGTCAAACCCGCCTCGCTGGACATCGAACACCTGAAGGCCGTTTGGCGTGGCGACGTGGTCGACAGTTATCCGCAAATGGCCCTGATTGCGACCATGGCCCTCGCCCTGCGCGGCCTTGGTCAAGATCGCGAGCAAGCCTTCGCCACGGCCGAGCAGTACTGGGCAGCGCGAAATACATCGATCTAACCGATCATTAGCGCCCGATCTTTGCGCTTTTTGTTCGAACTCATCGGAATAGACTCGACTCCAACGAATATTGGTTTTCAGGAGTCTTGATCATGGGTTTACTCGTCGACGGCCACTGGCAGGACAAGTGGTACGAAAGCAGCAAGGATGGCGCGTTCCAGCGCGAACAAGCGCAACGCCGCAACTGGGTGACCGCCGATGGTCAGCCAGGCCCTAGCGGCGAAGGCGGTTTCGCCGCCGAAGCCGGGCGCTATCACCTTTATGTTTCGCTCGCCTGCCCATGGGCGCACCGCACGCTGATTCTGCGCAAACTCAAAGGTCTGGAAAGCCTGATCGACGTTTCGGTCGTCAGTTGGCTGATGCTGGAAAACGGCTGGACCTTCGACAAGGCGCTCGGTTCGACCGGCGACAAACTCGATGATTTCGATTTCATGCACCAGCGCTACACCGCTGATACCCCCGACTACACCGGGCGCGTGACGGTGCCAGTGCTGTGGGACAAGCAGCTCAAGCGCATCGTCAGCAATGAATCGGCGGAGATCATCCGCATGTTCAACAGCGCCTTCGACGGGCTCACCGGCAACGATCTGGACTTCTACCCGGCGCCGCTACGCAACGAGATCGACGCCCTGAACGAGCGGATCTATCCGGCGGTGAACAACGGTGTCTATCGCGCCGGGTTCGCCACGTCGCAGCAGGCCTACGAACAGGCATTCGATGAAGTATTCGCCGAACTGGATCATCTGGAGCAATTGCTGGGTGCCAATCGCTACCTGAGCGGCGAATACCTGACCGAAGCGGATGTGCGCCTGTTCACCACGATGATTCGCTTCGACGCCGTGTACCACGGGCACTTCAAGTGCAACCTGCGGCGGATTGCCGACTACCCGAACCTGTCGAACTGGCTGCGCGAGATGTATCAGTGGCCGGGGATCGCCGAGACCGTGGATTTCCAGCACATCAAGCATCACTACTATGGCAGCCACAAGACCATCAACCCGACCGGTGTGGTGCCGAAAGGTCCGAAGCAGGACTTCACCGGGCCGCATGATCGGTCGCGCTTGAGCGGCAAAGGCGTCTGGCGTCGAGGTTGATCGTCGACGAGCCTCTGTGGCGCGTGCTGCACTTGCACGCGGCCACAGGCTTTCGTTCCGCCATCAGGTTTCAGAGAGCGTCTTGAAGCCACCAAAAATCATCCGTTGGCCATCAAAACCCATCGGATTGACGTCGGGCTGCATGCGCGGGTCTTCCATCATTTTCGCCATACCTGCATCGCGGGTGGCCTTGTCTGGCCAGATCAGCCAGCCGGACGAGACGGTTTCACCCTCCCTGAGTTTGACCGCCAGGGGGAACGACGTGAGCTTGCCCTCCGGTACGTCGTCACCCCAGCACTGGACGACATCCACGGCGCCATATTCCTTGAACAGCCTGGCGGCGATCTCACAGTGTTTTTTGTATTGCGCATGATTGGCGTCAGGCACCGGCGCCACGAAGATATCGATGTAAGCCATGTTCATTCTCCTTGCAGGTTGGGTTCGATCTGCTGACTGGTCGATTGCGGCGGGCGCCATTCGACGTGATTGTTTCCCAGCCCGACGGACGGCTCTGCGCCAGCGCTCAAATTGCCCTCGACCTGCCCGGCGATGTGCAACGTGCCCGCCATCACTCCTGTGGTCGGATTCTGCAGCAACTTCTGCCAGGCTTTGTCGAAGGTATTGCCGAGGCTGCTGCGGATCAGTGCTTCGCTGTCCGGACGGTCGTTGGCCTGGATGATTGCGCGGATGCCGGCCACACCGACGGAAATCATCGCCCCGGCCAGTTTCCCGGCGGCCGCCGCCACCGCACTGGCGGCGCCGCGTGGGGCCATTTCCGCTTCGATGCGCTGGCTGGCGCGCTTGGCCACCGGCGCCATCGCCGCGTCGGTGGAGGAAATGCCCTTGGCGCCGCCGTCGGTGTGGATCTTGTCGATCAGCGCGGCGTACGCCGGCAGAGTGTTCAGCGGCTCGGTGCTGATGACTTTGAACAATGAAGCATCCCGTGCCGGCGGTGGGCCAAGGGCGATGGCCGGGATCTTCTGCAAGCGTCCGTTGAGCTGTGCGATCGGCACGCCATGGCGCTGGGCGATGAGCGGCATCTGCTGCGCCATCAATTGCGCGTAGAACGCCGTGGACTGAGCCAGGATCGCGTCCGGATCAATCTCCACTGCCACCGGCGCGAGGACTTTTTCCTGATATTGCTCAAGTAGATACGCCGCCAGGCGTTTCGCCGAAGCGTCCTGCTCGCCGCCAGCACTGATCGTGTACCAGCTGACCTTCATCGACAGCCATTCCTGAGTCCAATAGCTGCTGAACCAAGGGATGAAATTTTCTTCAGTTTGCTGATAGATCCGCGTGCGCCAATGTTCCATCGAGCCACGAGCGAACAGCTTGACCTGCTCGGTGGCCTGCTGCGAGGCGCTGATGATTTCGCGGTCGATCTGCTGCCAGGTTTGCGCCGACACCACCACCGCCTGTGGCGCACTGACCGGTGCCCGGGCCGAGGTGGCGCAGCCAGCCAGCAGAAACAGTGCGGCGACGACCAGCGCGCGCGGGTTCACGGTGGTGGTGTCCTTTGGCTTGGGGAAGTGCAGCTTTGAGTATAGGCATGTGACTGCTGGGCTGATAACCAATGTGGGAGCGGGCTTGCTCGCGAAAGCGGTGCATCAGTCACCACATGTATCGACTGACACACCGCTTTCGCGAGCAAGCCCGCTCCCACAGGGGATCCTGTTCATCATCACTGTCGTCGATATCCACCATCGCCACGATTGCCTTCCGCCCCTCCCTCACGAAAGGCACGATTGGCACATCCGACACACAACGAGGCGTTCACATCATGACCCACACTCAAGTCACCCTCTCCGTGAGTTTCCCGGTGTTCGGCAGCAACTATTACCAACAGCACGTCGTGCCGCGCAAGGCGCAGACGCTGGTGTTCAACGAAGATTTCGACGATCTGCTGATGCCCGCCGCCAGCAATCACTTCAGCAATGAAGTGGTCGGCATCAACGATCAGTTCCGTTTTCTGAGCGACATCCTCGCCACCCATTTGCTCGATCACGAGGCCTCGGTGCCTGCGCGATCCCGCGTCCAGGCGAACGCTCGTTTTTTCAACTGAAGGCTGATGCACAAAGGGCGTTCCTTTAACGGGAACGCCCTCTTCATTCAATCAGTCGTCATCGCGATCACGGTAATAACGACGGCCATCGCGGCGGTCGTCATCGCGGTCATCCCAGCGTCGGTCGTGATCGTAATTGCGGCCATGATCGCGGTCGTAATGCCGGCCGTGCCGGTGGTCATCATCAAAATCCGCAATACAGCCGCTGAGCAATACGGCGGCAGTCACAGTGAGCAGCATGGTTGTCGCTTGCTTCATTAAACACTTCCCTAAACCCAAGGTCTTGACGACGGAAATCGCCGCGCTGCCCGTGTCTTCAGGACGCCGTGCGCGCAGCCGCAGATACGACCGGGCAAAAGCCTGTTGATTCAGTGGCCACTATCGACCGTTGGTCGGCCCGTTCGCTACGCCCGAACAGCGGCGTAATGCCACCTATACTGCTTGCAACCAACCCCCATGCAATGGATCTGCACCCTCAAATAACAACAAGCAGAGGTGGACCATGGTCTGGCAGCAAATCTATGACCCGTTCGGCAATCCGGTGCTTTCCACGCTGATGGCTGCGGTGCCGGTGGTGGTGATGCTCGCGGCACTGGCATTCTTTCACGTCAAGGCGCATCTGGCGGCGTTGCTGGCGCTGGCGTCCGCCCTGCTGATCTCGATTTTCGCCTTCGACATGCCAGCGGGCATGGCGGGTTCGGCGGCGTTGTTCGGCGCGGCGAACGGTTTGCTGCCGATCGGCTGGATCGTCCTCAACATCATCTTTCTGCATCGCCTGACCACCGAGAATGGTTCGTTCAAAGTGCTGCAGGATTCCCTCGCGCGCATTACCGATGACCGGCGTTTGCAACTGCTGCTGATCGCCTTCTGCTTTGGTGCGTTCTTCGAAGGCGCGGCGGGGTTCGGTACGCCAGTAGCGGTGACCGGCGCGATCCTGATCGGCCTGGGTTTTTCGCCGCTGGCCGCATCGGGCCTGGCGCTGATCGCCAACACCGCACCCGTGGCTTTCGGCGCCCTGGGCACGCCGATCATCACCCTGGCCAAAGTCACCGGGCTGGACGAAATGGAACTGTCGATGATGGTCGGCCGGCAGCTGCCGTTTTTCTCGGTGCTGGTGCCGTTCTGGCTGATCTGGGCCTTTGCCGGGTGGCGCAAGATGCTCGAGGTGTGGCCGGCGATTCTGGTGGCCGGGGTGAGTTTCGCCATTCCGCAATTCCTCGTCTCGAACTACCACGGGCCGATGCTGGTGGACGTGATCGCCGCGCTGATTTCCATGGCCTGTCTGACGCTGTTCCTCAAGGTGTGGAAACCGGCAACCATCCATACTTCGGCAGCGCTGTCCGGTCGCGTCGACAACTCCAGGGTCGAGGAAGAAAAAGTCACCGCCAGCGCCGCGTTCAGCGATCAGGCGCGCCCGGCAGTGATGCGTGCGTGGATGCCGTGGATCATTCTCACGGTGTTCGTGTTTGCCTGGGGCACGCAGGGCTTCAAGAACATGTTCGACACGCGCCCGGTGATTGATCCGGTCACGCAGTCGGCCAAAGTCGATGCGCAGGGCAAACCGGTGCGCGAGGCCAATCCGATCTTCGCCCCGGCGGTGACCTTCACCAGCCTGCATCTGCAGATCGAGAAAGTGCCGCCAGTGGTCGCCGCGCCGAAAGCCGAGGAAGCGATTTACAAGTTCACCTGGCTCACCGCGACCGGCAGCGGAATCTTGTTGGCAGCGATTGTCGGCGGTTTGCTGATGGGTTATTCGATCCCGCAGCTGATCAAGCAATACCTGCGCACGTTGTGGGTGGTGCGGTTTTCGTTGATCACCATTGCGGCGATGCTCGCGCTGGGCTTCCTCACGCGCTATTCGGGGCTCGATGCGACCATGGGCCTGGCGTTCGCGGCGACAGGGATTTTCTACCCGATGTTCGGCACCCTGCTCGGCTGGCTGGGGGTGGCGCTGACCGGCTCGGACACCGCTTCGAACGTGCTGTTTGGCGGCCTGCAACGAGTGACCTCGGAACAGCTGGGTATCAGTCCGGTGCTGATGGCGGCGGCGAACAGTTCCGGTGGCGTGATGGGCAAGATGGTCGATGCGCAGTCGATCGTCGTCGCCTCCACCGCGACCCGCTGGTACGGGCATGAGGGCGAGATCCTGCGTTACGTGTTCTTCCACTCGATCGTACTGGCGATCCTGGTCGGCGGGCTGGTGACCTTGCAGGCGTATGTCGCACCGTTTACCTCGATGGTGGTGGGGCAGTAACTGAAAGACCACCTCTCTACTGTGGGAGCGAGCCTGCTCGCGATAGCGGTCTGTCAGTTGGACAGCTTCAAGCTTCAAGCGGCAAGCTTAAGGCGACCGCGTTCGCTTGAAGCTTGTAGCTTGCAACTTGAAGCTGCTTGGATAGACCGCTATCGCGAGCAGGCTCACTCCTACACAGTTTTGGGTGATCTGCAGATTGATGAGCTCAGCACATAACTCTTTAGCGCAAATCCGACAAAACCTTTTCCCTCCCGCTGCGGTCACTCCTTTTACGAGACTGGCATGCATGCCGGCGCGCCCGTTTGGGCCTTTTGCAATCCTGCCGCCCGATGAGAGACAAGGAATCGAACCATGCCGATTTCCCGACGCAATTTCATGATCCTCGGCGCCGTAACCGCGACGGCGTTCGCCATGCCCCCCTTTATCAGCCTCAAGGCCTACGCGGCCA
>Ga0308166_1002707_pt1 | contig 15915 bp, 22 predicted proteins | sample PhyCR2_2_FD_202137 | JGI IMG/M metagenome (GOLD analysis project Ga0308166, IMG submission 202137) | Phyllosphere microbial communities from UC Gill Tract Community Farm, Albany, California, United States - DLSLCC.R2 | ecosystem: Host-associated > Plants > Phyllosphere > Unclassified | place... | reverse complement strand
AGCAGCCGGAATATGCCGCGCTGTCGGCGGCCTGGTACTGGTGGGATCGAGGTCTTAACGATCTGGCCGACGCCGGCCTGTTCGACGGCATCAGCCGGAAAATCAACGGGGGCGACGTCGGTCTGGTCGATCGCCGCGAGCTGTGGGCCAAGGCCAAGGCGGCGCTATGTCAATCCTCGATCTGATCCCGGCACCGGTGCGGCCCTGGGCGATCGCCCTGGTACTGCTGTCGATCGCCGGCGCCGGCGCTGCCGGCAGTTGGGCGATACAGGACTGGCGTTACGGTAACGCGCTGGCCGAACAGGCCCGGAAGTCCGCCGACGTGGCCCGGGCGGCCGCCGAGGCGACGGTGGGGGCGATGGTGATCGAGCAGGACAAGCGCCTGGCGCTGGAGCAGCGCCTGAAAGACAACGACCAAACCCATTACAAGGATCTATCCGATGCGCAAACAGCTCAGCAACGCCTGTCTGATCGCCTTGCCACTGCTGATGTCCGGCTGTCAGTCCTACTCAACGCCGGCAGCGCTGCCGGCCGTTGTGACGGGGTGTCAGCCCCTGCCAGCGCCGGCGGCGTGGTTCATGGCCCCGCAAGAGCCGAACTTGACCCAGCGCATGCTCAAAGAATTATCGGCATCACCGATGCCGGTGACCGGGGGCTGATTGCCCTCGCGGCCTGTCAGGCATACGCCAAAGAAGTCTCAACACCGAAGTGAAAAAGAGCGGCCGGTCCAGATGCGTCAACATCCGGATCGGCCGCCGTCCCCGCAGATTGTCCCTGCAAGTCCAGCCAAGGCTCTTGCTCCGTGCACAAAGCGCGGCGAGCCTAGCACCTGTTTATCCATACAGTAAAGGTCTTGCTTTCAATGTCTACACCCATCATCCCTTGGATGGGCGGCAAACGCCGCCTGGCCGATCGCCTCATTCCGCTTTTTCCGCCACACGAATGCTACGTTGAAGTCTTTGCCGGCGGTGCCGCGCTGTACTTCATGAAGCCTCAACCATCGCCCGTCGAAGTCCTCAACGACATCAACGGCGACCTGGTCACGCTTTACCGCGTCGTGCAAAACCACCTCGAAGAGTTCGTGCGCCAATTCAAATGGGCGCTCAGCTCGCGGCAGGTGTTCGAATGGCAGAAAATGACCCGCCCCGAAACCCTCACCGACATTCAGCGAGCCGCCCGTTTCTTCTACCTGCAGCACCACGCCTTCGCCGGCAAGGTCTCCGGTCAGACGTTCGGCACGGCGACGACTGCCCCGGCCATCAACCTGCTGCGGATCGAGGAAAACCTCTCGGCCGCTTGGCAGCGCCTGTCCGGCACCTACGTCGAAAACCTTCCCTGGCTTGAATGTGCTGAACGCTATGACCGTGCCCACACCTTCCACTACATGGATCCGCCTTATTGGCAGACCGCCGGCTATGGCGTGGACTTTCCGTTCGAGAACTATGAGCGGATGGCCGACTTTATGCGCCGCTGCAAAGGCAAAGTCATGGTCAGCATCAACGACCATCCGGATATCCGCCTTGTGTTCGACGGTTTCCACTTCGAAACCTTAGATATCCGCTACACCACAACCAACCAGCGGCAAGGTAAAGCCGAGGTGAGCGGTGAGTTGGTGATCATGAACTGGGCGCCAGAATCGTTGGGCGGCTTGTTTTGAGAAATCTCGGGCTTGCTTACTCCGTCCGGAGCTGGGCGGGGTGGCACACTCCGCTCCAATAGCGAAGCGCCACGATAGTGCTCCTGGCTCAATTGCGTTAATACTCGAAGGCATTGATCAGTGGCAAAGGGTTCGACAGATGTCCCATGGCTTAGACGTTCCCATCACGCATGAATATCGCGGCCATAAGCTGGTCGTAAAATTTGATTGGAATAGGCCCAACGATCCATCGCCGACAGCGGCGCATGTGCTGGCAGAGAGCGGGGTGCACGGGTTCGCTGATACGGTTGCGGAACTGCCAGGCCCATGGCCGGATTATCCATGTGCGCTCGCTGACGCGATGGCGGCTGCCGAACGCTGGATTGACAGTCAGTTACCCTAGCAACCGGTTGTCGGTCCGAGCGGTCGTATTCTTTGGCTAGTGTCATAATGATGTCATGTGGGAGCAGAGATGTGCGCTTCCCTCCATCCATACAGTGTGACTCCATGCTCTCGACCGATGATTTTCGATTCAATGCCCATCACTTGTTGCTCGACCTTGATGCAACCACCAATCACCTCATGATGCTGGTCGTATCACATGAAGTCAGTGGCTCTCGATGGGAAGAAGCGCTGGTTCGACAGCAGCGAGCCTATGCCGCGTGGGTCTCCATCCTCCCAGGCATTCAGATCGACCCGATGCCTGTGCTCGACGGTCGAGCGGCTGACGGGAACACAACCGTAGCTGAGTGACAAACTCAACTTCGATCATTTACGCATGATCTTCCTCCCAGACGACTGTGACGGACGCCCGCCATTTCACGCCGGTCACGCCGAAACGCTCCGCCATCGGTTTAGAAAAACGCTTCAGTGGTGGACGCCCCGGCTTGGGTATCGGAGCAAGGCCCGCATCACAGCTCGCCCACTGCCAGGCCTCCGCGTTGTTCATCAGCTTCGTTCTGATGACGAAGCTTTTTGGCTCACCGTGGAGTTGATAATCGATGACGTACAAATCAGCTGGCTTCACGAGGCCTCCTATTGCTCATGAATAAGTGATTTTGCGCGCTGAAGAAAATTCAGAGAAATTGCCCGACGATCATTAACGCCATCGGTAGGTCAGTTGTGTTCGCGGTGAGCAAGATTGCGACCAGTCAGCGATCGACAGACGAAGTTCTATCACCCGCGGCCGTTCGCTCCAGTTCGAGAGGCGTGACGCAATGGATCAGCGCCTCCAGTAGCGCGTCGGTACGAACCAAGCTGTTCGGATGATCTTTCTCAATTGCCCTGATCGGCATGCTGGACACCAGCGCATCGCCGGGGTCTTGCACCAGGCTGACCCCACCGGCCGCCCGCACAGCGGCCGCCCCGGCGGCGCCGTCTCCGTCATTGCCGGAAAGGATCATGCTGATGACTCTTCTTCCAAACACCGCCGCGGCAGTGCCAAACAACCGATCCACGGCAGGCTTGGAGAAATGCAGTTTTGGTCCATCGCTGAGATGCATAAGCCCCGGTTCAACCACTTCAAGATGTCGTCCTGGCGGGGCCACGTAGACACGACCCGCTTCGACGCGGACGCCTTCGTCTGCGTAGGCAACGGGCAGGGCTGACCAAGAATCGAATATCGATGCAAACAATCTGGGGCTGGAGGAGCCTGTGTGCACAACGATCAATACGGCAGCAGGGAAGTCTGCAGGCAATCCTGAAAGGATCTGACGAAGAGGGCCGAAGCTGCCCTCCGATCCACCGATCACTACGATATCTCTCACGGTATCCATGTCACTCGTACGCTCTGTCTTTATGAGTGGATCAACAGCGTCGGCCAAATGTTCCAGACTGCGGCGAGAATTTGCGGGTGAAAGAATTGCAAGACAGCAGGGTGACGATGTCTCAGATCATAGGTGAGTGATTCTCGGTGTCCGCTTTGCTGCCACCGATGGGCCGATTACACAGCCAAAAACCGCTCATAACTCCACGGTGAAACCCTTGAGACCGATGCTGTCGGCGAAACGGCCCACCGCTGTCAGGCTGGCCCAGGTGCGCAGCCGCTCACGCCGCGAGCGCACCGGCACCCAGCGTGCGCCGCTGCCGTCCAGGCGGATCGACAGGCCCCAGTCGGAGCCGCCATCGATCCTGGTCACAAGGCATTCGCGCACCGCGTGTTGCTCGACCAGGGCGCGCAGCACCTCTTCATGAATGCCGTCACCGATCATTCATTCAGTTCCTGTTGACGCGCTTGTGAGGCGTGATCAAACGCCACGTAGAGGCTTTCGATCACCCCAGGGTTAAGTGCCTTCACGGTTTCGATGCCCAAGGTGAAACCCTCGGCACGGTCGGCCGCGTGCAGTGTGTCAGCCACGGTGCTGGCGTTAGCGATGGCCGTGAGCAGTTTCAGTGCCTGCGCATGAACCGAGCGTGGCAGGTTGAGTGCGGCCAGCACCTCATGCTTGATCATTGCCATTGCCATCCTTTCGAAGCGCCCGGTGGCTCAAACGCCAAGTCGTACTGCTCGACATTGATCAGCAGCCAGCCGCCGGTAGGTTCGTTGCTGCCGTCGATGATTGGCCCTTGCACCATCATCCCGTGCGGCAGCATGACCCGCACTGTGTTGGCCCGGGCGGGGCCCTGCAGATAATGCTGCAGTTCAACGCGCACGCGGCCCGGGCCAGCGTTGAGCAGGCGCACCGCACACTCAAGGGTGGTCAGCTCGGCGGGTTCCAGGCCGAGATAGCGGGCCATCACTGTGACGGTGGCCGAACCTTCGTAGACGTACGGCATAAGCATCCTTTCCTGGAGGAGGGTGACGGCAGCAAACCAGACGGTGGGACTATGGTAGTCCAGCCTAGGGAGAAGTGGTTTTCATTGCCCTACGAAAAGGCCCCCGCACCTGGCAAAAGTGTGGGGGCCTGTTGAACATAAACGGCGTTACTCGTAACGCACGGGTCACTCGTTGCGGGCAGCTCGGCCCAGCGCCTTCAATGCGGCTAGGTGTGAACCGCTGCCGACGCTTGCTTCATTGACACTGACGATCAGGTGATCGATCGCGGCATTGCCACCGGCTTCGCCCAGCCCTTCCAAGGCGGCCAAGTGCGCACCGGATCCTTTAGAACATTCTTTGACTGCACGTATCAGGCGGTCCACTGCGTCGGCTTTGCTCATCTGTCTTGCTCCTTATGGGATACCAGATTGAAACTGTGTCGCCTGCACGGCGGGCGTTCCTGTCTGTGGAAAGTTGAACCGGTTACGCGAGTCCTTCTTGGCGCAGTTGCCCCATGATTTCTTCGCTGTGATAGCCTGAAAGAACACCAGCAATAATGACACCTCGACGAACACGGTTTATTCGGTCGTTGGATGCCTGAAGTGCGGCTTTATAGTATATAGAATATATCGTAGGTTCGTTTACGCCAGCGGACTCCACTGTATTATAGAACTCTGTTAAATACTCCACTGCCACGGAAGGGCTTAGTTTTTTTCCGGTGGTCGTAAATATTTGATCTATTTCTATAATTAATGTAAAAAGATCGGCTTTCTTCCAAGCCCGACTTTTTTCGTTGAAAGCAAACTCTTCTATAAAATTTATCGCGTCATCGAAGCGCGATTTAATTTCTTTTTCAATAAGAAAATCGTCGTTGTACCGGCTCAGAAGCTCCTCAAAGGCATCATCCCTGTTGAAGTATCCTTGAATCATTGTTCCAATAATTGACAGGGTAAATCGCAGATCACCCATGCGCTTAAAGTCAAGTGCATTAAAGATGTTGTGCGAGGTGAAGAAGTTGCTTAGAGATAACTCCTCGGCAAATTTTTTGAGTTTACCACTGTAAATTGCGTTGTTAACTTCAATGTCCAGCAGCGAGTATTTCGTGGCGTTAAGTCTTTTAAATGCTTCGACTATTTGCGCTTTGCTAATCGTTCCCATATCTCGGACGGAAACATCGTATTGCAAAAACTCACGCTTTTGATCATCGCTAAGTTCGATATACATTGGAACAGTAGTCAGGCGCAAAGTAGGATCGCCATCAAAATATTGGACCAACGTACTGATACGCTGCAAACCATCAACCAGCAGCTGGGAACCGTCGCCACTGTCCAGATCTACCTCTCCATCAGCAAGATAGATTTCCGGGAATGGAAAGCCATTTAATACGCTATCGATGAAATGATTTTTATCATCTCTAGACCACACGAGGCGCCTTTGGAATTCCGGGCGTGGGATTATCTTCTCGGCTTTCACTAAAGCGATGAGCTCACGAATTTTCTTGTTGGTTGATGAAGTTTTCATGCAAGCTCCAAAAGTTTTTTACAGGTATTTATTCCACGCGCCTGATATTTGGTGATGAATTCAACGTTTCGGTAGAGAGCCCCGCTTATTTTCCGTCTACCAAGAGTGTTGTCACGGCCCAGTGCACGAATCTTATCATTCCAACGATCGAAATTTAAAAGTCGAGTATCCCTAGGGAAATGATCTGGTCTGAGCCAGCCATAGACTAGATAGTCGCCTAGTTTATTTATTCGGGTTGGAAATCTAGTCTGTGAAAAAGCAAAATTAGATACTTCGTGCCATACAACGTCGAATAACTCGGACGAGGCGAAGGCTATATCTATATCAGATTCGGCATCGAATGCCCGAAACGCAGGTAGAATGGTTCCGTCCCTCTTTGTTTTCTCATGCAGGCCAAACCCTAGCTTTGCCGATCCAACAACATAAATTTCATCCTGTTTGATTTCTACACCGGTTGCATCTGAAATATTTTTTCGAACGTGCTCCAGCTGCTCTTCTTTGAAGTACGGACAATCCTTAGTGAGGATTTTGCTCTGAACGAAGTCATCCGCGGAGGTATGGCGTATCAGATTTTGTAGTTCAGCTAATTCCATAAGCTTCTTCGTGATTTGATGGCACTGCCGTCTGTGCATGAAATGTCAAAATGATGGCGTGAGCGATAACGTACGTGCTCCCCCTTCTGTTGTCCAGATACTCGTTGAGTGACTGATACTAAAGAATGGCGGTAGGGGGGCAGGGCTCGGGTGCGTGACGGATGAGATTCCTTCACACACCGTCGCGTAGACTGGGTGTCACTGCGCGGCGTCAAGCAAAATGCGCTTTCCCTACGACGACGTGTTGGGTAAATGGCTCAGTCATCATCGACCCATGACCACATGTGGCAAATACCAAGTGCTTTGTACCCGCCCTTTGTAGAGATGCTGTAGCGTAGCTTGGCAGGAATAATCATCCAGTCTCCGGCTTGATACGTGACGCCATTTACCGTTGCATCGCCATATGTAATTACGCGAACTACCGGACTATTGTGCGCATGTGGCGGGACGTCTGTTCCTGGCGAGACAGTGATGTGCCTGATATGTTTGAAGCCGCTGAGGTCAATTGGAATTGATGTGTTGGTTACGTCCTCAAACTCAATCTTAGAAGAAACAATTTTTGAATTTATATGTTTCTTAAAGTTACCTTTGTGTACTATCGCGTCGACCATGAATGGACTAACAACGTCAATTACTTCCGTCTTTTTGGCTGGCATTATATTTCTCCTGAGTGAAAAAATTCACGAGGCCAACGAGACCCCAGTAACAGGATAGGTTAAAGCAGGAAAAATGGCGGAACGCCAGCGAGCCATGAGAGACTCGCCTTTCTATAAGTAGGCGACACAAGTGGCGTAGCTTTCTGCTGTGGGTGTCTGATAGCGCTCCTTATCCATGCGCAACTCCCTGTTTTTCTTAATTGTTTCGCCAGAAGCGTGACATGAGGTGAGAAGAAAGGCGACGCTTTCATCGGAGCGTAAAATCAATTCTATAGGCCGTATTGGTAGGGCCTTTGAGGCTTTTTGGCCTTAAAACTCCAGTAATTGGCGTGGGCAGTGCTTATGTCGCTACGCGTTTATCGACGTCAGATTAAGAAAAGGAACTCGAAATTGATCATTATTGAAACTATTACTCTTCCGGTTCTAGAGCACCTCGGAGAAGCAGTGTTAGATCTGGTAGCTGAAAATGTGACGGATCTGGCTATGACTCATCCTTCGCCTTCTCATCCTCTTTTCAGTGTGTTTCGACTTGTCTTGCTTACTGAGGTGCGCGCCTATCTGGCTCGTCCGGTGCCTTCGCAAATGGAGTTGGTGACTGCTGTCGAAGACGGCAAACTACTCGGCTTTGTTCTATGTGGTTTGTCTCCTAGCCGAGAATGCGGCATTTATTACACTGCAGTTACCAGGTCGAGGAGAAACGAAGGAATCATGAGTTTAATGGTCCGTGATGTCGTCACGAGATATTCAGCCATCAGTCTTTCGTGTGACGTCCAGCTTGTTCCTAGGTATGAGCGATATGGTTTCGAGCCGAGGTCTCTCCGCAAGCACCAGGTGGTGATGGCGATAGGCAATCCGGTAGAGGAAACCCCCATTCTTGATCCAAACGCCCTCCAGCAACAGCCACCGATTCTACAGGAGCAGTTTGCGGCATCGGAACGATCCTCCGAGCACGCTGTAAAGACGGCGAATAAGGCAATGACGAAATTTCTGAAAACAGAGAGGAAGCGAAAGCGAAGCGGTATTTGCAGCAACGCCTCAAAAAGCAGACCCCGGCAAGCTGAGAGCAAGTCGGATGCTCGATCTTATTAGGGCAAAATTAGGGCATAACCGACGCCGCTTGCGGCCGTCAGGCGCCAAACAAAAGTCGCTGATATGGCGGTTTCATTGGCCTGTAGCGGCCTGTCGGGCAGTTGGAACGGGTTCGAATCCCTATCCAGACTTTTGAAGTGGGCAGGTCCTAATGTCGCGGGGATGCTGCAATCGCCTTGAACCTATCACCGCTTACAATTCTACACTGAATTCGCTGGGGCCCACGCCTTGGGTAAAAGCTGGCCTAGGTTCGCAGTGACTCACGTCGCGAGCGCACCGGCACCCAGCGTGCGCCGCTGCCGCCCAGGCGAATCGACAGGCCCCAGTCGGGGCCGCCGTTGATCCTGGCCACCAGGCATTCGCGCACCGCGTGTTGTTCTACCAGGGCGCGCAACACCTCTTCGTGAATACCTTCGCCGATCACTGCTCGTGCCCCTGACGCCGCGCCGTGGCCGCTGCCTCGAAGATCTTATACAGACCTTCGATACTGGCCGCGTTCTTCAGCTAAGATTGAATTGAGAATCATGAAAAACTCAGACTAACGAAATTCAAACCGGCCTTAACGACTTACTTTAATTCAGTCGATACACTCTCTACCACCCTAGGGCACGCAACTGCTGCTGCCATTAGCGCCTCAAGAGTAAACCGACGATAAAACTTTATGAAACCTAAATAAAAGGTGTATGCGACGAAAGTCATACTCAAAACTGCCACGGAAAAAATAAGGACACTGGCATCACTGTATATCAAATGCCAAACCGCGACCCAAAATAAAATCACGAAATAAAACGTCAACGTGCGCATCAGACCAAACAAAGCAACATAGTTCTGCATCTTTGGAGCGTGATTCACTGAATGTTCAAGAGCAAAATGATAAATAAACAAAAAATAATTTTTATCTCTAACAGGTTCCTTCGGTGGAGACTCTAGACCAGCAAAGCTAGATAGAATCAGTGCAACCTTGCTCTTAATAATTTCTTTCATCATGGAATCAAGCTCTTTATTTATCAGGCCCTTAATTCCCAAGGCATAATTAACAAAAAAATCGACCGTACTTATCGGCAGTAAAAACAACGCCACAATCGATCTAACTGAATTTTTCCTAACACTATCATCACCTGATGTAAAATAACTATCTTGATAAATGCCTAGAAGTGTTTTTGATGGGAATCCATACATCCAATTAAGATGCTTCTCCACCGTCATCGCAGACAAAAAATTTATGAAGTGCCCACTTATGTAAGCAAGTAAAATCAACGGAGTGTAGAGCTCGACCCCTTTCAGATCTGATACATTTACAAACTTAAATAAGGAACTATCTTTTATTGCGGCATGAGAGGATATGCTGATGAGCAAATAAACAAACAGTGAGCCTGGTACGAAATATCCAAGAAAATCATAAAAAGAGAACGGATTCTGTTTAATTTCCATATCAATTCCGCATTCACAGTTGGAGGATGCCGATTTAGAAGCGCAATACGAGCGTAGCACTGAATCACGCAAAAATTCGTGATCCTTGAGTATCACTCAATTGACGCAGAAGCATCCCCTAACACTCATGCGTTGCCGGCAGTTTTCGGCTCAGAGCCAGGGGATAATCTCTATAAACGCCGGAGCCGCATAATCGCATCTGTCAGGGCAGCCGCATTTGCGTCTAAGGCTTCCATCGCCGTAACCGCGTTAACGGCAATACCCTCTGCTCCGTTTTCTGAAAGCCATTTGGTGACCTCCTCTATCGCAGCCGCCAAGGCATGCTGGTTATGTAGAAGCAATGTCATAGCATCTGCCGCCGCAATGTTGGAATCTGAATCAGATGGCATGAAAGTCGTCCTTGGAGTTCGGTTCGCAAAAGCCTAGCTCATCGTATCGCTGGGAAAGGTAAGTCACCCATTCGGCAGCCTCTATTTGCGTACAAAAATAGCGCCCCAGTCCCATCTCAGTCCTATATGGCCTTTTTCAGACGCCAAAAACCACAAACCCCCGACTTTCTCTAGGAACACCAGAGGCTTGCGTTTACTGAAGTGTGGCGGTGAAGGAGAGATTCGAACTCAAATTAATATGGTGCCATGGATGCTGAACTAGACGACACGAAAGGCGCCGACTTTCGAGCCAGCGTCAAAATCGTCTTATTGACAGTGTCAGCAGTGTCCAGATTGGAACCGAAAACGCTTGCTTAAAAATTGCTAAGAGATGGGAAGAAAAAACGGCATCGTCGAATGAATAAATCTTGCTGGTACGCAACTGGTACAGGCTCTTTTAAGGTGCCAATTTGGCCCTTTATTTACGGGGGCATGCAGATCAGTGCGTCCAATCCATCATCGGGGCGACGGAGAAGCGGCGGGAGAGTGGGGCGGGTTGTAGAGACATTGGGGGAATCTGGATCAGAAGGGTGGAGGTGGGGGAGTTTATCAGGATTGGGATAGGAGGGAGGCTTACGCGTCGTTACTACGTGCTCTAGCTCACTGATGAGACATATTGTGGTCTGCCCCCTATTTGCCCTCCTGATTCCCAGGAGGTCTCAGTACGAGGGATTCCCCGGTTCATTCCATCGCTACGCTCGTTGGCTTCCATTAGGACTCTACCGTGGTGGGATTCACGCTCGCGTACGGTAACGGTCATAACCCGCGCAGTTGAACAATTGTCTCCGAATTCAGTCGTTGCAATTGCACCATGCCTTGAGGTCTATTCAAACGACCAAGCAATGGAGCGCACCATGGAAAATTTTTTTGTTGAGCTGGAAGCACCGCACCCTCACTGCGTGAAAAATATTGTGTTCGGAGGGAAATTGCCGAAGCGGGGGCTCAGGTGGGAATTTGTAAACGAGTTAAAACCCATTGATCTTTACTGTTATCTGTATGCCAAATATGGAGAGCCAAACGGTATTCAGAACTTTTTGAGAAAAGATGATTCGGATAACTTAATTCATTGGGAGTGGACACTTGCTAGTGAGCGGGGTGTCGTTTCTATTTTGGGGATGAACTTTCGGACTGAGGTTCACTTGATAGGAGATTTTGTTGATTCCGGTCTAACTCTTGAGATGTTTATAAGTCAAATTAAGTCTGATTTTAAAAACTATGGCAAGAAAATATCTGCTTTTCGGCTAGAACTTGAAAAGTGGACCAGATTTTTTAATCCCTATAGTAGGATAAAAAGTTCGGTTGAGCAGAATTTTAAGCAACTCGATATGCTAGATATTAATCCTCGTAGGGACCGACTGCCTCATCCTGGCGAAGGAACTGACTTTGACGAGTTTAAATATCGCTGGCAGGCTCTAAACGAAAGATACAGCTCCGCCGTTGGTCTTGTATTTGGTCTCCGTGCCATGCTACCCGTGCTGGCCGAATCATTTGTGAATCTTCTCATATTCGTACTTGCTCGTCCCGAGATTAAGGCTAACGATCGCCTTTTTCAAAACGTCGTCCGTCAGCCAATTGATGTTAGGGTACAAATGTTGTCCGTGCACTGCATAGGCTTTTCGAATGTAGTGGATTATGCCTCAGAGGAGTGTAAGGCATTTCACACTCTAATGAATGATCGGAATGACCTTTTACATGGGAATATAGAGATACCGAAGCTCGCAATGGGAGATGTTTATTTCCGAGGAAAGATTCCTTTGTTTCTCCAATATGAGGATATGTGGAGCGAGTCCATTGGCGCCTCTTTGCGATCAATTAAGTTTGATACGATTCGACAAGACCGAAAGGTAGTCGAGGACTTCATTAATTATCTTGTAGGTAGACTCGCCCCACAATATGCAGAAACCATCGAGCACATTGCCAGTCAGCGGGACCTCGGTATGAATATCAAGACGGGGAGGCTCGGGGTTTTGTTCTCAGACCAGATATCCGATTTCCGCGCCGTGTTCAAAGCTGGGGAGCCTTGATTCGGTAGCACTCGTCGGCCCAGGTCGGTGCCAAAGTTTTGGGTGGGAAAAGGGGACGTAACTATTTGCGCTGTATTTATTCTGTGTTTCTGGGTGGCAAATAAATTAGTCCCCATGTTGCTAAGCGCTAAATAATTGAGTTGATACGTTAAGCGACCGAGATTCCGGGTTGAAGTAGCGTCCAATAACCAGCTCTCCATTTTGGAGATCCGGATTTATCTCTGACGTAGCATAGATAACCTGAAATGGAACGCTGATCTTCTCGCACTCGGAAACAATTAATGCCTGAAGATTATGACTGCGCTCTTTTTCCATACCCCCATCATCGATGCCGTCAAGCATCATGAAACGAGGAACTCGCATGTACGACAGTTCTGCACTGGTTTTAAGTAGCGCCAGATGGAATACATGACGAAGGACGACTGCAGAGCTTTCCGAAAAATTTCGAGAGCCGTTAACGAGAACCGTGTTATCGATAAAGCTAAATTCAACAGTATTTGCATCTATAAATTCAGGTTGTAATTGTAAGTCTTTTTTTAGTAACTCTATCATGTTGCTAGAAAGCTTTGATGAGACTTCTCGTTTTCTGGCTTCTTGCTTTCTTTCCAGGTTGTTAATGAGGTCGTTTAGTTTTTCGACCTTAAAAGTTAATTCGTTTCTGTTTTTTTGCAATTCAGAAATTACAGTGAAAAGTTTTTGGTTCTCATAAGCCTGTTTTATCTCTTCATCTAAAGAGCCTAGGCGTCTTGCTGAGTCTTCAAGAAGAGTTTCAACATTACTCGACCAGTGAGATGATATAGAGCTATATTCGGCTTCAAGTCGCTTGGCAGCTTCTGTAGCAAGAGGAATGTCACGGGAAAGTTTCGTAGCCTCTTCTTCTTTTGCTTTAAGTAGGAGCGAGGATTCTTTGATTTGGATAGAAAGCTCGTTTCTCATTCGCAATATATTTGAACTGCTCGCTCCCTCAGTCAACTCATGCTTGCACAGGTGGCAATCGTGTCCCTCGGAAGCCTGGGGTGTGAGTTCTGTCAAGCAACTAGGGCAAAATAAAAATGATAGTGCTCCGAAGTAATTTCGTGTTTCCTTTGAATCATCCAACCCAGAAAGCCGCTCTTCTAGCTCTTTCAAGAAAAGTTTAGAATCTGCTATTTCTAAGTTTAATTTTAATAATCCGTCTTTAAGGATGGCTTCATATTGCTTTGCGGAGTTTAGCTTGGAGCGGATTCCATCAACTTTGGCAGAGGCCGTGTTGGCTTCTTTTTTTGATAGAGATCGTTCTGCTTTTAAGCCGACAATGTATTCAGTCAATCTTCCTCGCTCAGCTTCAAGCGCTGGGATTACGCTCCTGGAGGCTTCAATGTCCGGAGTTTGTCCAGATCGACCTAAGACATTAAATATACCTCGTAGCTCACCAATAATTTTATCAAGTGATTTTCCAACCTCTCTCACCTCTAATTGGGCAGAGTAAAGATCGTCATCAGAAACACCGCAGAGATAGCCGCCGACCATATCTCTCGTCAAAGCGCTATCGAAATTATCAGTTCTGAATATTGGGCTATGTACTGAAGGTTGATCTGCATACAATACGCGTAGCAATTGGTGCATTGTTAAATTTGAGGCGGCTGCTCCTTGGGCTTGTGGGATTTCCAAAGCGGAGAAGAGGGCTTGAGAGAAACTTATTTTCTGCTCAGAACGCCGAAATGGATAACGCTCCCAGTGATTTACTCCAGCGACAAGAGCGGCCTCAATACTTCCCCAGAAAATATTCAGCGGTCTCTGACTTTCTGGTTCGATATCTCGCAGAAGAGTAGCGGCTACTCCATTTAAGTGGACTTCAACCATAGTTGCGGAGCACATCAGAGCTTCCGGCTTCCATCTTATGTTTTCGGCCCCCAACGAATAGGCTAAAAGATCCATAATTGTGGTTTTTCCGGAGCTATTGCGACCTCTGATAATGTTTACACCATCGTGAAAAGTACAGTCGAAAGCGCGATGTCCCCCTTGCAGTACTATAAGTCTACGTACGCTGAGTGTAGGCTTAAGATATGTCATACTTATACTCCAATAAGCCCGTTCTGTGCTTTAAGCCATTGATGCCTCTCAAGGGAAGTATCGCCAAATCTTGTAAAATAAAGTCTCCAATCTCCGGGCGGCTTTCAAAAAAAACCGAGATTCTTGTTTCTAGGGACTTTGGTAATTTTACATTTGTTCGCGATATTATGCCTTCTGCATAACTAGAGCGATCGACTATTCCTGAAGCTACTAAGCATCCAATGGCTGATATTTGAATGGCGCGCATATCTTTAAAGATGAGGAAGGGGTCAAAAGGATCGTGATAAATATTTTCGAATTTCTTCGCAGTACGCTTGCCATGAGATAAAGTTTTTGGGAGGGTGATCTTTTGTACCGCTGAGGGAAAGGTCAGATAAAAGTCTAGGAGCCTAGCTTTGTCGTATTCAAGGCTTGGTATTACGGATAAAATTGAAAGCATTCGAAATACGCAATGGTATGCATCATAGGCTGGATGATAGATCAGCATATTTGTCCCACCTTATGTGACAGTTACCTCCAAGAAAATAAAGCAATCCCAGTAGGTCCTTGACAGAAATCTCCAAAAAATTCTCGCCGAGCATGGAACATATGTTGTGAAGGATACTGTTTATTGCTGCGTCAACTACAACTCGATCGCCACCTGATTCGATCACTGGCGTGACTGCGAGCATATAGTTTGTGTGAAGCTCATCTAATAAGATGGTATAGATTCTCTGCGCAACTCTTGAGGATTGCTGCCTCATTACCATTTTGGCAGCTTGCTCTTTTTGACTCATCGCAAAATAAAGCTGATCAGTTCTCCCGCTCTCCCGAAGCTTTGCTTCAAGTCCACGGACGTCGCCTTCCGTTGGTGCTGCTAGGTAATGATTAAGTTTTTCGCAGAAGCCAGAGCCATCTTTTTCCTCAACTTCTGCGGCTCGAAGGCGAGCATAAAGCAGGGTCAACTCGTTGAGAGTTGTACCTTGGCGCATATCAATATTAAGTTTATTAATATTTCCAGCAGCCATGTCGCCATGTACGATGTTGTTAGACTGATCAGACACGTCGTTTACTGCCGATTATTTTTGTTCATGTCACCACCGGCCATATCGCCATGAACGGTGTTGTTGTTCTGCGCGGTTTTTCGTTTTTGAGAGTTATTAGTTTGGATCTTGCTAACTACGATTTTCGCAGTCCATCCAGCGCCTAGCCCAACTAAAAAAGTAAATATATGCGTGAGATATTCCATTATCGATCCTAGAAATTCGCTGAGGTAACCATCCTGAGACTAGCGGAGTGCCACCATGCCGTCCAGCATTGTCTAGTCAAACGCTTTTCAAACACGCCATATCGCTTCAACAAGGCAGGTTATGCGCGGCCGGATGATCGCTGGGACGGGAATAGGAACGTATCTATTTATTGTGAGTTTAAACAGCGAAAACCACTCTTGTTTAGGTTGGTCGAGAAGGTGCAGTCTAAGGCCTACACCACCTTGCGCCTCCCCCTACACCTAAGACAGAATCCGCCGGCTTGTGCGTCTAGCCTGCGGGTTTTATCGTCTCCGGGTCACTGAAAACAGTGATCGGGTTTGGTAGCCCGTCTCCGTCAGAAGCACAAGACTACTGTCTTGCGACGACGTTTCTCGTCTTCGTTTTATGGTGGTCATGCGCGGGGCGTCTTCGGATGCGCCGGGGTTCCTGACGACCGGTCTACCAACCTGCGTATGGCCTCCACCCTTCGTTTGGTAGCGA
>Ga0308166_1002703_pt1 | contig 15926 bp, 9 predicted proteins | sample PhyCR2_2_FD_202137 | JGI IMG/M metagenome (GOLD analysis project Ga0308166, IMG submission 202137) | Phyllosphere microbial communities from UC Gill Tract Community Farm, Albany, California, United States - DLSLCC.R2 | ecosystem: Host-associated > Plants > Phyllosphere > Unclassified | place... | reverse complement strand
AAGTTGATGCCGGCAACGCCGAGCAGGGTCAACAGGGTGTCCATGTCGTCCTGGTCGGCTTCGGCGTGGTTGGTGTAGCAGATATCGCAACCCATGGGTACGCCGAGCAGCTTGCCGCAGAAGTGGTCTTCCAGACCGGCGCGGATGATCTGCTTGCCGTTGTACAGGTACTCCGGGCCGATAAAACCGACCACGGTATTGACCAGGAACGGCTTGAAGTGCCGGGCCACGGCGTAGGCACGGGTTTCACAGGTTTGCTGGTCGACGCCAAAGTGCGCATTGGCCGACAGGGCACTGCCCTGGCCGGTTTCGAAATACATCAGGTTTTGCCCCAGGGTGCCGCGCTTGAGGCTCAGCCCGGCGTCATAACCTTCCTGCAGCACGCTCAGGCTGATGCCGAAACTGGCGTTGGCGGCCTCGGTGCCGGCGATCGACTGGAACACCAGGTCCAGCGGCACGCCACGGTTGATCGCCTCAATGGAGGTGGTGACGTGGGTGAGTACGCAGGCCTGGGTGGGGATTTCGTAGCGCTGGATGATCGCATCGAGCATCTCCAGCATGGCGCAGATCGAGGCAATGCTGTCGGTGGCCGGGTTGATGCCGATCATGGCGTCGCCGTTGCCGTAGAGCAGGCCGTCGAGAATGCTCGCAGCAATGCCCGCCGGCTCGTCGGTGGGGTGGTTGGGCTGCAAGCGCGTGGACAAGCGCCCGCGCAGGCCCATGGTGCCGCGAAACTGGGTGACCACGCGAATCTTCTGTGCCACCAGCACCAGGTCCTGTACGCGCATGATTTTGGACACGGCTGCCGCCATTTCCGGTGTCAGCCCCGGCGCCAGTGCGCGTAGGGATTGTTCATCAGCCGCGTCACTGAGCAGCCAGTCGCGCAGGCCACCGACGGTGAGGTGACTGACCGTGGCAAAGGCCTGTTTGTCGTGGGTGTCGATGATCAGCCGGGTGACTTCGTCGCTTTCATAGGGAATCAGCACTTCTTCGAGGAAGTGCTTCAGGGGTGTATTCGCCAGCGCCATCTGGGCGGCGACCCGTTCGCCATCATTTTGCGCAGCGACGCCGGCCAGGAAGTCGCCGGAGCGTGCCGGGCTGGCTTTGGCCATCAGATCCTTGAGGCTGTCGAAGCGGTAGGTGTGGGCACCCACCGCGTGGGAAAAACTTGCCATACAGTGTCTCCTTGACGACGCGAGCAGGCGCCCCCGTCGAGGTTTACGGCGCTTAGTGCAGGGCGGCCTCTGCGGCCTGGATCGCCGCGAATTCTTCTTCGGGCGTGCCTGCTACCAAGTGATGCCGGCTGTAGAAAGCAAAGTAAGCAATTAATACTCCATAGATGACCGCCGCGCCAATCACCACGCGTGGGTCGACCAAAAAGCCTGCTACCACGGCCACGCAGGCCAGTACCAGCGCCACGCCCGAGGTGAAGATGCCGCCCGGCGTGCGATACGGGCGCTCCATCTTAGGGCGGCGGATGCGCAGGGTGATGTGCGCGGCCATCATCAGCACATAGGAAATCGTTGCGCCAAACACGGCCACCAAAATCAGCAGGTCGCCCTGGCCGGTCAGCGACAGGCCGAAACCGATAATCCCGGGAATCACCAATGCCAGTACTGGCGCCTTGCTCTTGTTGGTCTGGGACAATTTACGCGGCAGGTAGCCAGCGCGGGACAACGCAAAGATCTGTCGCGAATAGGCGTAGATAATCGAGAAAAAGCTCGCGATCAAACCGGCCAGGCCGACCAGATTGACGAAGCTGCCCATCCAGGTCGAACCACCGTAGGACAGCGCCAGGGCTTCCACCAACGGGTTACCGGATTTGATCAGCGCATACGTGCCTGCTCCGCCCGGCGCGATCACCAGGATCAACAGGGCAAAACTGGTCAGCACCACAATCGCGCCGATCAGCCCACGGGGCAGGTCGCGCTTGGGGTTCTTGGTTTCTTCAGCGGCCAGGGGTACGCCCTCTACTGCGAGGAAAAACCAGATCGCATAGGGGATCGCCGCCCACACACCCACATAGCCGAACGGCAGGAAGCTGCTGGCGCCCTTGGCCTCGGTCACCGGGATGTCCAGCAGGTTGGCGACGTTGAAGTGCGGCACCATCGACACCAGGAATACGCCCAAAGCGATCGCGGCGACGGCGGTGATGACAAACATCAGCTTCAAGGCTTCGCCGACACCAAAGATGTGGATGCCGATAAAGATGATGTAGAACGCCAGGTAGATCATCCAGCCGCCAATGCCGAACAGCGACTCGCAGTAAGCGCCGATAAACACCGCAATTGCGGCGGGGGCGATGGCGTACTCGATCAGGATCGCGGTGCCGGTGAGGAACCCGCCCCAAGGGCCAAAGGCGCTGCGGGCAAAACCGTAGCCACCGCCGGCGGTGGGGATCATCGAAGACAGTTCGGCCAGGGAGAAGCACATGCACAGGTACATGGTGGCCATGAGCAATGTGGCGAGGAACATGCCGCCCCAGCCACCCTGGGCCAGGCCGAAGTTCCAGCCGGCGTAGTCGCCGGAGATGACGTAGGCGACGCCAAGGCCGACTAACAGCACCCAGCCGGCAGCGCCTTTTTTAAGTTCGCGTTGTTGAAAATATTGAGAGTCGACTTTTTCGAAGTCAACGGAAGAACCAGTGGGTTCGCTAGGCATGGGGAAGTACCTTCCATTCTTATTGTTTTGATCCCGACAGGTTGCCGCCGGGTAATGTAGGAGCGAGCGTGCTCGCGAAAAACTTGCGAGCGCCCCGGGGAGTCAGGCTACTCGCGTTATCGTTAACGTTCTTCGCGAGCAAGCTCGCTCCTACAGTGACGGTTGTTGCCTCTGTGGGGTTAGAAGAAGCCCAAAGGATTGATGTCGTAGCTCACCAGCAGGTTCTTGGTCTGCTGGTAGTGATCCAACATCATCTTGTGGGTTTCGCGCCCTACGCCAGACTTCTTGTAACCGCCAAACGCGGCATGCGCCGGGTACAGGTGGTAGCAGTTGGTCCACACGCGCCCGGCCTTGATCGCGCGGCCCATGCGGTAGGCGCGGTTGATGTCGCGGGTCCACAGGCCGGCGCCCAGGCCGAACTCGGTGTCGTTGGCAATCGCCAGGGCTTCGGCTTCGTCCTTGAAAGTGGTGATGCTCACCACCGGGCCGAAGATTTCTTCCTGGAACACACGCATGTCGTTGGTGCCCTTGAGCAGGGTCGGCTGGATGTAATAGCCGGTGGCCAGATCGCCCGTGAGCTTTTCAACCTTGCCACCGGTCAGCAGTTGCGCGCCTTCGCCCTTGGCGATTTCCAGGTAGGACAGGATCTTGTCAAATTGCTGCTCGGACGCCTGGGCGCCGACCATGGTGTCGGTGTCCAGCGGGTCGCCACGCTTGATCGACTCGACCTTCTTCATCACCACTTTCATGAAGTCGTCGTAGATCGACTCCTCCACCAGGGCGCGGGATGGGCAGGTGCACACTTCGCCCTGGTTGAAGAACGCCAGCACCAGGCCTTCGGCAGCTTTTTCGATGAATGCAGGTTCCGCTTTCATGATGTCGGCGAAGAAGATATTCGGCGACTTGCCGCCCAGCTCAACGGTTGACGGAATGATGTTCTCGGCCGCCGCATGCATGATGTGTGAGCCCACCGGGGTAGAACCGGTGAAGGCGATCTTGGCGATGCGCTTGCTGGTCGCCAAAGCTTCGCCGGCTTCCTTGCCGAAACCGTGCACCACGTTCAGTACGCCTGGCGGCAACAGGTCGCCGATCAGTTCCATCAGTACGCTGATGCCCAGCGGGGTTTGCTCGGCGGGCTTGAGCACCACGCAGTTGCCGGCGGCCAGGGCCGGCGCGAGTTTCCAGGCGGCCATCAGCAGCGGAAAGTTCCACGGGATGATCTGGCCGACCACGCCCAGTGGTTCGTGGAAGTGATAGGCGGCAGTGAGTTCGTTGATTTCGGCGCTGCTGCCTTCCTGGGCGCGAATGCAGCCTGCGAAGTAGCGGAAGTGGTCGGCGGCCAGGGGGATGTCGGCGTTGAGGGTTTCACGCACGGCCTTGCCGTTGTCCCAGGTTTCGGTGATGGCCAGCAACTCGAGGTTCTGCTCGATACGGTCGGCGATTTTCAGCAGTACCAGCGAGCGGTCCTGGGCACTGGTTTTGCCCCAGGCGTCAGCGGCGGCGTGGGCGGCGTCCAGGGCCTTGTCGATGTCTTTGGCGGTGGAGCGCGGGAAGTCGGCAATGGGCTTGCCATTGACCGGCGAGGTGTTGGAGAAGTAGTTGCCATCGACCGGCGCAACGAACTCGCCGCCGATGTAGTTGCCGTACTTGGCCTTGAACGAAACGATGGCGCCTTCGGTACCGGGGTGTGCATAACGCATGGTGGGCATCTCCTGCTTTTATGTTTATCGGAGTACAGCGCTGCAAGCGCGTTATAAAGCGTAGAGCAAAGGTCGGGCCACTGCGTGCGGGCCAGGTAAATCAAGGGTTTGGTTTTGTTTACAAGGCATGACTGTGGCTGGGGCGATACAGGCGGGGTGACAGTTTGTGCCACAAACGGTACAGCCTGTGACCGATGGGTCGGCCCGGGATTGCAATGGACCGGTGGCTGGTGGATGCTGGGCGCTCTCACGCAGGGAGAATAATAAGAACATGCACAACGATCATTTCAGTCGCCATGCCCAGCAGGTTCTCACTGTCACCCGCGGGCAAGAGCCGCTCCAAGGGCCGGGCAGCGATCCCTCTATTGCCCGTTCCTGGCTGCGTTGCGTTGAGGACTACCACCTCGACCCCGCGCAGACCGTCGCGCCCACCGTGCTTGAGCATGGCCGCCTGCTGGAAAGCCGCGAACGCCTGCGCCAAGTGCTGCACATCGCCGGCAACGAGATGAACAGCCTGCACCAGCAACTCTCGGGGGCCGGCCACGCGGTGCTGCTCACCGATGCCCGCGGGGTGATCCTCAACTGTGTCACCGCGCCTTCCGAGCGCAAGATTTTCGAACGCGCCGGGCTGTGGCTGGGGGCGGACTGGAGTGAAGCCTGCGAAGGCACCAATGGCATCGGCACCTGCCTGGTGGAGCGCCAATCCTTGACCATTCACCGTGACGAGCATTTTCGCGGTCGCCATACCGGGCTGACCTGTTCGGCGAGCCCGGTGTTCGACCCTCACGGTGAGCTGCTGGCGGTGTTGGACGTATCGTCGGCCCGCGAAGCCGTGTCGCGTCAAAGCCAATTCCATACGATGGCGCTGGTGAACCTGTCGGCGAAGATGATCGAGAGCTGCTACTTCCTGCGGCATTTTGAGCACCATTGGTTACTGCGTTTTCATCTGCAAGCGGAGTCGGTGGGCTTGTTCAGCGAGGGGCTGTTGGCGTTCGATGGCGAAGGGCGCATTTGTGCGGTCAACCAAAGCGCCCTGAACCTGCTCGGACAGCTTCGCGGCGGCTTGATGGGGCAATCGGTGGAGGCATTTTTCGACTGCTCCCTGGATCAGTTGCTCGGGCGTGCAAGCGCCAATGCCACCGCCAGTTGGCCACTACGTACCTGCGATGGCCGGCAGCTGTTCGCAGCATTGCGTGGGAAAGCGCGCCCCATTCCTGCGCCCACCGTAAAGCCGGTTGTTCTCAAGCGGCCCTGCTTACCCGGCATATGTCTTGATGACCCGATGCTTCAACAGGCCTTCAGCAAGTCTGTACGGGTGTTCGAGCGCGACGTGCCATTGCTGCTCAATGGTGAAACCGGGTCCGGCAAAGAGGCTTTTGCCAAGGCCGTGCACCAGGCCAGCCAACGCGCCGATAAGCCTTTTGTTGCACTCAATTGCGCCGCCATTCCGGAAAGCCTGATTGAAAGCGAATTGTTCGGTTATCGCGGCGGCAGTTTTACCGGCGCTCTTAAAGACGGTATGCGCGGCAAGTTGCAACAAGCCGATGGTGGCACGCTGTTTCTCGACGAGATTGGCGACATGCCACTGGCGTTGCAGACACGCCTGTTAAGGGTGCTGGAAGATCGCATGGTGGTCCCCATCGGCGGTGAGCCGCACGCTGTGAATGTGCGGATTATCAGTGCCACGCATCGTAATTTGCTCGAGCGCATGCAGGACGGCAGCTTTCGCGAGGATCTGTACTACCGGCTTAACGGCCTGGAGGTTGAAGTGCCACCACTGCGCGAGCGCAGTGATAAAGCCCAAGTGCTCGACTTTTTATTGGCACAGGAAGCCGGGACGCTGTCGGTTGTACTCGACCCTCGAGCTCGGCAGGCCCTACTGGAATACGCCTGGCCCGGCAATGTGCGCCAGTTGCGCACAGTACTGCGCACGTTGGTCGCCCTGAGCGAGAGCGGAAACGTCAGCCTCGCAGATCTTCCCGCGACAATTCGCAAAGGCCCGGCCGAACCGATCAGGGAAGCCTCCAACGGGTTGGCGCTGGAAGGCGCGGAGCGCCTGGTGCTGCTTAATACGCTGGAGCGCCATTGTTGGCACATGACACAAGCGGCGGCGAGCCTGGGTATAAGTCGGAATACGCTTTACAGAAAGTTGCGCAAGCACCGAATCTCACGATGTATCGTGATTTAGGACACAGTTATTGTTCTCTTTTGCTCTATAAAGAGGATTGCGCGAATATCTTTAGATGAGTGAAAAGCAGGGGTATAAAGTTGTCGGAATTAGACTGAGCCCTTGAGGTTCATGGTGTTCAAGTGCTTTGAAAGTCAATCCGCCTCGCGCAGAGATGACGCTGGGTAGTCCGATGTGTCGCGCGCATGGCTAAAGCAGAATTGCATAAGGAACCATTTCTTATTTGGAAGCCACACAAAGAATAGAAACCATAGGGTTTCGTAATGAAACTGGTAACTATTGTTTGTGAGGTGAATGATATGGCAATTACTCCAAATACCCCAAGAACGCTCCCGATTACTAGTCCGAAGCCGCCCCCGTCTACTATTCCGAAGCCGTCCAATGGCTCTGGGAACTCCTCTGGTTCCTCCGGCGGGAGGAAATTACCTTCTTATGCGCCGCCGGGCAGTTATTATAATAATTCCGGTAAGCTGGTTAACAAACAAGGTCAGCTTCTCAACGATAAAGGGCAGGCGGTAAATAAACAGGGTCAATTGATTAATGCCAATAATCAACCGATCAATCAGCGGGGGCAGAGGGTTAATGATAAAGGCCAGGCAATAAATGATAAGGGCCATCTTATCGACGCTCAGGGCCGCCTTGTGAACCCTGTGGGCCGCTTGGTAAATACTGAAGGGCATTTGATCGATAGGGACGGGAAAAGGGTCAATCGTGACGGTATTCTGGTTGATAAAACCGGCAGGCCCCTCGATAAGGATGGCAAGGTTGCAAGAGATAAAACCAGTGCCGCGAAAGGTAACAACGAACCTCATGAGCAGTTGTTGCCCCCTAAACTCACTCAGCGAATGCTGGAATGGAAAAACAAGGCGCCGACCACCCCCGGCCCACCTAAAATGACTATTGCAGAAGCGACAACCCGTATGGTTGACGCGACCAAATTCGTCAAGGATGGGATCATTCCTTCATCGCCCTCTGCAGGCATAATCGCGCGCGATGCGGCGATCAGCGCCGTTGTCACCGGGGTGATTTCTGCGCCCCTTAATATCGGGACGTATGCCGGTTCCACTTCGGCTTCTGAGAGGATCAAGGCTTCCTATTTACCTCAGCCGTTGGTTCCACCAACGCCCATTGCGAAGTCATCGGTAGACCGGCCGACGGAGTCAGAACAGCCTGACCTGGAGACTCTTTATCCCAGAATTAACGATGCTCAAGTCACTGGGTTCGCGGTGGCTAATACTTCGGCAGCGCTCGAATATGGGGAAACTAAGGTGGGTCTCATTCCTGGTCAGACTTGGCCGAAAGACCCGCTTGAACGCATGGACCAGCTTGAGAACTTATTGGATTACGCCGAAGAGCACACCGCGCCAGTAGCTGAGGGCTGGAAGGTCTTTTTCAAGCCCCATCTCGCGGATAAGCCGGCAGCGCCAGGAATGGAAGGACTCGAAGACCGTATAGCCACGATTGAAGAGAGAATATCAGTGGTGAATGAGGCGCAGAAAACAATACTCGAAAAAATGAATAAGTCCCAGCCAGTGTCATAGGCGTGTTTGTTATTGCAGCGCGGCACTGTTTGGTGCAGTACTTATCCTGTTTGTTAGTGCGCTTATAACTGTTATCAATGGAGTTTTGTTGTCGTTCATCAGCGTGAGGCCTGACACAAAATGGATTGACTGTGAAAGGCCGTGCTTATCTGTCCGCGCCTGCCGTGTGCTGGATTATGGAGCGTGAGTATATGATTTCGAGATCCAGTTCCTGGGCGGAGCTCTTTCAGCCCGACCACATGGCAAAAAATAATGTTGCAGACGATAGTGCTACCGCAGATATATCAGGCGCTTATGCTCCTTCGCGATACCGACGTGACACCGTATCCTCTTCCTCTACGCTCACAGTTGACTATGGTGGGCTGTTAACTAAAGACGCTCCGCTTACTTCTGACGATCAGAATGAGTTACGAAAGGTCCTCGCCGCGTGGAAAGCGCGTCAGCCGCCGTCGGCTTCTGACTCTGGACACGGTGTGCCCAGTCTTATTGCACTCCTGCTTCGCGCCGTGCCTGAGGCGCAACGGCCTGTCGAGGATGAGCCAGCGAAAGTGCTTGATGCAATCCTGAACTCCCCAGAGGGTCAAGCCTTGGGCAAGCGGCTTCAAGACAGTATCGATGCGTTTGCGGGTGAAACCAGCGTCAGGGACGTCTTGCTGAGCGCTTTGGCACTGGATGTGGATCCTGCGGGAGGCCTCAATCGCAATGAGTTGGCTGGATATTCGTTGCGTCAAACAGGTAACTGGGGCTACCCCCCTGCTGAAATCGTGAAGCGTTTCGAAGCTCATCTAGCTACCCGGTTCGGCGAGGCCTGCGCCAAGGTCATAGCCTTTCAACTGCTGTCGATTTCAGCCCCCGAGTTTCTGGTTAAGGGGCTCCCCCCGACGATCATGTATGGCAGTCATCAATGGGCAACGTTCAGTGCGGCTGTATCTCGGATAGAGGCAAGGCAGCCCGGTAGTGCGGCTGATAAGACGTATCAGGAGATCATGACGCTCGATGAGAAAGCCCCCGTGATCGAGCTTGAAAAGCGTGAGCAGCAATTCGCGCAGTTGGCAGCCATTATCGACTGGGCGATTGCCAATAGCGTCATTACTGAAAAGAACGACGATGCATATACCCCCGAAGAGATAGAGCTCGCCGTCAATGCTATGCAGGCACAACAAAAGGTTTTGGCGGATTCAGTGGAGGCACTGAACAAGCCGATGCCTACCCGGCGGGAGTTGGCGCTTATTCATTTGCGGCGCGTATATGGTGCCGAGAGCGAGAAATTTTTTGAGCTGCCGTTATTTGCGGAGGAAGCCGCAGGTTCTCCCGATCGTAAGGATTACTCATTGCTGGATATATATATGTCTGGCGACTTGGGTAAACACCCTTGGATATCCAGTGATCCCGTCTTCACCACGGCTAAAGTCAGCGAGGGGATTCCCAAGCTGCCAAAGATAAAAGAACTTTTTGATGAAAAATTTAATGCGTATGCCGAGGGTCTAAAAGAAGCGGCCAAACAGCTATTCAAATATCAACTTTCTTTGTTGCCGCTCGAAGATCGTAAAATGATCGAATATGGCAAGGTGACAACGTTCAATTTGACGATCCCCGAAGCCGATCAAGGCCCGGTAAGTCCCGATCATCCAATTCAACCGTATATAAAAAGCGGCGCTGTCCTCATTAGCGCCCAACTGAATGGGAAGACTGTCCATTATCTTTACTCTCCGGCCAAAGGGCGAATCATTAAGGACGCCGACCCCACGAGGCCTGGCCTGCAGTTTCCAGGCTCGCGTTTGTACTTCTCCATGCCCCGGCCTGACGTGCCAGGAGACAAAGAGGCGGCAGTGACGATTATGTGGCAGACAGTGGGTGGGCGATCACCGAAACGAGACCCTGTGGATTTTTTTGCCTTTAGCATTTATCCCAACAAAACGCTGGAATACGAAAGGCAGGGCGAGCATCCCGATGTACTGGCGACCTTTTCATCGGCGAAAACCGAAGCGCTGGCGGGCTCTGTCAGTGCCTATTACACGCGGGGCATGGATGAGACAAAAGCCGAGGCCAATGGCAGTACCCGGCAAGAACAGGAACAACAACGTACGAAGACGGTCCAGGCGTTTTTTTTGAGTCTTATCCCTTTTTATAGCGCGGGAGAGAGCTTTGCTAATGGCCGGCCTGTCGAGGGGATGTTTTATCTGGCTCTGGATCTGTTTGGTTTTTTTATTCCCGCATTAAAAGGAGGCATTCAAGGTGTCAAGGTTGGAGTCAAAAGCGGGATGGGGGCGACTTTAAGCTTCATTAAGGGAGGCGGGATTGCGGCGTTGAAGGCGGCTAATCCTCTTCAGCCTGTTTTTGATGCGGGTCGCGGTGTGTTTAATCTTGGCAAGGCAGGCTTCAAGAAACTACGTGGTTCGGGCTGGCGCAGTGGCCACTTCGATCTTCCTCTTGCGGGTGGCAAAGACAGTATCGCCGATGGTATCTACCGGCCACTCGGCGCCAATAGTGATGCGGTTCCCGTCAGAGCTGTAGAGCGCAACGGGAAGTGGTACGCAGTTGATGGCGTCACTGGAACGCCTTATGGAGCTCCGTTGCGAGGTTTTGTGCATGCCCCTCGTTCCGCCATCATTGACACGTCCGTAAACATTGCTACTGACGTTGTGACTTCCGTTGCTACCAATTTGGTGCAGACCAGGCTTGATACACGACATGAACGCCCCGATGTCCGTGTGGCGGGTTTGAGTCCTGGCGATGCGCAAGTGGCAGACGCCGATACCGAGACAGAGTTTGTCGAACCCGCTGTTCGAGCTCGGCTGGAGGCTTCCATGAAGGATGCAACGAAGGTTTTGCAATCGTTGAGAGAGTTGTTGCCGGACGTAAAAAAAGACGATTTTACAGGGGCCGATCAGCCTCGGGAAATGATAAACCAGCTAGAGCGCGAGTTGTTTATCCTGGAGGATGGCACCAGCAGGCTCGCTGAGGATTTCAGCGTTTTCTATAAAGCCTGGAATCCGGATAAAGGGATTGATCAGACTGACGCAGGGCTTGCGGAGCGAGTGGCCATGATTGAAAAAAGGATAACGGCAATGAAAGACGCGCTAGCGCAGATGCAGGCGAAGCTGGAGGGGATGCCGGCACACAGGTAGGAAGTCACCTAAAGAGTGCGGTTTTGCCGTCCCTGCGCTAACCTGCCTCGATGTTTACGAGGTCGACTATGCACATTCATATTCTGGGTATCTGCGGTACGTTCATGGGCTCGATGGCGGTTCTGGCCAAAGAGCTGGGCCATCATGTAACAGGCTCCGATGCCAATGTTTATCCGCCCATGAGCACGCAGCTACAGGCGCAAGGGATTGAGCTGACCCAAGGTTACGACCCTGCGCAATTCGACCCGGTGCCGGACCTGGTCGTCATCGGCAACGCCATGTCGCGCGGCAACCCGGCGGTCGAGTACGTACTGAACAAAGGTTTGCCTTATGTCTCCGGCCCCCAGTGGCTGGCCGATCATGTGCTGCAGGGCCGTTGGGTCCTGGCCGTGGCGGGCACTCACGGCAAGACCACCACCAGCAGCATGCTCGCCTGGGTGCTGGAGCACGCGGGCATGAGCCCGGGCTTCCTGATCGGCGGCGTGCCGCAGAATTTCTCGGTGTCGGCGCGCCTGGGCGATACGCCGTTTTTTGTGATCGAAGCCGATGAATACGACAGCGCTTTTTTCGACAAGCGCTCCAAGTTCGTCCACTACCGTCCGCGTACAGCGATCCTGAACAATCTTGAGTTTGATCACGCGGACATCTTTCCCGATCTGGCGGCTATTGAGCGGCAGTTCCATCACTTGGTGCGCACCATCCCGAGTGAAGGCCTGGTCATCCACCCGACCACTGAACCGGCGTTGCAGCGCGTGATCGACATGGGCTGCTGGACGCCGGTGCAAACCACCGGTGTGGGCGGGCAATGGCAGGTCAAGTTGCTCAGCGAAGACGGCTCCCGGTTTGAAGTGCTGTTCGAAGGCCAGGCCCAAGGCGTCGTGGAGTGGGATATGACCGGCCAGCACAATGTCGCCAACGCGCTGGTAACCCTGGCGGCTGCACGGCATGTCGGTGTGGTGCCGGCCATGGGCATCGCGGCCTTGAGCGCATTCAAAAGCGTCAAGCGGCGCATGGAAAAAGTCGCCGACGTGAATGGGATTACCATCTACGACGACTTTGCCCACCATCCAACAGCTATTGCCACTACGCTCGACGGCCTGCGCAAGCGCGTTGGCGATGCCCAAATCATTGCGATCGTCGAACCACGCTCCAACTCCATGAAGCTGGGTGCGCACCGCGATGGCCTGCCGGAAAGCGTCAACGACGCCGACCAGGTGGTCTGGTACGCGCCTGCCAACCTGGGCTGGGACCTGCCGGGGATCGCTGCGCTGTGCACCGTGCCTTCGACCGTATGTGATTCGCTGGAAGGCATCATTGAGCATGTGAAGCACTTGGCCAAGCCCGGCACCCATGTGGTAGTCATGAGCAACGGCGGCTTTGGCGGCTTGCACGGCAAGCTGGCCGAGGCGTTGCAATGAGCGGCCCCGAACGTATCACTCTGGCAATGACCGGCGCATCCGGCGCGCCTTACGGCCTGCGCCTGCTGGATTGCCTGGTACGTGAAGACCGTGAAGTGCACTTCCTGATTTCCAAGGCCGCCCAATTGGTGCTGGCGACCGAGACGGATGTGCAGTTGCCGGCCAAGGTGCAGATGATGCAAGCGTTCCTCACCGAGTACACCGGTGCGGCGGCGGGGCAGATCAAGGTCTATGGCAAGGAAGACTGGATGTCGCCCGTGGCTTCGGGCTCCGGCGCGCCGGCGGCGATGGTGGTGGTGCCATGCTCCACCGGCACCCTGTCGTCGATTGCCACGGGCGCCTGCAATAACCTGATCGAAAGGGCGGCGGACGTGACCTTGAAGGAGCGTCGCCAGTTGATCCTGGTGCCGCGTGAAGCGCCGTATTCGAGTATTCACCTGGAACACATGCTCAAGTTGTCGAACATGGGCGTGACCATCTTGCCGGCGTCGCCGGGCTTCTATCACCAGCCGCAAACCATTGATGACCTGGTGGACTTCGTGGTGGCGCGCATTCTCAACCTGTTGAACATTCCCCAGGACATGCTGCCGCGCTGGGGCGAGCACCATTTGGGCGGCGATGAATAAAGCGCTGCTGCTATTACTGGCGTTGCACCTCACGGGTTGCGCCACGGCGCGCACCCTGGACGCCGCGCAACCTGGCGCGCCTGTGGTGTATGCCGGTACGCGCCTGGATTTGTATGCGATCAATGGCGGCTGCTGTGCCAAGGACCGCTTTGGTGCCGAGGCGCCCACCTATCCTCATATCGACCTGCCCGCCAGCGCGTTGCTCGATACGCTGCTGTTGCCACTGTCTTTGTTGACCGTGCTGGGCGTGGGCTTCAACGCCACTGGCGGACTCTGAGAACTGCACGAACCCAATGTGGGAGGGGGCTTGCTCCCTCTCACATTTGGATTGGCGTTCTTACTTGCCGAGCTTGCGCAGCTCATCCGACTCCACCACCCGCACGCCGTCCTGTTCTTCCAGTGCCAGGCGCCACATGGCGCGAGCCAGTTCGCAGACTTCGATGCCGTGGTACTTGCCCGGAATCAAACGCGACAACGGCCCGGCCAACTGTTCGGCCAGACGCGGTTCCAGCCGCTCCCCCAGCAGCAAGGACGGTCGCACAATGGTCAGTTGCGGCCAGTCCTGGGCTTTGAGTGCCTGCTCCATTTCGCCCTTGACTCGGTTGTAGAACACTGAGGATTTCGGGTCGGCGCCGATCGCACTGATCACGATCAGATGCCGCGCGCCCAGTTCCCGAGCACGCTTGGCGAAGGCCACTACCATGTCCAGATCGACTGCACGGAACGCCGCTTCCGAGCCGGCTTTCTTGATCGTGGTGCCCAGGCAGCAAAAGGCAATGTCCACCCGGCCGCTCAGTTGCGGCAGGAACACCGCAGGGTCGCCCACCGGGTTTTCCAGGCGCGGGTGTTCAGCCAGCGGCTTGCGGCTTGGCGCCAGTACACGGGTCACGGTGGGTTCGTTGAGCAGGCGATCAAGCAGGTGTTCGCCGGTGAGGCCGGAGGCCCCGGCCAGCAGGATATGCTGAGGTGTCAGGTACATGATGTTTCCCCCTTGTTACACGTTACAGCTTAGTTGCCTTTGGCTTCCTTGCTATTCATTGAGACGCTTTCGAGCGCCTTTCGTGCCTGCTGTTTACGTAATAGTTGCCAATGGGCGATCACACCTTTGGGCGCCCAGATCTGCGGTTCTGAGGCTTCGAAGTTGTCCGCCTGTTCGCGTTCGGCCACATGCAGTTGTGCCAGTTTGAACGCGTGTTGCAAATCGTCCGTTTGGTTGAAGGCTTGTGCGAAAAGGGCATCCCCAAAGTAGGTAAAGTCCGCCTCTTCTGAACAGCCAAAGGACACGCGATCCGCACGGGAAGCCGTCATGATCAGCGTGCGCTCATCTTTCAGGGCCGCAATGAAACCGCCGGAGTAGCAGGCGGAAATCACGATGATCTTGTCGCGGTGTTTCAACGGCGCCAGCACGGCGGCCAGTTCATCGGCGGGCAGGTCGGCCAGTTCCATGCGCGGCTGGTCGAGCACCAACTCATGTTCATGGGTGCCGTGGCTGGTCAAGTAGATGAACACCAGGTCTTCGGGCCCGGTACGTTCGGCCAGGGTTTGCACGGAACGCCGCAGGCTTTCGCGGGTGGCCAGCGGACGGTCGGCGATGTGGTCACGATGGTTGACCAGGCGGACCTGCCCGCGTGCGCCGAAGCGGGTGGTGAGCAGGTTGCTGACGTAATCGGCTTCGCGCAGGAACACGCTTTGCTTGCCGTCGCCTGCCAACGCCAACGTATAAAGCTCGACGGCAGGTGTCGAGGGCGGCACGGCGGCCAGGGCCTCGTCGAGCAAGCGGCCTTGGGCCAATAGGCCGGTTTCCAGTGGGTCGGGCAGCAACTTGCCATCGGCATCGCGCACGCGCAGGCCATTGACCCAGGTGCCGGCCTGCACGGTGCCATCGGTGAGCACGAGGGTGCCACGCCCCTGATAGTTGTCGCTGTCGAAGCCACCGATATAGAAGCTGCCATCGGTGAGGTTCAGGCGTCCCTCACCGGTAAAGCGCCAGTCACTGAACTGACCGACGTAGTGGCTGCCATCGGCGCCGATCAACTCGCCTTTGCCACTGAGGGCGCCTTCCTTGAACTGGCCGATCCATACGTCGCCGTCGGCGTTTTCATAGCGGCCTTTGCCGTTGAGTTGGTTCTGCTTGAATTGGCCGATATAGATATCGCCCTCGGCGCTGTTGAAGGTGCCATTGCCTTCCAGTTGGCCATCGACAAAGTGGCCGCTGAACTGATTGCCGCTGTCGTCATTGCGCTGGCCTTCGCCATTGGGCTTGCCGTGGGCAAATTGGCCCTGGTACTGGCTGCCATCGGCCAATTCCAGGCGGCCAAGGCCTGCGTACTGGTCGTCCTTGAACTCGCCGCGATAGGTCATCTGCCCTTCTTTGAGGGTGCCTTCGCCATTGCGTCGACCGTTCTTGAAACTGCCGACATAGCTGCTGCCCGTGGTAGTCAGGCTGCCCTGGCCATCAAACAGGCCCTGCTGGAACTGGCCTTTATAGACTTCGCCATTGCTGCCATGCCATTCGCCCTGGCCGTGCCACTGGCCTTTATCGAACTGGCCGGCGTACCAACTGCCGTTGGGGTAGTCCACGCGGCCCTGGCCTTGCAGCAGGCCGTTGACCACATCGCCACGGTAGCGGCCGCCATCGGGCAGGCGCGCATCGGGCGGCAACAG
>Ga0308166_1002698_pt1 | contig 15941 bp, 13 predicted proteins | sample PhyCR2_2_FD_202137 | JGI IMG/M metagenome (GOLD analysis project Ga0308166, IMG submission 202137) | Phyllosphere microbial communities from UC Gill Tract Community Farm, Albany, California, United States - DLSLCC.R2 | ecosystem: Host-associated > Plants > Phyllosphere > Unclassified | place... | reverse complement strand
GGGTTCGACGAGTGGTCCGACCGAGGCATCGCACAGCACCGACCGGTGATCGTGCACATGCTCGTCGAAGGCACCCCGATCCGAGACGACGGACGCCTCGACGCTCTCCGCCGTCGATGGCAGCAGGTCCTCGACACGGGCCCCTCACTCAGCGCGCAGGAGTGCGCCTTTCGTCGCTACGTCATCACCGATGTGCTCGACGACCTCAGAGATGCGACAGACCCCCTCGAGCAGCAGGTCGAGGCCGCCATTCTGTTCGAGAGGATCGCGGAACTCATGCTTCTCAGCGAGGGACGCTGGATCGCGACGGGCAAGTGGCTGCCGAGGAGACTCCGGAACTTCAGCAGCGATCGTGCCGATCTGCTGAGCATCCCGCTGCTCGATCGCGACTACGCGACCTTCGCCGCCCGTGTCGAAGACGAGCTCGACCGTGCAGGCGGTCGGGTGCAGAGCGGCTTCGTGCGCTGAGCATTCGCCGGTGCTGAGCGATCCCGGGCGCTGGCCCGGCTCAGGACGCGGGGACGGCCCTCGTCGTCATGACCAGCAGCTGCGGATCGGTGAGGTCGAGCGTCACCGAGATCGAGACGAACTCCGCGAGGGACGCCGCATGTGTGCCGCCGCACAGGATCTCTGCCGTGCCTTCGGGGAGCTCGCAGTGCCAGCTGCGACGGTCCACGATCGTCGGACCTTCTGTCACCACGCGGCTCGACGCGCCCGAGGCGACCCAGTCGGCCAGTCGAGCGTTGATCGACGCTTCGCGATCCTCGAGCGTCGACGCGAAGGTGTCGGTGTCGAATCCTGCCCTGCGCAGGCTCTTACCGAGACGGTATTCGTCCACCGCGCCATCGGCATGGATACGGCTGGACTGATTGGCCCTGCCCTCGAAGTTCGGAGTGCCCAGCGCATCCGATCCCGGGTCTTTGCGCCACAGATCGGCGAGCGCGAGATCGAGCGCCAACGACGCGAGGTGGCAGGCGGTGTGCCCCCGGCTGAGACCGGCCCGTCGGGCTGAATCGACCGAGAGCTCGACACGCGCACCCTCGACCAACCAGGACGGGGTCTCTCCTTCGAGCGGATGACCGACGAGCCAGGTCCACCCCTCAGCACCGCGCTTCACCGGAATATCGGAGCCGACAGCGAACTCGCCCTCGTCGGAGACGGCGGCCATCACTGCCTCGGAGACGTGGACGGCCGAACCGTCGACACGGATCTCGCCGCTGTCACCAGGCTGGTCCGGCCATGTGTGGTCGACCGGGTGGAAGGGCGTCGCGTCCACGACGACGACCGAGCCCGCGGATGTCGACTCGACTCGGGCGACAGTGCTCGATCCCGAGACATCGCCGCCGGCGAAGGACACGACGGTTGACGAGGACATGGGGCTCCTTGAGAGGTTCATGACGAGCGCCGCCCCTCGCAGGAGGGAACGCGCGATCGGGTCAGTGAGACGGCGGGATGGTGAAGCTCGCGAGCCTGTCGCCGTCGACGACGAGGATCCCGTCGGACTCGCCGGTGAAAACGCTGCTGGTCCAGCCGAATCGGATACGGGTGGTGTTGCCCTCCGTGGTGGCGGAGAGCACCGTCATCTGCGCTCCGGCACCGATCGCGTCGGTGTCGGCCCAGCTGCGCACGCCATCTCGACCCGCCTTGACGGTGCCCCAGTCGCTCACGAAGCCGTCGTCGGTGAAGGCGCCTACGAAGGCGTCCGTGTCGGCTGCGTTGATCGCATCGACAAGCGCCTGGACGGGGGCGGGCACGGTCGGCTCGGAGGTCGTCATCTCACTGATCCCTGCACTCAGACCGTGACGACCTGCGCGGTGCCGAGCGGAGCCTCGGGTCCCATATCGGCGGCGATCCGGTTGGCCTCTTCGATCAGCGTCGCGACGATATCGGCCTCGGGCACGGTCTTGATGACCTCGCCCTTGACGAAGATCTGGCCCTTGCCGTTGCCCGAGGCGACCCCGAGGTCTGCCTCGCGCGCTTCGCCCGGCCCGTTCACGACGCAGCCCATGACCGCGACGCGCAGTGGCACCGTCATGTCTTTGAGGCCCTCGGTCACGTTCTCGGCGAGCGTGTACACGTCGACCTGGGCGCGACCACACGACGGGCATGAGACGATCTCGAGCTTGCGCTCGCGGAGGTTCAGAGACTGCAGGATCTGGTGCCCGACCTTGACCTCTTCGGCAGGCGGTGCCGAGAGGGAGACGCGGATCGTGTCGCCGATGCCCTCGCCGAGAAGGATGCCGAACGCCGTGGCGCTCTTGATCGTGCCCTGGAAGGCCGGCCCCGCCTCTGTCACACCGAGATGCAGCGGCCAGTCGCCACGCTCGGCCAGCAGACGATAGGCCTTCACCATGACGATGGGATCGTTGTGCTTGACCGAGATCTTGAAATCGTGGAAGTCGTGCTCCTCGAAGAGCGATGCCTCCCAGACGGCGCTCTCGACGAGGGCCTCGGCGGTCGCCTTGCCGTACTTGGTGAGGATGCGACGGTCGAGCGAACCGGCATTGACGCCGATGCGCAGCGAGACGCCCGCAGCTTTCGCGGCCTCGGCGATCTTGCCGACATTGCCATCGAACTCGCGGATGTTGCCCGGGTTCACACGAACCGCACCGCAACCGGCGTCGATCGCGGTGTAGATGTAGCGCGGCTGGAAGTGGATGTCCGCGATCACCGGGATCTGACTCTTCATCGCGATGATCTTCAACGCGTCGGCGTCGTCCTGATGAGGAACGGCGACGCGGACGATCTCGCATCCGGATGCGGTCAGCTCGGCGATCTGCTGAAGTGTCGCGTTGATGTCGGTCGTCTTCGTGGTCGTCATGGACTGCACGGTGACGGGAGCGTCACCGCCCACGAGCACCTTGCCGACCTTGATCTGGCGAGACTTGCGGCGCGGGGCGAGGACTTCGGGGATCTTCGGCATCCCAAGATTCACTGCTGGCACAACCCCCAGCCTACGCCGCCTGGATGCACGCAGGCTGGATGCGGGGCCGCTCGTTCGCGCGTCATACGGCCCGGCCGACGATCCGCGGTGTGATAGTTTTCAGCCCATGCTCGCGAACTTCACCTGGTGGCCCGCCTCTTAGGCGGTGTGTTCGCGTTCCCACGAATCCAGACCGCCTCCGGGGCGGTCTTTTCGTTGAGCCGAGCCGGAGCCACGCACAGGAGACACCGATGACCCTCTCACGTCTTGCCGAGCTCACCGCGGATCCCACGGCCTCGTTCGTCCTCATCGCGCGCGACGGCGCAGACACGGTCGAGCTGCTCACAGGCGAGGTCGTCGACGTCGAGCTGCTGGCCGACATCCCGCTCACGATCGGCGGGACTCCCCGCGAGATCTTCGCCATGGTCCCGTACCGTCAGGTGCGCGAGCGCGGATTCGTCGCGCAGGATGACGGGGCGCCGCTGCGCTGCATCGTCGTCGACGAGCACCTTCAGCTCCCGACCCCCGCGCTGGTCGACGCTCTGCCGTCCGCCGCCGTGCCCCTCCGCGACGGCGGATTCGACATCGCCGACGAGGAGTACGCCGCGATCGTCGAGACGGTGATCGCCGACGAGATCGGACGGGGCGAAGGCGCCAACTTCGTGATCCGTCGCGACTTCACCGCCGAGATCGACGTCGACGACCGCACAGCCGCCCTCACGTGGTTCCGTGCGCTGCTCACGCACGAGCGCGGCGCCTACTGGACCTTCGCCGTCGTCACGCCCGGGCACATCGCCGTCGGCGCGAGCCCGGAGGCCCACGTCGTCGCGCGCGGCGGGGTCGTCACGATGAACCCGATCTCGGGCACCTTCCGGCACCCCGCGGGCGGCGCCACGAGGGAGACCCTGGTCGACTTCCTCTCCTCCACGAAGGAGACGGAAGAGCTGTTCATGGTGGTCGACGAGGAGCTCAAGATGATGAGCGCGGTCTGCTCCGACGGCGGACGCATCACCGGACCGCATCTCAAGGAGATGTCGCGTCTCACGCACACGGAGTACATGCTGCGCGGACGCAGCGCGCTCGACCCCCGCGACATCCTCCGCGAGACCATGTTCGCGCCGACGGTCACCGGCTCTCCGATGCAGAACGCCTGCGCGGTCATCCGCCGCCACGAGAAGAAGCCTCGCGGCTACTATTCGGGCGTCGCAGCACTTTTCACTCCGAATGCCGAGGGCGGGCATGATCTGGACGCCCCCATCCTCATCCGCACCGTCTATCTGAAGGACGGCTCGCTCAGCGTGCCCGTGGGGGCGACACTCGTGCGCCACTCGGACCCGCACGGAGAGGTCTCCGAGACCCACGGCAAGGCGGCCGGAGTGCTCGGCGCGATCGGCGCCATCGACAGGGACGGTGCCGCTGAGGCCCGTGAAGACGCGGATGCACCGGGCGCACCGCAGTCCCTCGCCGCCGACCCCACGGTGGCCGCGCTCCTCTCTTCGCGCAACGCGCGTCTCGCAGACTTCTGGTTGAACCCGCAGGGCGATGACCTCACCGGTCCGTTCGCGGGGAAGACGTCGATCGTGGTCGACGCCGAGGACCGTTTCACGACGATGCTCGCCCACCAGCTCCGCCACCTGGGGCTGGACGTCACCATCCGGCCATGGAGCGAGGTGACCGATGCGGAGCTCGACTCCGCCGACCTCGTCGTCGCCGGCCCCGGACCCGGCGACCCTCGCGACACCGACAGCGATCGCATCGCCCGGATGCGACAGGCCGTCTCACACCGCATCGACGCGCGCGCACCGCTGCTCGCTGTCTGCCTGAGCCATCAGATCCTCAGCGACAGCCTCGGCATCGACCTCGCACCGCTCGGCGCTCCGCATCAGGGCTTGCAGAAGGCTGTTCCCGTCTTCGGCGAAGATGCGTCGATCGGCTTCTACAACACGTTCACCGCGCGGGTCGCACCGGGGACTCTGTCGGTGGGTGCTGCCGAGGTGTCCGCGGACCCCGCGTCGGGAGACGTCTACGCCCTCCGCGGCGACCGTTTCGCGTCGGTTCAGGGCCACCTGGAGTCGATCCTGTCGCGCGACGGGATCCGCACACTCGAGCGTCTGGTCTCGCACGCTCTCGACTGAGCGCACGCGCCTGATCCGCTCAGCCCGGAGCAGGATCAACCCCCGAGCAGGATCAGCCCCCGAAGAGTTTCACCGGGTTGAAGACATCGGCGAGCAGCAGTACGGCTCCCATCGCGATGAGCAGCGTGGCGACGACGACGGTCAGCGGCACGAGCTTCGTGGCGTCGACGGGCGCGGGCGGCGGGCGGCGGAACAGCTTCGCCCAGGCGCGACGGATGCCGTCCCACAGCGCGACGACGACGTGACCTCCGTCGAGCGGCAGCAGCGGGATCAGGTTGAACACGAACAACGCCACGTTCAGCGAGCCGAGCAAGCTGAGCAGCACCGAGAAGCGGTTCAGAACCGGCGCGTCCGTGGCCGCGACCTCGCCGGCGAGTCGACCGACCCCTACGACGCTCAGCGGTCCGTTCGGATCGCGCTCGCTGCCTGTCACGAGAGATGCGCCCGTCTCCCAGATGCGGACGGGGAGCGTCAGGATCATCGAGCCGACGCGCGCGACGGTGTCGGCGGCCATCTGCGGACCGGCTGACAGCGGCTGCTGCACGAAGCCCATCTGCGCTCCCATGCCGACGTAGCCGACCTCTTTGACCACGGGCTGGCCGTCGTCGCCGATGATCGGCTGACCGCTGGCATCCGTGATGGTGCGCTCCGCCTCGATCGGAGTGATGCTCAGGGTCTTCTCCGTGCCGTCGCGCAGGACGACGACGTCGAGCGTCTCGCCCGGAGCAGCCTGCACGATCGACGTGGCCTCCGCGAAGGTGGATACCGGCTGACCTCCCACGGAGACCAGCACGTCCCGGGGCTTGATCCCCGCCTCCGCGGCCGGCGTCGCCGGATCATCGGCCGAGCATTCGGTGGCAGTGGATCCGGCCGGAAGCACGCACTCGCTCACGGAGGCGATCGTGGTGGTTCCCTGCTGCACACCGATACCCGACACCAGGACCGTGAAGATGACGATCGCCAGGAGGAGGTTCATCAGCGGGCCGCCGAGCATCACGATCACGCGCTTCCAGACGGGCAGACGGTAGAAGACCCGGTCCTCTGCCCCCTCCGCGATCGTCTCGTCGTTCGCGGATCGCGCATCCTGCACGAGAGCCCGGAAGACTCCCTTCGCAGGTCCCGATGCGGTGGATGCGGGGTACATCCCCGACATCGAGATGAAACCACCCAGCGGCAGGAGCTTGAACCCGTACTCGGTCTCTCCGATCCGCTTCGACCAGAGCCTCGGACCGAAGCCGATCATGTACTGGCCGACACGAACACCGAACAGCTTCGCGGGCAGGAGGTGGCCGACCTCGTGCAGGCCGATCGACAGGCCGAGGCCGATCAGCATGAACACGATGCCACCCAGATAGAGCAGTGCTTCCACTCCCCCAAGGTAGTGCTCGCAGCCTAGGAATCAGCCCCACGCCGCGACGGGGCCGCCACGCACTCCCAGTAGGCTGAGAGTGTGACCTCCCGGCAGCTGCGACTCCTGCGCGCGGCTTCGGCATCGGCGGTCGCCACGATCCTCGCCGCGACCTCTCACACGATCGCCGGCGGTGCGGCGCCGCATCCTCTCCTGGTCCTCGCCGTCATGTCGCTCGTGGTCCCGATCGCCGCCCTGATCATCGGCGAGCGCGCCTCACGATTCCGGGTCGCGGCGACGGTGCTGGTCAGCCAGGCGGCCTTCCACGTCGTGTTCCAACTCCTCGGCACTCCGACCGGAACCACCGTGCTCTCGGGACACCAGCATCACCTGGACCTCTCCTCCCTCGGTCCGGTCGTGGCAGCGACCGCGCCCGACCTGCTGATGGTGATCGGCCATCTGGTCGCCGCAGCGATCACGACGGCGTCGGTGTGGCATGGCGAATCGATGGTGCGTGCGGTCGCCGGATGGGTGCAGGCACAGCTGCGCCGTGCGGTCGCCGCCTCACCCGCGAGCCACCGGCATCCGAGCCCTCCCGCCTTCTCGCTGCCGCTGCTGGTCGATCGTGCTCTCTCCACCTCCCTGTCACGTCGAGGACCCCCGGCGATCGTCTGATCACCACATCGCCTCACTGAGGCGTTTCCTCACCCCGCGGATGCCGCGCTCCATTCTGCGCGCCCGCACGACAGCAATCAGGAGTTCCACCATGCGTTCCACCACCACCACCACCACCCGCCGCCCCCGCACCACCCGCCGCAACATCGCCGCGGGGCTCATCGGAGGCGCCGTGCTGGCCCTCGCGATCCCCACCATGGCCAGCGCGCACGTCAGCGTCAGCCCGGACGAGCTGACCGCCGGAGATCACGGAGTGCTGACGTTCTCCTTCGCCCACGGCTGCGAGAACTCGCCGACCACCTCGCTGAAGGTGACGATGCCCGAGGGCCTCGCCTCGGTCGCCCCCACCATGGACAGCGATTGGACTATCGCCATCGAGAAGGGCGATGACGGCCTCGTCAGCGCCGTGACGTACACCGCCGTCACCCCGGTGCCGAACGAACTGCGCGGCGCCGTCAGCATGTCGGTCGGCCTCGACGAGAACACCTCCGATTCCCTCGCATTCCCCGTGATCCAGACCTGTGTCGAAGGCAGCACCGAATGGACGCAGCTCGCAGCGGAGGGTGAGGATCCGCACAGCCTCGATGCCCCCGCTCCCGTGGTCGAGGTTGCCGCCGCGTCCGCTGACGGCCACGGCGAGCACGGCTCCGGGGACGAAGCCGGGGTCTCCGATGCGTCCGATGCCGGCACAGCCGATGAGACGGGGTCCTCGAATGCGCTCGGCACGGCACTCGGCGCGGGCGGCCTCGTCGCCGGCATCGCCGCACTCGTCGTCGCCGTCCTGGCCTACCGCCGCAAGGCGTGATGCCCCGGCACGTCTCCTCGGCTCGCTGGGCCGAGGAGACGTGCCGTACCCCGTGATCCCATCGCGTCCGTGAGATCATGGATGCGACATGTCGATTGAACAACAACCGAGCCTGCCTCCCGTGCTCCGCCCCGCGAACCCGCCCCGGCGTGAGCTGTCCGAACTCGCCTCTCGATTCGCGCGCGACGTCCGCGGGGAGGTGAGCGGTGTCGCCCTGTCGGGGATCACGCTCGCCACCGCCGACCTCCGCCCCGGCGAAGCCTTCGTCGCGATCCGGGGCGTGAACCGCCACGGCGCCGAATTCGCGGTCACCGCCGCAGAGAAGGGCGCCGTCGCGATCATCACCGACGAGGCCGGTGCCGAGATCGCGGAGCCCGCGGGCCTGCCCGTACTCGTCGTCGATGACCCGCGCGCAGTGCTCGGCGCGTTGAGCGCCTGGGTCTACGGGACCGGTGCAGGCGAACCTCTGCCGCTGCTGTTCGCGACCACCGGAACGAACGGCAAGACGAGCGTCTCGCACCTGCTCGAGGGCATCCTCGACCAGCTCGGCGTCGTCACCGGGCTCTCTTCGACCGCTGAACGGCACATCGCCGGAGAGATCATCGTCTCGAGACTCACCACCCCCGAGGCATCAGAGATGCACGCGCTGCTCGCGCTGATGCGCGAACGCGACGTCGAAGCCGTGGCCGTCGAGGTCAGCGCGCAGGCGCTCTCGCGCCACCGCGTCGACGGCATCCGCTTCGATGTGGCCGGGTTCACGAACCTCAGCCATGACCATCTCGACGACTATGCCGACATGGAGGAGTACTTCGAGGCGAAGCTCCCGCTCTTCCGCCCCGACCGCGCGACACGCGGTGTGGTCTGCCTCGACTCCGCCAGCGGAGCGATCGTGGTGCAGCGAGCCGAGATCCCGATCGTCACCGTCGGCACTCCCTCGATCGCCGCGGACCCCGAGGCTGCCGCGAAGGCGGACTGGGTCGTCGAGATCGACGACGAACGCGCGTCCGGCACCACCTTCACGCTCACGGGTCCGGCCGGATCCGTCACGACCACAGTCCCAGTGATCGGCCCGCACATGGCCGCGAACGCCGCTCTGGCGATCGTGATGCTGCTCGAAGGCGGCTACGCGTGGGACCGCATCGTCGCAGCCCTCGAGCGCGACGGCGGCATCGACGCCCACCTGCCCGGACGCACGCAGCTCGTATCCGGCGACACCGGCCCCGTGGTCTTCGTGGACTTCGGACACTCCCCCGACGCGTTCGAGAAGACTCTCGCTGCCGTGCGCCGCGTCACCCCGGGCAAGGTGCTCATGCTCTTCGGCGCAGACGGCGACCGCGACGCCAGCAAGCGCTACGACATGGCTCGCACGGCTGTCGAGGGCAGCGACATCCTCGTCGTCACCGATCACCACCCTCGATTCGAGGACGCGGAGTCGATCAGGGCCACTCTGGTCGCAGGAGCGCGCACAGCCCGGCCGGACGCTCAGATCCACGAGTACTCGCCGCCCGAGGCGGCCATCGTCGCCGCCGTCGGCCTCGTCGGCGAAGGCGACTCGATCCTGTGGGCGGGCCCCGGACACCAGGATTACCGCGACATCCGCGGGGTGCGCACACCGTACTCGGCGCGCGAGCTCGCTCGCCGCGCTCTGCGCGCAGCAGGATGGCCGGTGCCGGACTCGCGCTGGCCGGTGCCCTACCCCGACGAAGACTGAGAACGAACAACCGAGAATGAACAGTGGTCGCAGCGATCGGCTGCGGCCACTGTCGAATCAGGCTTTCGCGATCAGCTGGTCCGCCTTCCGGCGAGCCCACCCCTCGGCCTCGGCAAGGGACTCGACCGTGAGCGCCTGCGGCGGCTCATGGGCGTCGACCACCCGCGAGATCGTGTCGACGATTCCGAGGAACGGCAGCCGTCCCTCGTGGAACGCGTCGACCGCCTGCTCGTTCGCCGCGTTGTAGACGGCAGGGAAAGTGGCACCCGCGCGACCCACGGCCTTGGCGAGGGCTACGGAGGGGAATGCCGTGTCGTCGAGGGGCTCGAACGACCAGGACGTCGCCTGGGTCCAGTCGAGCGGACGCCCCACGCCGCCGACGCGATTCGGCCAGTCGAGTCCGAGTGAGATCGGCAGACGCATGTCGGGCGGAGACGCCTGGGCGATCGTCGAACCGTCGATGAACTCGACCATGGAGTGGACGATCGACTGCGGGTGCACGACGACCTCGATGTCGTCGTAGGCGACGTCGAACAGCAGGTGCGCCTCGATGACCTCGAGCCCCTTGTTCACGAGCGTCGACGAGTTCGTCGTGACCATCCTGCCCATGTCCCAGGTCGGGTGGGCGAGGGCCTCCTGCGGGGTCACCTCGACCATCTCGTCGCGCGACCGTCCGCGGAACGGTCCGCCGGATGCCGTGACGACGAGACGTCGCACCTCGGCGTGGGTTCCGCTGCGCAGCGCCTGAGCGATCGCGGAGTGCTCCGAGTCGACGGGGACGATCTGATCGGGGGCCGCAGCCGCGAGCACGAGCTCGCCGCCGACGATGAGCGACTCCTTGTTCGCGAGAGCGAGAGTCCGCCCCGCTTTCAGCGCCGCGAGAGTGGATCCGAGCCCGATGGATCCGGTGATCGCATTGAGCACGACGTCTGCCTCGACATCGCGCACCAGCTGCTCGGCCTCGGCGGCGCCGAGCGCCGTGCTCTCGACCTGGAACGTCTGCGCCTGCTCAGCCAGCATCTCCGCATTCGAACCGGCTGCGAGGCCGACCAGTTCGAAGCGACGAGGATTGGCGCGGATGACGTCGAGCGCCTGCGTGCCGATGGAACCTGTGGAGCCGAGGACGATGATGCGACGCATGCCGCCAGCCTATGGCAAGCCCTCGACTCCGCCGCCTTTACGGGGCCTGCTCGATGGGCGTGGTGGCGAGGATGTCGACGACGAAGACCAGGGTCTCGTTCTGCAGCTCGTTGCCCTCGGAGGCGCCGTAGCCGTCCTTCGGCGGCATGGCGACGATGACCTGGGATCCTACCTGCTGGCCTTCGAGCGCCATCTTGAAACCGGTCACGACGCCGCTCGTCTGGAACTGCGAGGGCTCGGCGTCGCGGCTCCAGCTCGAGTCGAACTCGGTGCCATCCGACCACTTGACCCCGCGGTACTGCACGGTGACCAGGTCGCCGGCGCCGACCACGGCTCCGTCACCCTGCTTGAGGACGGCGACCTCGGTCTCGGTGGGTGCATCCGAGTCCGGGATCGTGATCGTGGGTGAACCGGCGTCATCGAGCTCGACGGTGGGCATGCCCTCGGTCGCGTCGACGTCCGAACCGGATGCGGTCTTCGGAAGCTGCTCGATGGTCTCGACGTAGAGGACGCTCGGGTTCATGCCCTCCTGAGCGGCCGGGAGCGTCAGCACGACACTCGAACCGATCGGAAGGCACTCCGCGGCGACCGTGAAGACGGTCGACTGCGTGGGGTCGACGATCTGCTGCGGCTGCTGCACCGCGAGAAGAGCGGACAGCACGCCGTCGGGGCCGCGCTCCGAGGTGCTGAGCACCTCGTTGGTGGTGGCATCCACGAGCTGGTAGCGCAGCGAGACGAGATCGCCGGGCTTCACGTCGTCGCCGTCGCCCTCGACGACGACGGAGCGCTGGGCTTCAGCGAGATCGGCATCCGCCGGGACCGTGACCTTCGCGTCGGCTCCGGTGCCCTCGACCGACACGGCGTCGGAGCCTGCGCCCGACTTGAGATCGGCGAGACAGGAGCTCTGCGCCGACGGATCGGCCGTTCCTGTCGATTCCGGTGCCGCATCGCCGGAGCATCCGGCGAGGAACAGGGTCGCCGCAGCGACGGTGGACAGGACGATGAGCGGACGCTTGCGCACAGTGAGACCTCAGGATCGCGGGCGGGACACCCCATCATCCCCCATACCCCTTTGCCGATGCTGGGAGGCGCGCTCTGACGCTTCATTCCCACCGCGGCATGGATCCGGGGGTAATCTGCTCTGATGACGTCAGAGCAGTCCGTGGAGCCCGAATCCTCGCCCGCAGAGACTGAGAAGCCTCGTCACGCCGGCTTCGCCTATGCGCTCGGACGCAGTCTCATCACGCCGCTCGCGCGCACGATCTACCGTCCTCGCATCGAGGGCAGAGAGAACGTTCCGAAGGACGGCCCCGTCATCTTCGCGAGCAATCACCTGTCCTTCATCGATTCGATCGCGATTCCGGTCGCGGCTCCGCGGCCCGTGCACTTCCTCGCGAAGTCGAGCTATTTCGAAGGACCGGGGCTCAAGGGCTGGTTCAGCAAGACCTTCTTCGAGTCCATCGGCGCGATCTCGGTGCGCCGCGGTGCCGGCAAGGCCGCTCTCGACGCACTCGACGTGCAGCGACAGCTGCTCGACGAGGGACTCGCCGTCGCGCTCTACCCCGAGGGAACGCGCTCGACGGACGGACGCCTCTACAAGGGACGCACGGGAGTCGCCTTCCTCGCGCTGCAGACCGGCGCACCGGTCGTGCCGGTGGGACTCATCGGCACGGACAAGGTGATGCCGGTCGGCGCCAAGGTGCCGACGCTCAAGGAGCGCATCACCGTGCGGTTCGGCGAACCGCTCGACCTCTCCCCTCACGGCCCGGCGACGAGCGGTCGTGCACGTCGGCTCGCGACCGACGAGATCATGGCGGCGATCCATCGCCTGTCCGGCCAGGAACTCGCCGACGCGTACAACGAGGCGCCGGCTCAGGGGACGATCGAGAAGATCAAGCAGGCGCTCCCGCACGAGCGTCGCTGACGTCTCGGGAAGCTGGGCGACACGTGCAGCACCGGCGGAGCTCAGTCCTGAGCCCGCACAGTGGCTTCGTGCCGCACCGGGAAGTTCATCGAGTTCGCGATGAAGCACCACGCGTTGGCCTGCGTGTGGGCACGTTCGGCGGCCTCGATCATGGACGCATCGGCGACCACGACCTCCGGGCGCAGCATCACCTCGACGAAGGACCCGCCCCCCGTGCCGTCTTCGCGCATCATGCCCGAAGCGGTGTCCCGGTAGGACACGACCACGACACCGGCGGTGACGCAGGCATGCAGATACGAGAGCAGATGGCATTCCGAGAGTGACGCGAGCAGGAGATCCTCCGGGTTCCAGCGCGACGGATCGCCGCGGAACGGCTTGTCGGCGGAGGCGAGAACATCGGGCTTGCCGTCGACCGAGAGTGTGACGTCGCGGCGGTAGTCGCGATAACCGCTGGTCCCCGTGCCGGAGTTCCCCGTCCAGGTCGACGTGAGTGAGTAGCGGTGCTCGCCGAGGGGCGCGGGACGATCTGCCATGCCGACAGTCTGCCACCCGTAACGAGCCTCGGGAGCGGCGCCGCTCTGGCACAGCCCGGTGCCGAACCGACGATATCCTGAGGAGGTGCTGGAGACTCTGACTGTTCAGGATGCCGTAGAACTCGCCGTCGTCGAACGGAGCGGGTTCATCGAATCCCGCCATGCGGGAGCGGCGGTGGTCCTCTCCCCCGACGGCGACGTCATCGCCCGTCACGGCAATGCGGATGCTCTGATCCTGCCCCGGTCGAGCCTCAAGCCGCTGCAGGCGGTGGCGTGCATCACGGCCGGCGCTGCTCTCGAAGGCGAGCAGCTCGCGATGTCGACCGCGAGCCACAGCGGCACGGATCGGCATGCGTCGGTCGTGCGAGACGTGCTCACCGAAGGCGGGCTCACCGAAGACCACCTCGCCTGCCCGCCGGCCTGGCCCGGCGACACGTCCGCTCGCGACGAGCTGGTGCGCGAGCACGGGGCCCAGACCCGTATCCGCATGAACTGCTCCGGAAAGCACGCCGCGATGCTGCGGGCCTGCGTGGCGACGGGCTGGCCCACAGACGGCTACCTCGATCCTGCCCATCCCCTTCAGGTGCACATCCGCGACGTCATCGAGCGCCTCACGGGTGAGAAGGTCGCCCACACGGCGATCGACGGATGCGGGGCTCCGGTGTACGCGCTCACGCTGACCGGCCTCGCACGGTCGATCCACCGGATCGGGACCGCTTCGGATCGTTCCCCCTTCGCTCTGCACCGCGTCGCAGGCTCTCTCGTGCGCGCGGTCCGCGACCACCCCTGGACGATCGATGGGCCGGGTCGCCCTGACACGATCGCCATCGAGAAGCTCGGGGTCTTCGCGAAGGGCGGCGCCGAGGGCGTGATGGTCATGGTCGCTCCGAACGGCACGACAGTCGCCCTCAAGATGCTCGACGGCGGTGCCCGCGCCTCTACGATCGTCGCGGCGACCCTCCTCGCACGCGCAGGCGGACTGACCGACGCCGATGTCGCTGCGCTCGGTGCCGCGCTCTCGCTCGAGGTGCTCGGCGGGGGCACGGACGTCGGAGTCATCCGCCCCGGCAGCGGCATCTGAGGACACACGCCACGGAGGCGAGCGTGTCGTCTCGCTGCGCACCACGAGCGGTCTCCAGCGGGCCGCTATGACCGCGGGCCGACGAGCGCGGGTATCACGACGCGCCGCGGAGCGGAGTCTCCTGCCAGCGACCAGGCACGTCCTGCGTGAGACCGTGCGTACGGAGGGAGTTCCCGGACGCCCGCCAGCTGCCGCAGGTCCGTCGGGTTCTCCACTCTCACGAGGACCTCTCCTTCACCTCGAATCCGCTGCCACAGAGCCCAGTGACGCTGCCAGGCGTCCGACTCGCCGACCAGGATCAGCGGACGGTCGGCGTCCGTCGGATCGATCGGCTCCCCCGAGACCGACAGGACTCGGCACGCGGGATACGCGCGAGCCAGAGTCTCGATGACCACGGATGAACCGGGTGTGACCACAGCCGTCGCTGCTGACCGCGGGCTCCAACCGGCTCGCTCAGCGAGCGGAGTCGTCGAGCGCAGAGCCCCCATCGAGCGGAGTCGTTCCTCCGGCACCCACGCGATCTGGAGTTCTCGGTCTCCCCACCGCAGGCGACCGGGCGGGCGGTCCCGGTCGTAGCCGTCCGTCTCGCCGCCCGCAGCCAGGTGCTCGACACGGCTGGACATGCGCAGCAGCCCCCGCTTCGGCAACGAGTCGAGCAATCTCCCCACCTGCCCTGCCACCCGTGTCGCCGTCACCACGAAGGTGGTTCCCGCGCTGCTGCGGAGCACCTGCTCCCACAGCTGAGCCAGATGCTGCCCGTACTCGATCGGCAGGTCGTTGATCTGGGCATCGATGTCATCGCAGAGCACGAGCCCCTTCTTCGGCGCTCCGGACGCGAGAGCGAGAACCGCGTCCCAGGCGTGCTCCGGATCACGAGGAATCCATACCGGCTCCGGATGCTGCCTCGCCAGAGCACGCAGGGCCGAGGTGCGACCGGAGCCGGGAGCGCCGATCAGGGCGAGGCCGCGATCTGATCCGACACACAGCACCTCGAGCGGCTGACGCTGATGCTCAGGGTCGTCGAGCCGCCCCAGGATCAGTCCACCGCGCGTCGGATCATCGTGTCTGAGATCGGCGAGGGGCAGGATCGGGGGCAACGCGGGAAGCCACGGACTGTCAGGCGTCTCTGCCTCGGCCCACGACACAGCGACAGCACGAAGGTCGGCAGCGCCCGTGAGCGCGACCCTCAGCGGCACCGGCTCCGAGTCCTGCGGGCGGCGGGCGAGGGCGAGCCCTCGTGACTCGACGCCCCCGGGCAGGTCGGCCGCCGCGTCTGTGCCGATCACCGCACGGCTGTCTGCGGCCTCCCCGACACGCAGACTCACGCGCAGCGGACAGTTCGCCGCGAGAGCATCGCGGATCACTCCCGAGGCGCGCTGGGTTCCGAGGATGAGGTGCATCCCGAGCGCTCGGCCGCGAGCCGCGATGTCCGTGAAGACGACGGCGAGGTCGGTGTGCTCCTGCAACAGCGCGGCGAACTCGTCCACGACGATCACGAGCCTCGGCATCCCGACCTCCCTGACGTCACGCGCTCCGGCCGCCGCGAGAACCGTCTCGCGGCGGCGAAGCTCTGCCGTGAGGCTCGAGACGCCGCGCCGCGCTCCCTGCTCATCGAGGTCGGTGATGACCGCCGCGACCTGGGGAAGCACCCGCAGCGGCTCGAAGG
>Ga0308166_1002696_pt1 | contig 15945 bp, 16 predicted proteins | sample PhyCR2_2_FD_202137 | JGI IMG/M metagenome (GOLD analysis project Ga0308166, IMG submission 202137) | Phyllosphere microbial communities from UC Gill Tract Community Farm, Albany, California, United States - DLSLCC.R2 | ecosystem: Host-associated > Plants > Phyllosphere > Unclassified | place... | reverse complement strand
CCTTGCCTCCGGCTAACACTTCCCCTTGCCGGGTGTGTAGAGGACTTTCACCTCCAAGTCACCCGCTCGGCCACCATAGCCAAGCAGGTTGCGCTTGCGCGCAACGCGCCATGCCTGGCGCACACAAAAACCCCCGGCCATTTGCATGACCGGGGGCCTTGGATCACGCCGCAAGGGGCGCGATCAGGGTACCGCCAAGATTACTGCTGCTGAGGCAGTTTATCGATCGGGCCGCAGCCACCGATGATCTTGGAGATGGAAACCGAAGGGTGGAACAGGTAGTCGTAGGTGCAGTTTTTCGGTTGGTTGTAGACCTGGCCAGTGCAACCCGACAGCAGGGCAACACCCGAAACGACAGCAACGGCTACAGTGGCCTTGAACAGCTTTTTCATTACTAAGTCCTTTGAATGAAACATTTGCGGCCATCATCTGATGGCGGCGGGATGATACAGAACCTAGGCATTGGATCCAAGTCACACAGTGCAATGACGCGGTGCACGCCCGCCTCAAAAAGCCCAGCTATGCCGGGCCTGTGGGGCGAGAAACGAGCGCCACCCTGTGCATGAGCGAAATTTCGTCACGATGGCGCACACTTCAACTACATATCAAACGCTGACGGCAGAACGATCATGTCCCGAATGGTCACGTTGCGCGGACGGGTGAGCATATACATCACCGCGTCTGCGATGTCGTGGGGTTCGATCAGGCTGCCGCTGGCCTTTGCCTTGCGCAGGTTTTCTTCCGGCCAATCGGCCAGCAAGGCGCTGCTGACCGGGCCCGGCGAGACCGCCCCCACGCGGATACCATGGTGCTTTACCTGCCTGCGCACTGTCTGCACAAAGCCGTTGATCGCCCACTTGGAAGCGGAGTACACCGGCTCCCACGGCACCGGGAAATGCCCTGCCACCGAACCGGTCACCACAATGTCACCTTGGCCGCGCGCTATCATGTGCGGCAGCACATCATGCACGTTCCTCACCACGGCATTGATGTTGAGATTGAGCATGCGGTCGATGGCTGCGACGTCGTTGTCGACAAACTCCCCGCCCACGTAGCAGCCAGCATTGGCGTGCAGGATATCGAGCTGGCCGGCCACTGCCAGGATGCCGGGCAACAGGGTCGCACAGTTGTCAGGGACGAGCAGATCGATCACCAATGGCGTGGCAGCCTCACCCAACTGCTCACAGACCCTGGCAAGTAATTGCTCGTCCCGGTCAACCATGACCACCCTGGCTCCCGCGGCCACCATCGCAGTCGCGGTTGCCAGGCCTATTCCAGACGCAGCCCCGGTCACGGCCGCCACTTTACCCTGCAGGTGCATTCCCATCAGGCATCTCCCCACGCCCGCTCAAGGGCGCTGTTGTTATCATCATGTAGACGTTTACATACGTAACGGTATGCGTGCGGCAATATGTGATGCCAACGTGGCTACGAATGTCAACGTCTACATTTGAATCGAAATATGTACGCGTGCCTGGCCTGCGGGGTCAGAGCAACAGCTGACCTTCGATTATTTGATTCTGGGGCGACCGCGAAGGGTCTTCTATCTGGTCGAGCAACATGTTGATTGCTCCGACGCCCAGTTTTACGCTGCTATGGCTGATGCAGGGGATAGGTTGGCCGTAGATTTCGGCATAACGCACCTGGTCAATACTGAACAGTGCAATGTCCTCGCGGCTCAACCCCAATTCGCGCATCGCCTGCAGCGCGCCCAAAGTCATCAGCGCGTTCAGGCCGAAAATGACATCTGGCCACTTGCCGCTCTGCAGGTAGTTGCGTACCGCGTCCCGGGCTGGCGCCTGGACGAAGTCGCCGTGCACAACCTCCAGGACGGTCGCTTCTGGCCACTGTTCCAGGGCCCGACGAATCCCGGCAAGGCGCGACAAGGAAATGTTGGAGCGTTGCGGCCCGGCCACTACCAGCAAGTGGCGCAAGCCCTGTGCGAGCAGCGCCCGCGCGCCTTGATAGCCACTCTGCTCGTTGTCCAGGTACACACCGGCGAAGGGTGCACCCGTTAGCTGACGGTCAATCTGCACCACCGGGATCGACGACATCAGCAGCTTGGGCAGGTAGCTTGGCTGGTAGGTATCATCATCGCTGATGGCCGACAGGATCAGCCCCGCCACCTGATAACTGAGCAGCGTATCGATCGCCCGCGCCTCCAACTCTTCGGAGCCATCGGTATCGAACAGCATCAAGGTGTAGTCGCGCTTCTTCGCCTCGCGCGTGATCGCCTTGATGATCTCACCGTAAAACGGGTTCTCCAGGCTTGCCGTCACCAGGCCGACCAAGCGGCTCTCTCGGTTCTTGAGGTTGCGGGCAAAGGCATTAGGCACGTAGTTGAGTTCGCGAGCCACCTTCAATATTTGCTCTAACGTCTCCTTCTTGACCTTGTGCGGCTGGTTCAGTGCACGCGACACCGTGACGGTGGTCATGTTCACCCGCTTGGCGATGTCGGTGATGGTGGCTTTGACGGGTCTGGTCATGAACGCTCGGAAGATGGCGAAGGCACGGATACCTTGGTGAGCGAATTTTCGCCGATTCGGAGCCAACCGACAAATCGCAACGGATTGTAGGAGAAAAGACGCTGTGTTAGCTTCGCGAATGTAGACGTTAACATTGTACTGCCTCACGCTTGTTCAGCCTGCCCCTGCCATTGAGCGAGATCCGGTTGAACTGCCCTTGCAATGCTGACGAGCAACCCACTAGACCAACAACAAGGGTGTACGCATGGATTACGTGATCGGTGTCGACATCGGCACGCAGAGTACCAAGGCATTGCTGGTGTCGACGCAGGGCGAAGTGCAAGCCCAGGCATCAGCCAGCTATCAGGTGGAGCAGCCCCGCCCGTTGTGGGCTCAGCAATGGCCACAAGTGTGGCTGGATGCGGTGTACCACACGGTGGCCGCCAGCATCCGCCAAAGCCAGGTGCCAGCAGCTCGGGTCAAGGCCATTTGCATCAGCAGCCTCTACGGTGGCTCGGGCATCCCGGTAGACGCGGGCATCGAGCCGCTGCACCCCTGCCTGATCTGGATGGACAGGCGGGCTATCGCCGAGGCCGAATGGGTGCGTAGGCACCTGGACCTCGAGCAACTGGCGCGCATCACCGGCAACGGCGTTGACAGCTATTACGGCTTCACGAAGATGCTCTGGATCAAGCGCAACCTGCCAGAGGTCTGGGGCAGGACCCGCTACTTACTGCCGCCCAACAGCTACGTGCAATACCACCTGACCGGGGAACTGGCGGTGGACCATAGTTCTGCGGGCAATATCGGCGGCATCTATGACCTGGCGGCCCGCGCCTGGTCGCCCGACATGATGCAAGCACTGGGCATCGACCCAGCACTCATGCCACAACGCCTGGTGGCGCCCGGGCAAATTATCGGCCACCTGCTTCCGGCGGCAGCGCAACGGTTGGGGTTGCAGCCTGGCACGGCGGTGGTTGCTGGCGGTGTGGATGCGGCGATGGCAACACTGGCAGCCGGGGTTGTTGCTCCGGGCAACCATGTGGCGATGCTGGGCACCAGCATGTGCTGGGGCTTTATAAAACAGCACAGCGATGCAAGCCCGGGCCTGATCAACATGCCTTACGTGCAAGAAACCGCTACCACCACCTACAGCTTCGGCGGCGCACTGACTGCAGGCGCTGCAATCAGCTGGTTCCGTGAGCAGTTCTGTACCGAGGAAAAGCAGGCGGCGGCCCTGGCGCCCGGCGTCGAGGTGCACCAGTTGATCGAACGGGAAGCTGCCAAAACCCCTGCAGGTGCAGAGGGCCTGCTGTTCTTGCCCTACCTCATGGGCGAGCGCACCCCCATCTGGGACGCCAGGGCCTCGGGGGCCTATGTCGGCCTGTCGCTGTTCCATCACAAGGCCCATCTGTACCGCGCACTGCTCGAAGGCCTGGCCTTTGCCTTGCGCCACAACATGCAACAAAGCGGTGATGCGGGCGGCAACCTCGACCCGGAACTGATCGTGGTGGGCGGAGGCACGGCATCGGACCTGTGGATGCAAATCATCGCCGATGTCACCGGGCATGACGTGTACACGATCGAAGAACAGGTGGAAGCACCTTTAGGCGGCGCCGTTCTGGCAGCCATGGCAATAGGCGCGGTCGACAACGTCGAGGTCATCCGCCAGTGGCGCACCCTGCGCCTGCGGGCCCGGCCGGCGTTGGCGAACACAGCCTTGTACGACCAGATGTTTGCCCACTACTGCGCCAGCTATGACGCATTGAAACCGATCATGCATCGCCTGGCCGAGCTGGCAAAGCAGCCAGCACCTGCGCCTGCTGCCCTGCCCCCCATTGCGCAGCCACTTGCCGGCTGAGATCAATTACAAGAGAGATGCCAACATGCCCACATGGCTTAGCCAGCTGAAGCAACACAGCACAGTGGTCGCCGATACCGGCGACGTTCAAGCGGTCCGCCGTTTCGCTCCGCAGGATGCCACCACCAACCCGTCATTGGTGCTCAAGGCCATGCAGTCGGGTCATTACGACACCTTGCTCAACGACCTGTGCACCACTGCCATGGCCACCGGCTTGCCCACGCCGAAGGCGATAGAAGATGTGTGCGACCGCCTGGTGGTGGCCATAGGCTGCAGCTTGATGCGGTACGTCCCAGGCCGAATATCGAGCGAGGTAGACGCAAGGCTGTCGTTCGACACACAGGCAAGCATGATGAAAGCCCGGCGGTTGACCGCACTGTATGAGGCAGCTGGCGTCTCACGCGACCGTATCCTGATAAAACTGGCGGCAACCTGGGAAGGCATCCGCGCGGCAGCTGAACTGGAGCGTGAGGGTATCCAGTGCAATCTGACGCTGATCTTCAGCCTGGCCCAGGCCCGCGCGTGCGCGCAAGCCGGGGTGTACCTGATTTCGCCATTCGTAGGCCGCGTAATGGATTGGCATCGCAAGGCCCAGCCTGAAACAACGTGGGTGCCAGCACAGGAGCCAGGGGTGGAGCTGGTCATGGCCTGTCAGCATTTCATGCGCCGCTACGGCTTTGCGACATCGGTAATGGCGGCAAGCTTTCGCAACGTGGGTGAAATCGCTGCGCTGGCAGGATGCGATCGGCTGACAATCAGCCCCGCGCTGCTTGAGCAGCTGGCTGACACCGAGGGAAGGCTACCGGTGGCCCTCGCCGAAACCGCAGCAGGTGAGGCGCCGCCAGAACCACTGAACGAAGCTGGTTTTCGCTGGCACATGAATGAGAATGCGATGGCCACCGAAAAGCTGGCCGAAGGGATACGCGGCTTCACCCACGATCAACAGGCGCTGGAGGCACTTGTTAGGCAATGTTTCGGGGCATGAGGGTGGGTGCTCGCCCAGTGCGTGCCCCAACCTGAAAGGAGGGGCAATGCCCTCGGCAATGCAGGGTCGCCGAGGGCTTTGCTCCTCAGCCATCAACCGTCAATCGGTTTCCAGCTGGTATGCCTTGCTCACGAACACTGCCGCGAACAGGCTCTTGCCTTCCTTGAAGGTGTAGGTTTCCTCGAACTTGCCGTCTTCGACCAGCTTCTGCCCGATGGCACATTCGGAGTCGCTGTGGTTCTTCGCCTTCGCGCCGAAATCACTGCTCCACGATGACAGCCCCACATCCTGGCAGAATGCCGCGAACTTGGCCTTGGGAACCCGCTGCTGGTAATCGTTGAACGCCTGCTTGAGCGGCTTGAAGCCGCTGTAGCTCAAGGTGTAGTTCTCGACCTTGGCCTTGCGGGCAAAGGCGCTCACCGCCTCCGCCAGCACCGCCTGGCCGGAATACGCGCTGTAGGCGCCGATCACCATGGCACTCAGGGCGCTCTTGAGCTGGGTTTCAACATCGTCCAGCTCCGGCAGCGACTGGAACTCGGCCTTGCGCACGATCTCACCGACCTTGGAGCCGTCGTTGCGGTGGGTAACCACGAACGTCATCGAACCTTCACCGTCGCTGGAGCGCTTGATGGTGAAGTCCAGGTCGACCGTGGTACCAAACTCGCCGGTGCCGCTGACCAGGAAGGCACCGGTCACCGGCTGGCGCACGGCCATGTTGGCCCCCCAGTTGAAACTCGACGGGGCGGCGCGCCCGTTGGCGAGCAGCTCGGCCCGTGGCTGGATCTCGTCGCTGACATCGGCCACCAACACCACCTCGGCGCCCTTGGTGGCCACGAACGGGTTGCCCATTTGCATGCCCAGCAACTGCACATGGATGCTGCCGTCCTTGCTGTCCCCGTCATGGGCCAGCTTCAGCGCATCTGCCTTCAGGTACACGCCGGCCACATCACGGCTGGCGTTGAGCTGGTACTTGGCCCAACCGGCCAGGCCTTCCTCAGCCGAACCGCCCTGCACCGATTCCATCAGGCCTGACAGGCCGCGCATGAACTGCCGAGCCCCGTTGGTCTGTGCAGCGGCCACGCGGATCTCCGGGTCGGCCACGGTCAGGTTGCCGGAAAACGCCGAGTAGGAAATGTCGCCCTCGGACAAGACGTCTTCCAGGAAGTAGCGCTCCTTGAAGTCGTCGTAGTAGGCCATCGCAGCCTTCTTGCCCGAGCTGGAAAGCAGGGCATAGCCACCGCCAAGCACCAGCACCGCTGCGGCCACACCGCCCATCAGCAACTGCTTCTTGTTCATCTGTTTGATCATGGTGTTTGCCTCACTGGACCATGGCGGAAGCGTTGTTCCAGTCGTTCACGTACTGTTGGGAGACCTCGGGGGTCCAGCTGAAATCGATGCCGGCGTTGGGGAATTCCTTGGCCAGTACGGCACCGAACGACACGCGGTCGGCACAGTGCTCCTGCTTGCAGGCCTCTGGCTCGCCGGCGCTGTAGGCGCGGTAGGTGGGCACCGCGCGGCCGTCGTCCAGCGGGTAGTACGGCGTGGCGTTGGCCACTTGGGTTACGTACCAGCCCTCGCCGTATTCCTCGTCCGCGACCAGGCGGCCTTTGCTCGGGAAATCGATGGTGTAGAAGTCGCCCTGCTTGCCGGTTACATGCACCATCATCGTTGCCACAGTGGCCGAGGTCGCCGGGTTCTGCTGCTCCAGTGGCGACGCGAAGCGCACCTTGATGCCGGCCATCTGCGCCAGTGCCTCGGTTTCACGCCCCTTGAACTCGCTCATGCCGTCCTGCAGCTGCTGGTAGCGCTCCAGCACTCGGGTGTGCACGCGCGCCAGCTCCTGCTGGCGCTGGCGCTGCTCGCGCTGGCGCTGCTGCTCACGCTGTACCGCCCAGTTGGCACCGTCGCGCACATCGAAGAACAGGCCTTGGCGGTTGATGCCGATGCGGTTACGGGTGATCTTCTGCGCGTCATTGCCCCAAAGGCTGTTGGTGATGGCCGAAATGTCCTTGACGATCAACAGGGTGGCCACATCAGTGGTGGACGGCGAGGCGGTCTTGACCAGGTCGAAGATCTCCAGCGCGGCCTCCTTGTACTTGGCCGGGTCCAGGGCAAATGATTCGTCCGGGGTGACCGCCACGTAGTACGGGTCGCTGCCGAACGGGCGCAACACGCCATAGCTGGAACGGCTGAAGGTCAGGTACACCTTCATTTGCCGGCTGGGGATTTCACCCACCAGGAATGCGGCCTGGTCTGCGTCGGCAGTCAGGTAGGCAACCGCTTTGTCCTTCACTGCGGCCTCAAGGCGCTTGGTGAAGATCAGGCCACTGGGGTGGGCATAGACCTTGTCCCAGTTATCGCCGCGATAGGTACCCACCGCTTTCCAGCTGATTCTGTCGAAGCTGCCTTGGCCAAAGCCGGAGGCCGGGCACGGCATGGCCGGGGTGGTGCCGAACGACAGGGTGTCGCCTGCGCCGATGATCGATTTGCTCAGCACCCATTTGCAGCCGGCGCCGTCGGTTACCTGCATCAGGTTGGGGTTTGCCAGGACCACCGGGCGGCCAAAGTCCGAGCTGGGGGCTGCGGCCACTGCTGGGACTGGGGCTGGGGCCGCGGCGGGTGGTGCAGCAGGGGCTTGGGCGGGTGCAGCAGGCGCTGGTTCTGCGGCTACGGCGGGCGCCGGTGCCGGTTGTGCCGGCGCAGGGGCGGGTTCGGCGGCTGCCGGGGCCTCTGCCGTGGCAGGGGCAGGTGCCTGCTCCGCTGCCGGTGCCGCCGCCGGTTCCGGTGCAGCAGGCGCCGGGGCGGCAACGGCAGGTGCAGCAGCCAGGGTCACCAGCCCCAGGTTGCTGGCGTTGCCCGAGCCGCTGGCGTACAGCTTGCCGTTGCCATCGACTGCCTTCCAACTCACCTTGGCGCTGGAGCAGTCCTTGGCGAACACGAACGGCAGTTTGCTCAGCAGGCCAGTCAGCAGTTCCTGGTTATCCCAGGCTGGGCGGCTAATGGTCAGGTCGACCTGGGGTTTGCACCAGGTGCCGGCGTCGCCAGGCACTTCGACCTTGATGTTGTCTTTCTTGGAATAGGCCAGCTCATGGGCGAACGCTTGCGGTACCAGACCACAAGCGCCGACCACAGCCAACGCGAGCGCGTGCTTTTTCATGGAGTCCTCAGATCAGTTCCCAGGTGCCGTTGGCTTGTTTGCAGAAGGTGTTCTGCTCTTGTTCGGTCTTGCCGTTTTGCGCCTTCAGGCTGACGGTGACCGGGCGGCAGGCCGCTTCGGCGGCAACGGTCTGGGTGGGCAGCGACTGCACCGAGTCCAGATCGAAGGCTTGGGTTTCCTTGCTGGCGGCGACGTCCAGCTCGTCCAGGTTTACCGCCGGGGTCACGCGCTTGGCCACGGCCTGCGCCTTGGGCTCCACGTAGTCCTTGTGCACGTAGCCCACGGTCACCCCCTTGCGCCCGACCAGGATCCAGTCGCCGGTGGCGCCCACTGCGGTGAACTCGGTGTGGTTCTTCAGGCTGCCGACCTTCTCGCCAGAGGCGTTCGGCGCGGCGCGTACGTTCAGGTTGTCGCTGGTAGTCACATACGGTTCGTTGATCAGCTTCATCGAAGGCACGGCCTGGATCTTGGGCGCGCGCTTGACCTCGACCTGCTTGGTCTTGGTGTATTCCTTGCCTGGCACGATCTGCGCGCTGGCACCAGAGTGGTCGGACTTCCAGGTCACGGGCTGGGCGCTGGCCGTAGCCTGTTGCTGGCTCAGTACTTCCTGGGTGCGCAGCGCCAGGGCCTGCTGGTCCTTCTCATCGAGCATATTGCCGATGCGGTTGCCGACGTAGGCGCCAATACCACCCGCGATCAGCGCGGCGGCAATCTTGCCGTTGCCACTGCCCAGGGTCGAACCGATGGCCACACCGGCCAGGCCACCGATCACCGTGCCCGCTTGCTCTTTGCTGATCCCGAGCTGTGCACAGGCCGTGGTAGAAGCGATGGCGACCGCCAGAAGGGACGCGACGAATTTCTTACGCAAGTGGAGCACTCCATTTTCGATGGGGCGCACAGCCGCGTGCCGCAGCCAATGGCAGGCGGCAGCAGGCGATGGTGTGCGGGGATTTGAGAGGGGGCGCGGCACTGGTCGCGAGCGGCAATTCAGCCGCCCGGCGCGGGGCAAAAAGGACGACCAGTACGGCGCGAAGCATCCAACGAATCCATGTCAGAGAAAGTCATCGCCCAGCGCGCGTAATCATTACGGCGTTTGGCCTGGGCGTGAGTGGCGTAGTAGAGGGCCGCATTGTAGCCCAAGGTGCCATTGTCAGTTCAAGACAAAATGTTGCAGGAAGCCTGTCTGATTGATTAGTAGAAATCCGTCCTACAACTTCTACTCAGAATTATCCCCTTCCTTGTAGGGCGTTTCCCAAACATACTGCCAACCCGCTCAAACGGTTGCGACGGATTCGGTCGCGCTCTAGTCTCGGCTCGTCGTTGCAAAATCAACGGCCGGCTTTGACAGGCCGACGATTTCCCGCACACGTGCACTGTTTATGGCGGCTGTACGTGGGGCACCTTCGTGTGCGCCGAGTTACTCCGGGATCCTCGGTCTGTCAACCCATGTACAGCTGCCACCCTCTTGTTTGACAGCAAGCTTGCGGCAGCTCCAATGATCCTGGAGATGTTTATGCGCAAGATGGTCCCTGATCCACCCCTCGATACCACCCAGTTCCTGCAAGACACCCTGGTCCAGTCCTCAGAGTACGTGCTCTGCGCCCTGTCCGTGGCCCGCCAATCCGTGCAACTCAAACCCACCGCCCACAGCTCGATCGTGATGCAGGCCGTGATCCATGAAATGGAAGCGGTACAGGGGCTGGTCGAGTCGGCGTTGATGCAGTTGCAGATGCGGCCGCATTTACCCACAGAGCCTCACACCTTGCATTAGCAGGTCAGGCCTCTTCGCGGGCACGCCCGCTCCCACAGGGTCACCACAGCCGTCATGCACTGCACAGCAACTGTGGGAGCGGGCATGCTCGCGAAGAGGCCAGCCCAGGCAACCCAGAATCCAGGGAAACAAAACAATGCCCACCGACAACACAACAGAACCCACCACAGTCGGCAAGACCTGCTTCTACCAAGGCGAAAACAACACGCACCCGCTGTTCCGCATCGAACCCGGCATCCCCTGCCAGGACGCCCGCGAACAGGCCTCCGAACTGATGGGTTACGTGCGCGACCTGATCATCACCGGCCTGATGGACGGCGACCAGAAACTGATCTGGGCCTCGCATTACCTGAGCGCGATGGCCAAGGCGCTGTTGGATGATGCTGAGCTGGGGATGATGAAAAAGTAAGGTCAACCCAATAGCCCGTTTGTTGCGCCGAATATCGGAAATACTTCGTACGAACGGGCTTGACTGGCTACCTGATGCTCAACCGTAGCGATAAATCGGATCGAATCGGAGCCCCTAACCGACCCAAGGAAATTCTTGATGCGTTACGAGGCAAACAACTAAGAGCGACACATGCCCCCCGAGGATATGCCCATCCTTGAACTGGACTTGAGCAATACCAAGCACTCCGACGCTGCCGCTTTCTCGAAAGCCCCGAGGCCATCGGGGCTTTTCTGGCAGATACAACGAAGGCTAATGACGCTCAAACCTTAGTGTTTGCTTTAGGTGAAGAGGCGAAATCCAAGGCATGAATATCTTGCGCAAGGTGCAGCCGTCAATTGGGGATGGATAAAACAGGCGGTTCCATAATGCAGCAGTTGATGCTGGCCTTAAGGGGCATAGCCGCCACACCCCGAAGCAGCTAAACCCTGGTATTTCTGCCAGTTCAGCAAGTCACTAGAGATAACACATAATTACCTCAGCAACCATCAGTGAGAAAATCGAAAGGGGCCATCCGTTATGAGCAACACTCGAAGCAGCACGGAAGTGTCGTTTTTACTGCATCGTACCTACAGCCCCTACGGATACCACACTCTGGTGCCTGGAATTTCAACGCAGCTTGCATTTAATAGCGAACATATACTGACAAGGATCAATTGTTATCTACTCGGCAATGGCAAGCGAGCCTACAGCCCCGTTCTGATGCGCTTTCTAAATCCAGACCCGCTTAGCCCATATCATCGTGGCGGCTTAAATGCATACGCCTATTGCGCGTGTGACCCGGTGAACAGAACTGACCCTAGCGGCTATAGCTGGTGGCGCCGCCGAAGACCTCGTCCACTGACAGATGTTAAACAAGGAAAACTCAGCAGTGAGGTCGAGCTAATGAAAGGCTATATGTACGATAACAAGGCTCAGATTAATATGCCTACGCATGTGAATTTTTTCAAAAATGACATCCGCCCGAAGCAGAAGCATAAATGGGTAATGACAGAGGATGATAAATTCATTATCGGAAGCTACGATGATGCCTTAGGTACTGACCCGTCGCACTCAAGCATAGTGGCCATTGCTGCAAAATTTAAAATTTCGCATCCCACAGCAATTTCTGCTGGCATGCTTACAATAAAGGACGGGGTTATTCAGCTAAATAACGAAAGCGGTCATTATCTACCGCCTTTTGACACCTTGGCCTACGTCAAAAGCCACCTGAAAAAATTCGAGGGGTGGAAGGCGTCCGGACTTAAAATCCGACGTGTACGATTTGAGCACGACTGAGTGCCACTTGAAGACTCAGGTTTGCTTCCAGCTCTACCAGCTCTCTGAACCGAAGGTTTGAATGTCAAGAAAGGTCGCAAATCTGCCCCAAATCTGCCCTAACTGCTACCCCTGAAACGACGAAGCCCCCGAAAACTTCAACGTTTTCGGGGGCTTCGGCTACTTCGCGTATGGCGGAGAGATAGGGATTTGAACCCTAGGTACTGTTGCCAGTACAACGGATTTCGAATCCGTCCCGTTCGACCACTCCGGCATCTCTCCAATGCCGCGCATCATACCAGCGTTCTTTTAAAACGCAAATCTTTTTTTCAAAAAAATCGCGTGGTATCAGGCGCTTGCGTGAACGTGCCGCTTACAGCGGCACGCCCAGGCGCTTGGCAACTTCTTCGTAGGCTTCGATCACGTCGCCCAGGCCCTGGCGGAAGCGGTCCTTGTCCATCTTCTTGCGGGTTTCTTTGTCCCACAGGCGGCAACCGTCTGGGCTGAACTCGTCACCCAGCACGATCTGGCCGTGGAATACGCCGAACTCCAGTTTGAAGTCGACCAGCAGCAGGCCGGCGTCATCGAACAGCTTGCTCAGCACTTCGTTGACCTTCAACGACAGCTTTTTCATTTCTGCCAGCTGCTCGGCGGTGCCCCAGCCGAACGCGACAACGTGGGACTCGTTGATGAACGGGTCGCCCTTCTCGTCGTTTTTCAGGAACAGCTCGAAGGTGGAGGGCTCCAGCTTGATGCCCTCTTCAACGCCCAGGCGCTTGACCAAGCTGCCGGCCGCGTAGTTACGCACTACGCATTCGACCGGGATCATGTCCAGCTTCTTGACCAGGCACTCGTTGTCGCCCAGCAGCTTGTCGAACTGGGTCGGCACGCCGGCTTCTTCCAGCTTTTGCATGATGAAGGCGTTGAACTTGTTGTTCACCATGCCTTTACGGTCGAGCTGTTCGATGCGCTTGCCGTCGAACGCCGACGTGTCGTTACGGAACAGCAGGATCAAGCGGTCGGCGTCATCGGTCTTGTAAACCGATTTGGCCTTGCCGCGGTAGAGTTCGTCGCGTTTTTCCATGATTGGGCTCCGCTTGCTTGAGGTGTTGGGCTAGGCGATTTCGCGCCAGTCGAGCCCGTGTTCCTGATTCGCCACCTGGAGCCAGTCCGGGTCGCACCCGAGGGTGTCGACAAAGCACTGGCGCGCCAGATGTGGCAGGTTGTTCTTGCTGCTGAGGTGGGCCAGCACCAAGTGCTGCAGGTTGTTCCAGCCCAACTCGTGCACCAGGCGCGCGGCCTGGTGATTGTTCAAATGCCCTTGCATGCCCCCTACCCGCCGCTTCAAGAACGCCGGGTAGTGACCGCGCGCCAGCAGGTCGCGGCAGTGGTTGGCCTCGATCAGCAGTGCATCCAGGCCTTGGTAGCGTTCCAGCAACAGCGCGTCGTACGAGCCCAGGTCGGTGAGCATGCCAAAACGGCGCTTGCCGTCACTGACCACATATTGCAAGGGCTCGTAGGCGTCGTGCTCTACCCGCGCGGCGTTCACTTGCAGGCTGCCGATATGCAGGCTTTGGCCACAGGCGAGAAAACCGGCCACCTCCACCGGCTTGCGCATGCCGCGCAAGGTGCCTTGGCTGAGGTAGACCGGTACATTGTAGCGCCGTGACAGCAAGCCGACCCCATGCACGTGGTCGGCATGTTCGTGGGTGACCAGCACCGCACTGAGTTGCGCCGGCGAAACCCCGAGCAGCGCCAGGCGCCGCTCGGTTTCGCGCAGGGAAAAGCCGCAATCGACCAGGATGAACGTGTCACCACTGGAGATCAGCGTGCCGTTCCCTTGGCTGCCGCTTCCGAGTACCGCGAAGCGCACTTAGCCCAGGTGGTCCTGAATGGCGCTCAGCACACGGCGGGCGACATCGGGCGGCGCCACGGTGTTGATGTTTTTCTCGACGGTGACCTGCACGCTTTCACCCACCTTGCTCAGGCGGACCTGGTAGCGCTCGGCACGGGCTTCACGCTCTTCCTTGGTGGGCTCGCTGCCGAACAGGCGACCGAAGAAGCCAGGCTGGTTCTGCTTGTCTTCAGGCTTTTCCGACAGGTTGATGTAGTACAGGCCCAGGCTGCGGTTGATGTCTTCGACACGCCACTGGCCACCCTGCTCCAGGGCGCGGCCTACACCCGACCAGGCGCGGTCCAGGTCGGAGCCCAGGTAGAGTACCGGGTTACCGCTGCCGTCCTCGCTCAGGCTGACGCGGCTTGGCGCGTCGAAATCACGCTCAGCCAGCAGCGACACCGAACCGCCCTTCTCGGCGCTGCGGTTCATGCTGGCCAGCATTTCGTCGACCAGCAGCGCATCGGCGCCGGCATTGGCGGAGGTGGACGGGAACGCAGGCTCGGCGGTGCTGCCGGCCGGGCGCTCGACGCTGACCACATACACCTCGGAGGTGTTGCGTTGCACGCCAGGCTCCATGCGCACACGTACGCGCACTTCGCTGTCAGCGCTGCTGGCAGTGCTGGCCAGGCGCTGGCCGAGCGATGCCGACAGCTCGTCGAAGCGCTGCCAGCTGGTGTTGAATTCACCGGTCTGCGGGCGCTCTTCGTCGATACGGAAGCCGTTGTCCTCGAAGAACTGGCGGGCCACCGGCCACACCTCGGCCGGCGAGTGCTGCGCCAGCACCCAACGGCTGCTGCCGCTGCGCTGCAGGCTGTAGTCGGTGACCTGGCCAGCGCCACCGGTCAACGGTTGCGGCCGCGGCACTTCGTACTCGCCCGTGACGTTGTCATCGGCGACGTTACGCGGAATTGGCAACAGCGGGTCGAGCCGCTTGACGTTGCTGGCGTCCGGCGGCAGCTGCATGGGCGCGGTAGGGTGCGCCTGCAGGTAGTCGCTGCCGCGGTCGCGGAAATAGCCATCCTCGCCCCACAGCCAGCCACACCCACTGGTGCTGGAGATAATCAGGGCAAGGGCAGAAAGACCAGCCAGTCGCTTCATGCGGTGTACTTCCTCTTAAACCAGTACGCCGGACTGGCGCAAGGCAGTACGGACTTTGTCGTGGCAACCTTCGCTGAGCCAGGTCAGCGGCAGGCGGATACCCTTTTTCATCAGGCCCATTTCAACGAGCGCCCACTTCACCGGGATGGGGTTGGCTTCGCAGAACAGCTCTTTGTGCAGTGGCATGAGTTTTTCGTTGATAGCGCGGGCCTTCTCGGCATCGCCCGCAAGGGCGGCCTCGCACATATGGGCCATTTCGCGCGGGGCGACGTTGGCGGTGACGGAGATGTTGCCCTTGCCGCCCATCAGGATCAACTCGACAGCGGTCGGGTCATCGCCAGACATGACGATGAAATCGCTGCTGACGCCCTCCAGGATGGCCTTGGCACGGGCCAGGTCGCCGGTGGCTTCCTTGATACCGATGATGTTCGGCACAGTCGACAGGCGGATCACGGTCTCGGCCTGCATGTCGCAGGAGGTGCGGCCCGGCACGTTGTAGAGGATCTGCGGGATGTCGACGGCTTCGGCAATGTGCTTGAAGTGCTGGTACAGGCCTTCTTGCGTTGGCTTGTTGTAGTACGGCACCACCAGCAGGCAGGCATCGGCGCCGGCATTCTTGGCGTTCTGGGTCAGGTGCACGGCTTCGGCAGTGGAGTTGGCACCGGTACCGGCGATGACCGGGATGGGCTTGTTGCTGCGCTTGACGCGCTCGACCACATGCTTGATGACCAGGATGTGCTCTTCGACATCGAGCGTGGCCGACTCACCGGTGGTGCCGACAGCGACGATCGCATGGGTGCCGTTTTCCAGGTGGAAGTCTACAAGTTTGTCGAGGCTGCCCCAGTCAACACGCCCTTGTGCATCCATGGGTGTGACCAATGCCACCATACTGCCCGCAATCATGTAACTGCTCCTGCCGGAAAAAGAGAGCGGTAATGGTACTGGGGGCATCGGCCTTGCACAAGCGAAGCAGGCGGGCGGAGCATTCCCCTCGGCGCCTTATTTC
>Ga0308166_1002693_pt1 | contig 15957 bp, 10 predicted proteins | sample PhyCR2_2_FD_202137 | JGI IMG/M metagenome (GOLD analysis project Ga0308166, IMG submission 202137) | Phyllosphere microbial communities from UC Gill Tract Community Farm, Albany, California, United States - DLSLCC.R2 | ecosystem: Host-associated > Plants > Phyllosphere > Unclassified | place... | reverse complement strand
GCTTCATCAAGGATCTGGAAGCCCTGGGCCGCTGTACCGCTGCGCACCCATTCGGTCAGGGTCAGTTCAATCGGCGTTTCCAGCGCCAGCGGAACGACCGGTAACGATCCGATGCTTTTGCGCAGCAGGGCCAGCGTATCTTCCGCTTTTTTGGCGCTGGCGCAGTCCACCATGATCAGCCCGTTAACGGTATCGATCCACATCATTGTCTGGCTGAAACGGCTAAAGGCGCGCGGCAGCAGAGAGTGCAGAACTTCGTCTTTCAGCGAATCTTTTTCGGTTTTTTTCAGCTTGCGGCCCTGTTCGGCTTCAAGCTTGAAAATTTTCGCTTCGAGCGCCTGCTTGACCACCGGCGTGGGCAGAATTTTTTCTTCTTTGCGGGCGCAGACGATGATTTGACCCGTGCTGCTGGCGTGGGTCAATGCATCGCTTTGTGAACCCATTGGAGGAACCCAACCGGTTTTTGCCATATCCTGGCTACCGCAAGGGGAAAAGCTATAAGCGGCTAACTGTTTTTCCATCTCTTCTGCACGCAGCGAAACGTCGCGGCTGAGACGGTAAACCATCAAATTTTTGAACCACAGCATGATAATTTCCACGGCCTTGTCGTTAAATCAGCGGGCATGATAACGAATTGTCGCATCGCTTGCATTGCTAATCGGGAAGCGGGCTTCTACTCTGTTGATAATCAAAATAATGAGGAGTGTCTTGTGCGTATTGGGATTGATTTGGGCGGCACCAAAACAGAAGTCATCGCACTGAGCGAGCAGGGGGAGCAACTGTTCCGCCACCGTCTGCCTACGCCGCGCGATGATTATCACCAGACTATCGAGACGATTGCCCGGCTGGTCGACATGGCTGAGCAGGCGACAGGGCAGACCGGCACCGTTGGGATGGGGATCCCGGGCTCAATCTCGCCCTATACCGGGGTGGTTAAAAACGCCAACTCCACCTGGCTCAACGGTCAGCCTTTTGATAAAGATTTAAGTCAGCGCCTGAACCGGGAAGTGCGTCTGGCAAATGACGCCAACTGTCTGGCCGTCTCCGAAGCCATTGACGGTGCCGCCGCAGGGGCCCAGACCGTTTTTGCGGTCATTATCGGGACCGGCTGTGGCGCAGGCGTGGCCCTGGGCGGGCGTGCCCATATTGGCGGCAACGGTACGGCGGGCGAGTGGGGACATAACCCCCTGCCGTGGATGGATGACGATGAACTTAAATACCGCGCCGAGGTGCCGTGCTATTGCGGCAAGCAGGGCTGTATTGAGACGTTTATCTCCGGCACCGGTTTTGCCACCGATTATCACCGCCTGAGTGGCCAGCCACTCAAGGGGAACGAGATTATGCGCCGGGTCGGGGAACACGATCCGGTGGCTGAGCTGGCTCTCAGCCGCTATGAAATGCGGCTGGCGAAATCCCTGGCGCACGTGGTGAATATCCTTGACCCTGACGTGATTGTGCTCGGCGGCGGGATGAGCAACGTCGACCGTTTATATGCCACGGTGCCGAATCTGGTGAAGCAGTGGGTCTTCGGGGGTGAGTGTGAAACCCCGATCCGCAAAGCGGTGCACGGGGACTCCAGCGGCGTGCGCGGCGCCGCGTGGCTCTGGCCGCTATAGCCATTCTCCCTCTCCCTACGTGAGAGGGGCAGGATGAGGGGCCCTCATGCAGGGCACCCTCACTCCACCGCAAACACCTTATCCAGCTTGCTATACCCCAGCCCGTTAATCTTCTTCACTTTGATCTGCACCGGGATCCGCTCTTTCATCGCCTCGACGTGGCTAATCACGCCAATGGTTTTCCCGGTGGCGTTCAGCGCGTCGAGCGCATCCAGGGCGGTATCCAGCGTTTCGCTGTCGAGCGTGCCGAAGCCTTCATCCAGGAACAGCGAGTCGATGCGTGTCTTGTGGCTCACCAGATCGGAAAGCGCCAGCGCCAGTGCCAGGCTAACAAGGAAGCTTTCGCCGCCGGAGAGGGTACGGGTATCGCGCACCGCGTCCGCCTGCCAGGTATCCACCACTTCGAGTTCCAGCGCATCGCTGACCTTGCGCTGCAGCAAATAGCGCCCGTGCAGGCGATTTAGCTGCTGGTTGGCAAGCCAGACCAGATTATCCAGCGTGAGCCCCTGGGCAAACTTACGGAACTTGTCGCCGGTGCTGGAACCTATCAGCGAATTCAGATAGCTCCAGTCATCGGCCAGCCGCGCGGCCTCTTCAATATGCTGCATGAGCGCCAGCTGGTGCTGACGGTTATCGCTGTCCTGTTTAAGCTGCTGGCGGATTTCACCCTGATGAGTGGTGTTCTCCCGAAGCTGTTGCCCGAGTTGCTGTAGCTGCAACTGCAGGGTTGGCGCGTCGAGTTCCAGCCCTTCCGGTCGCTGCGTCTGATGAGCCTGCAGCTGCTGGTTTGCCTGTGCGAACAGCGCGGTTGCCTGCTGAAGCTGGTTTTCCAGGGTCTGCTTACGGTGTTCAAGACGGCGGATGGTCTCTTCATCAAGCAGTGCAGCCAGAAAGGCCTCCCGATCGGCGAAGCAGCTTGCGGTCAGTGCGGCGGTGAAGTGCGTCGTGGCGTGCTGCAGCCGTTCGCTTTCAAGGCTTTCCTGCTGTTGCAATGTGGCAAGCTGGCTCTGAAGAGAAACGCATTCGTCGTGCGTTTCGCGCCAGTTATCAGGAATGGCCGGTTCGGTTTCTGTGTCGTTTGTGGCGGGCAGGGTGTCGAGCAGCGGCATCAGAGCCGTCATGCGCTCCTGCATGACGCCATGCTGAGTCTGTTTTTCCTGCCACTGTGCGAACTCGGTTTCTCGTTCGTTCAGCCAGGCAGCCTCTGTGCCTTCTTCCGGGACGTTGAGTGACAGCGTAAGCAGGGTCGTTTCCAGCGCCTGGCGCGTGGCCGTCAGCTGCTGTTGATACTGACGCGCCTGCGCGTCCTGTTCATTCAGCTGTTGCTGCAGCGTCAGACGCTGGCTCAGCTGGTAAAGCTGACGCTCATACTGCTCTTGTTCGTTCATCCACGGGGCAATATCTTCCTGAATATTCAGAGTGATATTCAGGGACGCGCAAACGGATTGCCACTCTTTAGTGAGCGCTTGCTCCTCCTGAGAGAGCGTCTGAGCGTCGTCTGTCTCACGCTGGATCTGCCGGGTCAGGGCATTCACCTGACCGAGAACTAACAATCCTTCCTCTTTAAGCGCAGCGACCTCTTTGGCTAACTGGTCGCGACGCTGCTGGTTGGCACTCAGCTCCAGCGCCTGATAGGCAGTGACCGCCGGGTGCGAGGTTGAGCCGCACAGCGGGCAGGGCTGTCCCGCCTGCAGCTGCGCACGCTCTGCCTCCAGACTTTTAATCTTCTCTTCCTGTCTGCAGAGCGTTTCAAGATCCAGATAATGTTGGTTTTTCTCTTTGTACTGCTGGCGACGCAGCGTCAGCGTTTCATTGAGTTTTACCTGCTCTGTCTGGGCTTTCTGCAGGCTTTCACCGTTCTGGCGCAGACGTTGTTGCAGCGGCAGATAACGGGCCTGAAGCGACATCAGCCGCTGGCGGAAAGTCCGTGACTGAGCCTGTTGCTCCATCGCCACGCTGACCTCGTCAGCCGTGAGCGTCAGGGCGTTTTCCGGCATCTCTGCCAGCTTCTGGCGTAATTCAGCAATGCGCGTGGAAAGCGTGGCGATCTGATTTTTATCGCGATTCAGCTGTGCAAAATGGGCGCGCCAGCCTGCTATCTCCTGGCCCCACTGACGATACCGCTCGTGCTCTGCCAGCCACTGTGCCAGCGCCGTAAGGTCGGTCTGCAGTTGTGCATGGCTACGCTGGGCCGTATTACGGATACGCGAGCGCAGCGCGGTTTTTGCTTGTAAGCGAGCATTTACTTCAACAATGCGTTGCTTCGTTTGCCCCAGCCGGGTGGTTTGCTCTTGCTGGCTGTCCCACAGTGGACGCAGCTGGGCGGCGGGGTGAGCAAGCTGGAGCGTTGCCAGCTCGGGCGCAGCCTCGGTCAGTGCCTGTTGCGCCTGTTGCTGCAAGGTGGCAACGCGCTGCTGCTCACGTATAAGCTCGTCATTGCGCGTAAGCCACTGAAAATCTTTCTGTTGATTCTGCTGTTGCGCCAGCAGCGTTTTTTCTTCGTCAGTAAGTGCCTGCAAACTTTGCTGTAACTGCTGCTGTTGCTCTTCACTCAACAACACGACGCCTGCAGCCTGTGCTTCATACACCTCAAGGGCGTTACGTGCGGCTTTGTGTTTCTCAAACACCATGGCGGAAATCTGACCGTAGATCTCGGTTCCGGTCAGTTCTTCCAGCAGTTCGGCGCGGTCGGAAGGTCTGGCATTGAGGAAGGCGGCAAATTGCCCCTGAGAGAGCAGCATTGAGCGGGTAAAACGGCCATAATCCAGCCCGGTGAGGGCGGCCGTTTGTTCCAGTTTATCCGACACTTTGTCGGCCAGAATTTTACCGTCCTCACAGCGTGCCAGCTCGACGCGTGGGGCCTGAAGATTACCGTCGGGCTGATTTCGCGCGCGGTTCTGACTCCAGAAAGCGCGATAGGCAATACCTTTGACTTCAAACTCAACTTCGGCAAGGCATTCGGCCGTGTCGCGCGTCATCAAATCGTTTTGTGCCTGGGAGACTTTCTGCAGGCGCGGCGTTTCGTGATACAGCGCCAGACAAATGGCGTCGAGCAGGGTCGTTTTCCCTGCGCCGGTAGCCCCGGTAATCGCAAACAGTCCGTTGCTGGCAAACGGCTCCGCGGTAAAATCGATTTTCCACTCACCCTTCAGTGAGTTGAGGTTTTTCAGACGCAGGCTGAGGATTTTCATGCGTTTTCTTCCTCATCGTTCAGGGCATGCAGGGTGTGCGTAAACAGCTCGTTCAGCCGTGCGCGTTTCGCGTCGTCAATCTCCTCGTGGGAGAGCCGGCGTTCAAAGACCTCTTCCACCCTGAGTTCGCTGAGCGTTTCGCGCTGAGCGCCGAGCAGAATTTTCTCGCGCTGCTCGCGGCTGCGGCGCACCAGCAGCACCTCTACCGGCAGGTCTTCCGTGAGTACCTGAATTTTACGCTGTACATCATGCAGGTAGTCGGCGCTGGCGATCTCAATATCCAGCCAGACCGGCGGGTTTTGTTCCACGCCGCGCCACTGTTCAAGCTGGGCGGTGATGGCGTCCAGATCGCCTTTCAGCACCGCCAGCGGCTGGGTGACGGGCACTTCCAGCGTGTCAACGGCGCTGAGCTTGCCGTCGCTAAAGCTCACCAGATGGACACTTTTGGCTTTGCCGGTCTCATCAAAACTCAGCGAGATGGGCGAGCCGCAGTAGCGAATGTGCTCGCAGCCGCCGATAACCTGCGCCCGGTGGATATGACCGAGGGCAATATAATCCGCGGGCGGGAAGTTTTGTGCCGGGAAAGCATCCAGCGTGCCAATATAAATGTCACGCACCGCGTCGCTTTTGCTGGCCCCAACGGTGGTGAGGTGCCCGGTGGCAATCACCGGAATCGCCTGGTCGCCGCGAAGGGCACAGGCCTGGGCATGCTGCTGGTGGTAATAGTCGGTGATGGCCTGCAGCAAATGCTGCTGTTTTTCTGCGCCGGAAAGCCCCGCCTGGCTTTGGACAATATCGCGCGGGCGTAAAAATGGGATCGGACACAGTACCGCACCCGGCGTCCCGTCGCGCTTTTTCAGGATCTGCGGCGCATGTCCTGCGCTGGCCACCACGGTAGTATTGAGAAACGCCAGAATATCGCGGGATTCATTTAACGTTGCGACGGAATCATGGTTGCCGGCAACAATCACCAGATGACAGCCCGTTTGCTGCAGATTGACGACAAAACGGTTATATAACTCGCGCGCATAGCTGGGGGGCGAGCCGGTATCGAAGATGTCACCCGCCACAATAATGGCGTCCACCTCATGAGAGCGGGCCGTATCCAGCAGCCAGTTCAGGAACGCTTCGTGTTCAGCCGCCCGGCTTTTGCTGTAAAAATTTTGACCCAGATGCCAGTCAGAGGTGTGTAGTATGCGCATTGCTGATCCGTGGCGAAAAAGAGAAAGCAGGATTATAAACTGTCAGGGAACAGAAAATAACCGCTGTAATAAAACAACAGTTTGCCCTTTATAGTGGTACTGTTTTTCATAAATCTGTCATAAATCTGACGCATAATGACGCCGCATTACAAACTTGTAACTTAAATAAGATAAAACAGGGCAAAGTATGGCGAGACGTATTCTGGTCGTAGAAGATGAAGCTCCGATTCGTGAAATGGTGTGCTTCGTGCTCGAGCAAAATGGCTTCCAGCCGGTTGAGGCGGAAGATTATGACAGCGCGGTGAACCAGCTGAATGAACCCTGGCCCGATCTGATTCTGCTCGACTGGATGTTGCCTGGCGGCTCCGGGCTGCAGTTTATCAAACACCTGAAACGTGAAGCGCTAACCCGCGACATACCGGTTGTGATGCTCACGGCGCGCGGTGAAGAAGAGGATCGCGTACGCGGTCTGGAAACGGGGGCGGACGATTACATTACCAAACCGTTCTCACCGAAAGAGCTGGTTGCCCGCATTAAAGCCGTGATGCGCCGCATTTCACCGATGGCGGTGGAAGAGGTGATTGAGATGCAGGGACTGAGCCTTGACCCTACCTCACACCGCGTCATGACCGGTGAAAATCCCCTCGATATGGGGCCTACCGAATTTAAACTTCTGCATTTCTTTATGACTCACCCGGAGCGCGTATACAGCCGCGAACAGTTGCTGAATAACGTCTGGGGAACTAACGTGTATGTCGAAGACCGGACGGTTGACGTACATATCCGCCGCCTGCGAAAAGCGCTGGAACTGAGCGGCCACGATCGCATGGTGCAGACGGTCCGCGGCACGGGTTATCGTTTTTCAACCCGTTTCTGAACAATGACAGGAGTGTGACGCGTGCTGGAACGTCTGTCATGGAAAAGGCTCGTCTTTGAACTGATCTTATGCTGTATTCCGGCCTTCATTCTGGGGGCCTTTCTTGGATATTTGCCGTGGTTTCTGCTGGCGTCGGTTACCGGGCTTCTGATCTGGCATTTCTGGAACCTGCTGCGCCTCTCGTGGTGGCTGTGGGTTGACCGAAGTATGACGCCTCCGCCGGGAAGCGGAAGCTGGGAGCCGCTGCTGTACGGTCTGCACCAGATGCAGATGCGTAACAAAAAGCGGCGTCGGGAGCTGGGAAGCCTGATCAAACGCTTCCGTAGCGGCGCTGAGTCGCTGCCGGATGCTGTCATTCTGACGACCGAAGAAGGGACGATCTTCTGGTGTAACGGCCTCGCGCAACAGCTGCTGGGCCTGCGCTGGCCGGACGATAATGGCCAGAACATCCTCAACCTTCTGCGTTATCCCGAGTTCACGCTGTACCTGAAAAAGCGTGATTTTACCCGCCCCCACAACCTGAAGCTCAATAATGGGCGCCATCTGGAAATCCGTGTGATGCCTTACAGCGACCAGCAGTGGCTGATGGTTGCCCGTGATGTCACCCAGATGCACCAGCTGGAAGGGGCGCGACGCAACTTCTTTGCCAACGTCAGCCACGAATTACGCACTCCGCTGACGGTGCTTCAGGGGTACCTGGAGATGATGCAGGAGCAAACGCTGGAAGGCGCGCCGCGCGAGAAAGCGTTGCATACGATGCGTGAACAAACGCACCGTATGGAAGGGCTGGTGAAACAGCTGCTGACGCTCTCGAAAATTGAGGCCGCCCCCTCGCTGGCATTGAATGACACCATTGATGTGCCGATGATGCTGCGGGTGGTGGAGCGCGAAGCGCAGACGTTAAGCCATAAAATGCATCAGCTGACCTTCGAGGTCGACAACACGCTCAAGGTGCTTGGCAGCGAAGATGAGCTGCGCAGCGCCATTTCTAATCTGGTGTATAACGCGGTGAATCATACGCCAGCGGGGACGGATATCGTGGTGCGCTGGCAGCACACGCCAACGGGCGCTGAGTTCAGCGTAGAGGATAACGGGCCGGGGATCGCACCTGAACACATCCCGCGTCTGACCGAGCGCTTCTACCGGGTGGATAAAGCGCGCTCACGGCAGACCGGCGGCAGCGGTCTGGGGCTGGCTATTGTGAAACACGCGGTGAATCATCATGAAAGCCGTCTCGATATTCAAAGCACGCTGGGTAAGGGAACCCGCTTCAGTTTCGTTATCCCGGAACGATTAATTGCCAAAAAGATCGCCTGACGACAGGCGTGTCAGTTTACCTTTCCACGGGCCAGCGTTTGCTGGCCCGTTTGCTTTGCAGTCAAGCGAAACGCGGCTGAATATTATACGGCTGGCTGTTTTTTGTTCGCATGATTAGCCATGGGTTTTTCTTATAATTAGCGTATTGTGCTGGTCTGATTTTTGATGCTGGCATATTGTTCTGGTTTCACGATCCCATCTTGCCTTTAAACGTTATAAGCGTTTAAATTGCGCCCCAGATACTGTCATACCGACTGTATTTGCGTGGTAAATCGAAAAACTATTCTTCTCCACGCCAGGACGGGAGCATATCCCGCTGAAATTGAGCAAATTTTCCGCTGTATCGTCCCGTCAGGGATAGCGAAAATCTCAATGTTTTCAACACCACATCCACAGGCAGTAAGGTTTTATGACCCATCACTTAAAATCGCGTGACATCATCGCGCTGGGCTTTATGACATTTGCGCTGTTCGTTGGCGCAGGCAACATCATTTTCCCCCCAATGGTTGGCTTACAGGCGGGTGAACACGTCTGGACCGCTGCGTTTGGTTTCCTGATTACTGCTGTGGGTCTGCCGGTACTGACCGTCGTCGCGCTGGCGAAAGTCGGTGGTGGCGTTGATAGCCTCAGCACCCCGATTGGCAAAGTGGCCGGCATTCTGCTGGCGACCGTCTGCTATCTGGCCGTTGGCCCGCTGTTTGCGACCCCGCGTACCGCGACCGTATCCTTCGAAGTGGGGATTGCCCCGCTCACTGGCGATGGCGCGATGCCGCTGTTTATCTACAGCCTGATCTACTTCGCGATTGTGATTCTGGTTTCCCTTTATCCGGGCAAGCTGCTGGATACCGTGGGTAACTTCCTGGCTCCGCTGAAAATCGTGGCGCTGATTGTGCTGGCGGTTGCGGCCATCGTCTGGCCCGCAGGCCCGATTAGCGATGCGATGGACGCCTATAAAAACGCCGCGTTCTCCAACGGCTTTGTGAACGGCTACCTGACGATGGATACGCTGGGCGCAATGGTGTTTGGTATTGTTATCGTGAATGCCGCACGTTCCCGCGGCGTGACGGAAGCGCGTCTGCTGACTCGCTACACCATCTGGGCTGGCCTGATGGCCGGTGTGGGGCTGACGCTGCTGTACCTGGCGCTGTTCCGCCTGGGCTCAGATAGCGCCATACTGGTCGATCAAAATGCCAACGGCGCGGCGATCCTCCATGCCTACGTGCAGCACACCTTTGGTGGTGCGGGTAGCCTGCTGCTGGCGGTACTGATTTTCCTGGCGTGCCTTGTCACCGCCGTGGGGCTGACCTGCGCCTGCGCTGAGTTCTTTGCTCAGTATCTGCCGCTCTCTTACCGTACGCTGGTCTTTATCCTGGGCATCTTCTCCATGGCGGTGTCAAACCTCGGTCTGAGCCACCTGATTCAGGTCTCTATCCCGGTGCTGACGGCCATCTATCCGCCGTGTATCGTGCTGGTGGTGCTGAGCTTCACCCGCCCGTGGTGGAACAACTCGTCGCGAATTATTGCGCCAGCCATGTTTATCAGCCTGATTTTTGGTATCCTTGACGGGATTAAAGCATCCGCCTTTGCGCAAATACTGCCAGCCTGGACACAGCGTCTGCCGCTGTCCGAGCAAGGCCTGGCCTGGTTGATGCCTACCGTTGTTGCACTGGTTCTGGCCATTATCTGGGATCGTGCTGCAGGGCGTCAGGTCGCATCGAACGCCCATTAATCAACGGCAACAAACTGTTTAACCACGGGGCTTAAGGCCCCGTGGTTTTTTGTTTTTTTCGAGTTGAATGGCAAGATTTAAATGGAAAGCACTAACAAACTCAAACGTGGACTCAGCACCCGCCACATTCGCTTTATGGCGCTGGGATCCGCTATCGGTACCGGTCTTTTTTATGGCTCGGCAGATGCCATTAAAATGGCCGGTCCCAGCGTTCTGCTGGCCTACATCATCGGTGGCGTGGCCGCGTATATCATCATGCGCGCCCTCGGGGAGATGTCGGTTCACAATCCGTCTGCCAGTTCGTTCTCGCGCTATGCGCAGGAAAACTTAGGCCCGCTGGCGGGCTTCATCACCGGCTGGACCTACTGCTTCGAAATTCTGATTGTGGCTATTGCCGACGTTACCGCCTTTGGCATCTACATGGGCGTCTGGTTCCCCGCGGTTCCGCACTGGATATGGGTGCTGAGCGTGGTGCTGATCATCTGTGCCGTCAACCTGATGAGCGTGAAGGTGTTTGGTGAACTGGAGTTCTGGTTCTCCTTCTTCAAAGTTGCCACCATTATCATCATGATTATCGCGGGCTTCGGGATCATCATCTGGGGTATCGGCAACGGCGGTCAGCCAACGGGGATCCATAACCTCTGGAGCAACGGCGGCTTCTTCAGCAACGGCTGGCTCGGCATGGTGATGTCGCTGCAGATGGTCATGTTTGCCTACGGCGGGATCGAGATTATCGGCATTACCGCCGGGGAAGCGAAAGACCCGGAGAAATCCATTCCGCGCGCCATCAACTCAGTGCCAATGCGTATTCTGGTGTTCTATGTGGGGACGCTGTTCGTCATTATGTCCATCTACCCGTGGAACCAGGTGGGCACTAACGGCAGCCCGTTTGTGCTGACCTTCCAGCATATGGGCATCGCGTTTGCCGCCAGCATCCTGAACTTTGTGGTGCTGACCGCCTCGCTTTCGGCAATCAACAGTGACGTCTTTGGCGTGGGCCGCATGCTGCACGGAATGGCGGAGCAGGGCAGTGCGCCTAAGGTGTTTGCCAAAACCTCTCGTCGCGGCACGCCGTGGGTGACGGTAATGGTAATGACCGTAGCCCTGCTGCTGTCGGTCTACCTGAACTACATCATGCCGGAGAATGTGTTCCTGGTGATTGCGTCGCTGGCGACCTTCGCGACCGTGTGGGTGTGGATCATGATCCTGTTGTCGCAGATTGCGTTCCGTCGCCGTCTGTCACCGGAAGAGGCGAAAGCGCTGAAGTTCAAAGTGCCGGGTGGGGTGGTGACAACCGCTGTCGGTCTGGTCTTCCTGGTCTTTATCATCGCCCTGATTGGCTATCATCCGGATACCCGTATCTCCCTTTATGTGGGCTGCGCGTGGATCGTCCTGCTGCTGCTGGGCTGGATGTTTAAATGCCGCCGAGACCGTCAGCTGGCGCAGGCACAGTAATCTTCCCTCTCCCCGCAGAGGGACTGGAAGGAGGCATCCGCTCACGCTGATGCCTCCTCCCCCGTCCTCCTCCCTCAATAAACCTCGTCATGATGAGCTAACCTTAACCACCCTGTGGCAAGGTGACGTCAATTTCATCAAAGGGGATTCGTGATGTTAAACGCCTGGCACCTTCCGGTTGCCCCATTTGTTAAGCAAAACAAAGACAACCTTGTGATTACGCTCTGGCTGGCGGGGGAAAATCAGCCTGAACGCGTGACGCTACGCGCCGAAATTGATAACGAAGAGACCGCGCTGAAAATGCATAAGCAGCGCAGCCAGCCGCAGCCCGGGATCACGGCGTGGCGGGCAAACATCGATTTAACCCGTGGACAGCCGCGTCGTCGCTACAGTTTTAAACTGCTGTGGAATAACCGCCAGCTGTGGTTTACCCCGCAGGGGTTTAGCCGTTTTCCGCCGGCCCGGCTGGAGCAGTTTGCCGTCGATTACCCGGACAATGGCCCGCAATGGGTTAACGATCAGGTGTTTTACCAGATTTTCCCGGACCGCTTTGCCCGCAGCGAAAAGCGCACTGCAGACCAGGACAAGGTTTATTACCACCACGCAGCAGGTCACGACATTATCCTCAAAGCATGGGATGAACCGCTGACCGCGCAGGCGGGTGGCTCGACGTTTTACGGCGGCGATCTCGACGGGATCAGCGAAAAACTCCCGTACCTGAAAAAACTGGGCGTGACGGCGCTGTACCTTAACCCGGTGTTTAAAGCCCCGAGCGTGCATAAATACGACACCGAAGATTATCGTCATGTTGATGAGCAGTTTGGCGGCGATGCGGCGCTGCTGCGCCTGCGACAGAACACTAAAAACGAAGGGATGCGCCTGATTCTGGACGGCGTGTTCAACCACAGCGGGGATTCGCACGCGTGGTTTGACCGTCATAACCAGTCGATGAGCGGGGCATGCCATAACCCGGATTCGCCGCAGCGTGACTGGTACAGCTTTAATGAAGAGGGCTACGCGCTGGACTGGCTGGGCTACCCAAGCCTGCCGAAGCTGGATTTCCAGTCGCCTTCTCTGGTCAACGAAATCTACGGCGGTGAAGACAGCGTTGTCCGCCACTGGCTTAAGGCGCCATGGAACATGGACGGCTGGCGTCTTGACGTGGTGCATATGCTGGGTGAAGCGGGCGGAGCGCGTAATAACCTTCAGCACGTTGCAGGTATCACCCGCTCAGCGAAAGCCGCGCAGCCGGAGGCCTTTGTCTTTGGCGAGCATTTTGGCGATGCACGCCAGTGGCTGCAAGCCGATGCAGAAGATTCGGCCATGAACTACCGCGGTTTTACCTTCCCGCTATGGGGATTTCTGGCGAACACCGATATCTCTTACGATCCGCAGCATATCGACGCCGAAACCTGTATGGCATGGATGGATAACTACCGCGCCAGCCTGTCGCATCAGCAGCAGTTGCGGATGTTTAACCAGCTGGACAGCCACGATACCGCACGTTTTAAATCCCTGCTTGGCAAGGATGTGGCACGTCTGCCGCTGGCCGTTACCTGGCTCTTCACCTGGCCTGGCGTGCCGTGCATTTACTACGGTGATGAGGTGGGGCTGGAGGGGAACAACGATCCCTTCTGCCGCAAAACCTTCCCCTGGGATCCGGCGAAGCAGGACAAGGCGCTGCTCAGCCTGTACCAGCGTCTGGCTAAGCTTCGTAAACAGAACCAGGCGCTGCGTTACGGTGGCTGTCAGGTGGTGTATGCCCACGATAACGTGGTGGTGTTTGCCCGCGTCTACAACCAGCAACGCGTGCTGGTCGCCATCAACCGCGGAGAAGCCTGTGAAGTGGTGCTGGATGACTCTCCGTTGCTGCACGTGAAGGCGTGGCAACGCAAAGAGGGTAAAGGCACGATTCAGGAAGGCATTCTCTCCTTACCGGCCATTTCCGCCTCCGTCTGGTTCGGAAATTAATCGTCATCAGCAACCGGTTTATTTCCCGGTTGCTGAAAATTCCCCTAAGTTGTTCGGTTAATTTCAACAGAGGGGACAAATATCTTTACTATCCGCTCAATCAATTCTCGCTATACTCAAATTGCTTTATCAGTCAGGGCCCTTTCTCATATAGCACACCAAAACGTTGGCTTTTAACACATTGATTAAAAGGTACTTTTATGTCTATTCGTGAACTGATTGACCCGTCCAATTCCGTACTGATTTTTATCGATCACCAACCGCAAATGTCTTTTGGCGTGGCAAATATTGACCGTCAGTTATTAAAGAATAATACGGTGGCTCTGGCAAAAGCAGGCAAAATTTTTGATGTTCCGGTTATCTACACCTCTGTCGAAACAAAAAGCTTTAGCGGATACATCTGGCCAGAATTGCTGGCGGTTCACCCGGAGGTTAAACCGATTGAACGTACCTCTATGAACTCCTGGGAAGACGATGCGTTTGTTGCGGCAGTGAAAGCAACGGGCCGCAAGAAACTTATCATCTCAGCCCTGTGGACCGAAGTTTGCCTGACCTTCCCGGCGCTGATGGCTCTGGATGAAGGGTTTGAAGTTTATGTAGTGACCGATACTTCCGGCGGTACCTCCGTAGATGCCCATGAACGTGCGATTGACCGTATGGTTCAAGCGGGCGCGGTTCCTGTGACCTGGCAGCAGGTGCTGCTTGAGTATCAGCGCGACTGGTCTCGCAAAGGCACTTACGACGCGGTCATGGACCTGGTCCGTGAGCACAGCGGTGCTTATGGCATGGGCGTTGACTATGCCTACACCCTCGTTCACGGCGCGCCAGAACGCAAAGCGTAAACCTTTCAGGGCGGGGTTCTCCCGCCCATTAATGACCAGGAAACTATTATGGCGCACACATCGCATGTCACGCTGGTGATCACCCACACCTTGCTGCCGGGTCAGGCTGAGCGATACGAACAGTGGCTGGGTAAGATCATGCCCATCGCGGCGGAATTTCCGGGGCATCTTGGCGCGAACGTCATCCGCCCGACCGACGGACAACATCTGTGGACGGTGATAATCCGTTTCGACACCCTCGAACACCTCTCTGCATGGACCCAGTCCGATACCCGTAATGCGCTGGTAAAAGAGATTGAACCGCTGCTGGCGGAAGGCGATAAAACCGAAGTGCGTACCGAGGCGGCGTTCTGGTTTACTCCACCGGAGCCTCATGTGCGTAAGCCTAAACAGTGGAAACAGTTTCTCATTACCCTGCTGGTTATCTTCCCCAGTACCAACCTGGTGCCGCTGGTGACCGGTGCGTTGCTTCCTGGCCTGAAAGGTACGTTGTTGCTGCATCTGATTAACGATGCCTGTGTGGTCGCGCTGGTGGTCTGGCTGTGGATGCCCATCGTGACCCGTCTGTTTGCCGGATGGCTCAAAAAAGCCTGATTCGGCTGAAAGGAGTACGTTATGTCTCAAACTGCCACACTGATCTTAACCAAAGGTAAGATCCATACCCTCGATCGCGAAAACCCGCTCACGGAAGCGGTGGCTATTGCTAACGGCAAGATCCTGGCGACGGGCAACCACGATCGCATTATGAGCTATGCGACGCAGGGAACGCAGATTGTCGATCTGAAGGGAAGTACGGTGATCCCCGGGCTTAACGATTCGCACCTGCACCTGATCCGCGGCGGGCTGAACTACAACCTCGAGCTGCGCTGGGAAGGCGTACCGTCGCTGGCGGATGCGCTAAGGATGTTGAAAGATCAGGCCGATCGTACACCTTCACCTCAGTGGGTTCGGGTGGTGGGCGGCTGGAGCGAGTTTCAGTTCGCCGAACGCCGGATGCCGACCATCGAAGAGCTTAACGAGGCGGCACCGGATACGCCGGTGTTTGTCCTGCACCTCTACGATCGTGCCCTGCTTAACCGCGCTGCGTTGAAAGCTGTCGGCTACACCAAAGAGACGCCAAACCCGCCGGGCGGGGAGATTGTGCGTGATAACCACGGCAACCCGACCGGGCTGCTGATCGCTAAACCTAACGCGATGATCCTCTACGCCACGCTGGCAAAAGGACCGAAACTCCCCATCGAGCAGCAGGTTAACTCCACGCGCCAGTTTATGCGCGAGCTTAACCGTCTGGGGCTGACCAGCGCCATTGATGCCGGCGGCGGCTTCCAGAACTACCCGGAAGATTACGAGGTGATTGCCGAACTGCACGCCAAAGAGCAGATGACGGTGCGTATTGCCTACAACCTCTTCACCCAGCGCCCTAAACAGGAGCTGGAGGATTTTGAGCGCTGGACCGATATGCTCAAACCGGGGCAGGGCACAGACTTTTATCGTGCGAACGGGGCAGGAGAGATGCTGGTCTTCTCGGCGGCGGATTTTGAAGATTTCCTCCAGCCGCGCCCGGATCTGCCGCAAGGGATGGAAGACGAGCTGGAACGCGTGGTGCGCCACCTGGTGGAAAACCGCTGGCCGTTCCGGCTGCATGCCACCTATGACGAATCCATCAGCCGGATGCTGGATGTCTTTGAGAAGGTGAACCGTGAGATTCCGTTTAACGGCCTGCACTGGTTCTTTGACCATGCGGAGACCATTACCGA
>Ga0308166_1002691_pt1 | contig 15970 bp, 12 predicted proteins | sample PhyCR2_2_FD_202137 | JGI IMG/M metagenome (GOLD analysis project Ga0308166, IMG submission 202137) | Phyllosphere microbial communities from UC Gill Tract Community Farm, Albany, California, United States - DLSLCC.R2 | ecosystem: Host-associated > Plants > Phyllosphere > Unclassified | place... | reverse complement strand
AAACAAAGCATCGATAAAAAGGAACATATTTACACGCTTGATTGTTCCGTTCTGGTACAGGTGCTACATTTATGAACAGTCGATTCCCAATATAGAGCCGCGGTCCAGGGCCAACCAGGAGACTTGGAATGACTTATCAACACGCAGGCTTGCTCGCCCCCGGCGACGACATGGCAACGATGATCGCGATCTCGCACCAACGTTCCGAACAATTCGGCCTGAGTCCCGATTCGCGGCCCGATTTCACGCCCGTATCCGGCACCGACCTGTCCTATCTGGTCGAACAGAATCGCCTGCTGTACAGCCACGCGGTGCCCGCGATGGAAACGCTGTACCAGCAGATCGCCAACACCCACAACATGGTCTTGCTGACGGATGCGCAGGGCGTGATCGTGCATTCGCTGGGCGACGCCGACTTCCTCGAAAAGGCCAACCGCGTCGCGCTGACGGCGGGTGTCGCCTGGTCCGAGGAGAGCAAGGGCACGAACGCGATCGGCACCGCGATCACGGAACGGGTGCCGACGACGATCCACGCGGACCAGCACTTCCTCTCCGCGAACCACTTCCTGACCTGCTCCGCGGCGCCGATCACCGACCACCGCGGCAACGTGGTCGGCGTGCTGGACGTCAGCGGCGATCGGCGCAGCTTTCACAAGCACACGATGGCCCTCGTGCGCATGTCCGCGCTGATGATCGAGAACCAGCTGTTCGCGGCGACGTTCGAAAACGCGATCACCCTGCACTTCCACACGCGCCCCGAATTCATCGGCACGCTGATGGAAGGGATCGCGTCGTTCAGTCCCGGCGGCCGCTTCCTCGCCGCCAACCGCAACGGCCTGTTCCAGCTGGGCCTCTCGTATCCCGCACTGCAGGCCCATACGTTCAGCTCCCTGTTCGGTCTTCCCGTCTCCGCCCTCTACGATCATTACCGCACGGCGGCACCGGGCCTGCTCGACCTGTGCATGCACAACGGCGTGCGCGTGCGCGGCCGGGCGGAACTAAGACTGACGAACGGCGTGCACGTGCTCACCGGCGCGTTCGACGATGCGACGCAGATGGCGCCCATCGCGCAGCCGCCGGCGAAGGCATCGGCGCGGCGGCTGTCCGGCCTGCGCTACCTGAACACGGGCGACCCGCAGCTCGAACAGGTCATCGACAAGGTCAACCGCGTCCTCGGGCGCGACGTGCCGATCATGATCATGGGCGAGACGGGCACCGGCAAGGAATTGCTGGCCCAGGCCATCCACAACGATTCGCCGCGCGCCCAAGGGCCGTTCGTCGCCGTGAACTGCGCGTCGATTCCCGAGACGCTGATCGAATCGGAGCTGTTCGGCTACGAGGACGGCGCGTTCACCGGCGCGCGCAAGAAAGGCGCGGTCGGCAAGATCCTGCAGGCGAACGGCGGCACGCTGTTCCTCGACGAGATCGGCGACATGCCCTACCCGCTGCAGGCCCGCCTGCTGCGCGTGCTGCAGGAACGGATGGTCACCCCGCTCGGCAGCGGCAAGTCGATCCCGGTGAACGTGGAAGTGATCTGTGCGACGAACCACAACCTGCGCCGCCGCATCGCCGAGGGCCTGTTCCGCGAAGACCTGTATTACCGCCTGAACGGCCTCGTGGTGAAGCTGCCGCCGCTGCGCGAGCGCACCGACCTCGAAACGGTGGTGAGAAAAATCCTCTCGGCGGAGACGGAAACCGGCGGCACGCACACGATCTCCGACGAGGTGCTGCGGCTGTTCAGGCGCCACAAATGGCCCGGCAACTTCCGCCAGCTGACGAACCTCCTGCGCACCGCGGCGATCATGGCCGGCGACGAGGAAGAAATCGGCCTGCGCCACATGCCGGACGACTTCCTGGACGACATCGCGGAGACGCCCGAAGCCGCTCCCGCGAGCGCGCCCGCGGCCCAGCAGATGATCGCGTCCGGCGCCAATCTCGAAGAGATGGAACTGGCCGCGATCCTCAAGTCGCTCGAGGCAAACGGCGGCAACGTGTCGGCGACGGCGCGCGCGCTGGGCGTTTCGCGCAACACCATTTACCGCAAGCTGCCGCATCTGAAGACCTCCCCCTAGACGGCCGGGAAACCGGACGACTTCCAGCGCGCGCCGTCCTTGCCGATCGTGAGCAGGTCCACGCCCGGCAGGTGCGCGGCCAGCGCGTGCGCGCGGCGTGCGCCCATCACCATGAACGCGGTCGACAGGCCGTCCGCTTCCAGGCCGGTGGGCGCCAGCACCGTGACGCTGGCCAGCTCCGTCGGCGAGTCGCCGCTGGTCGGATCGAAGATGTGGTGGTGGCGCAGGTCCGACGTGAACGCCGATGCGTAATCGCCCGACGTGGCGACGCAGCGCCCGTCCAGCACGAGGCTCGCGGCCACCGCGTCCTCGTTGCGCGGATCGCGAATGCCCAGGTGCCATGGCCGCCCGCCGGTGCGGCCCAGCGCACCGTATTCGCCCGTGTCGACGAGCGCGTGGCGGATGCCGTGCCGGCGCAGAGCGGCCAGCGCGAGGTCCGTCGCATAGCCTTGCGCGAGGCCGTTCAGCGTGATCGCCATCCCCTTCCGTGCCAGCACGACGCGTTCCGGCCCCGCCTGCACCTGCGTCCAGCCGACAAGGCGTTGCGCGCGCATGCGCTCGGACTCGGGCGGCACGCCGTGCGCCGAGTCGAACGCGCGCCACAGCGGCTGCACCGTGATGTCGAAGGCGCCCTGCGTCAGGCGCGACAGCGTGCGCGCATGCTCCAGCACCGTCAGCAGGTGCGGATCGGGGCCGTGCAGCACCTTGTCGCGGTTCAGCCGGAACACCTGGCTGGGCGGCTGGTGGAGGCTCATCAATGCATCCACGCGGCGCGCCTCGCCCAATGCGGCGGCGATGGCCTGCTGCGCCGCTTCCGGGTCCGCATGGCGCACGGCGACGCTGATCGTCGTTCCGAATGCCAGCGCGGCGCCGCTGTGCAGCGGCAGCTCGTCGGCTGCGGCCGCGTCGGCCACCGCGGCGCCGGCCATGCCGCCCAAGGTGGCGGCGATGAAGGTCCTTCTGTGCATCATGCTCTCCTGTCGATGGTGTCCGGGGCCGGGACGATCGGGATCGTCCGGCTGCGCTTCCGTTCCAAGATCCGCGGCGCGCACTGTTCGTCGCTTGCGTGGATAACGACACATTCCATACATTGAAAACACTCCTCGTAGTCGACCTTCCCGCTCGGGACGATCGCGTTGTAGCCGCAGCGGTGGCGGCACGTCTGGCACGGCGTGCCGCATTCGGCGCGGCGCGGGATCCAGTCGAGCAGGCGCACGCGGCCCAGCAGCGCGAGCGCCGCGCCGAGCGGACAGAGATAGCGGCAGAACGCCTTGTTGACGACCATGGCGACGAGCAGCAGGCCGGCGGCGTACACGACGAACGGCCAGGCGCGCACGAAATTCAGCGTGATCGCGGTCTTGAACGGTTCCAGTTCGACGAGCCGGTCGGCCTGCGCCGGCGCCCACACGGCTGCCAGCAGGATCGCCGCCAGCACGCCGTACTTCACGCGCTTCAGGCGCGCATCGAGCACGCGCCGCACGGCGACCTGCGGCAGCCGCAGCGCCTGTCCCGCGAGACCCGCGAATTCCTGCAGCGCGCCGAAGGGACACAGCCAGCCGCAGAACGTGCCGCGCCCCCAGATGAACAGGGAGACGAGCACGAACGCCCACAGCGCCACGGTCAGCGGATCGAACAGCAGGTAATCCAGGCCCCGCCCCGCGCGCAGCGCCTGCACGATGCCGGTGAGATTGACGATGGACAGCTGCGCCTGCGCCGCATAGCCGATGAAGCCGATGGTGAACAGCAGCCACGCGCGGCGCAGCCAGGCGAAGCGGCGCGCGTGCGCCACCAGCCGGCGCTGCTGCCACAGCGCGGCCGCGAGCAGCGCCAGCGCCACGCCCAGCACGATCAACTCCACGCGGCGCGCCTTCCAGCTGGCCTGCCACGCCGGCGCGGCGCGCTCCGGCGCAATGTAGTACGCCTCCGGCAGGCGGTACGAGAACGCGACCTCGCGCGTGATCCGCTCGGGATACACGATCCCCTTGCTGCGCGTGACGGGCAGCGCGAAGTCGAGCGCGCGCGCCGGATCCAGGCCCGCCTGCGCGATGACGCGCAGCAGCAGCATCTCGTCGGCAGGCAGGTGCACGCCGTCGGCCAGCCGCGGTTCGAGATCGAGGTCGCGCATCTCCACCGGCAAGCGGTCCTGGCGCAGCACGATGCCGCGCGGGACGCTGCCGCGCACGAAGTCCGCGCCGGTGAGCGTGTGCGGACCGGCCGTCAGCACGAGCAGCGCGTGGTCGCCCGGTTCCAGCCTGCCCTGCAGGCGGGTCCACGTGCGTGGCGCCAGCAGGTTGCGGCCGACGGCCGGCACCGAGGCCCACGCGACCCACAGGTCGATGAAGACGTCGTCGGGTTGCGCGAGCGCCTCCGCATCCAGGCCGGCGCCGCTACTCCCCGCGAACAGCCGCTCGAAGTCGCCCCGGCGCACGCGGACATGCCGCACGAGGTCCGCATCGAGCATCTCCTGCAGCGACAACGGCGCGAAGACATCCATGCGGATACGGCCGATGCGGCCCGGATCGCGCCCCTGCGCAAAACCGAGCTTGGCGCGCGCCACCTTCAGCGCGGCCGACAGGACGCTCTGGTTGATGATGCGGACGGACGCCGTCGCCTTCGACACGCCGTCCAGGCTGCCCTTCCCGCCGCCGACCGTGATGCCCTGCCCCAGCGACCGCCCGCGGTACTGCTGCAGGAACTCGCGCAGGGGCGCTTCCCCGAGACCTTCCAGGAACACGGGTTCGTGCTGCGACAGCACCGCGACGTCGAGGAAGGTGCCTTTCGGGTCGATGACGACGAGGAGGTTAGGCGGCACGCCGGCGAAGCCCGGCACCGGCGCCAGGTCGGCCGATTCGAACGCGTAGCCGACCAGTTCCGTCACCGTGCCGTTCTGCTTGAACAGCGGCCAGGCCGGGATGTCGGCCGATTTTTCGCCGACGACCAGCGGCGCCGGGAAGCGCCGCGCCAGCTCCGCCTGCGTCAGCGTGCCGGCGTGCGCCGCGGCGCAAAGCAGGAGCCAGCAGATGAGAAGGCGGAGCAGGTTCATGGCCGCTTCAGAAGAAGATGATGCCGCCGACGGAACCGCCGTTCATGCGCGCGGTGGCGCCGCCGAAGCCCTTCGAGCGGGTCTGCCCCACCTCGGCCACCAGCGTGATCGCGCTGTTCAGCGCATAGTAGGCGCCGGCCGTCAGGTTGGCGTTCGACTTCAGGCCGCCCGTGCCGACGGTGTTGTCGTCATTGGCGCTGCGGCCCCACGACAGGCCCAGTTTGAGGGCATCGGTCGTCTTGAACGTGCCCTGCACGAGGAAGTTCTTGGAGCGCACATCGCCCTGGTCGGCGTCGGACAGGATGCCCAGCGCGCGGCCCGTCTGCGCGTTGACGAGCAGGCCGGCGGCGCCCAGCTGGTACGATGCGCCGGCTTCGAAGCCGTTCATCGTGAGGTCGCTCGCGCCCGGCGTCTGCGTTTCGAAGCGTTGGGTCTTGGCACCGAGCCAGGCCTTGAAACCGTCCTGCGCGAACGAGAGGCGCGCCTGCACCTGCGGGCTCGAACGGGTGGAGTAACGCGGACCCGCGATGACCGGCGTGTCGGACACGGGACTCATCACGCCGAAGTCGAAGCCGATGCCCGCGTCGTTTTTCGGCATGCTGTAGACGATCTGCCCATACGTGCCCAGGTAGCTGTAGCCGGCACCGATGTGGCCCAGCGTCACGCGGCCGCGCTGCGTGGCCTGCACCGGCGCGCCGGCGCCGACTAGGGTCATGTCGTTCAGGATCGCGTTGGCGCCGAAGATGCCGTAGTCGCGGCCCAGCTTGAAGGTGCCGAGGTCCGCACGGCCGAACGTGAAGAAGGCCTGGCGCACGTCGACGGTGCTGTTTTGCGCGATCGCGCTGTCCGTCGCCGTGGCGACGTAGATGCCGATCTTGGCGGTGACGTCGAAGCCGCCCTGCGTCGATGACACCGAGGTCACGAGACCGCTGGGCAGCAGGCCGTTGCCGATGGTGGTGCGGTGATCCTCGCCGCCGCAGCCGAGCGCGCGGCCGCCCAGCGCCAGCCCGCCGACGGCGTCGCCGCTGCACGAGACGCCCGTGTAATAAGCGTTGACGATGCCGCCGACGTTGACCGTCCAGTCGCCGGCCTTCAGGTCGACCGCCGAAGCCTGCGTGCAGGCGCCGATCGAGGCCATGACGGCCAATGCGTGAACCTTCTTCATTTGTCTCCTCGCTTTCTTGTTTGTAGTGGGATACATCATTGAGATGTACCGACAGTGATGGCAAGTTGCGTGCCCGGTCGCTCACCGGGGGAAAAGCGAAGAAACCGCGTATTTTTCTGTGGCGAATCGGATCAGGTGTTGCAGTTTTGACCGTCCGCACATCAAAACGAACTAAACGATATAAATAAAAAAACCGCGGCCGAAGCCGCGGCAAAACAGGGTCTTGACGCCGGCCGCCGCCGCAGCCGATGCATAACCCTCCCTGACCACTTACCTGGTGTTCAAATCAGATTTTCGAAGCGAGCTTGAAGACCCAGACCGAGCCGCCCTGCTCCAGGAAATTCACCTTCTTCGCCACCTCGCCGCCCCACAGCGGCACGGCACCGCCCCAGCCGGAGACGACGGCCACGTATTGCACGCCGCCGTCTTCCCACGTCACCGGCGGCGCGACGACGCCGGAACCTGTCTGGAACTTCCACAGTTCCTTGCCCGACTTCGCGTCGACCGCCTTCAGGAAGCCCTCGGGCGTGCCGTAGAACACGAGGCCGCCGGCCGTCGTCATCACGCCGCCCCACAGCGGTGCCGTGTTCTTGTTCTCCCAGACGATCTTGCCCGTCTTGGGATCCACCGCGCGCAGCGCGCCGATGTAGTCGTCGTTCAGCGGCCTGATCGTGAAGCCGGCGCCGAGGTAGGCACCACCCTTCTTGTACGTGATCGGTTCATTCCAGATCTCCATGCCCCACTCGTTGGCGGGCACGTAGAACAGGCCGGTCTGCGGGCTGTACGCCATCGGCATCTGGTTCTTCGCGCCGAGGAAGGCCGGCGCGGCGAACACGGTCGAACCCTTCTTGCCGTCGCCCTTCGTCGGATCGCTGGGGCGGTTGGCGGCGATGAAGTTCGGGCGGCCCGTCTTGAGGTCGATGCCGCTCGCCCACGTGATCTTGTTCACGAACGGGAAGGCATTCTGCAGCTGGCCCGTCTTCGCATCGATCACGTAGAAGAAGCCGTTGCGGTCGGCCTTGCCGCCGTAACGCTTGCCGTTCATGTCGAACGTGACGAACTCGTTGGCGCCGTCGAAATCCCACGAATCGTTCGGCGTGCTCTGGTAGGCCCACTTGATCTGGCCCGTCGTCGGATCGAGCGCGAGCGTCGACGACGAATACAGGTTGTCGCCAGGGCGCAGGTGGCTGTTCCACGGTGCCGGGTTGCCGGTGCCGATGTACGCGAGGCCCGTGGCCGGGTCGTACGTGCCGCCCATCCAGGTCGACGCGCCGCCCGTCTTCCACAGCTCGCCCGGCCAGCTCTTGTTGACGGTGCCGGTGACACCTGCATCAAGCGCCTTGCCGTCCTTGTCGTACTTGTAGCCCATGTGGCCTTCGACGGTCGGGCGCGACCACAGCAGCTCGCCCGTCAGCGGATTGCGGCCTTCCACGCGGCCCACGATGCCGAATTCACCGCCCGAGACACCCGTGATCAGCACACCCTTGGCGATCAGCGGCGCGGCCGTCATGGAGTAGCCGGCCGCATAGTCGTCGACCTTTTCCTTCCACACGACCTTGCCGGTGTTCTGGTCGAGGGCAACCAGTTGCGCATCCAGCGTGCCGAAGATGACGAGGTTGCCGTACACGGCGGCGCCGCGGTTGACGACGTCGCAGCACGGCATGATCGCTTCCGGCAGGCGGTGCTCGTACTTCCACAGTTTATTCCCCGTCTTCAGGTCGATCGCATAGATGCGCGAATACGACGCGGTGACGAACATCTTGCCGTTGGCGATGATGGGCTGCGACTCCTGCCCGCGCTGCTTCTCGCCGCCGAACGAGAACGACCATGCCGGGACCAGCTGGCCGACGGTCTTGGTGTTGATCTGGGTGAGCGTCGAAAAACGCTGGCCCTGCGTACCCATGCCGAAGGACAGCACATTCTTCGTGTCCTTGGCCGCGTTCTCGATCATCGCGTTGGTGATGTCGGCCGCCTGGGCGATGAACGCCAGCGGGGCGAGTCCTGCGAGCAGGATGGTCATTCTCGTCTTCATGCTTGTCTCCTTTGTTGTCGTTGTAGGCACTACGCGTGGGCCGGGGGCCCACGCTACTGATGTTCAAGGTCCTGGCGCCTGCGCGCGCAGCTGGCCGTTTTCCTCGTCCGTGAACAGGCGCGAGCGCGTGAGGAAGCGCCGGCCCGTGCCGTTATCGAGCGAGAACATGCCGCCGTTGCCGTCCACCACATCGATGATCAACTGGGTGTGTTCCCAATAACCGAACTGCTCCAGCCCGATGTAGAACGGCGCGCCGTCCAGGTTGCCCAGGTAGACGTCCGTGTCGGACAGGTCGAATTCCCCGGCGGCGTAGCACATCGGCGTGCTGCCGTCGCAGCAGCCGCCGGACTGGAAAAACATCAGCGGCCCGTGGCGCCGCCGCAGCTCGCCGATAAAGGCCAGCGCGGCGGGAGTCGCCAGGACGCGTTCGATATTGGCTGTCATGGCGCCTCTCTGCTAATTAAAAGAAGCCCAGCGCTTTCGGGCTGTAGCTCACCAGCAGATTCTTGGTCTGCTGGTAGTGGTCGAGCATCATCTTGTGATTCTCGCGGCCGATGCCCGACTGCTTGTAGCCGCCGAATGCGGCGTGTGCCGGGTACAGGTGATAGCAGTTGGTCCACACGCGGCCCGCCTGGATCGCGCGCCCGACGCGGAAGGCGCGGCTGCCGTCGCGCGTCCACAGGCCGGCGCCCAGGCCGTACAGCGTGTCGTTGGCGATGCGCAGCGCGTCCGCCTCGTCCTTGAACGTCGTCACCGAGACGACCGGGCCGAAGATCTCTTCCTGGAAAATGCGCATGCTGTTGTCGCCCTTGAACACGGTCGGACGCACGTAGTAGCCGCCGGACAGGTCGCCGTCATGCTTCGCCTGCTCGCCGCCGGCCAGCACCTGCGCGCCTTCCTGGCGGCCGATGTCGAGGTAGGACAGGATCTTTTCCAGCTGTTCCTTCGATGCCTGGGCGCCGATCATCGTGCCCTCGTCGAGCGGGTTGCCGGCCTTGATTTGCGCCACGCGCGCCAGCGCGCGCTCGATGAATTTCTCGTAGATCGATTCCTGGATCAGCACGCGCGACGGGCAGGTGCACACCTCGCCCTGGTTCAGCGCGAACATCGCGAAGCCTTCCAGGCATTTGTCGAAGAAGTCGTCGTCCGCGTCCATCACGTCGGCGAAGAAGATGTTGGGCGACTTGCCGCCCAGTTCCAGGGTCACCGGGATCAGGTTCTGCGCGGCGTATTGCATGATCAGGCGGCCGGTGCCCGTCTCGCCCGTGAAGGCGATCTTGGCGATGCGCTTGCTCGACGCGAGCGGCTTGCCCGCTTCCAGGCCGAAGCCGTTGACGATGTTCAGCACGCCCGCCGGCAGCAGGTCGGCGATCAGTTCGACCAGCACCATGATCGAGGCCGGGGTCTGCTCGGCCGGTTTCAGCACGACGCAGTTGCCGGCGGCGAGGGCCGGGGCCAGCTTCCACACGGCCATCAGGATCGGGAAGTTCCACGGGATGATCTGGCCGACGACGCCCAGCGGCTCATGGAAGTGGTAGGCGTAGGTCTGGTCGTCGATGGTCGAGATGGCGCCTTCCTGCGTGCGGATGCAGCTCGCGAAATAGCGGAAGTGGTCGATCGCCAGCGGGATGTCGGCCGCCATCGTTTCGCGGATCGGCTTGCCGTTGTCGATGGTCTCGGCGGTCGCGATCAGGCGCAGGTTCTGCTCCATGCGGTCGGCGATGCGGTTCAGGATGTTGGCGCGTTCGGCCGGCGACGTCTTCGCCCAGGCGTCCTTGGCGGCGTGGGCGGCGTCCAGCGCCAGGTCCACGTCTTCGGCCGTCGAACGCGCCACTTCGCAGAACGGCTGGCCGCTGATCGGCGTGACGTTGGCGAAGTACTCGCCCTTGACCGGCGCGACGAATTTGCCGCCGATGAAGTTGTCGTAGCGTTGGCGGAACGGATTGGCGACGCCGAGTTTGCTGATGTCTGCGAGATTCATGTCATCCTCTTTCGTTGTGAGTTGGGTGGCCGAATCAGTGGCCATTGCGGGCACTGGTGTTTGCTCGGTACATCCCTTCTTTCGCAAACCCCGTGCCAGCCCGCTTTCCCCTGTTTTTGCCGTGTTGGACCGCCTGGCGCCGGCTGTTTCTGGTACAGGTGTCCCAAACTTGAACAGGTCAGCGGATCACCACGCCCCACGGCAGCTGGCCCACGGCGATGTCGCCCGTCTTGCTGCCCGCGGCCGTGTCGATCACGGACACGCTGTCCGAGCGCCCGTTCGCCACGTACAGCCGGCTGCCGTCCGGCGTCAGCGCCATGTTCCACGGCCGCTTGCCGACGGCGATGGTGGCGTCCACCGCATTGCGCGCGGCATCGATGCGCATCACGCTGCCGTCCGCGCCGTTCGACACGAATACCGTCTTCCCGTCGGGCGACACGACGATCCCGGCCGGGTTCTTCCCCGCGGGGATCGTGGCGATGCTGCGGCGCTTGTCGATGTCCAGCACGTACACCGCGCCCGCGAGTTCGCACGCGACGTAGGCACGCGTGCCGTCCGGCGAGAAACCGATGCCGCGCGGGCGCAGGCCCACCGCGATCGAGCCGACCTGGCGGCGCGCGGCCACGTCGATCACGTCGACCTGCTCCGCGTTCTCGGCCGAGACGAGCAGCCAGCGGCCGTCCGGGCTGAACACGGCGTGCTCGGGATTCTTGCCCTGGACGGGGATGTCGGCGACGAGCTTGCGCGCGGCCGCATCGACGAGCGCCACGCTGTTGGAATCCTCCACGGCGACGGCGACCCAGCGGCCGTCGTGCGATGCGTTCACGCCCTCGGGCGAGCTGCCGAGCGGGATCGTGGCCAAGGTCGCGCCGCTGGCGGCATCCAGCACGAGCAGCGCGCTGCCGGCTGCGTCCGTGACGTACAAATGGTTGCCCGCCGGATCGGCCGCGATGCCGCGCGGACGCTTGCCGGCTGCGATCTGGCGCACGGCCGCGCCGGTGGCCGTATCGATCACGCTGACGCTGCCCGATTTTTCGTTGGGGACGTAGGCGAAGGGGGCGGCCTGCGCGGCGCCGAAACTGCAAGCCAGCAGGACGATGAGGGAACGAAGGCGTGACATGATGGTCCTTTGAGTGTGGTCGGTACTCTCAGGACTGCAAGCGCCATGCCATGCGGGCAGCACGTTTCCGGGCTGGCAGGTATATTGCATGCGCTCATGGTCAGCGCCCGGATGACAAGGGCGACCATTCGACAGGAGACAAGATGAATCACCGTTTGAATTTCGTGGCGGCGCTGTTCGCCGCCGCCCCCCTGGCCGCCGCCGCCGCACCCGATGCGCCGATGAGCGTGGTCGTCGTCAGCGCCACGCGCGCCGAGCACACGAGCTTCGACCTGCCGGCCGCCATCGACGTCGTCGACGCCGACCGCATCGGCGCGGCCCAGCCGCGCGTCAACGCATCCGAGGCGCTGGCCACGGTGCCGGGGCTCGTCGTGCAGAACCGCCAGAACTATGCGCAAGACCTGCAGATCTCCTCGCGCGGCTTCGGCGCCCGGTCCGCGTTCGGCGTGCGCGGCGTGCGCCTCGTCGCAGACGGCATCCCGGCCACCATGCCGGACGGCCAGGGCCAGGCCGCGACGTTCAACCTCGACATGGCCGAGCGCATCGAAGTCCTGCGCGGCCCGTTCTCCACCTTGTACGGCAACCACGCCGGCGGGGTGATACAACTGTTCACCCGTGATCCACGCGGCGCACCCTACATCGAAACGAATGTCTCGGCCGGCAGCGACGGCATGCGCAAGCTCGATGTCAACACGGGCGGCAAGCAGGGCGCCTTCGGCTGGCTGCTGGACGGCTCGCGCTTCGAGACGGACGGCTACCGCGCCCACAGCGCCGCCACGCGCGACCAGGCCTATGCGAAGCTGACTTTCGACACGTCCGCGACCGGCAAGCTGACGGTGACCGCCAGTGGCCTGCGCCAGGACGACACGCAGGACCCGCTGGGCGTCACCTGGGCCACGTTCCAGCGCGATCCGCGTGCCGGCGAGATCGATGCGACGGACCCGCAGACGCCCAAGCGCACCCTGGCTGACCGCTACGACACCCGTAAAAGCATCCACCACACGCAGGTCGGCCTCGCGTGGGACGAAAAGTTCGGCCAGGACCGCCTGCACGTCGCGGTCTATGGCGGCAACCGCAGCGTGATCCAGTACCAGTCGTTCTCGAAGGCGTTCCAGGCACCGGCCAGCCATTCCGGCGGCGTCGTCGACTTCGACCGCGATTTCTACGGCTTCGATGCGAACTGGCTGATGGTGCGCCCGCTCGGCGACGGTACGCTCCGCACGACCGTCGGCCTGGAAGCCGGTAAATCGAACGACGCGCGCAAGGGGTACGAGAACTACGTCGGCACCACGTTCGGCGTGAAGGGCAACCTGCGCCGCGACGAGGAAGACGACGTGCGCAACGTCGATCCTTACCTGCAGCTGGAATGGGAGCGCGGGCAATGGGTGTTCACGGGCGGCCTGCGCCACAGCCGCGTGAGCTTCGACGTGGACGACCACTATCTGGCCAACGGCAACGACGGCGGCAGCGTCGACTACCGCCACACGACGCCGCTGCTCGGCGCGCTGTACAAGGTGACGCCCACGCTGAACGTCTACGCGAGCGCGGCGCGCGGCTTCGAGACGCCCACGCTCAACGAAGTGTTCTACTCGGGCACGGGCAACGGCTTCAACTACCGCCTCGGCGCGGCCACGAGCACGCAGCTGGAGCTTGGGGCCAAGGCCCTGGTCGGCCAGGACGTGCGCGTCAACGCGGCCGTCTTCCAGGTCCGCACGCACGACGAGCTGGTCGTCGACAGTTCCAGCGGCGGCCGCACCAGCTACCGCAACGCGAGCGCCACCTTGCGCCAGGGCCTGGAGCTGTCGCTCGACGCCGACCTGCGCGCGGGTTTCTCCGCCCGCGTGGCCGCCACGGTGCTGCGCGCGATCTACGACGAGGCGTTCACCGGCGTCGCCGAAGGCAACCGCCTGCCGGGCGTGCCGAGAACGAGCCTGTTCGGCGAGCTGGCGTGGAAGGATGCGGACGGCCACCTGCAGGCGGCGCTGGAAACCATCGCCAGCGGCAAGGTCAATCCGGACGATGCCAACGCGGCGACGCCGGCACCGGGCTATGCGATCGTCAACGCGCGCGTGCAGGCCAGCCAACCGCTGGGCGCGTGGCGCGTGCGCGAGTATGCCCGCGTGAACAACGTGTTCGACCGTACGTACGTCGGCTCCGTCATCGTCGGCGACAGCAACAAGCGGTATTACGAGCCGGCGCCGGGCCGCAACTGGGTCCTGGGCGCGAGCGTCCAGTACCAGTTCTGAATACGCGAGACGCATAGCATTCATGCACGCCGGCATATGACCGGCGTGCGCGTTGCCTGTTACGCTCGCGTGATGGACAAACTCTCGGAATGGCAAACACGCGTCGATCTCGCCGCGTGCTACCGGTTATGCGCGCTGTACGGCTGGGCCGACGGCATCTACACCCACATCTCGGCCGCCGTACCCGGCGAGCCGGGTCACTACCTGATCAACGCGTTCGGCCTGTGCTTCGATGAAGTGATGGCGTCGAACCTCGTCAAGGTCGACAGCGCCGGCAACGTCGTCGGCGCGATCCCCGCGCCGGTGAACCAGTCCGGCTTCCGCCTGCACGCGGCCGTGCACGCGGCGCGGCCGGATGCCGCCTGCGTCATGCACCTGCATAACGTGGCGGGCATCGCGGTCGGCATGCAGCAGGAAGGCCTGCTGCCGCTGTCGCCGTATGCGCTGCGCTTTCATGGCGAGCTCGCGTACCACGACTACGAGGGCATCGCGATGACGCCGGACGAACAGGCGCGCCTCGTCGACAACCTGGGCCACCGCCCCGCCATGCTGCTGCGGAACCACGGCAGCCTGACCGTGGGCCGTACCATCCCGGAAGCGTTCGTCCTGATGGAAACCCTGGACCGCGCCTGCGAGGCGCAGTTGCGCGCGCAGGCCGCCGGCGTGCCGCTCGTGCAACCGCCCGCTGCCATGTGCGCGACGGCCCATGCGCAGCTCGTGGGCGACGGTTCGCCCGAAGGCGCGCTCGAATGGCCGTCGCTGCTGCGCCGCCTGGACGCCGCCAGTCCCCAATACCGAACCTGAAGGAATCCCTATGCCGACCATTAACGTTCAACTGTTCGAAGGCCGTACGCCGGAACAAAAACGCGCCTTCGTAAAGGCCGTCACGGAAGCCACCGTCAGGACGCTGGAATGCTCGCCCGACTCCGTGGACATCCTGATCCACGAAGTCAAGCGCGAGCACTGGGCCACGGGCGGCAAGCTGTGGTCCGACGAATGATCACGGCCTGACGGCCTGCACTCCGTACTTCGCGAAGAGCGTCTTCAGTTCGCCGCTGGCCGCCAGGTCGTTCAGCGCGGCCTGCAACTGGCGCGCGAGGGCGACGTTATCCTTCTTCACCGCCATGCCGACCGCCCAGCCGCCGCGCGGCAGGCGGTCGAACGGCACCTCCTGCAACGGGAACGCGGGATCGCCCTTCATCACCGACTCGATCTGGGCGCGCGTGGCCAGCACGGCGTCCAGGCTACCCGCCTTCAGCTGTTCCAGCGCCTCGATCGCGGTCGGGTAGATGTGCACCTGCTCGCGGAAGCGTCCCCCGCCCTCGCCCAGCATAACCATCCCGGAGATCGACACCTTCTCGACGCCGATGCGCTTGCCCGCCAGCGCCTCCACGCCATCGAACTGCGGAATCGCCTGCGCGCTGCGCACGAGCCGCACGGTCTCCACGTAGTACGGCGCGAAGATCTCGACCTGCGGATTCGCGTTCATCAGCATGCGGTCGACCGGCACGTGCAGCATGACGTCGGCCGGGCCGTAGCCGAGGTAGTGGCCCTTCCACACCATGTTGCGCAGGTCGTCGCCGAGCTCGTCGCCGGCATCGAACGGCAACAGCGCCAGCTTCAGCCCGAGCTTGCCGGCCAGCGCGGCGCCCAGGTCGGCGTCGATGCCCTGGCCGTGGTTGGAGAACGGCGCCAGATCGTTGTAGACGGCCACCTTGAGGGTGCCCGCCGTGCGCAGCGCGGGTGTGTCGTCGGCGAAGGCGACACCGGTACTCAGCAGGAGGCCCGCCGCGAGCAGCCGGCGGCGCGATGGCGAAGTCGGGGTCGACATGACGGCCTCAGTCGGCGGCGCGGCGGGATTCGAGGTAGGTCTTGATGGCCCACATCGCTTCCTGGTTGAACACGCCTTCGAACGGCGGCATGTAGACGGCCCCGTTGCGCACCTTGCCGTGGCGGATGCTGGTCAGGAAGTAGTTGTCGATCTCCTTGTAGCAGGCATCCTTCTTCTTCTCGTTCTTGATGCCGGTGCAGTCGCGATCGAGCAGGCGCAAGTCCGGCGCGATCCCGCCCGACACCGCTTCCAGCCCGTGGCAGCGGGCGCAGTTCTGCCCGTAGGCCGACGCGCCGATCTTCAGCGCCAGCTTGTTAGTGCGGTAGGGATTCTCTTCGCGCCATTTGTCGCCCAGGGCGGGCAGGCCCGTCGTGTCGACGGCTTGCGGGACCACGTTGCCGTGCGCGTTGGCCCAGAGCGAGGTGAGTGCGGCGGCGGCAACGGCGACTGCGCCGGCGGCGATGCGGAATTTGTGCTTCA
>Ga0308166_1002688_pt1 | contig 16003 bp, 15 predicted proteins | sample PhyCR2_2_FD_202137 | JGI IMG/M metagenome (GOLD analysis project Ga0308166, IMG submission 202137) | Phyllosphere microbial communities from UC Gill Tract Community Farm, Albany, California, United States - DLSLCC.R2 | ecosystem: Host-associated > Plants > Phyllosphere > Unclassified | place... | reverse complement strand
CAGGATTTCAGGAGAAGCGCTTGAGTTCACGCAACCGTCGTGTCGTAGTGACCGGCCTGGGTTGCATCTCTCCGATCGGCAACACCATTGCCGACGCGTGGGAGGCAGCACTGGCGGGCAAGTCGGGCATTGCCAATATCACCAAGTTCGACGCAACGCCGTTTTCGACCCGCTTTGCGGGCGAAGTGAAAAACTTTAACGTCGAGGATTACCTGCCGGGCAAGGAAGGCCGCCACATGGATACGTTCATCCATTTCGGCATGGCCGCGGGCATCCAGGCGTTGCAGGATTCCGGCATCGTCGTCAGCGAGGACAATGCCGACCGCATCGGCGTGATGGTGGGCTCCGGCATCGGCGGCCTGCCGATGATCGAGGATACCAAGTCGGAGTACGACAGCCGCGGTCCGCGCCGCATCTCGCCGTTCTTCGTCCCGGCATCGATCATCAACATGATCTCCGGCGACCTGTCGATCAAGTTCGGCCTGCGCGGCCCGAACCTGGCCATCGTGACCGCCTGCACGACCGGCCTGCATTGCATCGGCCAGGCCGCCCGCCTGATCGAATACGGCGACGCCGACGTGATGGTCGCCGGCGGCGCGGAATCGACGATGTCGCCGCTGGGCCTGGGCGGTTTCGCCGCGGCTAGAGCGCTGTCGTCGCGTAACGACGATCCGTCCACCGCATCGCGTCCGTGGGACCGCGACCGTGACGGCTTCGTGCTGGGCGAAGGCGCCGGCGTGATGGTGCTCGAAGAGTATGAACACGCCAAGGCGCGCGGCGCCAGGATCTATGCGGAAGTCGTCGGCTTCGGCATGAGCGCGGACGCCAACCACATCACGGCACCGCTCGAGGACGGCAGCGGCGCGTCGCGTTGCATGGTTGCTGCGATGCAGTATGCCGGCATCAACCCGGACCAGGTCCAGTACGTGAATGCGCACGGTACGTCGACGCCGGTGGGCGACGTGGCGGAAGTGAAGGGCATCAAGCGTACCTTCGGCGACCATGCGCACAAGCTGGTCGTGAACTCGACCAAGTCGATGACCGGCCACCTTCTGGGCGGCGCGGGCGGCCTGGAATCGGTGTTCACCGTGCTGGCGATCCACAAGCAGGTCTCGCCGCCGACGATCAACATCTTCAACCAGGATCCGGAATGCGACCTGGACTTCTGCGCCAACACGGCGCGCGACATGAAGATCGATTACGCGGTGAAGAACTCGTTCGGTTTCGGCGGCACCAACGGCACGCTGGTCTTCGCGAAGATCTGATCGTTCGCCGGTCGGCCTCGTCGACCATCGAACTTTCGAGCGCCCATTCCTGTCAAAGGAATGGGCGTTTGTCTTTTCGGCGCCCGATCCATTCACTCCGAAAGTTCTCCATGTCGATCGCGGTTTCCGCGCTCGTCAGGCCCTCGCGCGTCCAGCGGCTGGTGTCGTTGGCGGCCGGCCTGGCGCAGTGCGCGGCGGCGCTCACCGTCGGGCTGCATGCTCCCGAACGCTTCGCATGTGCAACCGCCGTTGCGTTCGCGCTGGCCGGCGCCGGCCTGGCTTTGCTCGGCGCCGCGATCGTCCGCCCAAAGACGCACCGGATTGATATTTCTGGAACCGGCGCACTGCGCGTGACGGTACAACAGGACGTGGGCGGTCGGGATGGCGGCGACAGCGGGCCCGGTGATGCGGTCCTGTTGCCGGGCTCGGTCATCTGGCCGGTGTGGATGGGATTGCGCTATGCGGCACCGGGCATGACGCCTCGGGTGCTGCAGGTCTGGCGCGACGGCGTCGATGCTGCCGCGTGGCGCGCACTGGCCGTTGCGCTCGCGGTGGTCGGACGGCGCGGCGATGCGAACGAAGGATGCGAAGACTCGACGAACTCAATGCAGCGGACCAACTCTTAAGAAAACGCCGGACCTCGTCGCGCGCGGCAATGCCGGGCGACTCTCCACGTTTCCACACGACAGCGACACCGCCGCAACCAACGGGACACAGCAGTGACGACCGAACGCGAATGTGATCAACTGTTGGTTGAGCGCGTCCAGGCGGGCGATCGCCGCGCGTTCGACCTGCTGGTCGCGAAATACCAGCGGCGCCTGATGCGGCTCGTGTCGCGCCTGGTGCACGACCCGGCCGAAGCCGAAGACGTGGTGCAGGAAACGTTCATCAAGGCGTTCCGCGCACTGCGCCACTTCCGCGGCGAGTCCGCGTTTTATACGTGGCTGTACAGGATAGGCATCAACACGGCAAAGAATTTCCTGGTCACGCAGGGCCGGCGGGCGCCGACTTCGACGGAAAACGACGCCGAACGTGCAGAAGGATTTGACGACGCGGACAGCTTGCGGGACATTAATACACCGGAGTCGGTGTTGGCCAGCAAGCAGATCGCCTACACGGTGAATGCGGCCATGGAAGCGCTGCCGCTGGAACTGCGGACCGCGATCGTCCTGCGCGAAATCGAAGGATTAAGCTACGAAGAAATCTCCGAAGTGATGTCGTGTCCCATCGGTACGGTGCGAAGCCGGATTTTCCGGGCGCGCGAAGTCATCGCCGAAAAATTGCGGCCTCTGCTCGAGGTCTCGGCGGACAAACGTCGGTAGGTAGCGAAAATCGCGAAGGCATCCTGGGCAACCGGCGCGGGCGTCTTGGCACAGGGATGAAGAATCAATACCGGCGTGATGGAATGACGATGGACATGACGAAGAAAACCCGTGAACTGGTCTCGGCGCTGTGCGACGGCGAGATCCCGGACGTCGACCGGGAGCTGGCGCTCGCCGCCCTCGACGGCGACGACGGCCGCCAGGCCTGGGACCTGTATCACCAGATCGGCGATGCGCTGCGCGCCGGCGAAGCCTTGCGCGTGGGGCGTGCGCCCGATCTGCCGCCCGGCTTCGCGCAGCGGCTGGCGGCGCGCCTCGACGCCGAGCTGTTCCCCGATCGGTGCGGCAGCGGCACGACCGGCGCAGCAGCCGATGCGGCGCCGCAGCTCGGCCGCGTCGCGGCCCGGCAGGGCTGAGCCGGCATCTTCCGTCTTTCCGCCGTGCCTGCGGCCGGCGCGCGCCGGCTTCGCCCCGTGCAGCGCGCCGTGCCGTCCGCCACGGACGTGCCAACGCGACAACAATGCGCTTTTGTCTTACCATTACGATCATCACAGCACCGATCCTGACGATCCTATGACAAGCAAAACCAGAAGCGCGATCCTGTCCGCCCTTGTATTTGCGGGCGCAAGTCTGATGTCCTCCTCCCCGGCCTTCGCGGCCGCCCCCGTCACGCCCACCGCCGTCACCGGCCTGCCGGACTTTGCCGACCTCGTCGACAAGGTCGGCCCGGCCGTGGTCAATATCCGCACGACGGAGCGCGTCCGCCTCGACCAGGGCGGCGGTCCCGACGAAGAGATGCAGGAATTCCTGCGGCGCTTCTTCGGCGGCCAGATGGCGCCGCGCGGCGGGCGCCGCCCCGGTGGCGCCCAGCCGCAGGAAGAACGCGTGCAGCGGGGCGTCGGCTCCGGCTTCATCATTTCGGACGACGGCTACGTGCTGACCAATGCCCACGTCGTCGAAGGGGCCGATGAAGTCACCGTGACCCTGACCGACCGCCGCGAATTCAAGGCCAAAGTGCTGGGCGCCGACGCCCGCTCCGACGTCGCGCTGCTGAAGGTCGACGCGCGTAACCTGCCGAGCGTGCGCATCGGCGACTCGAACCGCATCCGCGTGGGCGAGTGGGTGATCGCGATCGGCTCGCCGTTCAACCTGGAGAACACCGTGACGGCCGGCATCATCTCGGCCAAGGCGCGCGACACCGGCGAATACCTGCCGCTGATCCAGAGCGATGTCGCCGTCAACCCCGGCAACTCGGGCGGCCCCCTGATCAACATGCGCGGCGAAGTCATCGGCATCAACTCGCAGATCGCCACCCTGTCCGGCGCCTACAACGGCATTTCGTTCGCCGTGCCGATCGACGAAGTGATGCGCGTCTCCGACCAGATCCGCAAGACCGGCAAGGTCACGCGCGGGCGCCTCGGCGTGCAGATCAGCGAAGTCACGACGGACGTCGCCGAATCGCTGGGCCTGGGCCGCGCGCGTGGCGCCGAGGTCGCGATGGTCGAGCCGGGCGGCCCCGCCGACAAGGCCGGCCTGAAAGTCGGCGACATCATCCTGAAATTCAACGGCAAGGACATCGAGCGCAGCTCCGACCTGCCGCGCCTCGTCGGCGGCAGCGCCGTCGGCAGCCGTGCGAGCGTCACCGTGTGGCGCCGCGGCAGCCAGATCGACCTGCCGGTAACGATCGTCGAGCTGCAGGAAGAAAAAGCGGGGGCCGCGGCCGGCAAGACGCCCAAGAAGCCGGCGCCGGACCAGGCGCCGAACGCGCTGGGCCTGCACGTGTCCGACCTGTCCGCCACGCAGAAGCGCGACTTCAAATCGGAGGCGGGCGTGCTGGTCGAGGTCGCCGAAGGGCGCGCCGCGTCGGCCGGCATCCGCCAGGGCGACGTGATCCTGCAGATGAATAACGTCGAGGTGACGAGCGCCGCCCAGTTCAACGGCCTCGTGGCCAAGCTCGACGCGAAGAAGCCGGTGGCCCTGCTGGTGCGGCGCGAGAACGCGTCGCGCTACCTCGTGATCCGGCCGCGGCAGTGATGCAGGCCATCCGTGGCGCCCTGCGCTTCACGCTGTATTCGCGCAGTTATTGCCACCTGTGCGAAGACATGGCGGCAGCGCTCGCGGCGTTCATGGCGCGCACGGGGCTGGCGTACACGCTCGACATCGTCGACGTGGACGCCGACCCGGCCCTGGTCGCGCGCTACGACGAACTCGTGCCCGTGCTGACGGCCGATCCCCGCGGCCCCGAACTGTGCCATTACTTCCTCGACGAGGCGGCGCTGCGGCGCCACCTCGGCCTGCCGGCGGCGCACGCGGCCTGACAGATCGACAATTGCCGCCCGATTCCCGTCGTGTTCCACGAATCGAAGCGGGGTGCGACCTGCCATAATGCCATCATCGACCTTTGATTGACGGATATGGCTGACGGCTCCGACGCTACGCTCGACCCCGACGACTGGCAGGCACTCCGCGCCCTCGGGCACCGGATGCTGGACGACATGTTCGACCATCTCGAACACGTCCGCTCACGCCCCGTGTGGCAGGAAATGCCCGCCGCTGCCCGCGCGCACCTGCGCGCGCCGCTGCCGCGCGCTCCCGGTTCGCTGGAATCGGCCTACCGCGACCTGCAGGAGCACGTCGTTCCCTATACCGTCGGCAATCCGCATCCCGGCTTCATGGGCTGGGTGCATGGCGCCGGCACGCCGGTCGGCATGCTGGCCGAGATGATGGCCGGTGCCCTCAATGCCAACGTGGGCGGACGCAACCAGGCGCCCGTCGAAGTCGAGCATCAGGTCTCGCACTGGATGGCGGGGCTGTTCGGCTTTCCGGAGACCGCGCGCGGCGTCTTCGTGACGGGCACGTCGATCGCCAACTTCATGGGCGTCGTCGTCGCGCGCACGGCCGCGCTCGGGCGCGACGTGCGCGCGCAGGGGCTGGCCGGCCACGCGGACCTGCGCGCCTACGCCTCGACCGAAGCGCACGGCTGCATCGCCAAGGCGCTGGACATGGCCGGCTTCGGTACGGACGCGCTGCGCGGCGTGCGGGTCGATGCGGCCGGGCGGATGGACCTGGCCGACCTGGCTGCACAGGTCGACGCCGATGTGCGCGCCGGCCTGCGGCCGTTCCTCGTCGTGGCCAGCGCCGGCACCGTGAACACGGGCGCCATCGATCCGCTCGGCGCGCTGGCGGACTTCGCGCGCGACCGCGCGCTGTGGCTGCACGTGGACGGCGCCTACGCGGCGCTGGGCATGCTGGCCCCGGACGTCGCGCCGCTGCTGGCAGGGATCGAGCGCGCCGATTCGATCGCGTTCGATTTTCACAAGTGGGGCCAGGTGCCGTACGACGCCGGTTACTTCATGGCGCGCGACGGGAGCCGCATGCTGGACGCGTTCGCCGCGCCGGCCACCTACCTGCAGCGCGCCGGCCGCGGCCTGGCGGCGGGGACGGCATGGCCGTGCGACGTCGGCCCGGATCTGTCGCGCGGTTTCCGTGCGCTCAAGACGTGGCTGACGTTCCAGGTCTACGGCGCCGATGCCATCGGCCGTTCGATCTCGGCCACGTGCGCGCTGGCGCGCCGGCTGGCCGACCGCATCGCCGCCGAGCCGGCGCTGGAACTCGCCGCACCCGTCACCCTGAACATCGTGTGCTTCCGCTTCGTGTGCGCCGACGCCGAGCGCGTCAACCGCGAGATCGTGCTGGCGCTGTACGACGAAGGCCGCGTGGCGCCGTCCGCGACCACGCTGGATGGACGCTATGCGATCCGCGCCGCCATCGTCAACCACCGCACCGGCCCGGCCGACGTCGACGCGCTCGTCGACGCCGTGCTGCGCGCCGGCCGCCGCCTGTCCCAACCCGCTTCTGGAAAGATCGCGCCGCATGATCCCCGCTGAACTCGCCACCGCCGCCGCCACGCCGTACGCTCCGCCCATCGGCGCTGCCGCCCTGATGCGCTGCGCCTTTTATCACGACGACCTGCGCCCCGTCGGCGAAGCGCTGCTGGCGCGCGCCCAGGCGCATCCGGACGACGCCAATGCCTGGCTCGACGCCAGCTTCGTGCTGCAGCTGCTGGGCCGGCGCGAGGACGGGCTGGAGGTGCAGCGCCACGCGCTCGCCCTCCGTTCGCTGTACGCGCTGCCGGCGCCCGCGCGCGCGCCGGCGTTGAACCTGCTCGTGCTGATGGGGCCGGGCGACTTCATGGCCAACACGCCGATCGAATTCCTGCTGCAGACGTCGGATATCGCCGCGCAGGTGCAATACGTGACGCCCGACTTGCCGCTGCCCGAGCAGGTGCCGGACCACGACGTGCTGTTCGTCGCCATCGCGCAATCGGACGCCAATGCGCCGCTGCTGCGCGACGTGGCGCAGATGCTGGACGGCTGGCCGCGTCCCGTGATCAACCGCCCGGAACAGATCGCGCACCTGTCGCGCGACGGCGCGCACGCGCAGCTCGACGGCGCGACCGGCGTCCTGATGCCGCGCACGGTGCGCGTCGCGCGCGCGACGGCGGCGCAGCTGGCGGACGGCACGCTCGACCTGGGGGCGCTGCTGCCGGGCGCCGCATTCCCGCTGATCGTGCGGCCGGTCGATTCGCACGCCGGCACGGACCTGCACAAGGTCGAGGATGCGGCAGCGCTCGGCGCATACGTGACGGCGCACGCGTCCGGCGCGTTCTATCTTGCGCCGTTCGTCGATTACGCCGGGCCGGACGGGCAGTTCCGCAAATACCGCATTGTCCTGATCGACGGGCAACCGTTCATCTGCCACCTCGCGATCTCGTCGCACTGGATGGTGCATTACCTGAACGCGGGCATGGACGACAGCGAGACAAAGCGGGCGGAGGAGGCGGCCGGCATGGCGGCATTCGACGCCGGCTTCGCGCGGCGCCACGCGGCGGCGCTGGCCGACATCGACGCGCGCATCAAGCTGCCTTACCTCGGCATCGACTGCGCCGAGACGCGGGACGGCCGGCTGCTGGTGTTCGAGGTGGACAATGCGATGGTCGTGCACGCGATGGACGATCCGGACCGGTATCCGTACAAGCAACCCGTGATGGACAAGGTGTTTCGCGCGTTCGAAGCGATGCTGCACCGCGCCGCGCAACCCTGACCCGTCGTCCCTGCCTGCGCAGGGACGATGGTTTTGCGGTAATCGGCGCTATTCGCTGGTCAGCGTAACGCCATGCTGGAAAAGCGCAGCCTCACGCCGCAATCAGCGCCACGCTGTCGTTCGCTACCGCCGGCGCTTCGGCCTCACCCAGCAGCGCGCGCATGAAGGCCCGCTTCGCATCGCTGCGCGGACTGGCCCAGAAGCTGTCCAGCGTGGCCTGCGGCACGCCCTCGTAATCGACGCTCAGCGCATACGGCCGCCCCAGCAGTTCGCGGTGCACGTAGCTGGCGAAGCATTCGGCGAAATCGTCGTACGGATTCGTCGCGCCGTACAGGCTCGCAAACGGGCTGTTCTCCAGGCCGGCGTACGCGGTCAGGATCGCCTCGCTGTCGAGCTTGTTGACGCCGTAGAAATCGACGGCGCCGCGCAGCGGAAAGTCGACGTCCTGCCACGGCAGGAAACGGCCCTGCGGGCTGACGCCCCAGCACAGGTCGAGGAACGGAAAGTGCTCGGCCGGCACCGGTTCCCACCAGCGCGGCAGGATGGTGCCGCCGGCCGTCGCGACGTGGCCGAATTCGTGCAGCAGCAGGAATTGCAGGGCATGCGCACGGGTGTCCTCGTGCGGCGCGGCGATCGTCGCCGTCAATCCGAAGCCGGAACCGCCGAACGGCAGGTTTTCCTTCCACGTCGCCCAGGAATTCGCCGTGTGCGCGGCCAGCAGATCCACGTCGAGCAGCACGATGCAGCCGAGGATGCGGCCGTCGACGGCGTCGGCCACGACATCCGTGATGCCCGACGACCCGAGGCCGCGGCCGAGGCACACGCCCAGCAGCAGCGGACCGACCAGGGCGTGCACGGCGGCCGGCATGCCGTCGATGGCGGCGCGCAGGTCGGCGCGCAGGGCGGCGTCGGGCATGCAGGGCGCCGGCACGGCGTCGAGGCCGGATGCCATGTTCACCTGGTGCACGAAGTCGCGGACTTCGTCGGGCAGCGGCAGGAAACGCTCGGCGAGGGGCTGGTGCAGGCGGGCGCGCCACAGTTGCGGGTCGGACGTGTAGATCATGATGGTCGAGGCGTCGGGAAGGCGGCAGGGCGCCGATGTCCCATTAACGTCGGTTCGCGCGCAAACTTGACGGTTGGAAATTAAAATCGACAAGCGTTGCCAGACCAGCAAGCCGCGGCGCACGCCCTGGCGGCCGGGCGGGCAATGGTCCCAATGAATGCAGCTCCCCGGAAACCGGGCTTTCTGGCTCGAAATCCGGTAAAATGGGCAGCTTACGGGTGAATCGGCGGCCGCAACGCGCCGCACGGTGCCCCGACAAGGCGCTCGCCCGGGGAACTCCCGTCCCCCAGACGCGGCGCTTTTTTCGTATTGCGCCGGCAGCGGATTCGATCGAATCGCGTGCCGGCCTGGCCGCGTGCCGCTCTTTTTGGTTTTGAGTTTGTTAATGAAAAACATACGTAACTTTTCCATCATCGCCCACATCGATCACGGTAAATCGACGCTGGCCGACCGCATCATCCAGCTGTGCGGCGGCCTGTCGGAACGTGAAATGGACGAGCAGGTGCTCGACTCGATGGACCTGGAGCGCGAGCGCGGCATCACCATCAAGGCCCAGACCGCGGCGCTGAGCTACAAGGCGCGCAATGGCGAGACCTATAACCTGAACCTGATCGACACCCCGGGCCACGTCGACTTCAGCTATGAAGTGTCGCGCTCGCTGTCCGCGTGCGAAGGCGCGCTGCTGGTCGTCGACGCGTCGCAGGGCGTGGAAGCGCAGACCGTCGCCAACTGCTACACGGCGCTGGAGCTGGGCGTGGAAGTCGTGCCGATCCTGAACAAGATCGACCTGCCGCACGCCGATCCGGACCGCGCCAAGCAGGAAATCGAAGACGTCATCGGCCTCGACGCGTCCGACGCCACCACGTGCTCGGCCAAGACCGGCCTGGGCGTGGAAGACGTGCTGGAAACGCTGATCGCGAAAGTCCCGCCGCCGGAAGGCGATCCGGACGCGCCGCTGCAGGCACTGATCGTCGACTCGTGGTACGACAGCTACGTCGGCGTCGTGATGCTGGTGCGCGTCAAGAACGGCACGCTGCGTCCGAAAGACAAGATCCTGCTGATGTCGACCAATTCCCAGCAGCTGGTGGAGCAGGTCGGCGTGTTCACGCCGCGCTCCGTCCAGCTGAACCAGCTGACCGCGGGCCAGGTGGGCTTCATCATCGCCGGCATCAAGGAACTGAAGGCCGCGAAGGTGGGCGATACCGTGACCCTGGTGTCGCGCCCGGCGCCGGCGCCGCTGCCCGGCTTCAAGGAAGTGCAGCCGCAGGTGTTCGCCGGTCTGTTCCCGGTGGAGGCGAACCAGTACGACGCGCTGCGCGACTCGCTGGAAAAGCTGAAGCTGAACGACGCCGCGCTGCAGTACGAACCGGAAGTGTCGCAGGCGCTGGGCTTCGGCTTCCGCTGCGGCTTCCTGGGCCTGCTGCACATGGACGTCGTGCAGGAACGCCTGGAGCGCGAATTCGACCAGGACCTGATCACCACGGCCCCGACCGTCGTGTACGAAGTCATGATGCGCGACGGTACGATGGTCAAGGTCGACAACCCGTCGAAGATGCCGGAAGTGTCGAAGATCGACGAAGTGCGCGAGCCGATCGTCACCGTCAACCTGTACATGCCGCAGGAATACGTGGGCGCCGTCATCACGCTGTGCACCGGCAAGCGCGGCGTGCAGATGGACATGAGCTACCACGGCCGCCAGGTGAAACTGGTGTACGAGATCCCGATGGCCGAGATCGTGCTGGACTTCTTCGACCGCCTGAAGTCGACGTCGCGCGGCTATGCGTCGATGGACTACGAGTTCAAGGAATACCGCGCCTCGGACGTCGTCAAGGTCGACATGCTGATCAACAGCGAGAAGGTCGACGCGCTGGCCATCATCGTGCACCGCGCCAACGCCGCCTACCGCGGCCGCCAGGTGGCGGCGAAGATGCGCGAACTGATCCCGCGCCAGATGTTCGACGTGGCGATCCAGGCCGCGATCGGCGCGACGATCATCTCGCGCGAGAACGTCAAGGCACTGCGCAAGAACGTGCTGGCCAAGTGCTATGGCGGCGACATTTCTCGTAAAAAGAAACTGCTGGAGAAGCAAAAGGCCGGCAAGAAGCGCATGAAACAGGTGGGCTCGGTGGAAATCCCGCAGGAAGCCTTCCTCGCCATCCTCCAGGTCGAAGAGAAATAAGGGAAGAACAGCAAGCGATGAACCTGCAACCGATTCTCGGCAACTTTGCCCTTATCCTGTTCGTGGCCATGGTGGTCACGGGCGTCATCTGGTGCCTGGACGTGTTCGTGCTGGCCAAACAGCGTCGCGCGAAAGCCGACGCCGCGCTGGCCGAGTACGACGCGCGCCACGCCAAGCTGACGGCGGACGGCATCAAGATCGACAACGGCAACCGTGCCGCGCTGGAGGCGGCCATCCTGCGCCAGCCGACGTGGGTCGAGTATTCCGGCAGCTTCTTCCCCGTGATCGCGCTCGTGTTCGTGCTGCGCTCGTTCCTGTTCGAACCGTTCAAGATCCCGTCGTCGTCGATGGTGCCGACCCTGCTCGTGGGCGACCTGATCCTCGTGAACAAGTTCGACTACGGCATCCGCCTGCCGGTGATCAACAAGAAAATCATCCAGATCGGCAACCCGCAGCGCGGCGACGTCATGGTGTTCAAGTACCCGAAGGATCCGAGCCAGGATTACATCAAGCGCGTGATCGGCGTACCGGGTGATAAAATCACTTACGAGAACAAGCGCCTGACCGTCAACGGCCAGCCGGTCGAGTACACGCCGATGGACGACTACCTGGACGACGAGCGCCCGGTCTACCACAAGCAGTTCCTGGAAAAGCTGCCGAACGCGCCGCACCGCATCCTCAACATGGACGGCGCGCGCACGATCAACCTGAGCGCCGTGGAGGAGTTCCCCCATCACGACAATTGCACCTATTCCTACGATGGATTTACCTGTATCGTACCGGAAGGCAATTATTTCATGATGGGCGATAACCGCGACAACAGCGCAGACAGCCGTTACTGGGGCTTCGTGCCGGACCAGAACATCGTCGGCAAGGCTGTGTTTGTCTGGATGAACTTCAGCAACGTGAAGCGCATCGGCGGTATCCACTGAGCCGTGCGCGGAGGGTTGAGATGAAAGTTGGCAAGCGGTACCGGATCGGCGCCGAGAGCGGCGTGTCGCTGTCGGGCCTGATCGTCGTGCTGGCGGTGCTGGGTGCGCTGGCGCTCGTCGCCATCCGCGTGACGCCCGCGCTGTTCGAATACCGCGCCGTAAAGGACTCGCTCGCCAGGGCGAAAGCCGAGGCGGCCACCGGCGGCAGCGTGCGCGCGATCCGCGACGCTTTCGACAAGAACGCGGGCATCAACGACGTGACGGCGATTTCCGGGCGCGACCTGGTCATCACGCGCGACGGCGATTCGACCGACATCAGTTTCTCGTACGAGAAGCGGGTGCCCCTGGCAGGCAACGTCAGCCTGCTGTTCGATTTCGCCGGCACGACCGACCCGAGCGGCGTCGTGGCCACCAAGGCCGACGCGGCCGACAAGTAACACGCCGGGAGGCGCGCGATGGGATCGGCGCGCGACGCCGGCCCATTAGATTGGTACGACAATGAATCTTCAGTTATTGCAAACTCGCCTAGGCTATACGTTCCGGGACCCCGGCCTGCTGCAACAGGCGCTGACCCACCGTAGCCACAGCAGCGTGCATAACGAGCGCCTGGAATTCCTCGGCGACTCGATCCTGAACTGCGTCGTCGCGTCCATCCTGTACGACCGTTTCAACAACCTGGCCGAAGGCGATTTGTCGCGCCTGCGCGCCAACCTCGTCAAGCAGCAGTCGCTGTTCGAGATCGCGCAGAAGCTGGAATTGTCGCAGTTCCTGCGGCTGGGCGAGGGCGAGCTGAAATCGGGCGGCTTCCGCCGGCCGTCGATCCTGGCCGACACGCTGGAAGCGCTGCTGGGCGCGATCTTCCTCGACAGCGGCTTCGACGCCGCGCGGGATGCGATCCGCTCGTTCTACATCCCGCTGCTCGATTCGGTCGACCCGCGCACGCTCGGCAAGGACGCCAAGACGCTGCTGCAGGAATTCTTGCAGAGTAAAAAGATCTCGCTGCCGACGTACAACGTGGTCGCCACGCACGGCGCCGCGCACAGCCAGGAATTCGAGATCGAATGCCTGGTGCCGAAGCTCGGCATCCAGGTCTTCGGCCGCGGCGGCAGCCGCCGCGCCGGCGAACAGGCCGCGGCCCGCCTCGCGCTGGAAACGGCCGAGCAGCTGCTGCAGAAAAGTCCATCCGCCACGCGCAAGCCGCGTACGCGCTCGGCCCAGCTGAAGCTGGCCGGCATCGCCACCGACCAGAGCGAACTGTCGGTGCAGGCCGAGGAAACGCCGGCCCAGCAGAAACAACAACCGCCTCACCCCTCAGGAACCACGTCCGCATGAACATCGAATCCACCCCCAACGACATGAACGACCAGGGCGCCGCCGTGCCGGCAGGCTTCCGCTGCGGCTACATCGCCATCGTCGGCCGTCCGAACGTGGGCAAGTCGACGCTCATGAACGTGCTGATCGGCGCCAAGGTGTCGATCACGTCGCGCAAGGCGCAGACGACCCGCCACCGCATCACCGGCATCCAGACCCGCGACGACGCGCAATTCATCTACGTCGACACGCCGGGCTTCCAGACGCGCCACGCGAACGCGCTGAACAAGACGCTGAATAAAACCGTGTCGAACACGCTGACGGCGTCCGACGCGATCCTGTTCCTCGTCGAAGCCGGCACGTTCGGCCCGGCCGACCAGCAGGTGCTGGATCTGCTGCCGAAGGATGTGCCCGTCATCCTCGTCATCAACAAGTCCGACCGCATGAAGGACAAGGCCGAGCTGATGCCGTTCGCGGCGAAGGTCGCGGCCCTGCGCGACTTCACGGCCGTCGTGCCCGTGTCGGCCAAGCACCGCTTCCAGGTCGACGCCCTGGAAAACGAGATCAAGCGCCACCTGCCGGAAAATGCGCCGGTGTTCGGCCCGGACGACATCACGGACCGCAGCGAGAAGTTCCTCGCCGCCGAGATCGTGCGCGAAAAAGTGTTCCGCCTGCTGGGCGACGAGCTGCCGTACACGAGCACCGTGCTGATCGAACAGTTCCTCCAGGAAGGCAATCTGCGCCGCGTCTTCGCCGCGATCCTCGTCGAGCGCGATACGCACAAGTCCATGATCATCGGTAACAAGGGCGCGCGCCTGAAGGAAATCTCCACGCAGTCGCGCCTCGACATGGAAAAACTGTTCGGCGGTCCGGTCTATCTGGAGATCTGGGTCAAGGTCAAATCCGGCTGGGCCGACAACGAAGCCGGCCTGCGCGCCTACGGCTACGAGTAAAGTCCGCCAGGCCGAGGTATCATCAGCGCATGCCCAGCCGCGACGACGAACTCATCGATAACGACACCGACGCCGGTGTGCCGTCCACGCAAGCGGCCCGGCGCCGCGCGCCCGCGCGCGAAGGCCGCATCGTGGGTCAGCCCGGCTTCGTGCTGCACAGCTATCCGTACAAGGAGACGAGCCTCATCGTCGATCTGTTCACGCGCGACTACGGCCGCATCGGCGTCGTCGCCAAGGGCGCCAAGCGGCCGCTGTCGAAGCTGCGCGGCGTGCTGCAGACCTTCCAGCCGCTATCCGTGTCGTTTTCGGGCAAATCGGAACTGCGCACCCTCATCGACGCCGAATGGGTCGGCGGCATGCTGCCGATCGAAAAGACGGCGCTGCTGTGCGGCTTCTACCTGAACGAACTGCTGGTGAAACTGCTGGCGCGCGACGATCCGCATCCGGCGCTGTTCAACCATTACGTCTCCACCCTGAACGAACTGGCGCACGGCGAACCCGCGCCGATCGCCTTGCGAAAATTCGAACGGGCCCTACTTAAGGAAACCGGGGTCGCCGCCGATTTGACGCGCTGCACGGCGACGCGCGCGCCCGTCGAGACGGACGGGCTGTACGTCGTCGACCCGGAACGCGGGGCGCGCGCGGCGGCCGCCGTCGAGTCGTGGCCGGTTGTGGCCGGCAAGACCCTGGTCGACATGGAGCGCGAAGATTATGCCGACCCGCAGACGCAGGCGCAGAGCAAGCAATTGATGCGCTTCCTGCTGGCCTATCACCTGGGAGGCGCGCCGCTGAACACGCGCCAGATTTTGATCGACCTGATGCAGCTATAACCGAAAAGAATCCAACATGAGCTTCCTGCAACCCGCCGGCCAGGTGATCGACCTGGGCGTGAACATCGACCACATCGCCACCGTCCGCAACGCCCGCGGCACCGTCTATCCCGACCCCTTGCGCGCCGCGCTGATCGCCGAGCAGGCCGGCGCCGACCTCATCACCCTGCACCTGCGCGAAGACCGCCGCCACATCAAGGACGCCGACGTGCTGGCGATCCGTCCGCAACTGACGACCCGGATGAACCTGGAGGCGGCCGTCACGCAGGAAATGATCGATTTCGCCTGCCAGGTGAAACCGGCCGACGTGTGCCTCGTGCCCGAACGGCGCGAAGAGGTGACGACCGAAGGCGGCCTGGACGTGATCCGCTACCAGAAGGAAGTCGAAGCGGCGACGCGCCAGCTGAAGGCGGAAGGCATCCGCGTGTCGCTGTTCATCGATGCGGACGAAGCGCAGATCGCAGCCGCGGCCGCCGTCGGCGCGACCGTGATCGAACTGCACACGGGGCGCTACGCCGAAGCCGCCAACCCGGACGAGCTGGCGCACGAACTGGAACGCATCAAGCTGGGCGTGCGTGCCGGCGTGAAGCACGGCCTGCGCGTCAACGCCGGCCACGGCCTGCATTACACGAACGTGCAGCCGATCGCGGCGATCCCCGAGATCCACGAGCTGAACATCGGCCACGCGATCGTCGCGCACGCGCTGTTCACCGGCTTCGAGAATGCCGTGCGCGAGATGAAGGCGATCATGGTCGCCGCGCGCCTGGGCGTGCAGTACGCGGCCAAGGCGGCGCAGTAATGATCTACGGGATCGGCACGGATATCGTCCAGATCTCGCGCATCGAAGCGGCGCTGGCGCGCAGTGGCGACCGCTTCGCCGACAAGATCCTCGGTCCCGAGGAACTCGTCAAATACCACGCCCGCCGCGCCAAGAACGACGTGCGCGGGCTGCGCTTCCTGGCCACGCGGTTCTCGGCCAAGGAAGCGTTCTCCAAGGCGATCGGCCTGGGCATGCGCATGCCCATGACCTGGCGCTCGGCCCAGA
>Ga0308166_1002684_pt1 | contig 16010 bp, 14 predicted proteins | sample PhyCR2_2_FD_202137 | JGI IMG/M metagenome (GOLD analysis project Ga0308166, IMG submission 202137) | Phyllosphere microbial communities from UC Gill Tract Community Farm, Albany, California, United States - DLSLCC.R2 | ecosystem: Host-associated > Plants > Phyllosphere > Unclassified | place... | reverse complement strand
GTGCGCTACGCCGCGCTGCTCGAGGTGAAGGCGAAGGGCGAGGACCGCAAGGATTTCTGCCTCATCGACATCAAGGAAACGAGCCGCCCGTTGGCGCCCGCCGCGCCGGACGCGGACATGCCCGAGGACAACGCCACGCGCGTGCTGACCGGCGCGCGGGCGCTCTCGCCTTACCTGGGCGGGCGCATGCTGACCACGCGTGTCGCCGGCCGCGGCGCGTTCGTGCGCGAGCTGCTGCCGCAAGACCTCAAGATCGATATCGAGTCGCTCGACGAAGCGCAGGCCGCCGCCGTGGCGCTCTACCTGGCGTCGGTCGTCGGCCGCGCGCACGCCAGCCAGATGGACACGGCCACGCAGCGCCGCTGGGCGGACGAACTGCGGCGCAACCACACGAAGGGCCTCGATGCGCCCTCGTGGCTGTGGCGCAGCGTGGTCGACCTGATGGGGAACCACGAAGTCGGCTACCTGGAGCATTGCCGGCGGCAGGCGGCATTCGAGCTGTCGCTAGGGCAGCCGGCAATGTGATGGCCGGAGGTACAGGTGCAGGAACGCGGCAACATCGACCTACCCGACTGTTGCCGATCCGGACACGCCAGACCTCCCGCCGGCATGGCTTCGCGGTAAAATGACGGCCCAGCCGAATCCCGGCCCGCCGTCCCGATCTTGACCACATGAACGTTCCACGCGAAATCAACGCCGACGCGGCCAAACGCCTCGCGACCGAAAAGCACACCCCGATGATGCAGCAGTACCTGAGCATCAAGGCCGACTACCCCACGATGCTCGTCTTCTACCGGATGGGCGACTTCTACGAGCTGTTCTTCGAGGACGCCGAGAAGGCGTCGCGCATCCTGGGCATCACGCTGACGGCGCGCGGCAGCTCGGGCGGCAATCCGATCAAGATGGCGGGCGTGCCGTTCCACTCGCTCGACCCGTACCTCGCCAAGCTCGTCAAGCTCGGGGAATCGTGCGCGATCTGCGAGCAGATCGGCGACCCGGCGCTGGCCAAGGGCCCCGTCGAGCGCAAGGTCGTGCGCGTCGTCACGCCGGGCACGCTGACCGATGCCGACCTGCTGCCGGAAAAGGCCGAGCGGCCGCTGCTGGCCGTGTGCACGGTCGCGAACCGCAAGGTCGTCACGACCGGCCTGGCCTGGCTGTCGCTCGCCAGCGGCGCCCTGAAACTGATGGAATTCGCCGGCGACGCGCGCGGCGCCGCCGTGCGCCTCGTGCAGGAACTGGAACGCATCGCGCCGGCCGAAGTGCTGCGCGCGGACGGCGGCGCCGACCTGTTCGAAGCATCGCCGATCGGCCACACGGCGCGCGTGCCGGACTGGCATTTCGACGTCGTGCACGGCCACAAGACGCTGCTCGACCAGCTCGGCGTCGCCACCTTGTCCGGCTTCGGCGCGGACGGCCTCGGCGCCGCGTTCGGCGCGGCCGGCGCGCTCTTGCGCTATGCCCAGTCGACGCAGGGCCGCGGCCTGCAGCACGTGAAGAGTCTCGCGGTCGAATCGGAGAGCGAATTCATCGGCCTGGATGCGGCCACGCGCCGCAACCTGGAGCTGACGGAAACGATCCGCGGCCACGATGCGCCCACGCTGTTCTCGCTGCTGGACGGCTGCCGCACGGCGATGGGCTCGCGCCTGCTGCGCCACTGGCTGCACCATGCGAAGCGCGACCAGCGCGTGGCCCGCGCGCGCCAGGAAGCCATCGCGGCCCTGGCCCAGCGCGAGGCGATGGACGATTTGTCGGCAACGCTCGCGCACGTGCCGGACATCGAGCGCATCACGACGCGCGTCGCGCTGCTGACGGCGCGTCCGCGCGACCTCGCCTGCCTGCGCGACGGCCTGAAAGCATTGCCGGCACTGCGCGAGCAGGTGGCGCGCTGCTTCATCCCGGGCGACTCGTGCCTGCTGCGCGACATCCACGAGGCGCTGGCGATTCCCGAGACGTGCCTCGATTTGCTGGTGCGCGCGGTCGCGACCGAGCCCGCGGCGATGGTGCGCGACGGCGGCGTGTTCGCGCGCGGCTTCGATGCCGAACTCGACGAGCTGCGCGCGCTGTCGGAAAACGCGGGCCAGTTCCTCGTCGACCTGGAAGCGCGCGAGCGCGAGCGCACGGGCATTGCCAACCTGCGCGTCGAGTACAACCGCGTGCACGGCTTCTACATCGAAGTCACGAACGGCCAGGCCGACAAGGTGCCCGAGGATTACCGCCGGCGCCAGACGCTGAAGAACTGCGAGCGCTACATCACGCCTGAACTGAAGGCGTTCGAGGACAAGGCGCTGTCCGCGCAGGACCGCGCGCTGGCCCGCGAAAAGCTGCTGTACGACCTGCTGCTGGCCGACCTCGCGCCGCACATCGCCTGCCTGCAGCGCATCGCGTTCGGCATCGCCCAGATCGACACGCTGACCGCCCTCGCCGGCCATGCCGTGCGCAACAACTGGTGCATGCCGCAACTGGTCGAGGAGCCGTGCCTGACGATCGTCGAAGGCCGCCATCCGGTCGTCGAGAACCAGATCGAACGCTTCATCGCCAACGACTGCCGCATGTCGAACGACCGACGTCTCCTGCTGATCACCGGTCCGAACATGGGCGGTAAATCGACGTTCATGCGCCAGGTGGCGCTGATCACGCTGCTGGCGTACGTCGGCAGCTACGTGCCGGCCGCGAGCGCGACGATCGGCCCGATCGACCGCATCTTCACCCGCATCGGCGCGTCCGACGACCTGGCCGGCGGCCGCTCGACGTTCATGGTCGAGATGACGGAATCGGCCGCGATCCTGAACGGCGCGACCGAGCACTCGCTCGTGCTGATGGACGAAGTGGGCCGCGGCACGTCGACGTTCGACGGCCTTGCGCTCGCGTGGGCGATCGCGCGCCACCTGATCGAGGCGAGCCGCAGTTTTACCCTCTTCGCCACCCACTACTTCGAACTGACGCAGTTGCCGGAGCAGCTGCCGAGCGCGGCCAACGTGCACCTGTCGGCCGTCGAGCACAAGGACAGCATCGTGTTCCTGCACGCGGTGCAGGACGGGCCGGCGTCGCAGAGCTACGGCCTGCAGGTCGCGCAGCTGGCGGGCGTGCCGCCGGGCGTGATCCGCGCCGCGCGCAAGCACCTGGCGCGGCTGGAAGCGCAGGCGCTGGACACGACGCCGCAACTGGACCTGTTCGCGCCGGCGCCGTGCGACGACGCCGCGGCCGATGCCGACGACGCTGGCGCGAATGTCACGGACACGCCTGCCGCCGCGCCGGCCCCGTCGCCCGCGCTGGCGCTGCTGGACGCCATCGATCCGGACGCGCTGAGCCCGCGCGAGGCGCTCGAGCGCCTGTACGAGCTCAAGCGCCTGGCGTCGGCGTGACGATGCCGCAGCGCCGTTCCTTCCTCCTTGCCGCCCTCGCCGCCGCCTGCCTTCTCAACGGCGGTGCGGCCACGGCCGCCGACGCGAACGACGCGTCCGACGGCGCCGCGCACCGCTTTGCCGTCGTCGGCCACGGCTTCACGGACGGCGGCGACAAGCGCCTCAGGACGGCGCTGGCCGACAACGACGACCGCGACGTCGCGTTCCTGGTCGTCACCGGCATCAAGGGCGCGAACGAACCCTGCACGGACAAGCTGTACCAGAAGCGGCGCGACGTGATCGACGACGCGCGCCGGCCCGTCGTCGTGCTGCCGGCCGGCAGCGACTGGGCCGAGTGCAGGAACAGCGCCGGCCGCACGATCGCGATCGAGCGCCTGAACCGCATCCGCGAACTGTTCTACGGCGAACCGAGCACGCTGGGCGCACACAAGCTGACCGTGACGCGCCAGTCGATGAGCCCGCGCTTTCGCGCATACGCGGAAAATGCCCATTGGTCGGTCGGCAAGGTGCTGTACGCCACCGTCAACATGCCGGCCAATAACAATCACTATCTGAACGAGGCGGGCCGCAACAGCGAGTACGAGGACCGGCTCGTCGCCAACCGGTTCTGGCTGAACCGCCTGTTCGCCATCGCCAGGCGCGACAAGCTGGAAGCGCTCGTGCTGTTTTCCGAAGGGGACGTGAAGGCGCTGTCGCAGCCGACCGGCCTGCGCGCCCTGCTGCGCAGCGCCGTGCCGGAGAACGACGGCTTTGCCGAACCGCGCCGGCTGATCCTGTCGCTGGCGCAGAAGTTCCGGGGCCGGGTCCTGCTCGTGGACGGCACGCGCGTGCGCGCGAAGCCGGCGATCGAATGGCGCGGCAACGTGGGGCACCTGGCGGCGGGCGCGGATGCGCTGGAAGTGGTGGTGGATCCGGATACGAAGAGCCTGTTCCGGGTCGATCCGCGCAAGGTGGACGTGGCGAAGGCGGGGAAGAAGGACTAGGAACGCTGCCGGAGCGACAAACACGTCGTCCCCGCGCAGGCGGGGACCCAAGTATCATAAGTGCACGCAAAATTGGGTCCCTGCCTTCGCAGGGAGTCGTTTCCGGCAATACCGGAAACGACGGTACTGGTGCGAGCGTCCTAGCTCGCACGACAAGTGCGCGCAGATTACTGCAGCGGCTGGCTGCGGAAATGATCGCCTTCTTCGCTGTCCTCGACATCGTCATGGCCATGATCGTGGCCGTGTGCGCCATGCACGTGGCCGTGCGCGATCTCTTCCGGCGTTGCCGCGCGCACGTCGATCACCGACAGCTCGAAGCGCAGCGCCATGCCGGCCAGCGGGTGGTTGCCGTCCAGGACGACCTTGTCGTCGGCGATTTCGGTGACGGTGAAGATGACCGGCTCTTCGTCGCCGCCTTCGGCCACGCCCTCGAACTGCATGCCGACTTCGATCGGCTCCGGCAGGCGGTTGCGCTCCTCGACCTTGACCAGGTTCGGATCGTAGTCGCCGAATGCGTCTTCCGGCTCGATCTGGAGGGTCGACGTGTAACCCACGTCCTTGCCGTCCAGCTCTTCTTCGATCTTCGGCAGCGTGTTCTCGTAACCGCCGTGCAGGTAGACCATCGGCTGGGCGCCGTCTTCGATCAGGTTGTTCTGGGCGTCGGACAGTTTATAGTTCACCGACACAACCGTGTTCTGGGCAATCTTCATTGCACTTCCTTTCGTGGGTAAGGTGCGGATTATATAGCCTTTGTACCATCTTTCCGGGTTTAGTGCCGTTTGAGTAGGCGCTGGTTATAATGGGCCCATGCAAAAACTTCAGCTCCTCGGCAATATCACGCCCGCCCAGTTCCTGCGCGATTACTGGCACAAGAAACCCCTCCTGATCCGTCAGGCGATCCCCGATTTCAAGCCCCTGCTCAAGGTCGACAAGCTGGCCGAACTGGCGCGCCTGAACCACGTCGAGTCGCGCCTCGTCACGCTGGCGAACGGTCAATGGAACATGCAGCACGGCCCGCTGGCCGAATTGCCGCCGCGCACGCAGCGCGAATGGACCATGCTGGTGCAGGGCGTCAACCTGCACGAGCCGAAGGCGGACGCGCTGCTGCGCCAGTTCCGCTTCGTGCCGGATGCGCGCCTGGACGACCTGATGGTCAGCTACGCAACAGACGGCGGCGGCGTCGGCCCGCACTTCGATTCCTACGACGTGTTCCTGCTGCAGGCGCAGGGCAAGCGCCGCTGGCGCATCGGCGCGCAGCAGGACCTGACGGTCGTCGAGGGCCTGCCGCTGAAGATCCTTGCCAACTTCGAACCCGAGGAAGAATTCGTGCTGGAGCCGGGCGACATGCTGTACCTGCCGCCGCACTACGCGCACGACGGCGTGGCCGAAGGCGAATGCATGACGTATTCGATCGGCTTCCGCTCGCCGTCGTTCCAGGAGCTGGGCGAGGCATTCCTGCAGTTCATGGCCGATTCGATCGACCTGCCGGGCCGGTATGCCGACCCGGGCCTCGCGCCCGCCAAGAACCCGGCCGAGATCCCGCGCGACATGCTGGCGACCGTGACCGAGGAACTCAACAAGGTGCGCTGGGACGAGGAAGACGTGACGATCTTCATGGGCGAATACCTGTCCGAGCCGAAGCACAACGTGTTCTTCACGCCGGTGGCGAAGCCGCTGACGGTGGGCCGCTTCATGGAACAGGCCGCCAAAAAGGGCCTGAAACTGTCGCCGAAGACGCTGATGCTGTACCGCGGCAAGCACGTGTTCATCAACGGCGAATCGTTCGCCGTGGGCCGTGCCGACAAGACCGTGCTGGACGTGCTCGCCAACGAGCGCGGCCTGCCGGGCAGCCTGCTCGATCGGGCGTCCGACGACGTGCTCGAAGCGCTGTACACCTGGTACCAGGACGGCTGGCTGGAACTGGGCTGAGCATGACCGCGCCCGCGCCCCTGCCCTTCGACACCCGCGCCGCGTTCCAGGAGCGGCTCGTCGAGGTCATGGAGCGGGCGCGCGCGACGCTCGTCGCATTCGATCCGGACTTCGCGCTGTTTCGCCTGGGGGCGCCGGACATCGACACGATCCTGCGCCGCTTCCTGCGCGACGGCGGCCGGCTGCGCCTCGCGCTGCACGATCCCGCGCCGCTGGAGCGGCAGGCGCCGCGCTTCCTGCGCCTCGTGCGCGAATACGGCCATGCCGTCGAATGCCGGCGCACCCCGAAGACCTTGCGCAGCCTCACCGATTCGTTCTGCATCGCGGACGACCTGCACATCGTGCGGCGCTTCCACAGCGACCACCTACGCGGCGAAGCAAGCTTTGATGCAGCGCAACAAACCGAACTGTCTCGCTTGCGTTTCGACGCCATTTGGGCAGAATCGCTGCCGGTGCTGCAGGCCAGCATCACGGGTTTGTGAATCCGGCTGTTGCGCCGTTTTCACTATGCGCGCTAGCGCACGGACGGGAAGACCGTCTTGCAAGAATATGAACGTTGCCTGATGTGGCAACTGTTACGTCTTGACACGACTTTTCTATTGCGATTCAGTAAATTTGGCTATAATATCGGGTTAGGAAGGTTCCGTTGTCTGTAGGCACTTTTTCCAAAGTATACAAACATGAGAATTCCTGACGAGCGATAATTACCGGTAATTATTCATCGCACCACCCTTTTGAATTAATCAAGGAAAAAACCATGAAAAAATCTCTGCTGATCGTTTCCCTGCTGGCTGTTGCTCTGGCTGCTTGCTCGAAGAAAGAAGAAACCACCGTGACCCCGGCTGCTGCTCCGGCCGCTGAAACCACCGCTCCGGCTGCTGCTCCGGCCGCTCCGGCTGCTGACGCTGCCGCTACCCCGGCTGCTCCGGCCGCTGCTGACGCTGCTGCTTCGGCTGCTTCGGCTGCCGCTTCGGCTGCTTCGGCTGCTGCTGACGCCGCTTCGGCTGCTGCTGCTCCGGCTGCTTCGAAGTAATTTACTTCGTGCACTTGAAAAGACCGGCCTGCGGGCCGGTTTTTTTACGTCCATCGTTTTCATTTATTTGGATGAAGAATCAAACCAAATAAATGATGAATGAAATCCGTATGAATACATTTCACCAGCGGAAGCAACGACATAAAAAAACCGGCCACGCAGGCCGGTTTTTTATTGGCTGAACACGCGCTTATTTCAGCTCGTCCACCAGCAGCTTGAGGATCTTGGCGCCGGTCGGCGACGTTTCCGGCTTGCCGTCGTTGGTCTGGACGGTCACGTCGCTCGTCGTCGCGCCCTGCACGGTCGAGACGAGCACGCGGTACTTCTGCGCTTCCTTGTTCTTGTCCTCGCCGCCGAACAGCTTGCTAAAGAAGCCTTCCTTCTTGGCCGAGTCCGGATCGACATAGCGCACGAAGTAGATGCCCTGTACGCGGTCGCGGTCTTCCACCGTGAAGCCGACGCGGTCCAGCGCCAGGCCGACACGGCGCCAGGCGCGGTCGAAACCTTCGTCGACGACGACCTTGCCGCCTTCCAGCTTCGCGTGTTGCGGCTCCAGCGGCGCATTGGCGACGAACGCGGTCGCTTCCTTGACCTTGGTGCCGGACAGCTGGGCCATCAGGCGGCCGAGGAATTCGGCTTCCAGTTCCGGATCGTTCGGACGCGCGGTCCAGGTGGCGACTTCCTTCTGCGGGCCGGTCAGCACTTCCTCGGCGCCGCGATGGCTGATGTAGATCTCGGTCGCACCGTCCGCACGGCGCTCCAGGCGGGTGCGGAACTTGTCGCGCTCGCCCGTCGAATACGCGGAATCGAACACCTTGCCGATCGTGCGGCGGATGAAGTCCTGCGGGATCTTGGCGCGGTTCTCGGCCCAGTTCGTTTCCATGATGCCGGTCTGGGGCGACTCGGACTCGACGGTGAAGCCCGAGTTGTGCCAGAACTCCAGCAATTGCGGCCACAGCTGTTCCGGCGTCGCCTTGATCACGAGCCAGCGCTGGTTGCCGTTGCGCTCGATGCGGATGGTGTCGGACGGCAGCTGGCCGATCTGTTCGCCGGACGCGGCCGCGACGGCCGGAGCGGCGCCGCGCTGCTGCTGGAAGCCCGATGCGGTGGCGACGCCACGGCCATCCGACACGGCGTAGCGGTTGTCCTTCTGGAGCTGGGTCAGATCGGGCGGGATGTCCAGCGGTGCGGCCTTCTTGGTCGCCTTGTAGTCCACCTTGTCCGATTCGAACACGGTCGTGCACGCGGTCAGGCTGAAAGCGATGGCGGTCAGCGCCACGGTGCGGGCTGCGGTGGAGTTCATCATCTTGCGATTGGTCATGTCGTTAATGCGGGGTGTGCGGCAGGTCGGAAGACCGTTATCAAAGGACGCCGGCGTCGCGCAGGGCGGTGCGGACGGTGTCGTGGTATTGCGCGGCGAGCGGCGCCAGCGGCAGGCGCAGGCCCGGCGGCATCTTGCCCATTTCGGCCAGCGCCCATTTCACCGGCACCGGGTTCGGCTCGACGAACAGCTTGCTGTGCAGCGCCAGCACGCGGTTGTTGATGTCGACGGCGCGTGCGATCTGGCCGTTCAGCGCGGCTTCGCACATCTCGGCCATCGCGCGCGGCGCGACGTTGGCCGACACGGAGATGTTGCCGGCGCCGCCGCACAGCATGAGCGCCAGCGCGCTGGCGTCGTCGCCCGAGTAAACGCCGAACGACTTGCCCTTGCCGGCGAAGGAATGGTCGAGGTCGCGCAGCAGTTCGATGCCGCGCGCCAGGTTGCCCGTCGCGTCCTTGATGCCGACGATGTTGTCGACGGCGGCCAGGCGCAGCACGGTCTCGTTGCTCATGTCGGCCACGGTCCGGCCCGGCACGTTGTACAGGATGACCGGGATGTCGACGGCGTCGGCGATCGCCGTGAAGTGGCGCACCATGCCTTCTTGCGACGGACGGTTGTAGTAAGGGACAACCTGCAGCGACGCGTCGGCGCCGACTTCCTTGGCATGGCGCGTCAGCGCGATCGCTTCCGCGGTCGAATTGCCGCCCGAGCCGGCGATCACCGGAATACGGCCGGCAATGTGGTCGACCGTCAGCTTGATCAGTTCGCAGTGTTCTTCCGGGGTCACGGTGGCGGACTCGCCAGTGGTACCGACGATGCAGATCGCGTCCGTACCTTCCGCCACGTGCCAGTCGAGGAGTTGGCGCAGGCTGTCCCTGTCCAGACTTCCATCCTCGAACATCGGAGTGACGATTGCTACTATGCTGCCCTTAATCATAATCAGTGGACCGTGCCGTTAATAAATAAATGTCGATTGTAGCGGATAGGCTGGTGTTGTGGTTCATTCCACACCATATAAATGGCGCGGTTACATCTCGCTTACAAATCCAGTTTCACCACGCCGGGATCGGCGCCCGGCGCCGCCGCGCACAGCCGCTGGACGCGTGCCGGACGGGGCGCGTCGACGCGGCCGTCCTCGTACGCCAGCACCGTCAAACCGTGATCGCGCGCCATGTCCAGCAGTTCGCCGGGCGCCAGCAGGAATGCCGGATTGGACGGTTTGCCGAAGCGTTCGTTCCCTTGCGCGAAGGTTTCGTAGATCAGGATGCCGCCCGGGGCCAGTGCCGCCGCCAGCTGCGCGAACAGCGGGCGGTGCAGGTAATTGGTGACGACGATGCCGGCGAAGCGCCCCGGCGCGAACGGCCATGCGGCGCCCTCGCCTTCGAGGTCGCATTGCAGGGTGGCGATGCCGGGACCGGCCGCCCGCGCCAGCGCGGCGGGATCGCGGTCGACCGCGACGGTGGCGTGGCCGCGCGCCGCCAGCAGGCGCGCGTGGCGGCCGCCGCCGCAGGCCAGGTCGAGAGTCTCGCCGGCCGGGATGAGGCCGGCCCAGCGCGCCACCCACGCCGACGGATTGTCGCCGGCGCCGTGCGGCGTGTTCGTCGCGTCCATTGCGTTCATCGCGCCCGTCATGAGTAATCCAGCCCCATCGCCTCGCGCACGTCGCGCATCGTTTCCTGCGCCAGCTTGCGCGCCTTCTCGCAGCCGTCGGCGACGATGGCGCGCACGAGCGACGGATCGTCGAGATACTGCTGCGCGCGCTCGTGCATCGGCGCCTGCTCGGCCAGCACGGCGTCCACGACGGGCTGCTTGCATTCGAGGCAGCCGATGCCGGCGCTGGTGCAGCCGCGCATGACCCACGCCTTCGTCGCGGGCGTTGAATACACCTCGTGCAGCTGCCACACGGGGCACTTGAGCGGATCGCCCGGATCGCTCCTGCGCACGCGCGCGGGGTCGGTCGGCATCGTGCGGATCTTCTTCGTCACGGACTCGGGATCTTCGCGCAGCGAGATCGCGTTGCCGTAGCTCTTGGACATCTTGCGGCCGTCCAGGCCCGGCAGGCGCGCCGCTTCCGTCAGCTTGACCTGCGGCTCGACGAGGATGATCTTGCGGCTGCCTTCGAGGAAGCCGAACAGGCGCTCGCGGTCGATGTTGGACAGGCTGCCCGCCTCGTCCAGCATCGCCTGCGCCTGCTCCAGCGCGGCGGCGTCGCCGTCCTGCCGGTAGGCCGTGCGCAGCTCCGTGTACAGGCGGGCGCGCTTGCTGCCCAGTTTCTTCACCGCGTCGAGCGCCTTCTGCTCGAAGCCCGGCTCCTTGCCGTACAGGTGATTGAAGCGGCGCGCGATCTCGCGCATCATTTCGATGTGCGGCACCTGGTCCTCGCCCACCGGCACCTGCGTGGCGCGGTAGATCAGCACGTCCGCCGCCTGCAGCAGCGGGTAGCCGAGGAAGCCGTAGGTCGCGAGGTCGCGGTTGGCCAGGTTCTCGATCTGGTCCTTGTACGTCGGCACGCGCTCGAGCCAGCCGAGGGGCGTCGCCATCGACAGCAGCAGGTGCAGCTCCGCGTGTTCCGGCACGCGCGACTGGATGAAGATCGTGGCCTGGGACGGATCGACGCCGGCCGCGAGCCAGTCGATCACCATGTCCCACGTGCTCTTTTCGATGATCGTCGGGTCGTCGTAGTGCGTGGTCAGGGCGTGCCAGTCGGCCACGAAGAACAGGCACGGCAGCTCCGACTGCATGCGGATCCAGTTCTTCAGGGCGCCGTGATAATGGCCGAGGTGCATCAGCCCGGTCGGGCGCATGCCGGAAACGACACGGTCGGGAAACATGGCGGACTCAGGTCAGGAGAAGGATCAGGGGCGAGACGATCAGGTGCATCGCATAATTCGCGATCGTGCCGATGAACACCAGCCACGGACCGATCACGTGCAGGAAGATCAGCGCAAGCAGGATGATGAAGCCGTACGGCTCCAGGCGCGCGAACTGGTACGCGGCCTTGTGCGGCAGGATGCTGAACAGCACGCGGCCGCCGTCCATCGACGGGATCGGCAGCAGGTTGAACGCCATCAGCCACAGGTTCGTCTGCACGCCGGCCTTGGCGACGAGGTGCGGGAAGTCTTCCTGCACCGAAAAATACTGCAGGAAGATCGCGATCACGAGCCACAGCAGGGCCATCACGAAATTGGCGGCGGGACCGGACAAAGCGACCCACGCCATGTCGCGCTTCGGATGGCGCATCTGGCCGTAATTGATCGGCAGCGGCTTCGCGTAGCCGAACACGAAGCCGGACACGAGGTACATCACGGTGGGGATCACGATCGTACCGATGGGATCGATGTGCGCCAGCGGATTGAAGGTGGTGCGGCCGGCGGCGTGGGCGGTATTGTCCCCGAACCAGCGCGCGACATACGCCTGGGCGGCGTCGTGCATCGTCAGCGCGAAAAGGACAGGCAGTGCGTAGACCGCAAGGTTGCGGATGAGTTCATCGATATTCATAAATTGCGATTCTAGCAGAGCACGCGGCCATGACGGCTGCGTGCGCCTGGAGGGCGAATTGGGTCCCTGCCTTCGCAGGGATGACGTTCAGAGACCGAACGCGGCCGGATCGCCGCGCCCTTCGCGCACGAGTTCGGCGTCGGGGCCGGTCAGGTCGATGATGGTGGTGGCTTCGAGCGTGCCGGCGCCGCCGTCGATCACGAGCTCGATCTGCTTGTCGAGCCGCTCGCGCACGTCGTCCGGATCGGACAGCATGTGGTCGTCGCCGGGCAGCTGCAGGGTGGTGCCGATCAGCGGCTCGCCCAGCTCGTCCAGCAGCGCGAGCAGGATCGCGTTTTCCGGCACGCGGATGCCGATCGTCTTGCGCGACGGGTGCGACAGGCGCCGCGGCACTTCCTTCGTCGCTTCGAGGATGATCGTGTACGGTCCCGGCGTGACGGCCTTGAGCTGGCGGTACTGGCGGTTGTCGACGCGCGCATACGTCGCGATCTCGGACAGGTCGCGCACGAGCAGCGTCAGGTGGTGCTTCTCGTCGACGCCGCGGATGCGCCGCAGTTTTTCGACGGCCGCCTTGTCGTCCAGGCGGCATATGAGCGCATACGCGGAATCGGTCGGCGCGGCGACGATGCCGCCGGACTGGATGATCTGGGCGGCCTGGCGGATCAGGCGCGCCTGCGGGTTGTGCGGATGGACTTCGAAAATCTGCGTCATTGGGCAGGCTCCGGCCTGGTGTATATCAGTCGATCAAGATAGGGACGGCGTCCGAAACTTCAAGCACCACCGTCATCACCGGCATTGCCGGATCCGGCTCCGAGCGCAGGCAGGGACCCGAGTGCCGCATGCGCATCGACGGCCCGTGCAAACCTGGGCCGCCGCCTTCGCGGGGTGACGCCGTCAGAACCAGTCATGCCACACCGGCGTCACGCCGGCCGGCAGCGGCGGCAGCCTGTCGAACTCCACGCGCGCCTCGCCCGGCGCATGGAAATCCGTTCCGCGCGACGCGAGGAAGCCGTAGCGGCGCGCCGCCTCGGCGTAGGTCGCGTACTGGTCCGGCGTGTGGCTGCCCGTGACCACCTCGATGGCGTTGCCGCCAAGCTGGCGGAACTCGTCGAACAGCGCGCCTTCGGCCGTGCCGTCGAAGCGGTAGCGGCCCGGGTGCGCGATCACGGGAATGCCGCCGGCCGCGCGGATCCAGGCCATCGCATCGGCCAGGGTGGCCCAGCGGTGCGGCACGTAGCCCGGCTTGCCCTCGGTCAGGTATTTGCGGAACACTTCCGGCGTGGTGCCGCAGGCGCCGATCTCGCACAGGTAGCGCGCGAAATGGGTGCGCGACAGGAGGTCCGGGTTGCCGACGTATTTGAGCGCGCCTTCGTACGCGCCCGGGATGCCGGCCGCTTCCAGCTGCGCGGCGATCTCGCGCCCGCGCGCGTCGCGCCCGGCGCGCGTGGCGGCCAGGCCCTGCACGAGGACCGGGTTGTCCTCGTCGATTTGCAGGCCGACGATGTGCACCGTCTGGTTCGCCCACGTCACGGAAATCTCCACGCCGGATACGAAACGCATGCCCAGCGCCGTCGCCTGCGCGCGCGCGTCCTTCGTGCCGCCGACTTCGTCGTGGTCGGTCAGCGCCCACACGTCGACGCCGCCCTTGCGGGCATAGGATGCCACGGCGGCCGGTGCGAGCACGCCGTCGGAGACGCTGGAGTGGCAGTGGAGATCGACTTTCATGGCAAACGTCCGAACGAAATAAAAGGGTCAATATCAGGTCGAACGTCCATTGTACGCGGTTCGCATCGGTTGCGAAGGCGTTGCCGGGCCGGCATCACGCGCGCAGGAACGCCTCGATCATCTGCGCCAGCAGGACCGGCTGGTCGTGGTGCAGCATGTGCCCGGCGTCGGGCATCATGCGCGGCGTGACGTCCGCCAGCTGCGCCAGGCGCCGGTCGACCTCGTGGCGCGCCTCTTCCTTCGGGCCCATCCAGCGCCACATGTCGGTGTGCTCCGCCTCGATCCACAGCACGGGCGCAGTGATGCGGCGCCAGCACGCCAGCACTTCCTCGATCTGGTAAAGGAGCGGCCCCGTCATCTTGTGCGCCGGGTCGCCCAGGATTTCCCATTCGCCCTGCGCGTTCTGCGCGGCCCAGTGCTGCGCGAGGAACGCGGCGCGCTCGGAAAGCAGGCGCGGATTGGTCTTCTGCAGGCGCGCCGCCACTTCCTCCAGGCTGGCATAGCCGCGCATGGCGGGCGGCGCCTTCACCTCGTCCAGCCATTTGGCGTAGCGGCCGGGCGCCTGCGCCGGATTCGTCGCCGGCAGGCCGAAGCCTTCCAGGTTGATGAGCTTCGCGATGCGCGCCGGGCGCACGCCCGCGTAGACGCTGACGATGTTGCCGCCCATGCTGTGGCCGAGCAGGTTGACGGCTTCGCCGGGCGCGTAATGGTCGAGCAGCGCGTCCAGGTCGGCAAAATAGTCCGGGAACCAGTAGGTGTCGCTGCCCGAGCGTTCGGTCAGGCCGAAGCCGCGCCAGTCGTGCGCGATCACGTGCCAGTCGCCGGCAAGGGCGTCGACGACGAACTGGAACGAGGCCGACATGTCCATCCAGCCGTGCGCCATGAACAGCTTGGGGGCGCCTGCGCGGCCCCAGTGGCGCACGTGGGTGCGCAGGCCGCGGACGGTGAGGAATTCGGAGCGGGACGGTGTCATGGCGGTTCCTGTGTGCGTTGATAATAGTACGACCGTTCGTATTATAGGCATGAACCTTGACTTCCTGCAGGCCGGCCCCATCTGGGCCGCTTGCCGGACGATGCGGTGCGGAGGGCGTAAAATAGCGCCATTTCAACCTCCCGCGAGCAATCCATGGCGATTTACCAGTTGGGCGAGCATGCGCCCGAGATCGACCCTTCGGCCTATGTCGCCGATTCCGCCAGCCTGATCGGCAAGGTGACGGTCGAGGCGGACGCCTCGGTCTGGTTCGGGGTGACGATCCGCGGCGACAACGAACGCATCACCATCGGCGCCGGCAGCAACGTACAGGAAGGCACGGTGATGCACACGGACATGGGCTTTCCGCTCGTGCTCGGCAAGAACGTGACGGTCGGCCACCAGGCCATGCTGCACGGCTGCACCGTCGGTGACGGCGCGCTGATCGGCATCCAGGCCGTGGTGCTGAACGGCGCGAAGATCGGCAAGGGCTGCCTCGTGGGGGCCGGCGCCGTGGTTACCGAAGGCAAGGAATTCCCGGATCATTCGCTGATCCTGGGCGCCCCGGCCAAGGTAGTACGCACGCTCACGGAAGACGACCTGCTCCGCCTGCAGGGCAACGCCGCCAGTTACATCGAACGCGGACGTCGCTTCAAGGCGGAGCTCAAAAAAATCGGATAAAGAATGACGACTGACACCAGCAAGGACATCCTCCAGAAATTCATCTTCGACAACGCAGCCGTGCGCGGCGAGCTCGTCGAGATTTCCAACGCATGGCGCGAGATCCAGTCGCGCCATGCCTATCCGAAGGCGGTGCGCGCCTTGCTGGGCGAAATGGTCGCCGCGGCCGCGCTGCTGTCGGCCAACCTCAAGTTCAACGGCTCGATCGTGATGCAGATCCACGGCGACGGTCTCGTGAAACTGCTCGTGGTCGAATGCGACGCCAAGCTGCAGCTGCGCGCCACCGCCAAGCTGCGCGACGGCGCCGAGGTGCCGGACGACGCCACGGTCGAACAGTTGCTGAACCGGACGGGCCACGGACGCTTCGTGATCACGCTCGATCCGCTCGACAAGGTGCCGGGCCAGCAGCCGTACCAGGGCGTCGTGCCGCTCGTCGGCGACGACATCGCGACCATCATCGAGAACTACATGCTGCGCTCGGAACAGATGGACACCAAGCTGTGGCTGG
>Ga0308166_1002683_pt1 | contig 16013 bp, 14 predicted proteins | sample PhyCR2_2_FD_202137 | JGI IMG/M metagenome (GOLD analysis project Ga0308166, IMG submission 202137) | Phyllosphere microbial communities from UC Gill Tract Community Farm, Albany, California, United States - DLSLCC.R2 | ecosystem: Host-associated > Plants > Phyllosphere > Unclassified | place... | reverse complement strand
ACGTTGTCCGTGGCCGGGTTGATGCCGATGACGGCGTCGCCGTTCCCGTACAGCAGGCCGTCGAACAGGCTGGCGGCGATGCCGAACGCGTCGTCGGTCGGGTGGTTCGGCTGCAGCCGCGTCGACAGCGTGCCCGGCAGCCCGATCGTGTTGCGGAAGCGCGTGATGGGCCGGCATTTGCGCGCGACGAGGACGAGGTCCTGGATGCGCATGATCTTCGACACCGCCGCCGCCATCTCGGGCGTGACGCCGGGCGCGAGCCGCGCCAGCGCGGCCGTGTCGGCGGCGTCGCCCAGCAGCCAGTCGCGCAGGCCGCCCACGGTCAGGTGGCGGATGGACGCGAACGCGGCGGCGTCGTGCTCGTCGACGATGAGCCGCGTGACCTCGTCCGTCTCATACGGCACGACGGCTTCGTTCAGGAACGTGGTCAGCGGCAGATCGGCCAGCGCCATCTGCGCCGCCACGCGTTCCTCGGCGCTGCCGGCCGCGACGCCCGCGAGATGGTCGCCGGAACGGGCCGGCGTCGCCTTCGCCATCAGCGCGCGCAGGTCGGCGAACGCGTACGTGCGGGTGCCGACGGTATGGGTGTATCGACTCATGGCGCCTCCAGTCCGATCAGAAGGTTTGCGATGCGGTGACAACGAAGCTCGATCCTGCCACATGTTTGCCGCGGCCGTCCGCATCGAAGAACGTCCACAGCGGGGCGCCGGCTTTTTCGCGCTCGCCGTTGTTGTACAGGGCCGCGACGCTCACGGACCAGCTCTTCCAGCTCTTCGTCACGCCCACCTTCACGTCCGTGAAATCGTAATCCGGCAGGTGGCGCAGGCGCTGGTGGCCCGCGTGCAGGTTGAGCACGAGACCGGGCCCGATCTCGGGCGACCAGTTCGCCTCGATATAGCTGGTGCCGCGCGTCGCCACCTGGCGGCCCGTGAACGGGTCGCTGGCGAAACCGAACCAGTGTTCGGAGAGGCCCACCCAGCCGGTGACGTTGACGGTGCCGACGTTCACGGCCAGCTTGGCTTCCTGCGTGTTGTAGTCGATGCGCTCGCCCGGCAGCTGGTAGCGCGCGCCGGGATACCAGTACGTGACGATGCCGGCCTCCACGCTGCGTCCTTCCGCCCACGTGTGGCGGTAGCCGCCGTAGACGTCGAATTCCGTGCCGCTGCCGTTGTTGTAGGCCGCGTGCGAGACGCCCGAGCCGAACAGCCCCACGTACCAGCCGCTCGCGTGGCTGGCGTCGAACGACCCTTGCAGCACGGGGCGGCCCTGCGTCTGTGTCAGGCCGCGGAAGCGGTAGTCGGACGCCGCCGTCAGCGTCCCGGACACGGTCCACGCGGGGCCCGCCGGTTCGGGTTCGGCGGCCAGCACGTGGGTCGAGCAGAGCGCGGTGGCGGCAAAGCATGCCTTGACGAGTGTGCGCATGATCAGATCACCTCCACATTGGCCGCTGCCGCACGCTTGCCGCGGCTCAGCAGGAACAGCGCATAGCCGCCGGCCAGCAGGGCCAGGTACACGCAGAAGATCGTGAAGTTATAGTAGACCATCGTGACCAGGCAGACCGCCGCCGCGAACACGGAAAACGCCGGGAACCACGGATACAGCGGCGCGCGCCACGGCCGCGCCATGTCCGGCGCCGTGCGGCGCAGCTTGAACAGGCTGAGCATGCTGAGGATGTACATCGTGATGGCGCCGAACACGGACATGGTGACGATGTTCGCCGTCAGGGTCTGGCCGCCGAAGCTCACCAATTCGTCGCTGAAGATGGCGACGATGCCGACCGCGCCGCCGGCCAGCACGGCGCGGTGCGGCGTGCGGAAGCGCGGGTGCACGTGTGCCAGCACGCGCGGCAGGTAGCCTTCGCGGGCCAGCGCATAGATCTGGCGCGAGTAGCCGAGGATGATGCCGTGGAACGACGCGATCAGGCCGAACAGGCCGAGCCAGACGAGCATGTGCAGCCAGCCGCTGTTGCCCCCGACGACGGCCTTCATCGCCTGCGGCAGCGGGTCGTTGATATTGGCGAGCTTCGTCCAGTCGCCGACGCCACCCGCGAATGCCATCACGCCGATCGCCAGCGCGACGAGGGTCAGGATGCCGGTCACGTAGGCGATCGGGATCGAGCGGCGCGGATTCTTCGCTTCCTCGGCCGCCATCGCCACGCCCTCGATCGCGAGGAAGAACCAGATCGCGAACGGAATCGCCGCCAACATGCCGGGAATCGCCGCGGCGCTGAACGCGTCGTGTCCGGCCCAGCCGCCGCGCACGAAGTTCGCCGTCGAAAAGCCCGGCGCCACGACGCCCATGAACACCAGCAGTTCGCCGATGGCGAGGATGGTCATCAGGAGTTCGAAGCTGGCGGCCACCTGCACGCCGACGATGTTCAGGGTCATGAACACGACGTAGGCGCCGGCGGCGATCAGCTTCGGATTCAGCCCCGGGAACTGGACGTTGAGGTAGGCGCCGATCGCCAGCGCGATGGCGGGTGGCGCGAACACGAATTCGATCAGCGTGGCGGCGCCGGCCAGGTAGCCGCCCGTCGGGCCGAACGCCGTCTTGCTGTACGCGAACGGGCCGCCGGCCTGCGGAATCGCGGTCGTCAGTTCCGTGAAGCTGAAGATGAAACACGTGTACATCAGCGCGACGAACAGCGCCGTCACGGTGAAGCCCAGGGTGCCGGCCGAGGCCCAGCCGTAGCTCCAGCCGAAGTACTCGCCCGAGATCACGAGTCCGACGGCGATGCCCCACAACTGCACGGTGCCGAGTGTCTGCTTGAGCGCGGGTGCCGCGCCCGGAATGCCTGTCGTCATGGTCGTTTCCTTTCGCCCGTTAGGTCCTGCCTTGGCCTGTCTTGGTATGCAACTTGCAGGACTCAGTGTAGGAAGCTTCGCCCGCCGGGCGTTAGCGGAAATCGGCAAAGTTCGAGCGACCGCGCCGCACCGAATTGTCACGGATTGGAACAGCCATGCACCAGAATGACACCGTCACCGCGCAGTACGCCCCCGCCGCCGGCCGGCGCACCCTGAGCACGCGCGATCCGGACGACCTCGCGCGCAACCTGTCCGGCTGGGACCAGGTCTACGACCAGATCACCTGCGGCAGCTTCGCCGGCACCCTGGACGAATTGCGCCTGCCGGGCGTGCAGGTGTTCCGCGAGCGCATCAGCCAGTCCGTGCACCAGGTCTGCTGCGTACGCCCTGACGCCGTCTGGTTCGGCCTGCCCATCGAAGCCGATGCGAGCCGCATCAACGGCCGCCGCGTCGACGCCCAGGGGTTGATGGTGCGGCCTGGCGGGCGCGAGTTCGAACTGGTCACGCCGCCCTGCCACGACATCTACGGCATCGTCGTCGAGCGCGGGATACTGGAGGATGGCGAGCGGCGCCACGGTGCGGTCGCCGCGCTGGGCGGCATCGACCGCGCGGAGATCCTGCGCGTCGACCCGGCGGCGCGCGCCGCGTGCCTGCGCGCGCTGGCGGCCGTGCTGCATGCCGACGACGGGGCCGGCGCCGCGGAAGCACAAGACCGTATCGTGGAAGCGTTGTTGCTGATGCTGGACGCCGCGAGCGTGGAAACGGCGGCGCTGCAGAGCCAGCAGCGCCGCCGCAAGGTCGTCATGCTGGCGCGCGCCTACCTGTTCGAACACCGCGCGCGTGCGGTCAGCATTCCGGAGCTGTGCGAGCACGTGCACGTGAGCCGGCGCACGCTGCAATACTGCTTCGAGGACGTGCTGGGCGTGAGTCCCGTCGTCTACCTGCGGCGGCTGCGCCTGAACGGCATCCGCCGCACCCTGCTCGACGACGCGGACGGCACGCGCGGCATCGGCAGCGTCGCGGCGGACTGGGGGATCGACAACTTCAGCCAGTTTTCCAGCGACTACAAGCGGCTGTTCGGGGCGTCGCCGTCGGCGTACGTCAGGATGTCGCGGGCAGCGGGCTGACGCTCAGGCATTCTGCAGCCGCGCACCGCGCGTCCCCCCGCCGACGCCCACCGCCGTCACGATCGCCAGCGCCTGGAACAGCGCGATGCCGGCGAACACCCAGCTTGGGTGCCCCGCATCCATCACGAGGCCGAACAGCGCCGGACCGATCGACAGCCCGGCATCCAGGCCCGAGTAGACGATCCCATACACGCGCCCGGTGGCGTTCTGCGGCGCCGCGGCGCGGATCATCAGGTCGCGCGACGGCCCGGCGATGCCGGAAAAGAAGCCGATCAGCGCCATCAGCGGCAGCGCCAGCGAGCCCGGGACGACGGCCGCGGCCAGCAGCAGCGCCAGCGCGGCGGCGATGGCAAAGGCGATGGCGACCGTGCGGTCGTGATCCTGCCGTCCCGCGCCGACGAAGCCGCCCAGCAGCATGCCGAGCGCCGAGGCCAGCATGTACGCGGTGTACGACCCCGTCGCCAGCTCGCGCGAGACGCCGTACAGCTGTTCCAGGCCGATGGCGGCGAACGCCTGGATGCCGCCCAGCGCGATGGCCGTCAGCATGAAGAACGCGAAGCACATCCAGACGGCGCGCAGACGCAGGAATGCCAGCGCGCCGCTGCCCGCGGCGCCCGTCACCGCCGCCGTGGGGGCCGGCTTCGCTTCCGGCCGCAGGTAGGCGCGGTTGAGCACGAGGATGCCGAGCACGGCAAGCGGCAGGATGGCCGCATAGGCGAGCGCCATGCGCCAGCTCGACAGCGCTGCGACCGTCGTCATGAACAGCGGCGCCGCTGCCCAGCCGATATTGCCGCTGATGCCGTGCACGGAAAACCCGTGCGCGATGCGCTCGCGCGAGACGCGCTGGTTGAGCAGCGTGTAGTCGGCCGGGTGGAAGATGCTGTTGCCGACGCCGGCCAGCAGCGCGCCGGTCATCAGCGCCGCATAGCTGCCGGCGACCGACAGCACCAGCGCGGACACGCCCAGCATCGCCATGCCGAAGAACAGCACGCGGCGCGCGCCCACGCGGTCGACGACGAACCCGGCCAGCGCCTGGCCGACGCCGGAGACGACGAAGAACACGGTCAGCAGCAGGCCCAGTTCGGCGTACGACAGGCCGAACGCGGGTTTCAGCCACGGGAACAGCGCGGCGAGGATCAGGTGATAGAAATGCGACGTGCCGTGGGCGAGGCCGACCAGGCCGATCACGCGGGCGTCGCTGCGCAAAGCGGTGTCTCGTGTCATGTTGACTCCAGAAGAAAAACCCAGTGTAGGCAAAATGGCCACGGCTGAATTACGATAGCAGGACAATCTTTGTCGCAAACCTGACATCGCCCATGAGCATCCCTGTCGTCCATCACACGCTGCCGTTTCCCGACTGCTTCGACCCGACGCCGGTGCGGCCCGTCACCCTGACGGCGCGCGACCTGGCGACCGCGGACAACGTCGCCCCGCACACCCACACGTTCGGCCAGCTCACGTACGCGCGCGAAGGCGTGATCCGGCTGACGGCGGCCGGCAGCAGCTGGATCGTGCCCCCGTCGCGCGCGATCTGGACGGCGCCCGGCGTCAAGCACGCGGTGACGGTGCTGGAGCCCGTGCGCCTGCGGCCCGTGCGCATCCTGGCCGAACGCACGCCCTTCCCCGGCGAGGACTGCCGCGTGCTGGAGGTGTCGACCCTGCTGCGCGAGCTGATCCTGGCGCTGGAACAGTTGCCGGCGCTGGAGCCGTCGCCACGCGCGTCGATGCTGTCGGAGCTGATGCTGGACGAGCTGGCGCGCGCACCCGCGCTGCCGATCCGCGTCCCGCTGCCGCGCGACAAGCGCCTGCAGCTGCTGTGCGAGCGCCTGCTCGACGAGCCCGGCGCCGCGCATACGCTCGCGGACTGGGCGCGCCAGGTCGGGGCGTCCGAGCGCACGCTGGCGCGGCTGTTCGAACGGGAACTGGGGATGAGCTTCACGCAGTGGCGCCAGCAGGTGCGCCTGGCGCACGCGGCACCGCTGATCGCGCGCGGGATGCCCCTTGCGCGCGTCGCCGAGGAGCTGGGCTACACGAGCCAGTCGGCGTTTTCGCACATGTTCCGGAAGACGTTCGGCTGTTCGCCGTCGGCGTTTTTCGCCCAGCGCTGATGCGTCGCAGCTTGACATGGCCGTCACCACGGCGCGCCCCGGAACCGCGAAATGAAAAGAATCGCTACGAGCGACTCGTATAGGGCAAGCCTGGCGCGGACAATATCGTTATCGGCTCAGGCGCGCGTCGCCGAATATGTAAGGCAGCAAGCGCGCGATATTACGGGCGTCGTCGATGCCGCGATGATGGGCACCTTCGAACGTCATGCCGGCAAGGAGAACCGCTTCTCCCAGGCCCGGCTTCTTGGACAGTGCCTGGCGTTCCGCCATCAGGCGCTTGACGTTCACATGCGAAGCGCTGATCGGATAAGGCACCTTGTGGAACGCGCAGTCCTGGCGGAACTGGTGAAGGTCGTAGTCGCCCCATGAGCAGAACACGAAATCGCTGTATTGATACAGCCAGCTTCTGAAATTCGCAATCGCGTCCTTGAACACTGGCGCACCGTCGACGTCGTCCTGTTCGATCGAGGTCAGCGCCGTGCAGAACGGCGTGAGCCGTGGATGGCGCACCGGACGAATAAAGGTCTGCATGTCATCGATCACGGCGAAGCTGGTGCCGTCGACCATCACAGCGCCGATCTCGATGATCTCCATCTGGTCGCGCGGCACCGTGCCCTTGTCGCAGCAGGTGGCCTCGACGTCGATGACAAGATAACGGGATGCGTGCATGCGGTCGGTTTCTCCTGGCCTGGACAGGCCGCTATTATCGCCCATTGTGGAAGTCGGCCGCGACAACACCCGGCAGTCGCCGTACTCGGGGCAACGCGCTCACGGCATGATACCCGCTGTGACAGTGTGTGACTCTTTCAGATCGGCAGCCTGATATGCTGAGCTGAACGGGCGCATTCGGCCAGGGAGCGGCCGCTGCCGGACAATTTTGCATAGGATAGTGGATGACTTTTTTGCGAGCGCTGTGTACAGAGCAACTCTTCGATCAGCTTGAACTCCCGGACAGTCTCCGGACTGACGAATGGCTGAATCCTATCGGCCATGACCTGATCCACGATTGTGTTGCGTGCGCCGCACTCATTCCGCATCGTTTCGTTTACGCCGATTAGCCGGATCGCGACATCAGCTTCTACTTGAAGGGACATCATTTTGCCGGGTGGGAGAACGGCGATTCAGGCCAAATGTCATTATGGGTCGACTCCAGTGTGGATGAGGTGACGTATGCCGAAATCGCTCGGCTGCTGGCGAGCGCAGTCGCCGTGCTGCGTAACGAAACACCGGGTTCAACGCCTGTCGTTGTGCATCGAAGATAGTTGCAGCGTATAGGCTGTTGTAAAAGCCGTCGTACGCTGCTTCGAATCGATGGCGGCCGATTGCGGTATCAAGCAGGTTATTTGGCCTTGGCCGGACTCAGTTGCACGAACAACGTCTTGGCCAAACCCATCAGCACTTGGTCGGCGCCCATGTCCGGGCCCGCATTGGCCACCATCAGCGCGCCGGTCCCTTGTTCGGGAAACAGCACCGCAATGGCAAGCCAGTTGCCGTCCGAACCCTGGTGCACCAAAACGGGACCCTGACGGCCCGCGATCGATTGCTGTACTCCCCAGTCGAGACCGGCCGGACTGCCTGGCTGCGCCGTCTGCATCAGCCGATAAGACGCTGGCGCAAGCAGTTTGCCCTTCCCTGCCGCCCCCGCCAGCTGGTCCAGATTGAACTTCGCCCAGTCTTCCAGGCTCATGTGCAGGAAGCCGGCGGGCGCGTACATTCGGGGGGCGCCATCGTCGAGTCTGGCCATGTGCAACATCGGCTGGCCATGCTGGTGGCCGCGATTCTGGCCCTCGCCAGTGTTGCCGAAGCCGGTACGCTGCATGCCCAGCGGCTTGAACACTTCCGCGTCCATCAATGCCTCGTAGCTTGCATGCGCAGCGCGCTCCGCGATGACGGCGGCGACGATGAACCCCGCGTTACTGTAGCTGAAGGTGCCCGCCTTCGCTTCAGGCTCGTCCTTGAGTGCCGTGGCAACATAGCTCAGGCGCTGCTCCGTGCTGGGTCGGCCGTCGCGAAAAAAACTCACCATCGCCGCTTCGTCGCGCAAATCGCGCGGGAAGCCGGCGCGATGCGAGAGCAACTCGACCAGCGTAATTTTGCGGTATTCGGGCCGCATGTTTTCCGCCATGTCCGGCAGCATGGTATCGAGCGGCGCATCCCATGCCAGCAGGCCACGTTCGACCAGGCGGGCAATCATGGCCACCGTCATGACCTTGCCCGTCGAACCGATCAGCCACACATCGTCGAGCGCCACAGCCGCCTTGCCGCCTGCTTCGCGCACGCCCAGCACGGCCTGCGCCGAGATGGCGCCGTCGCGCAGGACGACGGCACCGACGGCAGGCACGTTCGAACGACTCTTCGCCGATGCGATGGCAGCCGCCAGTTCGTCCGACGGGGTTGCGGCAGCCGCTGCAGCCAGGGTGAAGGCGGCGACACCGTAGAGGAACCGTTTCAGCATATCGTATCCTTGTTTAACTTGTGTAGCCGAAGTCTACCGGGCGCGATGACAACCCGGCCCAGATTGCGATGAACGGAAGAATGCAGGGAATAAATCGCAGCAATTCACCGGCAGGTTGCAGCGCACCCCAGGCTGGACGGTTCCAGATCCGAAAAGAATACGGAGCGATTCCCGGAACGGACGGAAGATCGAATGTTGTGACGAACGACGAGCATAGATCGCGCGAACGGCGGCCGAGGGTCGAAAGCCGACTCCACCACTCACACCCGGCGAGAGTTTTATCCGTCCACGGCACCATTGGCGGCACAAATCGTTCGGTCGCCCGGTGATGATGTCGTGGTACGGCATCCCGCTGCGCCCGCGTCAAATGGAGGCTATACGCGCTCACACGGGAGCCGATCTCAGGCGCTCTCGGCCGCCGTCGCCGGCGCCCCGTCCAGCCGCCGCTCCAGCCTCGCCCGGACGTCCGGCCAATCAAGGTCCGTCACCGCATACAGCACGCTGTCGCGCACGTGCCCCGTCCACGTGACGCGGTCGCGCCGCAGCACGCCTTCGCGCACGGCGCCCAGCTTGGCGATCGCGGCCTGGCTGCGCACGTTGCGCAGGTCCGTCAGCAGTTCGACGCGGCGCGTGCCGCTGGCGAACGCGTGCGCCAGCATCAGGTACTTCGACTCCGCGTTGACGAGCGTGGAGCGCACGCGCGGATGCAGGAACGTGCCGCCGATTTCCAGGCACTGGCGCTCCGGCCGGATGTGCAGGAAGCTCGTCATGCCGACGATGTCCCCGGACGCCAGGTCGCGGACGGCATACGCGACCCACGACCCCTGCGCGATCACGCCCGCCAGGCCCGTCCACCAGACGTCGAAGTCGGCGCCGCGTCCGTGCATCGCGAACAGCTGCCACGCGTCCGGATCGCAGTCGAGCGCGGCCCGGACGGGTTCGCGCAGGTGTTCCCCGTAGGGCTCGAGGCGGACGTGGCGGCCCTGCAGCGCCGTCGCCGGAATGATCAGCGGCGCGGGTTTCATCGGACTGCCCTCAGCCAGCCATCCAGGTCGGCATCGGCCGGCGGATGGGCGAACAGTTCGTTCAGGGTCCAGTGCCGCCGGTCGAGCAGGTAGGCCACGCGCAGGTGATAGCCGAGGTACAGCGTGCTGCGCGCCGGATCGAGCGCGGCGTCGCCGGCGAGGAAGCGCGCGCGGTTCGCATCGAAATCGAAATCACCGGCCTTGCCCACGTAGTCGGGATAGCCTTCCATCAGCCACTTCGGATACTGCACGACCATCGCGCGGCCGTACCGGCGCGAGACGTCGACGTGCGTGATCTCGTGCGCGATGAAGTATGACAGCGGACGGTGCCCGGCGTCCGGGATCGGCCCCGGCCCGGGCGGCACGATGCGGTTGGCGGCGATTTCGGACGCGCGGATGATGACGTGCCGCGTCATCCATACGTCCGCGATGCCGCCGTAGCGCGTGCTGAACTTCATGCCGTACACCCACATCCGCCAGGGTGCGTTGCAGATGTAGATCTCGACCGGTTGCTTCGGATCGTGCAAGGGGGACGTGCGCAGGCGCCGCGTCACGTCGTCCAGCACCGGCCGGATCTGCGGCGGGATCGGCTCATCCGACCAGACGTGGTAGATGCCGTACACGGTCCGGTGCGCGAAGAACGGCTGCGGCCAGAGCAGCATGCACAGGTAGGCGACGACGAGGGCCGCGCAGCAGGCGGCGCCGGTCTTGAATACGGTCCTGGCGGGGTGACGGCGGCGGGCTCGAATCATTGCGACGAAAACGGTCATGGTTGCAGCCGGCGGATGCCGTCCGAGCATAACAATTTATCATGTTTTGAGCCAAAAAAATACGCCGGCGGGCGCTCAGGCGCACAGTTGCGCGAGCAGCCGGTCCGCGTGGCGGATCGACGTCGCGGCCGCACCGAGCTGGATCGCCAGGTCGCGGCCGATGTCGCGCACGCGCCAGGTGATCTCGCGCAGCGCGAGTTCGCTTTCGAACACCTCGAACCGCTCGGGCGGCGCGCCCTCCAGCACCGCGAGGTGCATGTCCAGCCCCGTCGCCATGAACGCGCGCTGCACCAGCGCCAGGCGGTCGCGCGTGCGCAGCATGAGGTCCGCGTGACGCGGCGCGAGCGTCGTGCCGCGCGCGAGCTCGGCGAGCAGCGCGGCGCCGTCCGCCAGCCGCGCCGACAGCTGCACGATCTCCTCGTCGTCGATGGCGGCGGCCGCAAGGTCGACGTCCGGCAGGCCGGGTGCGCGGCTCGCCTGCGACACCAGCGCCGACACCACGCGCGGATGCTCGCCGGCGACGACCTTCAGCGCCAGGGCGGCGCGCTGCAGCGCATTCGGCTTGTGCAGCAGGCCGGCGACCAGTTCCGCGCTGGCGACGAGCTGGCCGGCCGTGCTGCTCTGCCCCGCGATCATCGCGCGCGGGTAGCCGGTGCCGTTCAGGCGCTCGTGGTGTTCGGCCACGGCGATGCCGACGGCGGGCGGGCAGTCTTCCAGGTCCTGGATCAGCAGGCGGCCGATGTGCGGGTGGACGATCACGTGCGACCACTCGTCCGCCGTCAGCACGTGGGTCGCGCCGATCAGCGCCGGATCGATGTACAGCTCGCCGATGTCGTGCAGCACGCCGGCCAGGCACGCGACGCGGCGGACATCCGGCGCCAGCTGCGCCTGCGCGGCGAACGCCAGCGCCAGCGTCGCCACCTCGACGACGTGGCGCAGCCCGTGCTTGCCGTCGCGGTCGATCATCGTCAGCATCATCGCCATCGCCGGCCCGAAATCGAGCGCTTCCAGCTCGCGCCGCACGGCGCCGGCCGTCGTGCCGGATGCGGCCAGCAGCGCCGCCAGCGCCGGCGACTCCGCGCATGCCTGCTCGGCGCACTCGGCCAGCTGGCGCGCGCCGATGCTGCCGTCGACGGCGATGCACGATTCGATCGGCTTGCGCAGCCGGTGCACGATCAGCCGTTCCTGCAGCCGGGGCGTCACCTGCGCCCCTTTCGCCAGCAGTTTCGTGCCGGCGGCGTCGTAGATGTCCTCGGTGGCGGTGACGCCCATCTCCTCGGACAAGGCAAGCACCTTGTTCAGATAATGTTCGTTGACGACGGCGCCGGATGCGTTGTGGGTCATTGCGGTAGGTAGCGAAGATCGCGGTTCGATCGGTGACGACAGGACTCCGTGCCTTTTGGACAATTCGGATCATGGGCATCATATAGCAGCCGACGAATAGATTCCACATGGAAATATTGATTAGATCCTCTACAACATTTCACCCGGCCGCGGTGGCGCGGCGCGACGAACCGCACCTGCGGATGGTATGCTGCGGCCATGACTACCGACTCCACCATCGAACTGTCCGGCCCGTTCCAGGCCACGGACGGCAACGGACGTACCCACGACGTCAAGGCGATCCGCATCTTCGACGAAGGCTACGGCATCATCGACGTGTACGTGGAATTCAAGGCGAAGCTCGATCCGGGCGCCTTCCGCGACACGGCCCTCGTGCGCCAGGTCGTCGACCGGCTGCGCGCCGTCGGCTACGTTGGACCCGACTTCGGGCACAGCGATCCGGGCCTGCAGGAAAGCCGGCTGATCGTGCTGGAAGCGCCGGAGGAATTCGCGGCGTTCGCCAAGCGCCGCGGCTGGAAGAACCTGGCCGAAGAGTTCGACGACTGATCGTGCGCGGGCGGCGTTGCCGCGTCAACCCGGCAGCTGTCCGGCCGCAATGCCGGCCGGTCCGCGCGCATCCGCCTGCACGTGACCGGACGCGGCGCAGCACCAGAGCGCCGGCGCGAGCGCGAACCATCCCACGGTGCGCGCCACGGCCGGACGCCGCGTCCTACACAAGCCCCAGCCCCTTCGCCGCCGTCCCCGGAAACACCGCGTCGAGCTGGCGCGCATTCAACCCGTACATGCGCGCGAACAGGCCGCCCAGCACGGCGCGGTACTCGTTCAGCACCGGATAGTCGCGGTTCTGGAACAAGGTCGGCGCGCGCAGCGCGATCTGCTCGCCCGCCACCTTGCCGCCCTGGATGCCGCCGCCCAGCACCCAGAACACGGTGCCGTGGCCGTGGTCGGTGCCGCGGTTGCCGTTTTCGCGGAACGTGCGGCCGAATTCGCTGACGACGACCACGACGGTCCGGTTCCACGCCGGCCCCATCTCACTGGCGAAGCGCGCCAGCCCGCGGCCCAGTTCGTCGAAGCGGCCGGCGAGATAGCCCGCGGCCGCGCCCTGCCCCACATGGGTGTCCCAGCCGCCGACGTCGATGAAGCCGAGCTGGTATTTATCGCGCATCAGCGCCGCGATGCGCTGCGCTTCCAGCTCGAATCCCTTGGTGCTGACGGCGTTGCGGTTCGCGGCCGCCATCTCGCCGACGAGGTTGCGCGCGATCTCGCCGCGCGTGGCGAAGCCTTCCTGCACCTGTTTGCCCAGCGACTGCCGGCCGTACATCGCGGCGATGATCCTGCTCTGGCGCTCGTCGAGCGCCGGCTTGCCCGCGTTGCGCAAGGCGATGTTCGGCACCTCGACGTCGCCTTGGAAGATCAGCGGCAGCTGGTCGGTGAAGGCGATCGGCACGCTGGCGTTCGGCCCGGTGCCGGCACCGGCGCCGTTCAGCACGGCCGCGAGCCGGTTCAGGAAACCGGACCGGTAGTTGCGGTGGCCGCCTGCCTGGCCCAGTTCGATCGTGTCCTGCGTCTCGAAATGGCTGCGGGTCAGGTCGTCCGTGCCGGCGAACGGCACGAACGCGGCCTGGCCGGCCTGGAACAGCGGGTACACGCTGTCCTTGAGCGCCGGGTGCAGCGCCCAGTCGGCGTCCAGCGCGATGGCCGCGCCGGCGTCGGCGGACGGCTTCGGGATCGCGATGTTCGGCCGCACTTCGTAGTAGAAATCGCTCGACGTCGGCACCAGCAGGCTGGCGGCGTCGTAGCCGCCGCGCAGGAACACCACCAGCAGCTTCGCGGGCGCGCCCGGTGCGGCGAGCACGCGGCCGGAATACGCGCCGGCGCCTGCCAGCGGCACGGCGCCGAACCATTTGAGCAGATCGCGTCTTTGCATGGTCAACCTCAGCGGAACATGAATTCGGGGGACGACAGCAGGAACACGTTCCATTCCTGCGGCGACGTCGCCTGGTCGAGGCCCTGGCGCGTCGCCGGGCCGAGTGCATTCTGCAGCGCGCCGTAATACAGCGGGTTGGCCAGCTGCGGGAAGCCGGGCTTCGCCTCGCCGCCCTCGCCCTCGGCCTTGAACAGTCCCGCGCTGCCGGAGCCGATCGCCTTGGCGATCTCGAACCGGGTCGCCATCTGGCCCGAACTGTCCCAGGCCGATGCGACGAGCGGATAGCCGTCCGGTGTCTGGCGCCCGTACAACGGCTCGCCCATGCGGCTCAGCCAGCCCGCCATCGGTCCGGTATTCAGGATCGGCCGGTCGTCGTACGCGAGGCGCACGGCGGAAACGACATAGTGTACCGGGTCCTTGAACGCATGGCCCAGCGACTGGCGGAACTCGGGCGCGGCGAACAGGGTCGCAAGCACGGCGGCGATGTCGCCGTCGGTGCGCGCGAAGGTGTCCGTCATCTGCTGCGCCAGCCGTGGCGTCGGTTCGCTGCCCGTGAAGTAGACGGCGAGCTTGCGCCCCACATAACGCGCGGTGGCCGGATTGCGGCAGATGCGGTCGAGCGCCTCGTCGACCTCGGCCAGGCCGCGTCCCTTGACCGGCTGGCCGAGGAACACCTTGTCCTTGTAGTCGTGGCGCATCGGATTGAACTCGAACAGGCCGCGCTGCACGTACTGGGCCTGCAGGGCGGGCTTGACCTTAGGCGGCGGCCTGCCGATGTTGACGCCCAGGCCGGTCAGGATGCGCGCCAGTTCCTGCACGTCCGCCTGCGTGTAGCCGCTGCCGACGCCCATGGTATGCAGTTCCATGAGCTCGCGCGCATAGTTCTCGTTGATGTGGCCGGCCGCGTTCTGCTCGTTGTCGAGGTAGCGCAGCATCGCCGGATGGAACACGGTGGCGCGCAGCAGGTCGCGGAACTTGCCGAGGGCGTGCGGGCGGATCGCCGTGTCCTCGTAGTCGCCGACCATCGCGCGCAGGTTGGCCTTGCCCTGGTGGACGCTGAAATGGTTCATCCAGAACCACGTCAGCTGTTCGCGCAGGCCGTTGTGCGAATACACGTCGCGCAGCAGCGAGCGCGTGGTCGCTTCGCGCAGCAGGCGGTTCAATTCTTCCTGGTAGGCCTTCTGCGCGGCCTGTTTCGCGGCCGGGTCGGCGAGGCCGTCGCCTTCCTTGCGGCGCTGTTCGAGGTCGAGCACGAGCCGGTCGAGCGGCTGCTGGCTGATCGTCAGCGCCTTGATGCGCGCATCGATCGCGGGCGGCAGCCGGTCCGCGCCGGGGTGCAGCTGGCCGGCGAGCCAGCGGTCGAGCGGGACCGCCTGCGCCTCGCGCCAGGACGCCGTGCTGGCGCCCCAGGTGACGCGGTTGACGACGGGCAGCGTGTCCGCGGGCGCGAATCCGAAGCTGGAGGACGGACCGCGCGGCCCGTCCTGCGGCGGCGCGCCGTCCGGCGCCGCACAGCCGGCCGCGAGAGCGGCGACGGCGAGCGCGGCGAGGCGGATGCTGAGCTTCGACATGTTGTCTCCTAGATACAGGCCAATGGCAAAATCTTAGCCATGAGCATGTAACGTCCGGCAACCCGGACCGTTGACGACATTAACGAAGCGTAATGGTGATCAGTCTTCCAGCCAGTCCGTGTCGAACGCATCCGACAGGCGTCCGATGCCCTTGTACAGGCTGGCCAGCGCGCGCAGGTCCGCGCCCGACGTGTCGCGCAGGTGCGCGAGCACCGGCGACAACGGCTGCGGCAGACGGTCCACGTCGCACCACTGGTAGCCGAGGCAGTCGTTGCCGATGCGCGGCTCGAACTCGCGCGGCACCACGGCGACGTAGTTGTGCTGGATGAAGCCGCACGCCTCGCTGTACGGCGTCAGGCGGGACAGCGCGAGGTCGCCGCCGTACGCGCAGCACGCCGCAATGGTGTCGATCGCGACCTGCAGCGGCGACTGTCCGGCGGGGACGTCGGCGCTCCACGTGCTCCACTCCAGGCGCTCGCCGCCCCCGACGGCGCACTGCCGCACGAGCACGCGGCCCGTGTCCTCGGCAAGGAGGATCGTCCCGGCCGCGACGCCCTGTTCGTTGCCGTCGTCCGGCACGACCCAGCCCGGCCGCCGCAGCAAGCCATCGCCGGACTGCGACGCGCCATCGATATTCGCCATGTTGACCTCGACAGGGAGCTTGCCCGCAACAAAACGCGCGGGTTCCATCAGCATTTGCTTGCGGGGAATGTGCACTTCGTGTTCCACTTGAATAAGTACTTGATAATCACACAACGTAGGACCACTCCTACATTGTGTTAATCATGGCCGAGTTTGGTTTAACGGTCGAGTACTTTCCGCGCGAACTGAAATTTCCCGGCAGATCATATTTTGAACGGTTGCGTAGACGCAACGATATGG
>Ga0308166_1002681_pt1 | contig 16015 bp, 13 predicted proteins | sample PhyCR2_2_FD_202137 | JGI IMG/M metagenome (GOLD analysis project Ga0308166, IMG submission 202137) | Phyllosphere microbial communities from UC Gill Tract Community Farm, Albany, California, United States - DLSLCC.R2 | ecosystem: Host-associated > Plants > Phyllosphere > Unclassified | place... | reverse complement strand
GCGTGAGGCGTAGCAGCACAGTCGGTTTGGAGTGTTGCGTGGGACTGAACGATCATTGGCACTCTACCAACACCCGCTATCGAGCAGCAAGGTCGATAATGAGTTCGTCCTGGATATGTCATGCTGCCGGAGCGCTGACGGAAACGCGCTGCGTTACCCGGATCTCAAAATCACGCTCTACTGGATGGCCGAGTCCGTAGCAGAGATTCAGCAGTTGCAGAATGCCATTCTGCGTGATCTCGCGCCACGGCAGACGTACGGACGTCAGTCGTGGCGCCGAGTAGTCGGCACTTGGCGTGTCATCGTAACCAATCACGGAGACGTCGTGCGGCACGCGGATCCCTGCCTCCTGAAAGCAAGACAACGCGCCGATGGCCATCTCGTCGTTCGCGCAGAATACCGCCGTGAAGCGTCGCTCCGAGTGGAGCAGTTCCTTTGCGGTGTGCCGCCCGCCAGCCGCTGTGAAGTCGCTTTCGACGATCCACATGCTGCGCGGATCGATGCCAGCACTGCTCATTTCGTCGAGAAAGCCCTTTAGACGCTGTACACTGTCCGCCAAGTCCGCCGGCCCTGCGATGACTGCGATTTCACGATGCCCACGCTCGAGTAGCGTACGTGCCGCCAGGCGTCCACCAAGATGGTGGTCGAGCGTGAAGCACTGGTCGCGTATCGCGTCTACGCTATGGTTGAGGATGACAATACGCTCCCGCTTCGCACCCAGTGCAGCCAAGTCCTCGTCGAGCAGCGGAAGTGCCATCCCAAGTAAGCCGTCACAGCCCCGCTCTATAAGGAACTCGACGCCGCGTTTCGCGCGCGCGTACGCATCTCCGCCACCGGAGCCGAACGCGACCACCATCTGCACGCCTGCGGCTCGCAGCTCCTCGTCAATCGCCTGCAGGATGGGCGTGTAGAAGGTGCCGGACAGGATCGGGATGTAGACGCCAATTGTCTGCGTTGTGCCCTGCTGCAACGAACGTGCTGCATGAGACGGCCGATACTGCAGCTCTTCGATCGCCTTAAGCACTCGTTTGGCTACGTCCGGCGACACTGCCCCTTTTCCGCCGATGACCCGTGATACGGTCGCGACTCCGACACTGGCTAAATGTGCTACCTGCTTGATTGTTGCCATCGACATTATTCCTTCGCCAGAAGTGTTTAAGCATAACTGAATTACACTTAAATGTTTAGGGCTAAGGAAAAGCACAGTAGTCCGGCTGACGAGTCGAAAACCCAGGTCAGGATGCACTACCGTTTGATATCAGCGTTCAGTCCTCGCATGTGTATGCTCAACGGACCATCGGTTTGGCAAGACTATGCAGATGGCGACGCGGCTTGTCTAGCCGCGTCCGCACTATGCGACCGATTGGACTTCCCCCAGTTCGGTAGACAAATCTTGACCTCACGCTGAGGCCCGTTCAAAGGCCTCTGGGCTGATGCCACCCGGGTGGGTGTGGCGCCGAGTCCGATTGTAAAAGACTTCGATGTAGTCGAAGATATCGGCCCGGGCCAAATCTCGGGTTTTGTAGATCCGTTTGCGGATGCGTTCCTTTTTCAGGCTGCTAAAGAACGATTCGGCGACGGCATTGTCCCAGCAGTTGCCGCGCCTGCTCATGCTCGGTTCGAGGTTATTGGCCTTGCAAAAGCGACGCCAGTCATCGCTGCCGTACTGACTGCCTTGGTCTGAATGCACCAGCACGGGTTTCTTTGGCTTACGCCGCCAAACCGCCATCAACAAAGCATCAATCGCCAGCTCACGCGACAAGGTTGGCTTCATCGACCATCCAACAACCTTGCGTGCGAAAAGATCAACTACGACTGCCAGGTAAAGCCAGCCTTGCCACGTTCGGATGTAAGTGATGTCGGTGACCCAGGCTTGGTCCGGAGCATCGACAGTGAATTCTCGGTTCAGCCGATTCGGCGCAATGATCGAAGGTCGCCCAGCAATCCTTCTGGGTGCTTTGTAGCCGCGTACAGCCTTGATCTTGTTGACCTGCATGAGCCGAGCTACACGATTTCGACCACAGGTCTCGCCGGCCTCTCGCAGATCGCCAAAGACGCGATTGGCGCCATAGACGCCGCCGCTGGCCGAATACGAATGCCAGATCGCCTCGACCAAACGAGCATCCTCTTTTGCACGTTCCGATATCGGCTGATGCAGCCATTGGTAAAACCCAGCTCTGGCTACCTTCAAAACACGACACATCAACACAAGCGAAAACTCGTGTCGATGCTCGTTCATGAACCGGTACTTTACTCGGGCTCTCTGGCAAAGTACCGTGCGGCTTTTTTTAGCAGATCGCGCTCCTCTTCCAGACGTCGCATCTGGGAGCGCAGCCGCAAGATCTCGCTCTTTGCTTCGACCAGCTCGGCATTTTGCCTTTCGTCCTTCGTCGGCATCACTGCCTTGACCCACTTGTACAAACTATGGGCCGATACCCCCAACCGGCCGCAACCTCGGGAACGGGATAGCCCCACTCGACGACCTGGCGAACCGCCTCTTCTTTGAATTCCGGCGTGTAACGCTGTGTGCTCATTCATTTCTCCTATGCTCAAATCATAGGTCAGAAATGTCTACCGGAGTGGGGGAAGTCCAAATCATAGGTCAGAAATGTCTACCGGAGTGGGGGAAGTCCAGTCTCCTTTATTAGTTATAGGTACAAGTGCGTTGCTACCCGCCAAGGTTACCTATCGGTTTTTATTTGGAAACTGATGAATCTTGATTTGCGTGATCAGAATTTTGAATAGTAGGTAAAGTTTGACTTTAGCTTCATCTCGTCCTGTCCCCTACGTCGTTGGATACCCGGAGCCATAATGTCGGGCAAAAGAAGTCACCACTAAGGAAAACGCTCCACAGAAGAATCGAAATCATGGTTCTTCGCCGTCAGAGATCAACAGCACTATGCTCTGGTCGGGCGGTCACTTCTGCGCTGGTAAGCGCGACGCCACGACAAGTCATCATTGCCGAGATGTCGCTGAGGTCGCGGAAAGAACTACCTTCGCGGTTGGCCGCGAATCTGCCGCTATTTCGCGCCAATCTGTGCCCACTCACATTTCTGGACGTCCCGGAGCAAGCCTACAGCCGCGCTACCCTCGGGGTGTACGAGCTGACGCGTGTCGAGTTGCTGCGCGACCTGAACGTCTGGGCGTACGAGCGCTCGACACAGGAATACCTCGCCTTGAAGCAGAATCTGGCCGAACCCGCCCACCTGCGCCTGGCCTGGCGTGACCTGATCAAAAGCACCATTTGCGAGATCATCCTTCACGCTGAAAACGAGCCGCTTGCCCACATCCGGCGAACGGTGGCGCGCCATGTACCAGAGCACGAGCAGCCCAGTGTACAGGCACTCATCGTCGAGGAACTAAGGCGCCTGCACGAGGGCGTACCGGCGCGTTACGGTCTGCGACCGTCCGAATATGCAGCCTAGAGGGCGGTACACAGCAGGTACTGAGAACCTCTGCGTTGGCGGCACCTCGACAAGGAAATTAGGCTGTCCCGCACTTCGCGTCCCGTCCGCCGCTACTTTGCAGGCCGCAATGCGGTTTTAACGATGCTTTCAAATCCAAAGACGTCCGGATGGCGTCGATGAGCAGGCCCCTTGCATTACTAACGCTGGCTTGAACCAGACCCAGTGCTACAAATTTGCTACAGCAGCGCATACCATCACTCTGTAAACGCCACTTCCTCGGTCCAGTCCATCATAGGGGCAACACTTAACGTTCTCTTGCGGTATTTCATACTATCCAGGCTCGGCACCGAAACCGGTCAGTATATACGACGCCCCTCGAACCTGTCTTCACCCGACACTGACCGGCATGCCGCCGACCTGTGCCTCGTTCGCGATTTCCCTGACGAGCTGCATGACCGTCCTGCCCGCGAGCGTCAACGGTCCCTGCTGGGACACCGCCAACGCGATATGACGCAGCAGCTGCGGCTCGACGATCGCGCTGGACTGGAGCTGGAGGGACCGGGTTGCGCCGGAAATAGCATACGGCCCCAGCAGTGCATACATGCCGCCATTGCTCACGATCCGCGTCTGTAACCCGAGCGAGTCGACCTCGGCCACGACATTCAGCGCGATCCCATGCTCGGCCGCGACATGGTCGAGCCGGTCGCGCCATGAGTTCGGCCGGCAGAACATCACGAGAGGCAGCCGGTTCAACGACCGGAAAGCGACGGTCGGTGCGCCCGTCAACGCGTCGCCGGGCGGTCCGACGAGGTACGTCTCCACTTCGGACAGGTAGACGTCGCCATGGTTGGGTGTCGCGCTGTGGCGGTACAGCAGTGCCAGGTCGACGTCGCCATTCTCGAGCCAGGTTTCCAGCTGCGCCCCCTGCCCTTCCCGGATCGTCAGCTGGATCAGCGGGAACCGCTCCTTCAGCCGGTAATACAGCGTCGTGACGAACGGATGGGCCGTCGACGGCAGGATCCCGAGCCGGACCGCACCGACCGGCGTGTCCGCCGTCGCGCGGATATCGTTCGTCAGCTGGTCGGTGTCGGCAATCCACCTGCGGATGCGCGGCGCGATACGGCGTCCGAGCTCCGTCAGCACGACGCCACGTCCCGTACGGACGAACAGCCGTCCCCCGCACTCGCGCTCCAGCTCGGTGATCTGCCGGCTGATGTGCGGCTGCGTCGTCCCGTAGGCCGCCGCCGCCTTCGTCAGGCTTCCCAGCTCGCTCACGACGATGAACAGCTTCCAGGCCCCGTAATGGATGGCGTCTTCTTGGTATGCGTTTTTAGGCATGTCTGAAATGTCTGACCGATGGCTTCCGGCATAGCCTAGCACGGCCTAGACTCGATTTGCCAATCTGAATCGACTAACAACACAACGGAGGAGATACGGGATGAAACTCGTGGCTTACCAATACGAAGGCAAGGCCGGCTACGGCGTGCTGTCCGGCGACCGAATCGCCGCCCCGGGCAAGGATTTCCTGGAACGCTATCCGGACATCCGTTCCGTCCTGGACGGCGGCGCGCTGCCCGAACTGCAGGAAGTCGTGACCAGTGCACCGGCCACGCTCGCCCTGGCGGACGTTGAACTGCTGCCGCCGCTCGCCAATCCGCGCAAGATCTTCTGCGTCGGCCTGAACTACAAATCGCACGTCGCCGAGACGAAGCGTCCGGATGCCGAACACCCGGCGATCTTCGTGCGCTTCGCGGACTCGCTCATCGCCGACGGCGCGCCGCTGCGCTACCCGAGCGGCAAATCGGAAAAATTCGACTTCGAGGGCGAACTTGCCGTCGTCATCGGCAAGGGCGGCAGCGACATCGCCGAGGCGGATGCGATGGCCCATATCGCCGGCTATGCCTGCTTCAACGACGCCACCGTGCGCGACTGGCAGCGCCACACGCACCAGTGGACCCCCGGTAAAAACTTTCCCGGCACCGGCGCCTTCGGCCCGGCGCTGGTCACGGCGGACGAGATCGCCGACATCACGCAATCCGTGCTGACGACCCGGCTGAACGGCACCGTCATGCAGCAGGCGCCGCTGTCGGACCTGATCTTCACGCTGCCCGTCATCATTTCGTATCTGTCGACGTTCACCCGACTCTCCCCCGGCGACGTGATCGCGACGGGCACCCCGGGCGGCGTCGGCGACCGCCGCGAGCCGCCGCTGTACATGAAGCCGGGCGACACGGTCGAGGTCGAGATCAGCGGCATCGGACTGCTGAAGAACACCGTCAAGGCTCTCTGAGCCCATCGAAGCAAACAAGGAGACAACAGCATGACCACGGAAAACACCGCGGGCCACCTGCGCATCGCCGTCGACATCGGCGGCACGTTCACGGACCTGGCGATCCTCAACGAAAAGACGGGCGAGCTGTCGTTCGGCAAGGCGTTGTCCACGCACGGCCAGCTCGTGAACGGCATCCAGAACACGCTCGACAGCGCCGGCGCGCACGTCGAGGACGGCGGCTTGTTCCTGCACGGCTCGACGATCGCGATCAACACGCTGCTGGAGCGGAACGGCGCGAAGACGGCCCTGCTCATCACCCAGGGCTTCCGCGACATCTACGAGATCGGCCGTGTCAACCGTCCGGACGCGTACAACCTGTTCTTTTCCAAGCACGAGCCCCTGATCCGCCGTTCGCTGCGCTTCGAAGTGCCGGAGCGCCTGCTGGCCGACGGCACGGTCTACCGGCCGCTCGACGAGGATGCGGTGCGCGCGCTGGCACGCCAGCTCAAGGACGAAGGCGTGGACGCGGTCGCGGTCCTGCTGCTGCACTCGTACCGCAATCCCGCGCACGAGATCCGGGTGCGCGACATCGTCCGCGAGGAGATCCCCGGCGTGTTCGTCACCGCGTCGCACGAACTGTCGCAGGAATACCGCGAGTTCGAGCGTGTCTCGACGGTGGCGGCCAATGCCTACGTCGGCCCGCGCGTGTCCGCCTATCTGGGCGAACTGGAAGAGCACCTGGACCAGCAGGGCTTCCCGGGCGATTTCTATGCCGTGCAATCGACCGGCGGACTGTTCCCCCTCGACCACGCACGCCGCGAATGCGTGCGCATGCTGGAATCCGGCCCGGCCGCGGGCGTGATCGGCGCGCAGGCGATCTGCGCCCAGCTGGGCCTCGGCGATGCGATCGCGTTCGACATGGGCGGCACGACGGCGAAGGCCGGCGTCATCAACGACGGCAAGCCGCTGACGAGCAGCAGCGCCCTGATCGGCGGCTACGAGAAGGCGCTGCCGATCCAGATCCCGATGATCGACATCTTCGAGGTCGGCACCGGCGGCGGCAGCATCGCGCGCCTGGAAGTGGGCAACGCGCTGCGCGTCGGCCCGCAAAGCGCCGGCTCGATCCCGGGACCCGTGTGCTACCAGCGCGGCGGCACCGAGCCGACCGTGACGGACGCGAACCTGCTGCTGGGCCGCCTGGACGAACACAACTTCCTCGGCGGCGAAATGCTGCTCGACAAGGACCGTGCCTACCGCGCGATGCAGACGAAGATCGGCGATCCGCTCGATATCGATCCGGTGCGCGCCGCCGACGGCATCCTGCGCATCGCCGTGACGTCGATGTCCCACGCGGTGAAGGCCGTGACGACGGAGCGCGGCCTGGACGCCGGCAGCTTCACGATGGTCGTCTACGGCGGCGCGGGGCCGCTGCACGCCTCCGCCATCGCCCGCGAACTCGGCATCCGCAAGGTGCTGATTCCGTTCGCGCCCGGCTACTTCTCCGCCTACGGCATGCTGTTCTCGGACCTGCGCTACGACTACGTGCGTTCGGTGTTCCGCAAGCTGGACGACGTGTCGTTCGAAGAGATCGAGGCGATCTACGCCGGCATGGAGGCCGAGGGCCGCGCCGCGCTGGCGCAGTCCGCGGTGGCGCCGGAATCCATCGTGATCGAGCGCGCGGCCGACATGCGCTACGTCGGCCAGGAGCACGCCGTCGCCGTGGACCTGCCGACCGAATTCTTCGAGCGCCAGGACCGCGGCGCGATCAAGCAGCGTTTCGACGCCGTGCACAACGTCCGCTACGGTACGTCGGCACCGGGCGAGCCGGCCGACCTCGTGAGCCTGCGCGTCACGGTGCTGGGCGTGATGCGCAAGCCGCCCCGCCACGCCGTCGAGGAAGGCAGCGCCGTGCCGCCGGACGAAGCGCTGCGTGCCCGCAAGGACGTGTACTTCCGCTCGGCCGCCGGCTTCGTCGCCACGCCCGTCTACAAGCGGCACCTGCTGCGCAGCGGGAACCGCATCACCGGACCGGCGCTCGTCGAGGAACATGCATCGACCACCGTCGTGCAACCGGGCGACGAGGTGCTCGTCGACGCCTTCGGCAACCTGCAAATTTCCATCGGGAGCGAACTGTAATGAACACGCAAGCACACGCCGCAGAAGCGGTCGATGCCGTCACCGTCGAGATCATCCGCAACGGCCTGATCGCGGTGACGGAAGAAATGAAATCCAACCTCACGCGAACGGCCTACAACCTGATCATCTACGAGGCGCTGGATTTCACCGTGGGTCTGTTCACCGTGGAAGGCGACTCGATCTCCATCGGCCTCGGCCTGCCGATGTTCATCCGCGGCATGAGCGAAACCGTGAAAGCGAAGATCCGCCACTTCGGGCTCGAGAACATCAAGCCGGGCGACATCCTCGTCACCAACGACGCGTACACGACGGGCAGCCACCTGAACCACTTCACGTTCACGATGCCGGTGTTCCACGAGGATGAGCTGATCGGCTTCACCTGCTGCATGGCGCACTGGCTGGACGTGGGCGGCACGCTGGGCCAGATCACGACCGACATCTATTCGGAAGGCATCCAGATCCCGATCGTCAAGTATCGCAAGGAAGGCGTCGTCAACCAGGACCTGGTCGACATCATTGCGATGAACGTGCGCCTGTCCGAGCGCGCGATGGGCGACCTGCGCGCGCAGATCACGGCAATCACGACGGGCGAGCGCCGCTACCTGGAACTCGTGCGCCGCTACGGCTGGCAGGCCGTGCGCGCGTCCGTCGTGCAGATCATGGACCATTCGGAAGCGCTGGCCCGCGCCAACACCCTGAGCATCCCGGACGGCGTGTACGAAGCCGAATCGTACATGGACGACGACGGCCTCGAAGTCGGCAAGCGCATCCCGATCCGCGTCAAGGTGGTCGTGCAGGGCGACGAGATGACGGTCGACTTCACCGACGTCGCCAAGCAGGTGCGCGGCTTCTACAACTCCGGTTTCACGACGGGTATCGCCTGCGCCCAGGTCGCGTACAAGTGCCTGACGACGCCGACGGACTATCCCGTCAACGACGGCAGCTTCCGTCCCTTGAAAGTCATCATGCCGATGGGGACCGTGATCAGCGCGGAGCGGCCGTTCCCGATGCGCGTGTGGATGACGTTCCCGATGACGGTGATCGACACGATCTTCAAGGCGCTCGCCCCCGCGATTCCCGACCGCGCGATCGCGGGCCACCACGCCGACCTCGTGTTCCCGAACATCCACGGCATCTCGCCGGAAGACGGGCGCCTGTTCATCGTCGGCATCGGCCCGCTGGGCGGCGGCTGGGGCGCCAAGTCGCGCGAGGACGGCGTGTCGGCCACGGTCTGCATCAACGACGGCGACACCCACAATAGCCCCACCGAGCAGCTGGAGGCGAAATACCCGGTGCTGGTGGAAAGCTACCGGCTGCGCCAGGACAGTGCAGGCGCGGGACGCCAGCGCGGCGGCCTGGGCGCCGAAATGGTGGTGCAGGCGTTGTCGCCGTTCTCGGTCACGACGCGTATCGACCGCGTCCACTGCAAGCCGTGGGGCCTCGATGGCGGCCATGAAGCGGCGGGCAACGGCATCGGCATCCGCAAGGACGGCGTCTGGGACGAAAGCCATGCGAACGCCAAGGTGTTCAACGTCCGCCTGGCGCGCGGCGATGCGTACAAGATGCTGTCGGGCGGCGGCGGCGGATTCGGCGATCCGGCCGAGCGCGATCCCGCGCTGGTGGCGGACGACGTGCGCGAGGGCTACGTCAGCCGCGAGCAGGCCGCGAGCGCCTACAAGGTGATCGTCGGCGCCGACGGCAAGCTGGATGCCGCGGCCACGGCGCGGCTGCGCGGCACCGCGTCCGTCACCGCCTGAGGCCACGATGGAAGCCGCCGCCCACGCCGTATCGGTCGAAGCACGCGAACTGCTCGACATCTGGGACCGCCTGGCACGCCAGCACGTGGCGCTGGCGGGAAGCTGCGCCTGCAGCGCGGGTGGCGTCACGCTGCAGTTGCAGGACTTCGAGCAGGACATCGCCGACTACCTGCTGGGCCAGGCGGAGCGCAACGGCCGCGCCGACGTCGTGGCACTGCTGCGCGAACGGGGCCGCGCGGATGACGGCACCTGGAGCATCGGCGCCCTGCTCGGGGCGCTGGCCGGGGCGCCAGGGGACGACACCTGTGCCTTCCTCGTCGCCCGGCTCGGCAAGACCCTGCGTTCTTTCGCTAAACTCCATGGTTGAGGAACACACATGAGCCCCAACGACAAACCCACGCTGCCGCTGCCCGTCACCGTATTGACCGGCTTCCTGGGCAGCGGCAAGACCACGCTGCTGTCGCACATCCTGCGCGATCCGGCCTTCGCCCGCACCGCGGTCATCATCAACGAGTTCGGCGAAGTCGGGCTCGATCACGACCTGCTCGAACAGACGCGCGAGGAACTCGTCCTGCTGGCGAACGGCTGCGTGTGCTGCACCGTGCGCGGCGACCTGCAGGCCACGCTGGCCCGGCTGGCGCGCGACGGTGCGGTCCACGACATCGACCGCGTCGTCCTCGAGACGACGGGCCTCGCCGACCCGGCGCCGATCCTGCACACCCTGATGGCCGAACCGTCGCTGCGCGAGCACTTCCGCTTCGACCGGCTGATCACCACGGTGGATGCGGTGAACGGCGCGGACACGCTGGCGCGTCACGACGCGGCACGGCACCAGGTCGCACTGGCCGACCGCCTCGTGCTGACGAAGACCGACCTGTCCACGCCGCAGGGACGCGCGGCACTCGAACGCCGGCTGGCAGCACTCAACCCGGGTGCGCCCGTGTGCCCCGCCACCCAGGGCAGGATCGAACCGGAGATCCTGTTCGGCGGCGCGGTCGCGCACGACGCGGCCGACAGCGACGCGTGGATCGCCCGTGCGACCGGGCATGACCATCACGATCACGATCATCATCACCACGACCACGCCGGGGGCATCCGCTCGCATGCCGTCGTGCTCGACGATCCGGTGTCGTGGCGCGGCTTCCAAGCCTGGCTCGACATGATGACGGCCATGCGCGGTCCGGACCTGTTGCGGGTAAAAGGCATCGTGCACGTGCGCGAGCATCCGGAAGCGCCCATCGTCATCCACGGCGTCCAGCACATCTTCCATCCGCCCCGCAAGCTGGACGCCTGGCCAGGCACGGACCGCCGCACGCGTCTCGTGTTCATCACGCGCGGCATCGACCAGGACGACATCGAAGCGACGCTGGCCGTGTTTGCCCACAAGGAGACATGAACCGGTCACATACGCAGAAGCTCCCGTAGGCCGCCCAGACGGCACCACAATCAATAAGCACGGAGACAACATGAGCATCGCAAACCAGACAGTCACACCCGAACACCAGTTCGAGCCATCGCCCAAGCGCGAACAGAACGTCGCGCAGGCCGCCCCGCTGCTCTTCCGGCTCGAGAACGTCCACATGTCGCGCTGGCACACGAAGGCCAGGGTCATCATGGGCAGCGCCACGTTCTTCGACGCGTTCGACGCCCTGTCGCTCGCCTTCGTCCTCCCGGTCCTGATCGGGCTGTGGAAGATCACGCCCGGGCAGGTCGGCCTGCTGATCGCGTCCGGCTACCTGGGCCAGGTCGTCGGTGCCCTGTTCTTCGGCTGGCTCGCCGAGCGCATCGGGCGCGTGCGCAGCGCCGGCATCACGATCGGCCTCATGTCCATCATGAGCATCGGCTGCGCGCTGGCCGGCAACTTCAACATGCTGTTCCTGGCCCGTTTCATCCAGGGGATCGGCGTCGGCGGCGAGGTGCCGGTGGCCGCCACCTACATCAACGAACTGTCGCAGGCGAAGGGCCGCGGGCGCTTCTTCCTGCTGTACGAACTGATCTTCCCGATCGGACTGCTGGGTGCGGCACAAGCGGGCGCGTTCGTCGTGCCGCGCTTCGGCTGGGAGTACATGTTCCTGATCGGCGGCCTTCCCGGCCTGCTGATCTGCCTCCTCGTATTCCGCCTGCCGGAATCGCCGCGCTGGCTGATCGGCCGCGGACGCTACGCGGAAGCGGAGCGCATCATCGCGTCCGTCGAGGCTTCCAGCCGTGGACGCCACCTCGATCCGGCCACGCAGCCGGACGCCTGCGCGGCACGCACCGCGGAACTGGCCCGCACGCTGCAGAACAAGCGCAAGGGGTCGTGGAAGGAACTGTTCTCGCCCGTCTACAAGCGCCGCACGTTCGTCGTATGGGCGCTGTGGGCGAGCGCGTACTTCGTCGCCAACGGCATCAACAACTGGCTGCCCAGTCTCTACAAGACCGTGTACCACCTGCCGCTGCAGGAAGCGCTGCACATGGCTTCGCTGTCGAACGTGCTGAGTACCTGCGCCGTCGTCTGCTGCGCACTGCTGATCGACCGTACGGGGCGCCGCCGCTGGGCCATCGGCAGCTTCATCCTGGCCGGACTGCTGCTCGTCGGCCTGGTCACGCTCGGTACCGACAGCGCCACCCACGTGATGATTCTCGGTTCGGCCGCGTACGCCGTGATGGGCACGACGACGGTGATGCTGTACCTGTACACGCCGGAGATCTATCCGACGCGGATCCGCGCGATCGGTACCGGCCTCGCCACGTCGTGGCTGCGCGCCGCGTCGGCGACGGCGCCTGCACTGGTCGGCGTCGTGCTGGCGAAGGACGGCATCAACACCGTGTTCCTCATGTTCGCGGGGATGACCGTCGTCGGCCTCGTCGCGGCCCTCGGCATGATCGAAACCACCAACCGCTCGCTCGAAGAAATCTCGCCCTGAGGCGATAGCCCGCACCCGGAGACACCATGACAATCGAAAACAACAAAGCCGCGCTGGCCGCGGCAGGGGCCCTCGCATGCCTGCTGTGCGCAAATGCGGCCGCACAATCGTCCGTCGAACTCTATGGTTTGATCGGCACCTACCTGGGCAGCGTGAAGCGCAGCGGCGAGCCGCAGGCGGTCACGCAGCTGAACGGCGGTGGCCTGACGACGTCCTTCCTCGGCTTGCGCGGCAGCGAGGATCTCGGATCGGGTAACCGCATCGTCTGGTCGCTGGAAAGCTTCTACCGCCCGGATACCGGTGAGCAGGGCCGCAACGCGACGGACCCGTTCTGGTCCCGCAATGCCTGGGTCGGCGTGGAAGGCAGCTTCGGCAGGCTGACACTGGGCCGGCAGACGAATCCGATGTACCAGCAGATGCTGCAACTAAGCCCGTTCGGCACCTCGGTGGTGTTCTCGCCGCTCGCGACACAGAGCTTCGTCGCGGCGTACGGCAGCAACGTGCTCGGGGACACGGTGTGGAACAACGTGATCCGGTACACGACGCCGCGCGTCGGCGGCCTGCGCGCCAGCATCGACTACGGCCCGGGCGAACAGGCCGGCCGGGCGGGCGTGGCGAACCTGGGCGTGCACGCCGACTACAACGACGGTCCGTGGAGCGCGGCCGTCAGCGCACAGCGGCTGCGCGTCAACATCCTCACGCCGCTGCCGGTGGAGCAGAAGGCGTGGATGGCGGGCGTCGCCTACGACTTCGGTCCGGTCAAGGTCTACGGCAATGCCGGCCACGCCGGCATCGACGGCGGGAACACGTCGCGGCTGCTCGATGCCGGGTTGTCGGTCCCGGTGGGCGCACGGGGCGCGATCCTGCTGGAGAGCGCCCGCACGAGATTGACGCCGGCGCGCGGCGCGAACACGCAACGCCGCACGACGTCGCTCGGCTATGACTACCGGCTGTCCAAACGAACGGACGTGTATCTCATCCACACGGGCGACAAGAAAACCGGCGCGGGCTATGCGGCAACGAACGCGCTCGGCATCCGTCACGCTTTTTGACGGGTTCGATCGGCACTGGTGCGCCGCATGCACCACGGTGCGGCTTCCGGCATGCCTACCCGGGCCGGCCCCCGGCGCCTGCACTTTTCCACATCGTGAAGAGAGCAGGCGACATGGAATTCGAATTCGACGAAAAGATCGGTATCACGCGCATCCGCCTCAGCTTGCCCGTATGTGGCCTGACGGTGGTGGCGGCAGGCCACGCGCCCCGTCCACTGCTACGAGTACGCCATCCAGTTCACGGACGGCGCTGCAGCGGCTCCCGCTAGTCGCCGCGGTTGAAGGGGAAGCACAGCGCGGCGATCACGAGCACGATGACCAGGAACCATGTCACCCGATCGAGCCAGTCCATGATGGGTCCGTAAAAAGAGAATGCCGGCGCGGGAAGCGCCGGCGTCGACGTCTGGCTATCTTACGCCGATGCTTACTTGCCCGGCTGATACAGCTGGTCGAACGTGCCGCCATCCGCGAAGTGGGTCTTCTGCGCCTTGGTCCAGCCGCCGAACACGTCGTTGATCGTGAACAGGTTAACTTTCGGGAACTGCGCCGCGTACTTCTCGGCGACCTTGGCATTGATCGGGCGGTAGTAGTTCTTCGCGATGATGTCCTGGCCTTCATCCGTGTACAGGAATTGCAGGTAGGCGTCCGCCACCTTGCGGGTGCCGCGCTTGTCGACGACCTTGTCGACGACGGCCACCGGCGGCTCGGCCAGGATGCTCGCCTTCGGCGCGACGATTTCGAATTTATCCGGGCCCAGTTCCTTGATGGCCAGGATCGCCTCGTTTTCCCAGGCGATCAGCACGTCGCCGATGCCGCGTTCGACGAAGGTCGTCGTCGCGCCGCGGGCGCCGGAATCCAGCACCGGCACGTTCTTGAACAGCTTGGCCACGTAGTCGCGCGCCTTCGCTTCATTGCCGCCCGGCTGTTTCAGGGCGTTGCCCCAGGCCGCCAGGTAATTCCAGCGCGCGCCGCCGGACGTCTTCGGATTCGGGGTGATGACTTGCACGCCGGGCTTGATCAGGTCGTTCCAGTCGTGGATGCCTTTCGGGTTGCCCTTGCGGACCAGGAACACGATGGTCGAGTTGTACGGCGAGCTGTTGTGCTGCAGGCGCTTCTGCCAATCCCTGGCGATCAGGCCGCGCTCGGCGATCTCGTCGATGTCCCAGGCGAGGGCCAGCGTGACGACGTCCGCCTGCAGGCCGTCGATCACGGAGCGGGCCTGCTTGCCCGAACCGCCGTGCGACGCCTTGAAGGTGACGTTGTCGCCGGTCTGGGCCTTGTACCTGGCGGCGAAGGCTTTGCCGACGTCCTGGTACAGCTCGCGCGTCGGATCGTACGACACGTTCAGGAGAGTGATGTCGGCGGCATGCACGGTCGGGGCGATCAGCGCGATGCCGACCAAGGCCTGGATCAGTTTTCTTGACAACATATGGAGGCTCTTTTCGAAAGGTTCTGGAAGGCACAGGTTAAGCACACCCCCTCGAAAGACGAACGAATACTTTCGGTCTTGTATATCCGGTTTACGCATGACAGCCCTGCCATACGTACAACAGTCAAAATGACAACATGAAACCCGCAAAAAAAAATTTAAAAAATTTCCGCTCGGCATTTAATGACGGATGCTAAATGGTCGTCTTGTACTTGTGAGAGCGCGAGATGCGCAACCTCCCAACAGTATCCAAGCCATTAGGAGCCATATCATGCTGAGCCTTCACACCAACGTCGCATCGCTTTCCGCACAAAATTCGCTGAGCCGCACCCAGAGCTCGCTGTCGACCTCGATGACCCGCCTGTCGACCGGTTACCGCATCAACTCGGCAATGGACGACGCAGCCGGCCTGCAGATCGCCACCCGCCTGAAATCCCAGAGCAGCGGCATGGCCGTCGCCATGCGTAACACCCAGAACTCGATCTCGATGCTGCAGACCGCCGACGGTGCGCTGAACGAAGTCACCAACATCCTGACCCGCATGAAGGACCTGGCAACCCAGGCCGCCGACGGTTCCTCGTCCGACGACGACAAGAAAGCGATGGACAAGGAATACAACTCGCTGACTGACGAACTGTCGAACATTTTCTCGAACACCAAATTCGGCGGCACCGAACTGCTGTCGACCAGCGCGAACGGCAAGCTGAACGCCGCCGCCGGCATCACCTTCCAGATCGGTGCCGACAGCTCGGAAAAAATGACGGCGAACTTCGACACCGAACTCTCCGCGGCCGGCGGCGTGACCGACTCGATCACGACGGCGACCACCGGTTTCGTCTCGAACGCCGGCGGTGCGCCGATCGCCGCCTCGACCGGTTCGATCCTGTTCACCGACGCCAACACTGCGATCGGCAGCCTGAACACGGCCATCGACGCCGTCTCGACCCTGCGTTCGAAGCTGGGCGCCGTGTCGAACCGCCTCGACCACGTCTACAACAACCTGTCGAACATCTCGAGCAACACGCAAGCCGCTACCGGCCGCATCATGGACGTCGA